>ENA-OWOG01000046-OWOG01000046.1-gut-metagenome-genome-assembly--contig:-NODE-46-length-83563-cov-21.561232_pt1 | contig 83563 bp, 72 predicted proteins | sample MGYA00248249_ERZ651793 | MGnify/ENA primary metagenome ERZ651793 (study PRJEB26908, sample SAMEA4031700) | gut metagenome | biome: gut; feature: normal infant; material: stool | place: China | collected 2015... | reverse complement strand
GGGCCGCCTTCGCCACCGGTATTCCTCCAGATCTCTACGCATTTCACCGCTACACCTGGAATTCTACCCCCCTCTACAAGACTCCAGCCTGCCAGTTTCGAATGCAGTTCCCAGGTTGAGCCCGGGGATTTCACATCCGACTTGACAGACCGCCTGCGTGCGCTTTACGCCCAGTAATTCCGATTAACGCTTGCACCCTCCGTATTACCGCGGCTGCTGGCACGGAGTTAGCCGGTGCTTCTTCTGCGGGTAACGTCAATGAGCAAAGGTATTAACTTTACTCCCTTCCTCCCCGCTGAAAGTACTTTACAACCCGAAGGCCTTCTTCATACACGCGGCATGGCTGCATCAGGCTTGCGCCCATTGTGCAATATTCCCCACTGCTGCCTCCCGTAGGAGTCTGGACCGTGTCTCAGTTCCAGTGTGGCTGGTCATCCTCTCAGACCAGCTAGGGATCGTCGCCTAGGTGAGCCGTTACCCCACCTACTAGCTAATCCCATCTGGGCACATCTGATGGCAAGAGGCCCGAAGGTCCCCCTCTTTGGTCTTGCGACGTTATGCGGTATTAGCTACCGTTTCCAGTAGTTATCCCCCTCCATCAGGCAGTTTCCCAGACATTACTCACCCGTCCGCCACTCGTCACCCGAGAGCAAGCTCTCTGTGCTACCGTTCGACTTGCATGTGTTAGGCCTGCCGCCAGCGTTCAATCTGAGCCATGATCAAACTCTTCAATTTAAGTTTGATGCTCGTGAATTAAACTTCGTAATGAATTACGTGTTCACTCAGAGACTTGGTATTCATTTTTCGTCCGAGGACGTTAAGAATCCATGTCACTTTGAGTGCCCACACAGATTGTCTGATAAATTGTTAAAGAGCAGTGCAACGCGGCTTTCGCTCACCGTTGCGAGGTGGCGTATATTACGCTTTCCTCTTTCAGAGTCAACCCGTTATTTCAGGATTTTTTCTCTTCAACCGACCGGGCTGTTTGTGTGAAGTGATTCACATCTGCCGTGTCAGTGGGAGCGCATTATAGGGAGTTATTCGGCGCTGACAAGCGGTAAAATACAATTTTATTTCAACCGCTCATCTTTTATACATAACGCTTATTTTCGCTGCTTTTTGATAGCATCCGGCAGGTCCGCCAGGCTATTAAGCACCCAATCCGCGGCGCTTTCCGCTTCAGGAGTGACTGGCTTGCCGGTACGCACTAATACTTTCATGCCGACATTGGCAGCCAAAGCTGCCTGCATATCTTCGACTTTATCGCCGACCATATAGGAAGCAGCCATATCAATATGCAGATAGTCACGCGCCGAGATCAGCATACCCGGATGGGGCTTACGGCAGTCGCAGGTCTGGCGAAACTCTTCGACGGTTCCCTGCGGGTGGTGCGGACAATAATAGATGCCATCCAGGTCAACGCCGCGATCGGCCAGCGACCAGTCCATCCACTCGGTCAGCGTTTCAAACTGCTCTTCAGTAAACTTACCGCGGGCGATGCCGGACTGGTTGGTCACCACCACCAGCGCGTAGCCCATCTCCTTTAATTGACGCATTGCGTCAATAACGCCATCGATAAATTCAAAGTTGTCGATTTCATGGACGTAGCCGTGATCGACATTAATCGTGCCATCACGGTCAAGAAAAATTGCGGGTACTGATATTGCCACCGGTCTGCTCCTGATAAAGGCTAATGCGCGTAGTATCGCATGTTTCCCGACGCAAGAAAGTGCTCATTATACAGAGTCAGATTGATTTAGACGTCTGGATGCCTTAACATCCATTTCATTGACAGGCATCGCCTGGACACGGCAGAAGAAAATGCCACGGCAAACGGCTAAACGATAATAAATAACTGATGATTAAACTTTCGAAGATTACCAAAGTGTTCCAGCAGGGAAATCGCAGCATACAGGCGCTGAACGATGTCAGCCTGCATGTTCCCGCCGGGCAAATTTATGGCGTCATCGGCGCTTCGGGCGCGGGTAAAAGTACGTTAATCCGCTGCGTTAACCTGCTTGAACGTCCAACTCAGGGCAGCGTACAGGTGGGCGGTCAGGAGCTAACGGCGCTGTCCGAAAAAGAGTTGACGCGCGCGCGTCGCCAGATCGGCATGATATTCCAGCACTTTAACCTGCTAGCCTCCCGTACCGTATTCGGTAATGTGGCATTGCCGCTGGAGCTCGACAATACTCCGAAGGAAGAAATTAAACGCCGGGTTACCGAGCTTCTCGATCTCGTCGGCCTGGGGGATAAGCACGATAGCTATCCTGCAAACCTCTCCGGCGGTCAAAAACAGCGCGTCGCCATCGCCCGTGCGCTGGCAAGCCATCCAAAAGTCCTGCTCTGCGACGAAGCCACCAGCGCTCTGGATCCGGCTACCACGCGTTCGATTCTGGAACTGCTGAAAGATATCAACCGTCGTCTGGGCCTGACGATTTTGCTGATTACCCACGAAATGGATGTTGTCAAACGGATCTGTGATTGCGTTGCCGTGATCAGCAACGGTCAATTGATTGAACAGGATACGGTGAGCGAGGTCTTTTCTCATCCCAAAACTCCATTGGCGCAACAGTTTATACAGTCAACGCTGCACCTGGATATCCCGGATGATTATCAGGCGCGTCTGAAGTCTGAGGCTCTTCCCGATAGCGTACCCATGCTGCGCATGGAGTTCACGGGCCACTCCGTTGATGCCCCGCTGCTTTCTGAAACTGCCCGTCGCTTTAATGTAAACAACAACATTATTAGCGCGCAGATGGATTACGCGGGTGGCGTGAAGTTCGGCATTATGCTGACCGAGATGCACGGCACGCAGGAAGATACCCAGGCCGCGATCGCCTGGCTACAGGAACACCATGTAAAAGTAGAGGTACTGGGGTATGTCTGAACCAATGATTTGGCTGCTGGTTCGCGGCGTATGGGAAACGCTGGCCATGACTTTCGTCTCCGGCTTCTTCGGTTTTGTTCTCGGCCTGCCGGTCGGGGTTCTGCTCTACGTCACCCGACCGGGGCAAATTGCCGCTAATGCAAAACTCTACCGCACGCTTTCGGCGGTGGTGAATATTTTCCGCTCGATTCCTTTTATTATCTTGCTGGTCTGGATGATCCCCTTTACCCGCGTCATCGTAGGGACATCCATCGGCCTGCAGGCGGCAATTGTTCCGCTAACGGTCGGCGCAGCGCCTTTTATCGCCCGAATGGTTGAAAACGCCCTGCTGGAGATCCCCACCGGCCTTATCGAAGCATCCCGCGCCATGGGCGCAACGCCGATGCAGATTGTGCGTAAGGTCCTGCTGCCGGAAGCGCTGCCGGGTCTGGTGAACGCGGCGACCATTACCCTCATTACGCTGGTCGGCTATTCCGCGATGGGCGGCGCGGTGGGTGCCGGTGGTCTCGGGCAGATTGGCTATCAGTACGGTTATATCGGCTACAATGCAACGGTAATGAATACCGTACTGGTGCTGCTGGTTATTCTGGTGTACTTAATTCAATTCTCTGGCGATCGTATCGTCCGGGCTGTGACTCACAAATAACATTACACACAATACAGAATCTTACAGGAAGGAAATAACATGGCCTTTAATTTCAAAACCTTTGCGGCAGTCGGCGCGTTAATCGGTTCTCTGGCTCTGGTGGGTTGCGGTCAGGACGAAAAAGATCCTAACCATATTAAAGTCGGCGTTATCGTCGGTGCGGAGCAGCAGGTTGCGGAAGTCGCGCAGAAAGTAGCAAAAGAAAAATACGGCCTTGATGTCGAACTGGTAACCTTCAACGACTACGTTCTGCCGAACGAAGCGCTGAGCAAAGGCGATATCGACGTTAACGCCTTCCAGCATAAACCGTATCTTGACCAGCAAATCAAAGACCGCGGCTACAAGCTGGTTTCCGTAGGTAACTCTTTTGTTTACCCGATTGCGGGTTATTCGAAAAAAATCAAATCGCTGGACGAACTGCAGCCGGGCTCCCAGGTCGCGATTCCTAACGATCCCACCAACCTTGGCCGCTCTCTGCTGCTGCTGCAGCAGGTTGGCCTGATCAAACTGAAAGAAGGCGTTGGTCTGCTGCCAACCTCTCTGGATATTATTGAAAACCCGAAAAACCTGAAAATTGTTGAGCTGGAAGCCCCACAGCTGCCGCGCTCTCTGGATGATGCGCAAATCGCTCTGGCGGTTATCAATACCACCTATGCCAGCCAGATTGGCTTAACGCCGGCAAAAGACGGTATTTTCGTGGAAGGTAAAGAGTCTCCGTACGTGAACCTGATTGTCGCTCGCGAAGACAATAAAGATGCGGAAAATGTTAAGAAATTTGTTCAGGCTTACCAGAGTGACGAAGTTTACGAAGCGGCTAACAAAATCTTTAACGGCGGTGCAGTGAAAGGCTGGTAATCTTTTCTCAGCGTAATATCATTCAGGACGGGCTTTATGCCCGTCTTGTCATTTATGCAAGCACCTGATTCAATAGCGCCCTGTTTTATTATTTATTGAGGAAATACTATGCGTGCTTTACCGGTCTGTTTGTTAGCACTCATGTTAAGCGGTTGTTCTATGCTAAGCAGATCTCCCGTCGAGCCTGTACAAAGCACCGTAACCCCGCCTGCCAAATCGGAACCGGCAAAACCGAAAGCGACGCGTCCGGCCCCGGTAAGAATCTATACCGATGCAACAGAATTGGTGGGTAAACCTTTCCGCGAACTCGGCGAAGTCACCGGTGAATCCTGCCAGGCCTCGAATCAAGACTCTCCACCCAATATCCCGACGGCCCGCAAGCGTATGCAGATTAACGCTGCAAAAATGAAAGCCAATGCCGTGCTGCTGCACCGCTGCGAAGTCACCAGCGGAACTCCGGGCTGCTACCGCCAGGCCGTCTGCCTTGGTTCAGCGCTTAACGTTACGGCGCAATGAGTGATTTTCAGTTTGCGCAGATAGGCGTTATTCGCTCGCCCTATAAAGAAAAATTTGCCGTTCCCCGCCAGCCTGGGCTGGTTAAAAACGGCGGCGGCGAATTACATCTTCTGCCTCCTTATAACCAGGCCGAGGCCGTACGCGGCCTGGAAAACTTCAGCCATCTGTGGGTCCTGTTTGTGTTTCATCAGACCATGGAAGGCGGCTGGCGCCCGACCGTACGCCCTCCCCGCCTCGGCGGCAACGCGCGGATGGGTGTTTTCGCCACCCGCTCTACCTTTCGTCCTAATCCAATCGGTATGTCGCTGGTCGAGCTAAAGGGTATTCACTGCCAGAAAGAGCGCGTCGTTCTTGAGTTAGGCAGTCTTGACCTGGTGGACGGTACGCCGGTAGTCGACATCAAACCTTACCTGCCCTTTGCCGAAGCGCTGCCGGAAGCCAGCGCGAGCTACGCTCAGCAGGCGCCGCAGGCAGAAGTGGCGGTAAGCTTCACGCCGGAAACCGAAGCCCAGCTTTTCGCTCTGGAAAACCGCTATCCCCGCCTTAAGGCGTTTATTAGCGAAGTTCTGGCACAAGATCCGCGGCCGGCATATCGTAAAGAAGAAAACCCGGGAAAGACCTATGCCGTCTGGCTGCTGGATTTTAACGTGCGCTGGCGGGTGGTTTCGTCCGGTTTTGAAGTCTTTTCTCTCGAACCACGCTAATTTTATTTTCCTCTCTTTTGGCATCTTTGCCACACTGGTAAACTAAACCACTTTTTTGTGTCAGGCTGGCTTCCAGCCTGTATCGATCGTCCAAATGGAACCGTAACAACATGCGTACTAGCCAATACCTGCTCTCCACTCTGAAGGAGACACCTGCCGACGCCGAGGTTATCAGCCATCAGCTGATGCTGCGCGCCGGGATGATCCGCAAGCTGGCCTCCGGGTTATATACCTGGCTGCCGACCGGCGTGCGCGTCCTGAAAAAAGTCGAGAACATCGTGCGTGAAGAGATGAACAACGCCGGTGCAATCGAGGTGTTAATGCCGGTAGTTCAGCCCTCTGAGCTGTGGCAAGAGAGTGGTCGTTGGGAACAGTACGGCCCGGAACTGCTGCGTATTGCTGACCGTGGCGAACGTCCATTCGTGCTCGGCCCGACTCATGAAGAAGTGATCACCGACCTGATTCGTAACGAGCTGAGCTCCTACAAACAACTGCCGCTGAACTTCTATCAGATTCAGACCAAGTTCCGTGACGAAGTGCGCCCGCGTTTCGGCGTGATGCGTTCCCGTGAATTCCTGATGAAAGATGCTTACTCTTTCCATACCTCTCAGGAATCTCTGCAGGAAACCTACGACGCGATGTACGCCGCGTACAGCAAAATTTTCAGCCGTATGGGCCTGGATTTCCGCGCGGTACAGGCTGACACCGGTTCTATCGGCGGTAGTGCATCCCACGAATTCCAGGTGCTGGCGCAGAGCGGCGAAGATGACGTGATCTTCTCTGACGCTTCCGACTACGCAGCCAACATCGAGTTCGCCGAAGCCGTTTCGCCGAAAGAGCCGCGCGCTGCCGCTACTCAGGAAATGACCCTGGTCGATACGCCGAACGCCAAAACCATCGCCGAGCTGGTTGAGCAGTTCAATCTGCCGATTGAGAAAACGGTGAAAACCCTGCTGGTAAAAGCGGTAGAAGACAGCAAGTCTCCGCTGATTGCCCTGCTGGTTCGCGGCGATCATGAGTTGAATGAAGTGAAAGCGGAAAAACTGCCGCAGGTCGCCAGCCCGCTGACCTTCGCCACCGAAGAAGAGATCCGCGCGCTGATGCAGGCGGGTCCCGGTTCTCTGGGCCCGGTTAACATGCCGATTCCGGTGATTATTGACCGTACCGTTGCCGCAATGAGCGATTTTGCCGCAGGCGCGAACATCGATGGTAAACACTACTTCGGCATCAACTGGGATCGCGATGTCGCGACCCCTGAAGTGGCTGATATCCGTAACGTGGTAGCGGGCGACCCGAGCCCGGACGGCAAAGGCACGCTGCTGATTAAACGCGGTATCGAAGTGGGCCACATCTTCCAGCTGGGTACCAAATACTCTGAAGCGATGAAAGCCTCCGTCCAGGGTGAAGATGGCCGTAACCAGATCCTGACGATGGGTTGCTACGGTATCGGGGTGACTCGCGTGGTGGCGGCAGCCATTGAGCAGAACTTTGACGATCGCGGGATCCTGTGGCCGGAAGCTATCGCCCCGTTCCAGGTTGCGATTCTGCCGATGAACATGCATAAATCCTACCGCGTACAAGAGCTGGCCGAGAAGCTGTATGCTGAGCTAACCGCGTTGGGTATCGACGTGCTGATGGACGACCGTAAAGAGCGTCCGGGCGTAATGTTCGCCGATATGGAGCTTATCGGTATTCCGCACACCATCGTGCTGGGCGACCGTAACCTCGACAACGACGATATCGAATATAAATATCGTCGCAGCGGCGAGAAGCAGTTGATTAAAACCGGTGATATCGTGAATTACCTGGTACAACAAATTAAAGCTTAACGCCAAAAGAGGCTCTGGTTTCAGAGCCTCTTTTTTACAAGGATTGTAATCATGGCTAAACGACGGGCAAATCATGTCCTGCTTTTTCCCGCATTGTTCTTACTTTCGGCCTGCACGCTAGACGTCAGCCGATCCACGCCTTCCGCTTCCGCTATTAAGCCACCATCGCAGCAATGGGCGGTTAAATTTCAGCGCCAGAGCTCAGTGGCTAATACCACGCTGGCTGAAATTAACGCACAAGACCTGCTCCCCGGCGATCTCCTTTTCTCTTCCAGCATTGGCGTGACGTCCCTGGGGATTCGTGCATTTAGCACATCCTCCGTTAGCCATGTCGCTATCTATATCGGTGATAACCAGGTTGCGGAGGCAACTGGCGCCGGGGTGCAGATTGTTTCTCTTCAGCAAGCGATGCAGCACAGCGATAAGCTGTTTGCCCTAAGAGCGCCTGACCTCACGCCGCAACAGGCCGCAGGCATTAAACATTTCGCCTATAAAAATAGAAACAGCGGCTATAACTATCGCGGCATCATTGAATTTGTACCCTTTATGGTAACCAAACAGCTCTGCTCACTGAATCCCTTCTCGAAAGACTTCCGCCAGCAGTGCGTGAATGGTCTGGCCAAAGCTCAGCTTAGCGATGCCGTTTCCGGGGACAAAAAAATGTGGTTTTGTTCTGAGTTTGTCAGCGATGCCTTCGCGAAGGCCGGACACCCGCTGACCCTGGCTCAACCGGGCTGGATTAGCCCATCAGACCTGCTTCATATGCGTGAGGGGGACGTGGCAAACTTTACGCCCGAAACACAATTGCAGTATATCGGGCATCTTAAATTGGGAATTTATATCAAGACAAGCCGTCTCGTAGGACTCAATTAACTAACGAGAATTGCAGTCTTCTTTTTGATAAAACTTGCCCGGTGAATCCACCGCCAGAACTTTAATCGGTGCTCCCGAATCCGGGTTCGCTTCCAGCGTAAAGTGCCCCTCGACCACCAGCAGCACCGGGCGAGTATCCGTTCCGCGCGCTGCGGCATAATCACGCTCGAGCTGCGCGTTATTCGTAACTGCCACTCGCTTGCCGGTTGCGCAATCGGTAAAGGTCGCGGCATCAGCCATATAGAAGTACATGCCGCGCATCGCCATCGGCGTGATGGGCAGGCTGGCTTTGACGGACTCCAGCGTATAGTTCAGCGTTGACTCGATGGGATTACCGTCGCGATCGAGCATTTCCAGCTTGTCGCCTTTCGCCCGATAGTAAGATTTCTCGCCTTTGCTGTCAGTCAGCACCAGCTTATCGGCCGTGCGCGCCCAGGTACCGTATGAAGCAAAAGAGGAGGGCTCGCGCCTGACGCCCTGATATCGCTCATTCATCACCCAGGTGCCGTCTTTCTCAAGAAAGAGTGAGGTTTCGATACCTTCGCAGTCGGCGCACGGCAGCACGCCGCGCCAGCTCTGCTGCATCGGCTTTAGCTCTTCCATCGGTGTCGGTTGTAGCGTGTCCATCTCCGCACGATGGTTGCAGCCGAATAAGGCAAAAAGCGAACAGGCCGCCACCACTGAAAACACGATTTTCTTCACTGTAAATTCCTTATCATCCATTCCACCGGTTCGCCATACTCTTAATGGCGAACTTTTCCACGCAGCGCTTTAACTGAAGATTTTTGCGCCTTTGAGGCAAGCCGGCGCTCTTTCGACGCTCTGGTCGGTCGCGTCTCCCGACGACTTTTCTGTACTGCAGTTAATTCTTGTATTAAGGCAACCAGGCGCGCAATCGCCGCTTCACGATTCATCTCCTGGCTGCGATATTCTTGAGCCTTAATGATAACCACACCATCGGCAGAAATTAAGTGATGGCTGGAAGTCAGCAGGCGTTCCTTATAAAACTCAGGCAGGCTCGATGCTTTAATATCAAAACGTAAATGAATAGCCGTCGATGCTTTATTAACGTGCTGGCCGCCCGCCCCCTGCGCGCGTATCCCGGAAAGTGAAACCTCATCATCCGCAATCGTCACGCTGCGGCTAATCGTAATCATGAGGATGTTTGCCAGGCCGTTAAATGAATTTCCAGATTATTCTTAGCGTCAGATAACCAAATTCCGCCGTCCTGAATAGTCGCCTGTAGCGACATCGTCCGATCGGCAAAAGCACTGAGCTGCGCCAGCTGAGTATCATCTAAATACCATACGGTCAACTTTGAAAACTGTGCCATTTTACTTTTATTCTGCTGCCACCAGATTTCTGCCGCCCGACTATTATAGGCAAACAGCGCGACCTCTTGCGCTCGCGAGCAGGCTTTTTTAATCCGCCGCTCGTCCGGCAGCCCCAGTTCTATCCATAGATCAACGCCCAGATGATCGTTTAGCAGCCAGAGTTCAGCTTCATCATCAGAAGACAAGCCGCGGGTAAACTGCAGACGTTCGTCGGCGTATTTAATCCACGCCAGCAGGCGCAGCATCATACGCTCCTGGGTTTCTGACGGATGCTGGGCAAGGGTCAAACTGACATCCAGAAACTGGTTGCGGTCCAGGTCGGCCACGTTCACCGTCGCTTTATAAATCGTCGCTTTCAGCGCCATGAGGAAACTCCTGATAAAAATGGCGTACATTGTAGCGAAACTGGCGGCAAAAGGCTGTCAGCAATCGCAGGATCCCATTTCATCCTGCTGATATTGCTTAAATGACTATGGTATAGTCACCTTGCTAAACAGAGTTTATCTTCGTAGGCTTAAACTTACATCCCACGGTTAAGTCAGAACGCTGACAGGAGGGCATGTGGACAAATATTGTGAGTTAATACGCAAGCGGTATGCGGAAATAGCCAGCGGGGACCTTGGGTATATACCGGATGCGCTAGGTTGCGTGTTGAAAGTATTGAATGAGGTTGCGGCGGATCAGGCCCTTGCTGAGTCAGTCAGGGAAAAGGCCGCATATGCGGCGGCAAACTTACTGGTGAGCGATTATGTCAATGAATGATACTTATCAACCCATCAATTGCGATGATTATGACAACCTCGAACTTGCCTGTCAGCACCATCTGGTCCTGGCGCTGGAGCTCAAAGATGGCGAACAGCTGCAAGCGAAGGCCAACGATCTTATCTCGCGCAAAAATATCGAGTATCTGGTCGTGGAGCTCGCCGGCGACGTTCGCGAGGTACGCCTGGATAAAATCGCCAGCTTCAGCCATCCGGAAATCGGTACGGTAGTGGTCAGCGAGTCCTGAAGCAAAACGGGTGGCTTAGCCGCCCGTTTTCATCCATAACAACTGCACGCCTTCACCTTCCTGAACTTTCCCATCGACGGTAATAAACAGACCATCGGCTGCAGCGATTAGCGTTTCGCCGTAAAACAGCAGCGGCGTGGTATCGCGCCGCCAGGGAGCCACGTTCAGCTCCTGCCAGATTTTCTTCAGCTTGCGGCCACCGTGGCGACCGACGATATGAAGATGACCGCTGGCGCGAAAGCGAATAGTTACCGCTTCATCCTGGCGCGGGCTGCGTAACGGGCCGCAGGGCAGGAGCCTCAGTTCACCGAGGCCGTCGGGTAACGGCAGCGGCTTAGCGATATCGGGCCACGCCAGTACCGTCTCGCTCTGGCCGGGGAGATATTTCACCCAGTACAGCCGCTGCTGGAAGCGACGAACGGTAAATTGACCAAGACGCAGACAGGGAAACGCGTCCTCGCGCGCCATCGCCACTTCACGCCAGATACGCTCAGGCACCTCGCGCGAAGGCATTGGCGCATAGAGTCCAGCCAGCCAACGGCGCAGCAGCGCGGCCCGACGCGGCGCGCTCATGGCCGTCAACGGTTCGATAGCCAACGCGCCATCCTCAGTCACCAGCGTTGCCAGCTCCGCTGCCAGCATTTCATCCAGCAGCCGTTCCTGTTCGCCACACAGGCTGGCGCTGCGCGCCACGGCCTCGGCAAAGTGCGGCCAGCGGGCGTTAAGCAGCGGAACAATCCGCAGGCGGAGAAAATTGCGATCGTAGGCATCGTCCTGGTTACTTTCGTCTTCAATCCAACTGAGCTGATGGGCTATCGCCCACCGGTGCAGAGAGTCGCGACTTTCGTTAAGCAACGGCCGCAGCAGTTTCGTTCCGGCAAAATCGGACTCGCCGGCCATTGCCGAGAGCCCGGTGGGACCGCTCCCCCGCTTAAGCGCCAGCAGGAAGGTTTCACACTGGTCGTCAAGATGCTGCGCGGTCACCAGCGCTTCGCCGGGCAGCAGCGCCGAACGGAAAGCCTGATAGCGCGCCTGACGCGCATGGGCCTCAATCCCCAGCCCCTCATCGGCGAGGACTACCCGTTCAACCAAAAGCGGCACCTGCCACTGCTGACATATTTTCCGGCAGTGCGCCACCCAATCGTCAGCGTTCGCGCTGAGTCCGTGGTGAATATGCATCGCCCGCAGCTGAACGGTGGGATCCTGTTCGCGCCAGCGAACCAGGCGATATAAGAGCACGCTCGAATCCAGGCCGCCGCTAAAGGCCACCAAAAACTGGCGATGCGGACGGAGCGTTTGCGCGATATCTGGGATCATCATCATGAGAGCACTAACTGAGGAAAGCGTGTCCGGCACGTTACCCGGCAGAACACGCTCTGACAAGAATTACTGCTGATAAATCTCCAGCGGTAGACCGTCCGGATCGTTAAAAAAGGTGAACCGCTTACCTGTAAAGGGGTCAATACGAACGCCTTCACAAGTTACGCCGTGCGCCTCAAGATGGGTAACGGCGGCATCAACATCGTCGACGCTAAATGCCAGATGGCGTAACCCGCAGGCTTCGGGGCGGCTCGAGCGCGCTGGGGGAAACGGGAAAGAAAACAGTTCAATAACATATTCGCCATTCAGCGCCAGATCGCCCTTCCATGAATCACGCTCTGCGCGGTAAAACTCGCCCTGCAGAGTGAACCCCAGAATGTCGCAGTAGAACGCTTTACTCTTTGCATAATCCGTCGCAATGATGGCGATATGATGAACCCGTTTTAAACCCAGCATGCTCAAACTCCTCCCGTTGAAGCCAACAACGTTACTCGTTCAGTTCGTTATTGCGCAAGCGCTTAGTCATTTTTTAAGACTCGAACCCAGTACACGCCATCTTCATCGCGTTTCGCGCCGTGGATATCGGTTTCGAAGCCCGGATAGTGGCGGCCGATAGAGCACAGCATTAACAGAAAATCGAGCACCGCCCGGCTCTCCTCGACGATCATCTCGCCGGGCATCAGCAGCGGCACGCCCGGCGGGTACGGTAAGATCATATTCGCTGAAATACGCCCGACCAGATTCTCCAGTTCGATGGTTTCCACTTCGCCTTTAATCTGCCGCTGCCAGGCCTGATGTGGCGTCATTTTCATCTCCGGCAGAACGTCAAAGGCGCTCAGCATCAGCTGCGAGAGCTGGTGCTGGCGAATCAGGCGATGGATACCCTGCGCCAGATCCTGAATGCGCATGTTGCGGTAAAAATCCGGATCTTCGGCATACAGATCCGGCAGCATATTTTTCACCCGTAAATTGAGATCGTAAGCGCGTTTGAATTCGGTTAACCCGCGCAGCAGACCCATCGCTCGGGTTTTATCAATGCCGATACTGAAAAGGAACAGCAGATTGTAGGGCCCGGTTTTCTCAACCACCACACCGCGCTCATCCAGAAACTTCGCCACCAGCGCGGCCGGAATGCCTTCGCTATCCATGTTGCCCTGTTCGTCCATACCGGGCGTCAGAATGGTCACTTTCACCGGATCGAGGAACATATGGTCGTCATCGGCATCCTGAAAGCCATGCCACGGTTCACCCGGCAATACCGGCCAGCACTGCGCTTCCCCCACCTCTTCCGGCTGCCAGATATCAAAGAACCAGCCGTCAGACTCTTCGCGTAACCGCTGCACCTCTTTACGAAAATCCAGCGCCCGTTCAATCGAACGCTGAATCAGCCGCCTGCCGGAATTGCCGCGCAGCATCGCGGCAGCCGTTTCGATGGAGGCAACGATCGGGTAGCTAGGGGACGTCGAGGTGTGCATCATAAAGGCTTCATTGAAGGTATCTTCATCATAGCTGCCTTTAATATGAATCAGCGAAGCCTGGGATAGCGCGGCCAGCATTTTATGCGTCGACTGCGTTTCAAAGATCACTTTCCCCGGAACGCGATCGCCGCTCATCCCGCTTTTGCCCTGATAGATCGGATGAAAATGGGTATAGGGCACCCATGCGGAATCAAAGTGGATTGACGGCACGTCGAGAGTCTCTTTTATCCAGGTGGTGTTATACAGCAGCCCGTCATAGGTAGAGTTAGTGATCACCGCATGCACAGGCCACCCGGCGCCGCCTGTCGCATTCACCTTTTGCTGAATACTGTCGCGGGTAAATTCGCGCTTGGGTATGCCGCCGAGGATCCCCAGCGCATTGCGCGTCGGTTTTAGCCACAGCGGCACCACATCGCTCATCATCAGTAAATGGGCCAGCGATTTATGGCAGTTGCGATCGATAAGCAGGGTGCTGCCCGCCGGGGCGGAATACATCCCGACAATCTTATTCGACGTCGAGGTCCCGTTGGTTACCATATAGCTCTGTTCGGCGCCGAATGCGCGGGCAATATACTCTTCAGCTTCCAGATGCGGGCCGCTATGATCGAGCAACGACCCCAGTTCCGTCACGGATATAGAGACGTCGGCCTTTAAGGTATTCCCGCCAAAGAAATCGTAAAACAGACAGCCCACCGGGCTTTTTTGATAAGCCGAGCCGCCCATATGCCCGGGGGTACAGAAGGTATATTTTCCCTCCTGCACATAGTTGAACAAGGCTTTGGTAAACGGCGGGGTAATATTATCGAGGTATTCGCGGGTGTATTGACCGATGCGGGTAGCGATCTCTTCCGCCAGCCCCAGCGCGTATTCAAAGAACCATAGCGTCATGCGCAGGTCCTGACTGCTGACGTCCATCGTCGAATGGGCGTTGATAAATGCGTAAAGCGGCAGGTATTCGTTTAAGCGATTAATATCACTGCACAGGTCAACGCTGTATTCATCCCAGTCGAAAATAACTCCACAGATCCGCGGATTATGCTCGATAAATTGCAAAAGATCGGCGCTATTTTGCGGCCAGATGGTCTGGAAGCCTTGCCGTTGCAGGGCGGCTTCCAGTTCTTTGATCGGTTCGTCTTTATAATAGACGCCGTGGGGCCCCATGATCGCAATGATATTCACGCTTTCCTCCTGGAATTTACCTAAGGAAAGCATAATAGCACCCCGCCAGCGCTAAGCACTGGCGGATTTATCTCTATTAAAGCGCTTTCCAGGCATCGCCCCAGGTAATACCTACTCCAGGCTCATAGTACGTCGGCGCTACGTTGCACCATGCGCCTTCAGGCAGCGGTTTACACTGATAAAGCGCACCGTGGTTGTTGACGATATCGCCCGCATTCCAGGTTTGGGTGCTGCTCCAGGAAGGATAGCTGATGGTGTCGCTGTCTTTGCCATCCGTCGTTTCATCCGCAGAAGCGGCTTTGGCCTTCACGTTCAGGGTATAGGTGGTCGTACTGGACAACGTACCGTCGCTGACCGTCAGGCTAACAACATATTGCGCGTCCCGATCGGTTGTCGGCGCGGTAAAGGTAATCACGGCTCTATCCTGCCCGCCGAGAGTCTGGCCGTCCTGCGACATCCAGGTGTAGATAAGCTTGTCGCCGTTCGCATCGGTAGAACTCTCCGCACTCAGGGAAACCGTGGCCCCCGCTTCGATAGCGCCGATCGGACCCGTGATACGGGCAACCGGCGCCACGTTTGTTTCCTGCGCAGGAGTATTATCCTCGGGCGCAGGCGGAGTGGTGTCGCCCTGGCCGCTGTCATCGATGATGTTGACATTGAAGTGGCTTTGGACGCATTTGGCATAATCGCCTTCTTTAAAGGCGGTATACGGCGTCTGGTAACCCACCAGCTGACAGGCGTTGGTCTTACCGTCGGCGGTGTCGGCGCTCCATCCCCAGTCCTCTTCCCAGTAAATCGGCAATGCGCCCGCGCCGCCTTCATCGAACTGCTTCATATTTTTGCAGCCGAGAACTTCATCACCGGCAATCGGCACTTTCAGGTAGTTTGCGAACTCTTTGTAGTAGGCGATACGGTTCAGAGACTGCGCGTTCTCTTCCGCCCCGCCGCACTCAACGCCACCGTTGATGATCTGAATGGTGACCCCAAAGCCTTCCACCAGGCCATTCGCTTTATCATGATCGTTTGGCACCCAGGTTCCATCGATGACGTGCAGCATAGAGGGCTTCGGCGGCTGCGGGTAAACGAAAAAGAAGACCGCGCTCGCCAGGTTCATCCAGGTATCCGCCACCCGCTCTGGTTTATCCAGCAGAGGACGAACGTCGCCATCGTACATCGCATCGGAGAACGGACCATAATTGTAGTTATAGGAGAGCTGTTTCGCGCCGCGACCAAAATAGCTCAGGTAGTCGCCGTCTTTATCTTTGCCGCAAGGCCAGGTCTGGCCCTGCCAGATATCCGGGTTGCATTCCCCGTTGTAGCCGCCTTTCTGACCTTCAACCCAACCCACTTCACGCAGATACACCAGCGCCTGACGCCACTCGGGAATATCGCGCCAGCTTTCATGGCCGCCGGTTTCCTGAGCAAAGTGGGCAAACATGGTTGCCAGAGATTTACGGCAGATGGCATCGCTGTCGCGTCCGTCGGTATAGGTCCCGCAAACCGCGGGAAATTTACCAATAGCTTTCAGAAAGTTAGAGTAGGTATATTCTGCAGCGCGCATCGGAAACAGATATTCCCAGTCCTGTTCGGACAGGATGCTTTCCACACGCTTAACGTTGGTCGGGTTGGTCGCCAGACCCGGCTCGATTTTTTCAACCGCGCTGTTAGACAGCGTTTGAATCGATGATTTTACCGACGCCATGAGCGGAAAGTCGGTTAAGGCTTTTTCTTTCGCGGTCAGATCGCTCGCCTTAAGAGTTATCGCTTCCGTTGCACCAAGCAGCGGCGCGGATTGTGCGGCCCCCAGGCTTAACATGATCCCTGCGGCCACGGCGCTTAACGCGACGGTTTTATGCAATGCCATAGTATTTCTCCTTTATCCTTGTTAACTGACTGCCGGTTCGCAATACCTGGCAGTTGCTGCAGTTTCAGGGGAGACCGGCATCATCCGCTAATCACATTAGCTCTTGTCCATCTCATCTAATCTCAGTCAACAACACATAAAAAAAGGGCCGGAAAATCCGGCCCTTAGAGAAAAAATGAGATCGATAATCAGGCGTAGCCGTAGCTCATCAAACGCTGATAGCGACGGTTCAGCAGCTCTTCCTCACTCAGAATGTCGAGGTCAGCCAGATCGGCCAGCAGTTGCGCTTTCAGAGAGGCGGCCATCACTTCCGGATTACGATGCGCGCCGCCCAGCGGCTCAGGAATGATGGAGTCAATCAGCTTCAGCTCTTTCAAACGCGGGGCAACAATGCCCATCGCCTCGGCGGCCAGCGGCGCTTTGTCGGCGCTTTTCCATAGAATGGACGCGCAGCCTTCCGGGGAGATAACGGAATAAGTGCTGTACTGCAGCATATTCACTTTATCGCCCACACCGATTGCCAGCGCGCCGCCGGAGCCGCCTTCACCGATAACGGTACAGATAACCGGTACGCTCAGGCGAGACATTTCACGCAGGTTGCGCGCAATCGCTTCAGACTGACCGCGCTCTTCCGCGCCAACGCCCGGATAAGCGCCCGGGGTGTCGATGAAGGTGATAATCGGCATTTTAAAGCGCTCGGCCATCTCCATCAGGCGCAGCGCCTTACGATAGCCTTCCGGCGCCGGCATACCGAAGTTGCGGCGAATTTTCTCTTTGGTTTCGCGCCCTTTCTGGTGGCCGATAATCATCACCGGACGTCCGTCCAGACGCGCAATCCCGCCAACGATCGCTTTATCGTCAGCGTAGGCGCGGTCACCGGCCAGTTCGTCGAATTCGTCGAAAGCCAGGCGGACATAATCCAGGGTGTATGGGCGACGTGGATGGCGAGCCAGTTGCGCAACCTGCCATGCACCAAGATCGGCGAAGATCTTGCGCGTCAGCTCTACGCTTTTTTCACGTAGGCGATGCACTTCTTCATCGATGTTAATATCCAGTTTCTCATCCTGGCGGCTTACCGCTGTCAGAGAATCGATTTTCGCTTCCAGCTCTGCAATCGGCTGTTCAAAATCAAGGAAATTCAGACTCATAGTATTCCTGTATTAGTCAAACTCCAGTTCCACCTGCTCCGAACCAATGAGGCCACGGAGATCGTTTAATAAACGATCGCTCGGAGAGACACGCCACGTCGCGCCAAAACGCAACCGCGCGCGTGCATCCGCCCTCTGATAGTAGAGATGTACTGGAATTGTCCCAGAGCGGTGGGGTTCCAGAGACTGACGGAGTCGGTTTAAAAGCTGGTCATCAATTTGCCTGTCCGTCAGCGAGATAGCAAGCCCGCGAGCATATTTTTCCCGGGCCTCGTCAATATCCATGACTTCACGAGCGGTCATTTTAAGCCCCCCGCTGAAGTCATCAAAGCTGACCTGTCCGCTGACGATAAGTATGCGGTCTTTTTCCAGCAATTGCTGGTATTTATCCAGGGCGTCGGTGAACAACATCACCTCCAGACGCCCGGAACGGTCATCCAGCGTACAGATGCCGATACGATTGCCGCGCTTGGTGACCATGACCCGCGCGGCAATAACGAGCCCGGCCGCCGTGGTCACTTTACCACGATCGGTCGGATGCATGTCTTTGAGTCGCACGCCGCCAACGTAGCGCTCGATCTCTTTCAAATACTGGTTAATCGGGTGCCCGGTCAGATACAGCCCCAGGGTCTCCCTTTCTCCATCTAGCACCACCTGTTCCGGCCACGGCTGGCAGCTGGCGTATGACTGTTCGATTTGCTCCGGCTCTTCCGCCAGTACGCCGAACATGTCCGCCTGACCGATAGCTTCGGCTTTGGCGTGCTGATCGGCGGCTTTTAGCGCATCGCCCAGTGAATTCATTAACGCCGCGCGATGCGGCCCGAGGCGGTCGAAAGCCCCGGACATAATCAGTTTTTCCAGCACCCGGCGGTTGAGCTTTTTAATATCCGTACGCGCGCAGAGATCAAACAGTTCGCGGAAATAGCCGCCCTGATTACGGGCTTCAATAATCGCTTCAATCGGGCCTTCGCCGACGCCTTTAATCGCGCCGATACCATAAACGATTTCGCCATCGTCGTTAACGTGGAAATGATACAGGCCGGAGTTAATATCCGGCGGCAGGATTTTCAGCCCCATCCGCCAGCACTCATCCACCAGGCCGACGACTTTCTCGGTGTTATCCATATCCGCGGTCATCACCGCCGCCATAAATTCAGCCGGATAGTGCGCCTTTAGCCACAGCGTCTGATAGGACACTAAAGCATAAGCGGCGGAGTGCGATTTGTTAAATCCATATCCGGCGAATTTCTCCACCAGGTCAAAGATTTTGATCGCCAGTTCACCGTCTACACCGCGCTTCCTCGCCCCTTCTTCAAAGGTGCCGCGCTGCTTAGCCATCTCCTCCGGCTTTTTCTTACCCATCGCACGACGCAGCATATCCGCGCCGCCAAGGGTATAGCCGGAAAGCTCCTGGGCAATCTGCATGACCTGTTCCTGGTACAGGATGATGCCATAAGTTGGCTCGAGTACCGGTTTCAGGCATTCGTGCTGCCACTGCACGTCCGGGTACGATATTTCTTCGCGACCGTGCTTACGGTCGATAAAGTTATCCACCATCCCCGACTGCAGCGGCCCCGGACGGAACAGAGCCACCAGAGCGATCATATCTTCGAAGCAGTCGGGCTGCAGACGCTTGATCAGATCCTTCATACCGCGCGATTCAAGCTGGAAAACGGCGGTGGTTTCCGAACGCTGCAGCATGTCGAAGCTTTTTTTATCGTCGAGCGGGATCGCGGCGATATCCAGCGGCCCCTCGCCGTTCTTCTCGCGGCGGGCGTTGATCATCTCCAGCGCCCAGTTAATGATGGTGAGCGTACGCAGGCCGAGGAAGTCAAACTTCACCAGCCCGGCATATTCAACGTCGTTTTTATCAAACTGGGTAACCGGATGCTGGCCCGCTTCATCACAATAAAGCGGGGCAAAATCGGTAATTTTGGTTGGCGCGATCACCACCCCACCCGCATGTTTACCGGCGTTACGGGTGACCCCTTCGAGCTTACGCGCCATGTCGATCAGCGCTTTAACCTCTTCATCCGCCTCGTAAATTTCCGGCAGCTGCGGCTCGGCTTCAAACGCTTTCGCCAGCGTCATACCCGGGTCAGGCGGCACCAGCTTGGAAATGCGGTCCACAAAACCGTACGGATGGCCCAGCACGCGGCCAACGTCGCGGATAACCGCTTTCGCCGCCATGGTACCGAAGGTAATAATCTGCGATACCGCATCGCGACCGTACATGTCCGCGACGTGTTCAATCACCTGGTCGCGCTTCTCCATACAGAAGTCAACGTCGAAGTCGGGCATGGAGACACGTTCTGGGTTAAGGAAACGTTCGAACAGCAGGTCGAACTCCAGCGGATCGAGGTCGGTAATTTTCAGCGCATAGGCGACCAGCGAACCGGCGCCGGAACCACGTCCCGGCCCTACCGGCACGCCGTTATCCTTCGACCACTGGATAAACTCCATAACGATCAGGAAGTAGCCAGGGAACCCCATCTGGTTAATCACCTGCAGCTCAATGTCCAGGCGTTCATCATATTCAGGACGGCGTTTAGCCCGCTCATCCGGATCGGGAAACAGGAATTCCAGGCGCTCTTCCAGGCCTTCTTTGGATTTCTTGACCAGATAATCTTCGGTGGTCATATCCCCGGTCGGGAACTGCGGCAGGAAGTACTCGCCAAGGCGCACGGTCACGTTACAGCGTTTGGCGATCTCCACGGTGTTTTGCAGCGCTTCAGGAATATCGGAAAAGAGCTCGCACATCTCCTCTTCGCTGCGCATATACTGCTGCGACGAGTAGTTACGCGGACGCTTAGGATCGTCGAGGGTGAAGCCATCATGGATAGCCACGCGGATTTCATGGGCGTCGAAGTCGCCCGGCTCAAGGAAGCGAACATCGTTGGTCGCCACCACCGGTAAGCCCCGGGTTTCCGCTAGTTCTACCGCAGCATGCAGATAGGGCTCTTCATCCTGACGGCCGGTGCGAATCAGCTCAAGAAAATAGCAGTCAGGGAAATGTTGTTCGTAAAAATCAACGCACTGATCCACCAGCGCCATGTTGCCGCGCAGCAGGCTACGGCCCACGTCGCCCATGCGCCCACCGGAGAGCAAAATCAGCCCTTCTTTTAATTCGATCAGCCAGTCGCGATCGATAATCGGGCCCGCCGAACCGTAGCCGCGCTGATAAGCTTTGGAGATCAGCAGCGTCAGATTCTGATAGCCAACGTTGTTCGTCGCCAGTACCGTCAGCTGGCTCAGTTCATCGCCAAGCAGCTCGCTCTGGACGTGAAAATCTGCCCCTACAATGGGTTTAATTCCGGCGCCGTGCCCCGCTCCGTAGAACTTCACCAGCCCGCAGAGGTTGGTAAAATCAGTGATCGCCAGCGCAGGCATGCCGAGCGCGGCCGCCTTTTTTACCAACGGTCCGGTTTTCGCCAGGCCATCGATCATGGAATAGTCGCTGTGCACCCGCAGGTGTACGAAACGTGGTTCAGCCATCTTCAGATTCCGCGTTACTTAATTGCTTGCGTGTCGGTTCAGGACGCCAGGCCCAGCGCGCGCTTCACCGGGCCAAAGCTGCGCCGGTATTGCTCGATTACGCCATGTTCCAGCAGCTTTTGCAGATGAAAAGCGGTGGGATAACCTTTATGTTGCGCAAAACCGTACTGCGGGAACTCCCGGTCCAGTACGGCCATTTCAGCATCCCGCGTCACTTTAGCCAGAATAGACGCGGCGCTGATTTCCGCCACTCGGCTGTCGCCTTTAACGACCGCCAGTGAAGGCACTGGTAGCGGCGGACAGCGGTTACCATCAATAAGAACAAACTCAGGGGAAATGCTCAAGCCCGCAACGGCGCGCTGCATGGCCAGCATGGTCGCATGTAGAATATTCAGCTCATCGATTTCATGCGGCTCCGCACGACCGAGGCTCCAGCACAGCGCTTTTTCTTTGATCTCATCAAATAGCGCAAGGCGCCGCTTCTCGCTGAGCTTTTTCGAGTCGGCAAGACCCAAAATCGGTTTTGCCGGATCGAGAATAACTGCGGCAGTCACCACCGCGCCGACCAGCGGACCGCGCCCGACTTCATCGACTCCCGCAACCAGATGGGTATGCGGGTAAACGAACTCCATCATTTTGCTAACTCCAGTACTGCATCCGCCGCCTGCTCATCAGCGTTGCAGCGGATCTGCTGATGCAGCGCGCGAAAGGTTTCATGCATATCGTGGCTGGTTTTACCGTCGGCCAGCAGCGGCTTCAGCGCCTCGGCCAGCGCCTGCGGCCGGCATTCATCCTGCAGCAGTTCTTTAACCAGTTCACGCCCGGCCAGTAAATTCGGCAGCGATACGTAGTCGGTTTTAACCAGCCGTTTCGCCAGCCAGAAGGTAAACGGCTTCATCCGATAGCCGACGACCATCGGACACTTAGCCAGCATACATTCCAGCGCAGCCGTTCCGGAGGCCAGCAGCGCAGCATCGCTAGCGATCATCGCATCGCGCGCCCGCCCATCCAGCAGATGTACGGCAAGATCCGGCGCAGTTTCCGCTTTGATACGCTCGAACTGTTCCCGCCGCTTCGCGTTGACCAGAGGGACAACCACTTCGAGATCGGGGTAAGAGTCTCGCAGGATCTGCGCCGTTTTCAGGAAATCGGCGCTGAGCATCTCAACTTCCGCCCCGCGGCTTCCCGGCAGTAGCGCCAGGCAGTGCACGTTACGATCGATTCCCAGACGGTCGCGCGCCGCGCCTTTGTCCGGATCCAGCGGCATCGCATCCGCCATCGTGTGGCCGATAAACCGGCAGGGAACGTTAAATTTGTCATAAAACGCTTTTTCGAAAGGCAGGAATGCCAGTACCAGATCGGTGGATCTGCCAATTTTGAAAACGCGTTTTTGCCGCCATGCCCATACCGACGGGCTGACGTAATGAATAGTTTTGATACCCTGCTTCTTCAGATTACCTTCGAGGGTAATGTTGAAGTCAGGCGCATCAATGCCGACGAACACGTCCGGCTTGAGCTCGGTCAATCGACGGGTGAGATCGGCGCGAATATGCAGCAGCCGACGCAGGCGACCAAGCACTTCCACAATGCCCATCACCGCCAGCTCTTCCATCTCATACCAGGCCTCGCAGCCTTCCGCCTGCATCAACGGCCCGGCAACGCCGACAAAGCGGGCACCAGGGATGCGGGCTTTGAGCGCGCGGATAAGACCGGCGCCAAGAATATCGCCGGAAGTTTCTCCGGCGACCAGGGCAATCGTCAGGGGACGCGATTCAACCATTAACGAATCAGGCCGCGGGTGGAGCGGGCAAAAAAGTCGGTAAATGTCTGCACTTCAGGGTACTGCGCCGCCAGCTCGGCGATCTCAGCTTTCGCTTCGTCCAGCGTTTTACCGCTGCGGTACAGCAGCTTGTACGCGTTACGAATTGCTGTGATCGCCTCACGGCTGAAGCCGCGGCGTTTCAGTCCTTCTATGTTGACGCCAAACGGCGTTGCGTGGTTGCCCTGAGCAATCACGAACGGCGGAACGTCCTGCGCAACGCCGGAGCAGCCGCCAACCATCACGTGCGCGCCAATAATGCAGAACTGATGCACTGCGGTCATGCCGCCGATGATAACAAAATCATCCAGCGAAACGTGGCCCGCGAGGGTCGCGTTATTCGCCAGAATACAGCGGTCGCCCAGCGTACAATCGTGCGCCACGTGGGCGTTGATCATCAGCAGGTTATCGCTGCCCACCTTCGTTAATCCACCGCCCTGTACTGTGCCACGATGAATGGTGACGCTTTCGCGGATGCGGTTGCGATCGCCAATTTCCACGCGGGTCGGTTCGCCAGCATATTTCAGATCCTGGTTAACTTCACCAATGGAAGCAAACTGATATATCTCGTTATCGCGGCCAATTTTGGTATGCCCGTTAATAACAACGTGAGACTTCAGTACGGTACCTTCGCCGATTTCGACGTTAGCGCCAACAATACAAAACGGGCCAATGTGGACGTTAGCGCCAATAACGGCGCCTTCTTCTACAATGGCGGAAGGATGAATAAAGGCGGTTTTATCAATCACGTATCAGGCCTCCCGGCTACGGGCACACATCATCGTTGCTTCGCAAACCACTTTTCCGTCAACCGTCGCAACGCCTTTGAAACGAGTCAGGCCACGGCGGGTTTTCTCAAAAGTGACTTCCATAATCATCTGGTCGCCTGGCACGACCGGACGTTTGAAACGCGCTTCGTCAATCCCGGCAAAATAATACAGCTCGCCCGGTTCCAGTTTTCCAACGCTTTTGAATGCCAGAATACCGGTGGCCTGAGCCATGGCTTCGAGAATCAGTACGCCCGGTAAAATCGGCTTACCAGGGAAGTGTCCCTGGAAAAACGGCTCATTTACAGAAACATTTTTAACTGCGCGTAGAAAACGACCTTCTTCAAAATCCAGCACGCGATCGACCAGCAGGAACGGGTAACGGTGAGGCAGAAGTTCCAGAATCTCTTCAATGTGCAGAGTATGAGTGTCAGTAGTCAAAATACTCTTCCTGTCAAATATCCTAAAAGGCAATAATAACACGGCCTGCGGCAATCTCATGAATGCAACAGGCCGAAAATTTAATGTGGCTGGATGAAGCACTAATCTTGCTGATTAACCTTGCGCTCAATGGCTTTGAGACGCTTGCTCATATCATCAATATTCAGTACCAGCGCAGCGGTCTTACGCCAGACCTTATTCGGCTGCAGCGGGATACCTGAAGAGTAAACCCCTGGCTCGGTGATAGGACGCATAACCATCCCCATCCCCGTGACGGTGACTTTATCGCAGATTTCCATGTGACCGTTGATCACGCTTGCTCCGCCAATCATGCAATAGCGCCCAATTTTCAGGCTGCCCGCCATGATCACGCCGCCAGCAACCGCGGTGTTGTCGCCAATCACTACGTTGTGCGCGATTTGACACTGGTTATCAATAATGACGCCATTACCGATGACGGTGTCGTCCAGCGCACCGCGGTCAATGGTCGTACAAGCGCCAATCTCTACACGATCGCCGATGATCACGCGACCCAACTGCGGGATCTTCACCCAGTTGCCGCGATCGTTCGCATAGCCGAAGCCATCCGCGCCAATCACCGTGCTGGACTGGATCAGGCAATTCTCGCCGATCTCAATGTTGTGGTAAACGGTGACATTGGCCCATAAACGCGAGCCAGCACCTATTTTCGTATTTTTCCCAACGAAGCAACCTGCGCCGATGACCACGTTATCACCGAGGATCGCGCCGGATTCGATAACGGCATTCGGGCCAATGGCGACGTGATTACCCAGCTTAGCCGTGGCATCGATGACCGCGCTGGGCGCGATATCCTGGGCCGGCTGCGGCGTGGTATCAAGAATCTGGGCCATGCGCGCGTAGGTCAGGTAGGGATTACGCACTACCAGCGCGGCGCGATGAGCAAAAGGCAAATCATCCTGCGTCATCACGACGGCAGATGCCTGGCAAGCGGCCAGGTGTTCACGGTACTTAGGATTTACCATGAAAGTAATATCGCCCGCTTGCGCGGACTGCATGGACGCAACGCCGGTGATGACGATATCGCCATCACCGTGTAATTCTGCATCCAACTGCTGGGCTAAATCAGCCAGTCGAATTGAAGGCATTACTTATTTAACCTGTTTCAGCACATCAGCGGTGATGTCTTTTACATCGCTGCTGTTGTATGCGACGGCATTAGAGTCAACAACCAGATCGATGCTCTGATCTTTAGCCACGCTCTGCACGGCGCTCTGAATACGAGTCACCAGCTTGCCGCGCTCTTCATTAGAACGACGTGCGCGATCCTGTTCGAAAGACTGTGCTTTCTGGGAGAAAGTCTGGCGCTGAGCCATTACATCTTTTTCCAGTTTGGTACGGTCAGAGCCCGCTTTCATGGACTGCAGACGCTGCATTTTAGACTGCAGGTCGCCTTCCATACGCTGCAGCTCGCTCGCGCGGCCTTTAAACTCGTTTTCCAGCGTGTTAGAAACGCCTGTTTTCTGGGCAACCTGTTGGAACAGGCTGTTCATGTTAACCATTGCAATTTTATCTGCCGCCTGAGCGGTAGTAACCATTGCTAAACCCAGACCTGCAGCTAATAACCACTTTTTCACAATTAACTCCTTACCATCCCATGAGTACCCAGGGGTACCGTTATTTGCGTGGCCAGGCGATAACCTCAGTTATCGCCAATAGTCAGCGCTATACTGCAACTGCACTTACATTCCATTGTAGCCAACACCATTACCAGGTTTTACCGATGTTAAACTGGAACTGTTCGGCTTTGTCTCCATCGTACTTTTTAAACGGCTGAGCGTAGGAGAATACCAACGGCCCTAACGGCGACATCCACTGTACTGCGATACCCGCAGACATACGGATATTGCTTGGATCGCTGTAGTCCGGGTAACCGCCATATGCGGCTGAATCCCAGTGAGTATCCCACACGGTACCCATATCCCAGAAGACGGAGGTACGTACCGAGTTCGCATATTTATCGCTAATAAACGGCGTTGGGGTGATCAGCTCAAGGCTGGCAACCGCCATGGCGTTACCGCCCACCGCATCATCAGACTTACACGGCGCGGACTCGCTGCTCTTACATTCGTTATCGTAGCTGCTGTCGTCGTCATGACGACTGCTGGCTGGGAAATAAACCGCTTTCGGACCGATAGTATTGGACTGGAAGCCACGCACGGTGCTTGAACCACCGGCATAGAAGTTCTCATAGAACGGCATCTCTTTACCGCCCAGACCATCGCCATATCCAAAGCGGGTACGACCCAACATGACCCATTTGTGATCGTCATCGATCGGTACATAGGTCGCGGTATCGAGCGTCGCTTTGTAGTATTCGTTATCCGATCCCGGAATCGTCACTTTACCATTCAGGTTGACGCGTGAACCTTCGGTCGGGAAGAAGCCACGGTCGAGCTTGTTATACGTCCAGCCGTAGTTGAAGGTGAAGTCGTCAGCGCTGAACGAGTTTCTGTCGTTCGTGTTGTCCGGATACTGACCCATCGAATTCAGATAACGCCACATGGATACCTGAGGCTGCATATTGGACAGCTTGTTATGCACATAGCCCAGGCCTGCGCGCAGCGTATTGTATTCGTTAACCGGGAAGCCCAGCGTGATGTCTGTACCATAGCTTTTGTTGGTATAGTCAGACAGGTCCGCATCGTTAGCATCGAAGTCGTTATAGAACACACGACCGCCGAGGCTGACGCCATCCACGGTAAAGTACGGGTTCGTCACCGACAGTTCAGTATAGGTCTGATAATCGTTTTTGGTGCCGTTAATCCCAACGGAATAGCCGGTACCGAGCCAGTTATCCTGCTGAACGCCGGCCTGGAAGCTGACGCCGCTTTCCGTACCGTAACCGACGCCGAAGTTAAAGCTACCGGTATTACGTTCTTTAACCTTATAGACCACGTCAACCTGATCCGGGCTGCCCGGCACGCGCTGCGTATCGGTATCAACCGTTTCAAAGTAGCCTAAACGGTTCAGACGATCTTTACCCTGGTCGACCAGGTCGCTACCCAGCCAGGCGCCTTCCATCTGACGCATTTCGCGACGCAGAACGGCATCTTTCGAGGTATCGTTGCCTTCGAAGCGAATCTTACGCACGTAGTAACGGTTGCCCGCATCGACGTTCACGTGCAGCTTCACGGTCTTATCGGTATCGCTGATTTCCGGCTGGGACTGAACGCGCGGATAGGCATAGCCGTAGCGACCGAGGAGTTTTTTAATGTCATTCTCCATTTTGGTCACTTTGGTGCCGTTATACAGCTCGCCCGGCTCGACTTTGGTCAGCGCTTCGATTTCTGCCGAATGCCCCGCCAGGTCGCCCGTCACCTGCACACCGGAAAGCTTGTACTGATCGCCTTCGGTAATGTTGATGGTGATGTAGATGCCTTTCTTGTCCGGCGTCAGGCTCACCTGCGTGGAGTCAATGTTGAAACGAGCATAGCCGCGATCCAGATAGTAGCTGCGCAGCGTTTCAAGGTCCCCTGCAAGCTTCTGTTTCTGATACTTACGATCGCCCACCACGTTCCACCATGGAACTTCATCGCGCAGCTGGAAGGTCGAAATCAGTTCATCGGTGCTAAATGCATGGTTGCCGACGATATTGATCTGCTGGATTTTGGCCGAGACGCCTTCCTGGAAGACCAGCTTCAGGTCGACACGGTTACGCGGCAGCGGCGTCACGACAGCTTTAACGCTGGCGCTGTACTTACCGACACTGTAATAGAAATCCTCCAGCCCCTTTTCGATATCAGCAAGCGTGGTGCGATCGAGGGATTCCCCTACGCGTACGCCGGATGCCTCAAGGTTTTGCTTGAGCATGTCATCTTTCACCGACTTGTTACCGGAGAAAGTGATGCTGGCAATCGTTGGACGCTCTTTCACCTGCACCAGCAGGGTATCACCATCGCGCAGGACGCGAACGTCCTCAAAGTTGCCGGTGGCAAACAGAGCACGGATGGTGTTACTGATATCATCATCGGTTACGGTATCGCCAGGACGCACTGGCATACTGAGGAGGGCCGCACCAACAGCGACACGCTGAAGGCCTTCGAAATGAATGTCCTTCACCACGAACCCGTCAGCACCGTATACGGTTGCGCTGCTAAACAGCAGCGACGCTATGAGCAACTTTTTCATCGCCATCGTTATTATGCGTTCTTCCTAACAAACTCTCTTACAACCGAGAGAAATCATTGAAAAGTGCAAGCCCCATTAACAGCACCAGCAATATTGAGCCAATGCGATAACTAAAGTCTTGAACTCGCTCGGATACCGGTCCGCCTTTCAGCTTTTCAATCGCCAAAAACAGCAGATGTCCCCCGTCAAGAACGGGAAGCGGGAACAGGTTGATTATTCCAAGGTTCACGCTGATCAGCGCAAGAAACATCAGATAATAAATCAGCCCAAATTCCGCTGACATCCCAGCCCCCTGGGCGATAGAAATCGGCCCGCTGAGGTTGTTCAGTTTGACATCACCGGTTATCAATTTGCCCAGCATCCTGACCGTTAACGACATCAGCTGCCAGGTTTTATCCGTGGCTTCAGCGATGGCGGCAAACGGCCCGTACTGACGCACTGTCTTATATTCATCAGGCAGCGGGATGACCTTAGGTACGACCCCTGCAAACCCCTCAGCTTTGCCTTTGGTAGACTTCGTGTCCGGCGTCAAGTTCACCGACAAGGGGCTACCCTGCCGCTCGATGTCCAGAACTAATGTCCTACCCGGATTATCGCGCACCAGATTAACAAACGTCATCCACTGCGTTAACGGTTGACCATCGACTTTAACGATCCTGTCGCCCGCTTGCAAACCCGCCTTCTGCGCCGCCGAGCCAGATTGTACTTCAGCCAGGACGGTATCAATCTGCGCGCTGCGAGGCTGAATGCCCAACGAGGTAACCGGATCTTGTTTATCCGGCTCGAACGCCCAGTGCTGCAGATCGAGGATTTTATCCTGGCGTTGATTGGTCCCGAAAGGGGCGACGGTAACTATTGTTTGCCGATCGCCTATCTTCGCCACCAGCGCCATCCGTACTGCATCCCAATCAGGCGTTTCGATGCCATCTATCGCTTTAAGTTCCGTTCCTTTTGCAATTTGTGCTTGCGCGGCGATCGAGTTGGGCGTTATGTCGCCAACGACCGGACGAATGCCCGGGACGCCTATAATAAAGACCAGCCAGTAGGCAAAAATGGCAAAAAGGAAGTTCGCGATGGGCCCTGCGGCGATAACGGCGGCGCGCTGACCAACAGTTTTGTTGTTAAACGCGGCGTGGCGCATCTCTGGCGCCACGGGCTCAACGCGTTCGTCGAGCATTTTGACATAACCGCCCAACGGGATAAGGGCGATAATAAACTCCGTTCCCTGCTTATCAAAACGGCGCCAAAGCGCTTTACCAAAGCCGATAGAGAAACGCTCAACGCGGATACCGCAGCGGCGAGCAACCCAGAAATGGCCAAATTCATGGACGGTGATCAGCACGCCCAGCGCAATAATAAAAGCAGCCAAATTCCAGAGAACGCTCAGCATAAAACCTTCCGTCAAATCGTCCTGAAAACCAACAAGAGTAGGCAAGCAAATACGGGCACCGCAGCGGTCAGGCTATCGATACGATCGAGAATACCGCCGTGTCCGGGGATCAGATTTCCGCTATCTTTAATGCCAGCTTCGCGTTTAAACATGCTCTCGGTCAGGTCGCCAAGTACCGAGGCCAGGGCCGCGACAATGGAACATACCAGCAGCACCATCGGCGTGACATCCAGATGAGCCCACCAGCCGTAAGCCCATGAGATAACCGCTGCCGTTAACAGACCGCCAAAAAAACCCTGCCAGGTTTTGCCCGGAGAAACCTTCGGCGCCAGCTTATGCTTACCGAACATTTTACCGAACATGTAAGCGCCGGAATCCGCGCCCCAGACCAGAATCATCACGTACAGCAACCACAGCGCGCCACTATAATGATCATCGGCGTAATGCCAGGCCCGAAGCGCCAGCATGCCCCAAAAAAACGGCACAATGGTCAGGACACCAAAAATCAGACGTAGCGTTTTTGAATTGCGCCAGAAAGCCGCTGAAGTGGGGTAAGTCAGCACCAAAAGCAGCGCGACGACCCACCAGCCAAATGATGCCCATAGCGCCCCCTCAACCAGCGGTTGATGAACGTCATAATGATATTCCGGCATCAGGAATAGCATCAGCGCCAGCAGCAGACCGCAAAGCACTGACAGCCAGACTCTCTGCGCCGTTGAAGTGAAGCCGCTAAATTGCCCCCACTCCCACGCGGCGAGCATGCAGACGACTAGCGTAACGATGGCAAAACCCGCGGGCGGCAGCAAAAAAAGCGCCGCTATCACCACGGGGATTAAGACGAAAGCAGAAATCAGGCGATACTTCAGCAAAAGTGACCCCCATCAGGCATTGTTGCCGCCCGGTTCAGTGCCGCCGAAGCGACGCTCACGATTAACAAAGGCATGGAGTGCACCTTCAAAGTCCTGTTCAGCGAAATCGGGCCAAAGAACATCCGTAAAGTAAAGTTCGGCATAGGCAATTTGCCAAATCAAAAAATTACTAATGCGATGCTCTCCCCCGGTCCTAATAACTAAATCTACGGGAGCAAGTTCATGCATACAGACCTGCTGGCTCAGCATCTCTTCTGTGATTTGCTCGGGCTGTAGCAACCCGTCTTGTACCTGTTTGGCCAGATGACGTACGCCCTGAACGATGTCCCAGCGGCCGCCGTAGTTCGCAGCAATGTTCAGGGTCAAACCGGTGTTGTTCTCCGTCAGCGCCTCGGCTTTGCGAATACGCTCCTGGAGACGCGCGTTGAAGCGCGTGGTCTCGCCGATGATACGCAGGCGCACATTATGTCGGTGCAGACTTTTCACTTCGCTATCCAGCGCCCAGACAAATAGCTCCATCAGCGCACTGACTTCCTGCGCCGGGCGATTCCAGTTTTCACTGCTGAACGCGTATAACGTCAACGCTTCAATACCATTATTCGCCGCGAAAGAAACGGCGCGACGAACAGATTTTGCGCCGGCTTTATGGCCAAAGGCGCGGATCTTTCCTTGCCGTTTTGCCCAACGCCCGTTGCCATCCATAATAATGGCCACATGACGGCACCCATGCGCAGGCAACATTTCGCTGACAGTTTGATTAGCAGACAACATAACGCGTTTTAAGTCCATAATAAGGATTAGCTAAGCTACTAAACACGGGCCACCGGTCAGCGCTGGATACGCATTTTTATCCGGTACCGGAGCTACGGCCAATCGCAGAGAACAACCAAAAGCTTTACGCAAAAAAGCCGTGTCTTGCCACGGCCACCGTAATCTTTCACAACAAAATGCAACGATCGGATGGCGCAGACTATATCACTGAAGCACAGCGCCCACAAATATCACAACGAGTATCAGAATTTGCGCCGCGCGGCCAGGAGCTGACCTGCGCTTACCCGGGCCATGGCATCAATAGCCAGCACTTCATCAATACTTTGCGGCTCATTTAACGCCTGTTGATCCAGCACCGCCTGATTTATCGCCGCAATATCGGTAAAGCGAATATCACCGTTCAGAAACGCCGCGACCGACACTTCATTTGCCGCATTCAGCGTCGTGGTCGCCGCCTGACCGACATCAAAAGCCTCCATGGCCAGCTTCAGGCACGGGTAACGGCCGTAATCCGGCGCCGAGAAGCTCAGATTGCTCAACTGACAGAAATCCAGCGGTTTCACGCCAGAATTAAGGCGTTTTGGCCAGCCCATCGTGTGGGCAATCGGCGTACGCATATCCGGCTCGCCGAGCTGCGCCAGGACGCTACCATCCTGATAACGCACCATCGAATGAATCACCGATTGCGGATGGATCAGAACTTCCATTTGCTCCGCCGAGGCGTTAAACAGCCACCGGGCTTCGATATACTCCAGCCCCTTATTCATCATGGTGGCCGAATCGACAGATATTTTGCGCCCCATCGACCAGTTTGGATGCTTACAGGCCCGGTCGGGAGTCATCGTCGCCAGCTCAGAAATCGCCGTTTCCCGGAAGGGGCCGCCAGAGCCGGTGAGGAGGATCGACGCCACGCCGTTTTGGGTTAAATCAGCGTATCCCAGATTATGTTGAATTGTTTCCGGCATACTCTGAAAAATCGCATTATGCTCGCTATCAACCGGTAACAATCGTGCGCCGGACTGCTGCACGGCCTCCATAAACAGACGACCGCAGGTCACCAGCGACTCTTTGTTCGCCAGCAGCACCGTTTTACCCGCGCGGATGGCTGCAAGCGTCGGCACCAGGCCCGCTGCGCCGACAATCGCCGCCATCACCTGCTCAACCTCGTCCAGCGCCGCCACCTCAGCCGCCGCCTGCTGGCCGCTCATGACTTCCGTACGGCTACCCTGCTCGCGCAGTTTTGCCCGCAGCAGCTCCGCGCTGTGCGCATCGTCCATTACCGCGTAACGAGGGGAGAATTCCAGACATTGTTCAACCATACGGTCGACATTTTTCCCGGCGACCAGCGCGGTGATAGAAAAGCTATCAGGATTATGGCGCACCACATCCAGCGTGCTGCAGCCGATAGAACCGGTCGAACCAAGAATGGTTAATTGCTTCATGAGGCGTCCAGAAAAATGAAGACAGGATAAAAAGCAAAACGCCGCCAGCAAACCCTTATGCATCAATCATCGGATAATAGAGCGGAGGCGCCGAGCCTTTGACATGGCGCCAAAGGCTACAAGGCCAGCCGTCTAAACGCAATCCCGAAAATTGAGCGTACGGTCTCCTGTACGGCGTTTCAGATTTTACGCAGGACAATGCTCAGACCTGCGTGTCGGCAGAGAATCAGAACTGCATCAGTTCCGCTTCTTTATCCGCCAGCGCCGCATCAACTTTCTTGATAGCAGCGTCAGTCATTTTCTGCACATCTTCCTGAGAGCGGCGATCGTCATCTTCGCTGATCTCTTTCTCTTTCAGAAGCGCTTTGACTTTATCGTTGGCATCGCGACGAACGTTACGCACGGCAACGCGCGCTTGTTCAGCTTCGCCACGCACGATTTTGGTCAGATCTTTACGACGCTCTTCGGTCAGCGGCGGCAGCGGAACGCGGATATCGCTACCCGCAGAGCTTGGGTTCAGACCGAGGTCGGAAGCCATAATCGCTTTTTCAACGGCCGGGCTCATGGAGCGATCGAAGACGTTGATCTTCAGGGTGCGGGAGTCTTCTACCGTTACGCTAGCCAGCTGACGCAGCGGGGTCGGCGTGCCGTAGTATTCCACGATAATGCCATCCAGCAGGCTGGGAGAAGCACGACCCGTGCGTATTTTGCTGATTTGGGTTTTGAACGCTTCGACGCATTTGTCCATGCGTACTTCAGCATCTTTTCTGATATCGCTAATCACGTTACGAATCCTTGAAAACTTGTCTCAGACAGACCAGACGGTCGCCCACTGCAAAAGTGAGCTAAGTATAGTCATGTTTATGCTCAGCGTCTTTCAGGCTACGGGTCAGCCGCAGCATTCCGTCCACAGAACATGTTGAAAACCATCGGGTCAAAAACCCGAAAAAGTAAGGCCGAATATTACCCGTATTTGACGCTGACGGGAATTACTCAGTAATTAATGTGCCTTCTTTTTCACCCATCACCACGCGGCGCAGCGCGCCAGGCTTATTCATATTGAATACGCGAATCGGCAGTTTGTGGTCACGCGCCAGGGTAAAGGCCGCAAGATCCATCACTTTCAGCTCTTTATCCAGTACTTCGCTGTAGGTCAGCTGATCGTACATCGTTGCGGAAGGATCTTTGGTCGGATCGGCGGTAAATACACCGTCGACTTTGGTTGCTTTCAGTACCACATCGGCTTCAATTTCAATGCCGCGCAGGCAGGCAGCGGAATCGGTGGTAAAGAATGGGTTACCGGTACCCGCGGAAAGAATCACCACGCGGTTGTTACGCAGCAGGCTGATAGCTTCCGCCCAGCTGTAGTTATCGCACACGCCATTCAGCGGAATCGCTGACATCAGGCGGGCGTTCACATAGGCGCGATGAAGTGCATCACGCATTGCAAGGCCGTTCATGACCGTTGCCAGCATGCCCATGTGGTCGCCCACAACGCGGTTCATACCCGCTTTCGCCAGACCAGCTCCACGGAACAGGTTACCGCCACCAATCACTACGCCAACCTGAATACCCAGCTCAACCAGTTCTTTGATTTCCTGAGCCATGCGGTCAAGTATGCTCGCATCAATACCGAAGCCTTCTGAACCTTGCAGAGCTTCGCCACTTAACTTAAGCAGAATACGTTTGTAGACGGGTTTTGCATTGGTAGCCATGTTTCTTTCCTGAGACTGTCAACGAATGAGATGAGTTAATTCTGGCGACATTGTACGTCGCTTTTCAGCGTACCCACTATAGCGGTTGGCTGAATTTACACATTAAGCGCAAAAAGAAGCCGCCCTCAGGCGGCTCCTTTTGAAAATTAAGACTGCTTGGACATCGCAGCAACTTCTGCTGCAAAGTCAGTCTCAACTTTCTCAATGCCTTCGCCCACTTCAAAGCGGATGAAGCCAGTCACGTCAGCGTTGTGCTCTTTCAGCAGCTGAGCAACAGATTTGCTCGGGTCCATAACGAACGGCTGGCCGGTCAGAGAAACTTCGCCGGTGAATTTCTTCATGCGGCCTTCAACCATTTTCTCTGCGATTTCTTTCGGCTTGCCAGACTGCATGGCGATGTCCAGCTGAACCTGGTACTCTTTTTCTACCACTTCAGCGGAAACGTCTTCCGGCTTAACGAATTCAGGCTTGCTTGCAGCGATGTGCATAGCCAGCTGTTTAACCAGCTCTTCGCTCGCGCCTTTAGCGGCAACCAGAACGCCGATACGCGCGCCATGCTGGTAAGAACCCAGAACTTCGCCTTCCAGAGAAGAAACGCGACGGATGTTGATGTTCTCACCGATTTTAGCAACCAGCGCAACGCGTTCTTCTTCGAACTGTGCTTTCAGAACTTCAACGTCAGTGATTTTGCCAGCAACAGCTGCGTCCAGAACTTTGTTAGCAAATGCCTGGAAACCACCATCTTTAGCAACGAAGTCAGTCTGGCAGTTAACTTCCAGAATGATGCCGTAGGTGCCATCGATTTTAGTAATGATTACGCCGTCAGCAGCAACGTTGCCTGCTTTTTTCGCTGCTTTAATAGCACCGGATTTACGCATGTTTTCGATTGCCAGCTCGATGTCGCCGTTCGCTTCAGTCAGCGCTTTTTTGCAATCCATCATGCCTGCGCCAGTACGCTCGCGCAGCTCTTTTACCAGGGATGCGGTAATTTCAGCCATTCTTTATTCCTCGGGAGATGTGATCTGCCCGGTTCCAGGAACCAGACAGATTTGAAAGTGAAAAAGGGGCCGCTAAGAGGCCCCTATTTATACACGGTACTAAATAAGGGTATGCCTTATTATTCAGCTTCTACGAAGCTTTCTTCCGCCTGAGAAGCCAGATCCTGAGAACGGCCTTCACGAACGGTAGCAGCAACAGCGCTCAGGTACAGGCTAACTGCACGGATTGCGTCGTCGTTACCCGGGATAACGAAGTCAACGCCGTCCGGATCGGAGTTAGTATCAACGATAGCAAATACCGGAATACCCAGGTTGTTTGCTTCTTTGATTGCGATGTGCTCGTGGTCAGCGTCGATAACGAACAGCGCGTCCGGCAGGCCGCCCATGTCTTTGATACCGCCCAGGCTGTTTTCCAGCTTGTCCAGCTCACGAGTGCGCATCAGCGCTTCTTTCTTGGTCAGCTTGTCGAAAGTACCGTCCTGGGACTGAGTTTCCAGGTCTTTCAGACGTTTGATGGACTGACGAACGGTTTTCCAGTTAGTCAGCATACCGCCCAGCCAGCGATGGTTCACGAAGAACTGGTCGCAGCTCAGAGCAGCGTCTTTCACCGCTTCGCTTGCAGCGCGTTTAGTACCAACGAAAAGGATTTTACCTTTGCGAGAAGCAATCTTGTTCAGTTCAGCCAGAGCTTCGTTGAACATCGGTACAGTTTTCTCAAGGTTGATGATGTGAACTTTGTTACGCGCGCCGAAGATGAAAGGCTTCATTTTCGGGTTCCAGTAACGGGTCTGGTGACCAAAGTGAACACCAGCCTTGAGCATGTCGCGCATGGAAACAGTTGCCATGTTTAAAACCTCTATAGATAAAAGTTGGGGTTATGCCTCCACGTATCCCATATTACCGACCCCAAAGGGCACCCCGGAATATGTGTCGATACGTGTGTGTTGTTACACAAAGTGAGATTTGTCGCTTCAGTCCATCTTGTGTATCTGAGAATGGAACAGAAGTCCGGCGCGCTTTATACCACAAAACAGGATCGGAAACCAACTGTTGTTGACGTCGCGTGCTGCTAATGATTCTCAATTTGGCAGCAGGACGCCCGGACTGTTAACATTGTTCAGACATAATCTATTATTGTCGAAAAAATCGACACTGCTGGACACAATCCATGGCTATTTCTATCAAGACATCTGAAGACATCGAAAAAATGCGCGTTGCCGGCCGCCTGGCCGCCGAAGTGCTGGAAATGATCGAACCCTACGTAAAACCGGGCGTCAGCACCGGCGAACTGGACCGCATCTGCAACGATTATATCGTTAACGAACAAAAAGCCGTATCCGCCTGCCTGGGCTACCACGGCTTCCCGAAATCCGTCTGCATCTCTATTAATGAAGTGGTGTGCCACGGGATCCCGGACGACGGCAAATTGCTGAAAGATGGCGATATTGTCAACATTGACGTCACCGTCATTAAAGATGATTTCCACGGCGATACCTCGAAGATGTTTATCGTCGGTAAACCGACCATTCTCGGCGAGCGCCTGTGCCGCATCACCCAGGAAAGCCTCTATCTGGCCCTCAAAATGGTCAAACCGGGGATTAATCTGCGCGCTATCGGCGCCGCTATTCAAAAATACGTTGAAGCCGAAGGTTTCTCCGTGGTACGCGAGTACTGCGGCCACGGTATCGGCCGCGGTTTCCATGAAGAACCGCAGGTGCTGCATTACGACTCTCCGGAAACCAACGTGGTGCTCAAACCCGGTATGACCTTTACCATTGAGCCAATGGTCAACGCGGGTAAAAAAGAGATCCGCAGCATGAAAGACGGCTGGACGGTAAAAACTAAAGACCGGAGCTTGTCTGCGCAGTATGAGCATACTATTGTGGTGACAGATAACGGCTGCGAAATACTGACGTTACGCCAGGATGACACTATCCCGGCGATAATCTCGCACAACGAATGATGAAAAGCCGGCGCCAGCCGGCTTTTTTATGACGGGCATCCTGTGGGTCGCCGCAAGCGACGTTAATAATCGCTCCCGGCGATTTTTTATGACGGGCGTCCTGCCCGTCACCCTGTGGGCCGCCGCAAGCGACGTTAAAAATCGCTCCCGGCGATTTTTTATGGGCGATAGTTCTTTCTTATGGTGGCGCAATGAGCAACTCTCTATCTAATACTGTCCCCCTTGATCTGTCCGCTCAGCCAGAAAATCCGGGCGAGTGGCCAAAAAGTGATTTCAATTGCGCGACGATTAAAGCGCTTATCGACGTTTTTCAGCGCTGGCTGGGCGAGGCTTTTGATAGCGGTATTGCCGCGGAAAGATTGATTGAAGCACGTACAGAATTTATCGATCAGCTGCTCCAGCGGCTGTGGGTCGAGTACGGTTTCGGTTCAATTAACGACATCGCGCTGGTCGCCGTCGGCGGCTACGGCCGCGGTGAACTGCACCCGCTTTCTGATATCGATCTGCTTATTTTGAGCCGCAAAAAGCTCCCCGATGAACAGGCGCAAAAGGTCGGCGAGCTGCTGACGCTGCTGTGGGATATCAAACTCGAAGTCGGCCACAGCGTGCGCACCCTCGAAGAGTGCCTGCTGGAGGGACTGTCGGACCTCAGCGTCGCCACCAACCTGATTGAATCGCGTCTGCTTATTGGCGACGTCGCGCTGTTCCTTGAACTACAAAAACACATATTCAGCGACGGCTTCTGGCCATCGGAAAAGTTCTTTGCGGCAAAAGTTGAAGAGCAGAATGTACGCCATCAGCGCTATCACGGGACCAGCTATAACCTGGAGCCAGACGTGAAAAGCAGCCCGGGCGGCCTGCGCGATATCCACACCCTACAGTGGATCGCGCGACGCCATTTCGGCGCCACCTCGCTTGATGAAATGGTCGGCTTCGGCTTCCTGACCGAAGCCGAACGCAACGAGCTTAATGAATGCCTGCATCAGCTCTGGCGCATTCGCTTTGCGCTACATCTTGAGCTCAACCGCTACGATAATCGCCTGCTGTTCGAAAGGCAGTTCAGCGTCGCCCGCCGTCTGCGCTATGAAGGCGAAAGCAACCAGCCGATTGAGCATATGATGAAGGATTTCTTCCGCGTCACCCGCCGGGTGAGCGAGCTGAATCAAATGCTGATCCAGCTGTTCGAAGAAGCGATTCTCGCGCTCACCGAGGATGAGAAGCCGCGGCCGATTGATGATGATTTTCAACTGCGCGGCACGCTTATCGATCTGCGCGATGACACGCTGTTTATCCGTGAACCGCAGGCCATTCTGCGCATGTTCTATACGATGGTGCGCAACAGCAGCATCACCGGCATTTACTCCACCACGCTTCGCCATCTGCGCCACGCCCGCCGTCATCTGACGCAGCCGCTTTGCTACATTCCGGAAGCGCGGACCCTGTTCCTCAGTATGCTGCGCCATCAGGGCGCGGTAAGCCGCGGGCTGCTGCCAATGCACCGCCATAGCGTGCTGTGGGCCTATATGCCGCAATGGTCGCATATTGTCGGCCAGATGCAGTTCGATCTGTTTCACGCCTATACCGTTGATGAACACACCATCCGCGTGCTGCTGAAGCTCGAGAGCTTCGCCAAAGAAGAGACCCGTAGCCGCCATCCGCTGTGCGTGGAACTGTGGCCACGCCTGACGCATCCGGAGCTGATCCTTATCGCCGCCCTCTTCCACGATATCGCCAAAGGGCGCGGCGGCGACCATTCGATTCTCGGCGCGCAGGACGTGCTGAAATTCGCCGAGCTTCACGGTCTTAACTCGCGAGAAACCCAGCTGGTCGCCTGGCTGGTGCGCCATCATCTGCTGATGTCGGTCACCGCCCAACGTCGCGATATTCAGGATCCGGAAGTGATTAAGCAGTTCGCCGAAGAGGTGCAAACGGAAAATCGTCTGCACTATCTGGTCTGCCTGACCGTCGCCGATATCTGCGCCACCAACGAAAACCTGTGGAACAGCTGGAAGCAGAGCCTGCTGCGCGAGCTCTATTTCGCCACCGAAAAACAGCTGCGCCGGGGGATGCAAAACACGCCGGATATGCGCGAGCGGGTGCGTCACCATCAGCTACAGGCGCTGGCGCTGCTGCGGATGGAAAATATCAATGAACAGGCGCTGCACCAAATCTGGAACCGCTGCCGCGCCAACTACTTTGTGCGCCATACGCCAAACCAGCTCGCATGGCATGCGCGCAATCTGCTGCGGCACGATCTCAGCAAGCCGATGATCCTGCTCAGTTCCCACGCCACGCGCGGCGGCACTGAGATTTTTATCTGGAGCCCGGACCGCCCTTACCTCTTTGCTGCCGTTTGCGGCGAACTGGATCGCCGTAATCTTAGCGTTCACGATGCGCAGATCTTCACCACCCGTGACGGCATGGCGATGGATACCTTTATCGTTCTTGAGCCGGACGGCAGCCCGCTTTCCGCCGACAGGCACGAAATGATCCGCGTGGGCCTGGAGCAGACCATCAGCCAGCGCAGCTGGCAGCCGCCGGCGCCCCGTCGTCAGGCGGCGAAGCTGAGGCATTTTTCCGTGCCGACAGAGGTGAATTTCCTGCCGACGCATACCGACCGGAAATCCTTTCTTGAGCTGATTGCTCTCGATCAGCCGGGTCTGTTAGCGCGCGTCGGCCAGGTGTTTGCCGACCTCGGCATTTCGCTCCACGGGGCGCGAATTACGACAATTGGTGAGCGAGTAGAAGATTTATTTATAATCGCCACGGCAGACCGGCGCGCCCTTAATAATGAGCTACAGCAAGAAGTGCAACAACGGTTGACAGAGGCCCTCAATCCAAACGATAAAGGGTAACGTATTTTTTTTAAGTAAATGGAAAGAGTAAACAATGCAGCAATTACAGAACGTTATTGAGTCCGCTTTTGAGCGTCGCGCCGACATCACCCCGGCAAACGTGGATACCGTGACCCGCGAAGCGGTTAACCAGGTGATTTCTCTGCTTGATTCCGGCGCGCTGCGTGTCGCTGAAAAAGTTGACGGCCAGTGGGTCACCCATCAGTGGCTGAAGAAAGCGGTTCTGCTCTCTTTCCGTATTAACGATAACCAGGTTATCGATGGTGCGGAAAGCCGCTACTTCGATAAAGTCCCAATGAAGTTCGCGGATTATGATGAAGCGCGTTTCCAGAAAGAAGGGTTCCGCGTCGTTCCGCCAGCAGCCGTTCGTCAGGGGGCGTTTATCGCTCGCAATACGGTTCTGATGCCGTCCTATGTGAACATCGGCGCCTACGTTGACGAAGGTTCCATGGTGGATACCTGGGCGACCGTCGGTTCCTGCGCGCAGATCGGCAAAAACGTCCACTTGTCCGGCGGCGTCGGTATCGGTGGCGTACTGGAGCCGCTGCAGGCTAACCCGACCATTATCGAAGATAACTGCTTTATCGGCGCGCGTTCCGAAGTCGTTGAGGGCGTTATCGTCGAAGAGGGTTCCGTTATCTCTATGGGCGTGTACCTCGGCCAGAGCACCAAAATCTACGACCGCGAAACCGGTGAAGTGTTCTATGGCCGTGTTCCAGCAGGCTCCGTCGTCGTCTCCGGCAACCTGCCGTCAAAAGATGGCAAGTACAGCCTGTACTGCGCGGTCATCGTCAAAAAAGTCGATGCCAAAACCCGCGGCAAAGTTGGAATCAACGAACTTCTGCGTACCATCGACTAAGCAGTATGAAAAGCGGGAGGCATCCCGCTTTTTTTATATATTAAGCTGGCGAAGATAGATTTTTTCGTTAATTATTCAAAGATTACGATGATATCAAAGGTACCGTTATGTACGATAATCTGAAAAGTCTTGGTATTACCAATCCTGATGAAATCGATCGCTATAGCCTGCGGCAGGAAGCCAACAACGACATTCTGAAAATCTACTTTCAGAAGGATAAAGGCGAGTTCTTCGCTAAGAGCGTCAAATTCAAATATCCGCGTCAGCGCAAAACCGTGGTCGCCGACGGCGTGGGCCAGGGATATAAAGAAGTCCAGGAAATTAGCCCTAACCTACGCTATATCATCGACGAATTGGATCAAATCTGTCAGCGCGATCGTACCGAAATCGATCTGAAACGGAAGATCCTTGACGATCTGCGTCACCTGGAAAGCGTGGTGACCAATAAGATCAGCGAAATCGAATCCGATCTGGAAAAACTGACCCGCAATAAATAAGTTGAGCCCTGTTCCCGGCGTTAATCCTCCTGGCCGGGAACGGTATTCTATCTCTGCTCATCGAGCTGCAGCGCAATATACAGCAGCAGACGATCGTCAAAATTGCCTAAATCCAGCCCCGTCAGCTCAGAAATGCGGTTCAAACGGTATTCCAGCGTATTGCGGTGAATAAACAGCGCCTTTGAGGTCGCCAGCGGCTGCACGTTGTGACGAAACCATGCCTGTAAGGTGCGGCGCAGCAGACCGTTGTTATCCATCGCCTTCAGGCGAACCAGCGGGCGCGCCAGTTCATTGGCCTGCCAGCCGCCGCGCAGGCTATCAAGCAGCACCGGCAGCATCAAATCCTGGTAGAAATAGCTGCGGCTCTCCGGCATCCGCTGCTTGCCGACCATCATCGTGGTCCTGGCGGTGCGGTATGAACGGGCGATACTGCCCGGCCCGGTAAAAAAGTTTCCCAACGCCACGCGAAAACGCAGCTGACCATTCTCTTTCATCCGGCTGATCAGCTGCTCGACCCGTTTACAATGATCTTCCGCATCCCAGCGGCCAAAGGCATTCAGCGCGGGTTTCAGCACCACCATTTCCGTCAGCGAGACAATGGCCACCAGATTATTACGGTCCGGCGTGGTCAACGCGGTCTGGAGCTGCTGCAGCTCAGCCATCGCGCTATCTACGCCCAACTGGCCGCTATCTACTTCTATCATCGCCACCACGCGAGGCTGATTGAGATCGATCCCCAGACGCTGGGCCCACTCGGTCAGCGCCGGGGTGTTCTCTTCCGCCTGAATCAGGTTCATAACCAGCTCTTCGCGCAGACGGCTATCCTGGGCCAGAAGATGCATCAACCGCGATTGTTCCAGCATCATCTCGGCGGTCATACAAACCAGTTCACCGTATTTACGCAGCGATTCCGGTTCGCCGGTCAGGCCGATGACGCCGACGATCTCCCCTTCCAGACGCAGCGGCAGGTTGATCCCCTGGCGCACGCCGTGCAGATGTCGGGCAACAGCATCATCAATATCGACAACGCGGCCCTGAGAAAGCACTAATAGCGCGCCTTCGTGCAATTCACCAATTCGCTCGCGGTCTCCGCTGCCGATAATGCGCCCGCGGGCATCCATTACGTTAATATTGGTATCAATGATGCGCATCGTACGCGCCACGATATCCTGCGCCATTTTGGTATCAAGATGCCAGCCAGCCATGTAACCCTCCCGTGAGCAGGCGACCAGCATAAAAGAGTTGGCAACACGCCGCATTGTGCATTCGCACAAAGGCGGGACAAGATGTATGGAGTTGTGGAAGATGTCACAGAACGAAAAAGGGAAGCTCCGGAATAAATAAAAAAGCCCCTTCTCTCCGCAAGGAGAAAAGGGGCTTTGCGAACCGTCAGAAATTACTGCATCAGCAGATAAATCGACGTATCGCCGCGCTGGATATTGAGGGCCAGAACCGACGGTTTGGCATCAAAGATTTTGCGCAGGTCGGCGATATTTTTCACCGGCTGCTGGTTAGCGCCAACGATAATATCGCCTTTCTTCAGGCCAATCTGCGCCGCCGGCGTTCCCGCTTTCACATTGCTCACCACGACGCCTTTGTCCTGGCCTTTGTTGCTCATTTCAGCACCTTCAATACCGTTGAAGATAGTGCTTGAATCAACCTGATTCTGGTTGCTTTGCTGTAGCTCAACGGTCACCGTCACCGGCTTACCGTCACGCAGCAGGCCAAGCTCGACTTTGCTGCCGATCGGCATGGTGCCCACCTGGGCACGCAGCGCGGCAAAGCTGCTGATCGACTTACCGTTCAGAGTCGTAATCACGTCACCGGCTTTAATCCCCGCTTTCGCGGCCGCCGAGTTCGGCATCACCTGGCTGACGAAGGCGCCGCGCTGAGCGTCGACTTTCATCGCTTTCGCCAGTTCGGAATTCAGCTCGGTCCCCATGATGCCCAGCTCACCGCGTTTAACCTGGCCAAATTTGACCATCTGATCGGTCAGGTTTTTCACCATGTTGCTCGGAATAGCGAAACCGATACCAATGTTGCCGCCGTCCGGCGCCAGAATCGCGGTGTTGATACCGATCAGCTCGCCGTTGAGGTTAACCAGCGCGCCGCCGGAGTTACCGCGGTTAATCGCCGCATCGGTCTGGATAAAGTTTTCATAATTTTCAACGTTCAGGCCGCTACGACCTAATGCGGAGACGATCCCCGAAGTGACGGTTTCGCCCAGACCAAACGGGTTACCGATCGCTACGGTATAATCGCCGACGCGCAGGGCGTCAGAGTCCGCCAGCTTAATCGCGCTCAGGTTTTTCGGATCCTGAATTTGAATCAGCGCAATATCAGAACGCGGATCTTTACCCACCACTTTCGCGTCGAACTTACGTCCATCGCTCAGCTGAACTTTGATCGTGGTGGCGTTATCCACCACGTGGTTGTTGGTGACGACATAGCCTTTAGCGGCATCGATGATCACCCCGGAACCGAGGGCCATAAATTTCTGCTGCTGGCCGCCATCGCTACCCGGCGCGCCGCCCTGCCCGCCGCCCTGACAGAACGGAGAGCTTTGGAACGGAGAACCATCCTGACAGAACGGCGAATTATCGCCAAAGAACTGCTGGAAGTTACGCGGCATCCGCGGCGTATTAACGGTGGTGCTCCCCTCAACGTTAATGCTCACGACCGACGGCATCACTTTTTCCAGCATCGGGGCCAGGCTTGGCATTTGCTGCGCATTAGTCGCCGAAGAAGCTGTTTCCGCCGCGCTCGCAGAGAGAGGGGACAACGCCAGACCTAAACTCAGAGCCAGGGCACTCATTGCTAACGTGGTTTTTTTCATATGTTTCAATCTCGATTTCAGATAACGAATAGTTGCTGTGTTGGTGACTATCAGAGTCATTTTATAGCGCGAAGTTCCGGAATGAAGTTTGGGTAAAAGTAAAAATTTATTGTCCGTCTTTACAAAACTCACCCTTATTCTACGGCCATCAATCGTCGATATTCATCCCATGCATACAAGTCGGTCATGCCGCTGATATAGTCCTGAATGAGACGACAGCGATAATAATATTCCAGCACCGGGAATTCCGGATTATTGCGCGAAATTTTATTTACCGCCTCTACGTAGGCCAACCGATGACGAGTCGAAAGCTTCTGGAAAAGACGTGATGCAATCGGTAAACTTCTCACCCGCTCTTTTTCCACCAGCAGACTAAACTCATCCAGCGATAATTTTAGCAACGGCTGATAAATATCGAGTAAACCGCTAATAACACGATAGCCCTGAAGTTCCAGCTGTTCGACGTCAGGATGGCTAAACACATGTTTTACCGCAACATTTTTATAAAGCTCAAGCAATTGACTGCAATCGCTGTCATCCTCCAGCAGCGCATGATTAAAATCGCCGCTAAAAATCTTCGGCAGATTATCAATAAACCGACGCGCCGCGTAGGGTACCAGCCTATTGAGCGTATTTACCCGTAAATACATAAAAAATTGATCTTCGGTACTCCGGCTAAGAGAATTCGCACGCGATTTCTCCCAGGCGTTTTCGACAACTTGATTAAACAAGGAACCTTTTTCGTGAACGCCCCAGGCTTCATAGAGATGCTGATAAAGCTGCTCTACGCTGAAGATGCGTTTTTCTACCGCATCTTCAAGGTCGGCGACGCAATATGAGATGTCATCCGCAGCTTCCATAATCCACGTTAATGGGAAGCGATTGTAAGGGGCCAGATCAAGTTCTTTACGCAACCTCGCAACATAGCCCTCTTCGGCTAAATAATAACCGGGTTTTTTCATTAAATAATTGTGGCTGGCCGGCGGTTCCCCGCGCCACCATGCCGGACGCGTATATTTTAGAATACAGCCCACCTGCGCCCAGGTCAGATTCATTCGCATCAGCGTATGCACTAAGCGAATGCCCTGGGCATTGCCTTCAAACCAGCATAAATCCTGGCGAACCTTACGCCGCAGCTCATTCAGCTGGCTATCGCCTTCCTGCAGGCGCAGCGCCGCGACCACGCAGCGATCGTCGGTTAACGGCTGGCTGGCCGCATCGCCGGGGAAAAGCCGCTGGCTGAACCAATCGTTAATGGCCGCCTCGCCAAAATGGCCAAAAGGCGGATTGCCGATATCGTGCATCAGGCAGGCCATTTCAACGATGCTTTCGAACGGCCCGGTGAGCTCATCCAGCCCGTAGCTCTCCAGCAGCTTCTGTTCTTTCAGGCGGCTCAGCACCTCTTTAGCGATATAGCGGCCAACCTGTTGAACCTCCAGGGAGTGGGTCAGACGGGTTCGCACCGCGGCGTTGCGCTCCAGCGGGAAAACCTGGGTTTTCTGCTGCAACCGGCGGATCGCCGGAGAGTTGATGATGCGCCCACGATCGCTTTCGAAAATTCGCAGGATTTCACGCTCCGTCTCAACGCCCTGCGGTGAACGATAGCGGCGACGCCAGTTAATCTTGTTGCGAAAATCGATCTTAGCCATGATCTCCCCCGAGCGAGCAATAACGTTTCCTTCTAAGCGCATGATAGACTATGCCGCTAAAACCCACACATCGCGAGTAAATCTATGAAAATCGGTATTATTGGCGCAATGGAAGAAGAAGTTACCCTTCTGCGCGACAAAATCGACAACCGCCAGACCCTCACTATCGGCGGCAGCGAAATCTACACCGGCCAGCTTCAGGGTATTGACGTCGCTCTGTTGAAATCGGGTATTGGCAAAGTGGCCGCCGCCATGGGCGCGACCCTGCTGATGGAGCACTGCAAGCCGGATGTGATTATTAACACCGGTTCCGCGGGCGGTCTGGCATCAACCCTGAAGGTCGGCGATATCGTCGTCTCCGACGAAACGCGCTATCACGACGCGGACGTCACCGCGTTTGGCTATGAGTATGGCCAGCTGCCGGGCTGCCCTGCCGGTTTCAAAGCCGATGATAAGCTGATTGCCGCCGCGGAGACCTGCATCAAGGCGCTGAACCTGAATGCGGTACGCGGACTGATCGTCAGCGGCGACGCCTTCATCAACGGTTCTATTGGCCTCGCAAAAATCCGCCACAACTTCCCGCAGGCCGTCGCGGTAGAAATGGAAGCCACAGCCATCGCGCACGTCTGCCACAACTATGGTGTACCGTTTGTTGTCGTTCGCGCGATCTCTGACGTTGCCGACCAGCAGTCGCATCTGAGCTTCGACGAGTTTCTCGCCGTTGCCGCGAAGCAATCCACCCTGATGGTGGAAAACCTGGTGCAGCGCCTGGCCCGTGGCTAAGTCGCTCAACGCGGCGCTTGCCGTCCTGTTGCTGCTCGCCCCGGCGTGGCTTTTCGCCGCGCCGCGGGTGATTACGCTCTCTCCTGCCAATACTGAACTGGCGTTTGCCGCCGGCATTACGCCGGTTGGCGTCAGCAGCTATTCCGATTATCCCCCCGAAGCCGCAAAAATAGAGCAGGTTTCCAGCTGGCAAGGGATGAATCTGGAACGCATCGTCGCCCTCAAGCCCGACATGGTGCTGGCGTGGCGCGGCGGCAACGCTGAACGTCAGGTGAATCAGCTAAGCTCGCTCGGGATAAAAGTCATCTGGGTCGAAACGGCGACCATTGAAGACATTATCGCAACGCTTCGCCAACTGGCGCAGTGGAGCCCGCAGCCGGAAAAGGCGCGGCAGGCGGCGCAGAAAATGCAGGACGAGTACCAGACCTTAAAAGCCCGCTATGCGAGCGGGCCGAAAAAACGCGTTTTTTTACAGTTCGGCGCCAGCCCGCTCTTTACCACCAGCAAAGGATCGATTCAGGATCAGGTTCTGACCCTGTGCGGTGGAGAAAACATTTTTGCCGCCAGCCGGGTTCCCTGGCCGCAGGTGAGCCGTGAACAGGTACTGGCAAGGCAGCCTCAGGCCATTGTCATCGCCGGCGACGCCAGTCAACTTCCCGCCGTTGAGCGCTATTGGCAGAATCAGCTAAAAATTTCGTTTATTGCGCTACATGGCGACTGGTTTGAACGCGCGAGCCCACGTATTATCCTCGCCGCAAAACAACTCTGTACTGCGCTCGAGCAGATAAAATAACCACCTGCTAACCCAGGTGCTCAGAACCTATCCCATCAGGCGCAATTGTTGCAGCCAGTTTGGAGGACAGCGCGGAGCAACCGCAGCGTACACGCAGTACGTGAGGTTCGTAAGCGCTGACCAGGGTCAAACTGGCAAATGAAATAGCCTGATGGGATAGACAATAAGTGGGAACTGACGATGCTTGTCTATTGGCTGGATATTATTGGCACCGCCGTGTTTGCCATCTCCGGCGTCCTGCTGGCTGGAAAGCTGCGCATGGACCCTTTCGGCGTGCTGGTATTAGGCGTGGTTACCGCGGTGGGCGGCGGGACCATTCGCGATATGGCCCTTGCTAACGGCCCGGTATTTTGGGTTAAAGATCCTACCGATCTGGTGGTGGCGATGGTTACCAGCATGTTCACTATCCTGCTGGTGCGCCAGCCGCGCCGGTTACCTAAATGGGTACTGCCAGTGCTGGACGCCGTTGGTCTGGCGGTGTTTGTCGGTATCGGCGTCAACAAAGCCTTTATTGCCCATAGCGGGCCCCTGGTGGCCGTCTGTATGGGCGTCGTCACCGGCGTCGGCGGGGGGATCATCCGCGATGTGCTGGCGCGCGAAATCCCGATGATACTGCGTACGGAAATCTACGCGACGGCCTGCATCGTTGGTGGCATCGTGCATGCGACGGCGTACTACACTTTTCAGGTTCCGTTAGAAAATGCGGCGATGATAGGTATGGTGGTCACGCTGGTCATCAGGCTGGCGGCAATCCGCTGGCATCTGAAGCTGCCAACTTTTGCGCTTGATGAGAATGGGCGGTAAGAAAAGCAAAACGGTAACCTTAACGTTACCGTTTTTAGCGTTGGCTCCCTCTCTCTGCGGGAGAGGCCAGGGGAGGCCGCGCTATCTTTAGACGCTGAACGAGGAGCCGCAGCCGCAGGTGCTTTTCGCATTCGGGTTGGTCACGATAAAACGTGAACCTTCCAGACCTTCGGTATAATCGACGGCGCCGCCGACCAGATACTGCAGGCTCATTGGGTCAACCACCAGGCCGACGCCCTGCTTCTCAATAGTCATATCGCCTTCGTTAACCTGATCGTCGAAGGTAAAACCGTACTGGAAACCGCTGCAGCCACCGCCGGTGATATATACGCGCAGTTTCAGGTTGGGATTGTCTTCATCAGCAATCAGGTCTTTTACTTTAATCGCTGCGGCTTCGGTAAACTCCAGCGGCAACGCTACGTCATCACTCATTTTATGCTCCCATTGATACTTCTGACCGGTTAAAGAATAACCCGACCTTTTGAGCCATTATCCAATACCCGAGTAAATCGTTCAAGTATTCTCCCCGCCGACCGGCTGCGCCTTGGCTTCCTGCTCCACCTTTTGTTTTGCCAGGGTGCGCTGCAGGATTGTCGAGTATAAAGGCTTACCGCCGAGGAATTGTGCCAATAGTGTTGCGCCGAGACAGGTAATAATCATTGGCAAAATGAGCTGATAGTTATCGGTCATCTCCAGCACCAGAACGATGCCGGTCAACGGCGCGCGGACCGAGGCGGCGAGCAGCGCGCCCATCCCGGCGATGGCAAAGGTTCCTGCATCCAGATGATAGGCCGGAAACAGCGGCGTCGCCGCCATGCCAAACGCCGTCCCCAGCAGCGTCCCCAGCGCCAGCATCGGCGCAAAGATACCGCCGGGCGCGCCGGAAGAGAAGCAGAGCAGCGTGGTGATCACCCGCGCGATAAAAATAAACAGGAGCAGGCCAACGGAAAAATTGCCCGCCGCGGCGATAGGGATCAGGTTAAACCCGCCGCCGGACGCCGTTGGCTGAATCAGCCCCAGCACGCCGCAGCTGCCGCCGATCAGGCCGCCAATCAGCACCCACTTTTTGATATTGCCGCCGTGGATCCGCTGGAACATATCCTGGGTACGCAGCACCAGCGTATTAAACAGTGGGCCAATGCAGCCAAAAATCATCCCGAGGATCAAATACAACCACAGGGTGTTGACCGGCGCATTGCTGAGCTTACCGACCTCAATAACCGCTTTATCGCCGTTGAAGATACGGAAAACAATGGTGGCCATAATCACGCCGGTAAACACGGCTTTAATAGAGATCAGATTGTAGCGAAACTGCGGGCGCATCTCCTCAATGATAAACAGGATCCCGGCGAGCGGCGCGTTAAAGGCAGCGGAGAGGCCCGCCGCGGCGCCGGTCGCCAGCAGCGTATGGCGCGCTTCCGGACTGCGCATGCGGAACACGTCCACCACCATGCGCCCCAGATTGCCCCCGAGCTGGACCATCGGCCCTTCGCGTCCCAGCACCATTCCCGCGCCCAGCGTACCCATCCCGCCGATAAACTTCACCGGCAGCACGCGCCACCAGCGGACGGGACGCAGCTCTTCCAGCGCGCCTTCAATTTCCGGTATCCCGGAGCCGCCCGCTTCCGGCGCAAAACGCCGCACGAGGAAATAGCCCACCATCGCCAGCAAAGCGGAGAGAATAAAGGCCAGCGGCCACACCAGAAACCAGTGGTCAGCCACTTCTACCAGCGCGCCAATACGCAGGTTCTGCACCCAGTTGACGCTTTTCTCAAACGCGACGCCTACCAGCCCCGCCAGCGTTCCGACAACAGCGGCCATTAATAACACCGCCAGCGGCGTCTTATCACGCTGAATCAACCGACGCACGGCATCGCTGCGGCGAACGCGTACGAACTGATGTGCTGAAGAAGAGGGATTTTCTGCTTTCATGCCATTATCAATGATGAGTAATACAAATAGAAAGAAAGGCATTCTAGCCAACCGGACAAGCGCCGTCGTCAAAAAAATGCGCTGCGAGCCCATTGTTTCAATTGGGCAAAACTTTCATACCTAAATAATTCGAGTTGCAGGAAGGCGGCAAAAGAGTGAATCCCGATGAGCTTACTCTGGTAAGTGATTCGGGTGAACGAGCGCAGCCAACACACCTGCAACTTGAAGTATGACGGGTATATAACCTTCCTGGAATAACTTAGAATAACCGACAAAACATTTTTCACGAACCAGGACCCAGGCAATGAGCAAATCTGAAAATCTGTATAACGCTGCGCGTGAACTTATTCCCGGCGGCGTGAACTCTCCGGTACGTGCCTTTACCGGCGTCGGCGGTACGCCGCTGTTTATCGAGCGCGCCGACGGCGCTTACCTTTACGACGTTGATGGTAAAGCGTATATCGATTATGTCGGTTCCTGGGGCCCAATGGTGCTGGGTCACAACCACCCGGCCATCCGCAACGCGGTCATTGAAGCCGCCGAACGCGGTTTAAGCTTTGGCGCGCCAACCGAGATGGAAGTCAAAATGGCGGCGCTGGTTACCGAACTGGTCCCGACCATGGATATGGTCCGCATGGTGAACTCCGGTACCGAAGCGACCATGAGCGCCATTCGCCTGGCCCGTGGCTTCACCGGCCGTGACAAAATCATTAAGTTCGAAGGCTGCTACCACGGCCACGCCGACTGCCTGCTGGTGAAGGCCGGCTCAGGCGCGCTGACGCTCGGCCAACCGAATTCGCCGGGCGTGCCGGCGGACTTCGCTAAACACACCCTGACCTGTACCTATAACGATCTGTCCTCGGTTCGCGCCGCGTTCGAGCAGTACCCGCAGGATATCGCCTGCATCATCGTTGAGCCGGTGGCCGGTAATATGAACTGCATCCCGCCGCTGCCGGAGTTTCTGCCAGGCCTGCGCGCGCTGTGCGACGAATTCGGCGCGCTGCTGATTATCGATGAAGTGATGACCGGCTTCCGCGTGGCGCTGGCCGGCGCGCAGGATTACTACGGCGTGGTGCCGGATCTAACCTGCCTTGGCAAAATCATCGGCGGCGGTATGCCAGTAGGCGCATTCGGCGGCCGTCGGGAAGTGATGGATGCCCTCGCGCCGACCGGCCCGGTTTATCAGGCAGGCACCCTCTCCGGCAACCCCATCGCGATGGCGGCAGGTTTCGCCTGCTTAAGCGAAGTGGCGCAGCCCGGTGTGCACGAGACGCTAACCGAACTGACCAACCAGCTGGCTCAGGGTCTGCTGGACGCCGCTCGCGATGCCGGTATTCCGCTGGTGGTGAATAATGTTGGCGGCATGTTCGGCATTTTCTTTACCGACACGCCAACCGTGACCTGCTACCAGGACGTGGTCAAATGCGACGTAGAGCGTTTCAAACGCTTCTTCCACCTGATGCTGGAAGAGGGCGTCTATCTGGCGCCGTCGGCGTTTGAAGCTGGATTTATGTCCATCGCCCACAGCGAAGAAGATATCGACAACACCGTTGCCGCCGCGCGTAACGCCTTCGCGAAGCTGTAACTCTGATTGCCGGGGCTGCTCAGCCCCGGCAATGCCTCTCCGAAGTGCTGTACTCTTTGAAAATCAATAAGCGGCTTATAACATCGCGACACCCGCCGGGCATCGCGATGCGGAAAAGCTACCGGCTCTGTTTTCTTAATAGATAGATAAAGTACGGCGCACCAATAAAAGTCGACAACAAGCCCGCCGGGATCTGGTACGGGAACAGCATCATTCGGCCGCACCAGTCGGCGAATACCAGCAGCACTCCGCCAATCAGGCCAGAGATCACCATATGCGGTATCGTACGCCGGAAGCCCATCATACGCGCAATATGCGGCGCCATTAGCCCCACGAAACTGAGCGGACCAATCGTCAGCGTCGCGGTCGCGGTCAAACATGCCGCCAGCAGCAGTAGCCCGATGCGTGACGGCGTCAGCGCCATACCGACCGCCCTCGCCGCCTCGCCGCCCAGCGGCAGAATCGTCAGCCAGCGGCGGCAAAGCGGGGCCAGCGCCAGCAGGATCAGCATCATCACGCCGCTGCGCACCACCAGCTCCGGCGTCGCACTGTAGGTGGAGCCGGAAATCCATGTCAGGATCTGCGCCATTCGCGGATCGCCGCTGGCCTGCAGCATCATCAGCAGCATGGTAAACGCGGTGCTCAGCGCCATCCCCGCCAGCAGCATACGGTGCGGTGAAAATCCGCCGCGCCCGGCGGCAATCAGAATGACCAGCAGCGTCGCCGCCGCACCGAGGCTACCGGCGGGCAGCAGCCAGCCAAAGGCATTTCCCGGCACCAAGAACAGCATCAGCACCACGCCGAACGCCGCGCCCGAGCTGATGCCGAGCACTTCCGGACTGGCCATTGGATTTCCGGTTAAGCGTTGGATAATGCAGCCCGCTACCGCCAGCATCACGCCAGCGAACAACGCCGCCAGAATGCGCGGCCAGCGCCAGGGCATCAGCTGATCCAGTAACGTACCGCTGGCCCAGTGCCAGCCCTGCGCGTCGCGGCCGAAAGCCAGCGACGCGACGATGGCCAGCAGCAGAATAGCCAGCCCGCCCAGCGCGAACCACAGCACATGTTGGCGTTCAGCCAGCACTTTATCGCCACCGTTCATCACCGGCGCGCTAATGCTGCGCAGGCGCGGCAGCAGCCATAACAGCAGCGGCGCGCCAATCAGCGCGGTCACCGAACCGGTGGAGACCTCCATCCACACCCGGGCCAGCCACAGGATGAGCTGATCGGAGAGCCACAGCAGCAGCGCGCCAATCAGGGCCGCCAGCAGCAGGCGCGATAGCAGTCGGCGAGCGCCCAGCATCTTCGCCAGCAGCGGCGCGAACAGACCGATAAAACCAATAATCCCCACCGCATTCACCAACAGGGCGCTGATGATAATCGCCAGGGTCAACGCCCCCAGCCGCGCCAGCGAGAGCGCCAGACCTAGGTTGCGCGCCACGCCGTCGTCCAGCCCCATCAGGGTCAGCGGACGCAGCAGCAGGAGGGTTAGCATCGCTCCGCCCAGCAGCTGCGGCCACAGCCGCTGCACCACGCTCCAGTCGGTCTGCGTCAGGGTGCCGGTACTCCACAGGAACATACTTTGCAGCTGGTCATGATGGAAGATCGCCATCAGTTGATTAAGCGCGCCGCAGTAGAGACTCACCACCAATCCTGCCAGAATCAACGTCACCGGCGAGAGGCGTTTGCCCCACGAAACGCCAAATACCAGCGCGCCGACAATGCATGCTCCGGCCAGCGCGGCAAACTGCGACGCCAGCACGCCAGGGATTGCCCACAGCGTGGTCACCGTCATGCCTAACTGCGCCCCGGTCGCCACGCCGAGCGTCGTCGGCTCCGCCAGCGGGTTACGCAGCACCTGCTGGAACAGCACGCCCACCAGCCCCAGCCCGGCGCCGACCAGCAGCGATATCGCCAGCCGCGGCAGCAGGCTGTAGTGGAACAGCATCTGGGCAATATTATCGATATTCGGCTGCCACAGCGCCTGTCCCCACTCGCTTCGCGGCAGCGCCACGTTGAGGTTGAACAGCGTTAGCGCCGAAGCCACGCTAAGGAGAATTAAGAGCAGTAATGCCGCCAATGGCGAAATTCGCGATCTCACGCCGGGCCTCCCTGAGCATCGGCCAGCACGCGGGCAAAATGCATCGCCGATAGCGTCGCGCCATAGAACCATACCGCCGGGACGCGCTGAAAACGCCCTTCGCGAATGAACGGCATCGCCCGCCACAGCGGCGTCGCCATAAGCTGCGCCATCTCTCGCGCATTGCCGTGGTCGAAGCAGATAACGTCAGCGTCTTTATATGCCGCCAGCCGGTCAATACCCACAGTGACGCTGCCCCAGAAGGTGGTTTCCCCCTGCCAGGCATTGTTGATGGCAAAACGGTCGAGCACTTCCTGGAACAGGCTGTTTTGCGCAAAAACCAGCACGTGCCGGGTATCAAGCAGAGTGATCATCAGCAGCGGACGATCGCCGCGCCGGGCAAAGCGCGGGCGCAGACTCTCCATCAGCGCGTCAAACTCAGCCAGATGACGTTTCGCTTGCTGCTGCTTACCGATCAGTTCAGCCATTTCGCTCAGCGACTGCTGAGCCATCGTCAGCGGGCGCTTACCGTCGCTGAAGGTAAATCCTCGCCCGGGCGCAATACGCGCCAGCTTTTCCGCCGAAGGTCCATACCCCGCCGACCAGACCAGAAACGATGGCTTCATCTGGGTCAGCAGCTCCAGATTGGGCTCTGTGCGCAGCCCGACGTCAATCACCGAGTCAGGTAGCGCCGGTTCATTGACCCACAGCCGGTAGTTAGGGATATCGGCAACGCCGTAGGGCGTGACGCCCAGCGCCAACAGCAGCTCTACCGGCAGCCATTCGAGCGCGACAATACGCTGCGGATCCACTTCCGCCGCCCGCGCGCCGCGCATCTGCCATAGCAGGGGCGACAGCGCCATCGCGGTCAGCAGGCGCCGCCGCGTGATGAATGTGAGGTTTTCCATCAATAGACAAAACTTACCGGCGCTGCGCCAGCCGGATGCGGCAGGATCCCCATCGGGATGCCGTAAATTTGTTCCAGGGTTTCGCTGCGCATCAGCGCCTCGGGCGTTCCTTGAGCGATCATCTCACCGCCGCGCAGCGCAACCAGATAGTCGCAGTAGCGCGCAGCCATATTGATATCATGCAGTACGGCGATCACCGTCAGCCCGCGCTGCTGGCTGAGGCGATGAACCAGCGCCAGCACATCCACCTGATGGGCGATATCCAGCGCCGAGGTCGGTTCATCAAGCAGCAGGCAGCGGCTATCCTGGGCCACCAGCATGGCAATCCACGCGCGCTGGCGTTCACCGCCGGAGAGGCTGTCCACCAGCCGGTGGGCCAGCGGTTTTAGCCCGACCAGCGCTATCGCCTCTTCCACTTTCTCCCGATCCGCCGCGCCAAAACGCCCTAGCGCCCCGTGCCACGGGTAGCGACCGATCGCCACCAGCTCACGCACCGTCATGCCTTCCGCCGGCGGCAGCTGCTGCGGCAGATAGGCGACTTTGCGGGCAAACGCTTTGCTGCCCCAGCTGTCGAGCGGCTGGCCGTCGAGCAAAATATCCCCGTCCGACGGCGGCTGATGGCGGCCAAGCATTTTCAGCAGCGTTGATTTACCGGAGCCGTTATGGCCAATCAGGCCGGTGACTTTTCCCGCCGGGAAGGTTAACGACAGAGGATGCAGCAGCGTTCGGCCGGGCACGCGGAAGGTCACGCGGTCCAGTGAAAACGTCGTATCGGAGTGCGGAATGTTTTCCTGCATAACGGAACCTGGTCAGAGGCGCGGCGAACCGCGCCCGTTAAGTGGTTAGAAACGGAAAGTCGCGGTCGCCACAACCTGGCGCTCAGCGCCCCAGAAGCAGCCATAAGTATTAAAGCAGCTTGCCACATACTCTCGGTCAAACAAGTTGTTCACGTGAAGCGCCACGTTAGAACCCGCCATACCCACGCGGGCCAGGTCATAACGGACTAATGCATCAACAACCGTGTAGCTACCCACCTTAAAGGAGTTCGCTGGATCACCATAGCTGGAGCCAGTGAAACGTGCGCCAGTACCCAATGTCAGTCCAGACAGAGGACCGTTAAATAAGGTGTAGTCCCCCCACAGGGATGCCATATGTTTTGGCACCTGTGCCGGCGTGTTACCTTTGTAGGAGGTATCCGTAGTGTATTGCGCATCGGTATAGGTATAAGAACCGACAACGTTGACACTAGCTGAAAGCGCAGCTTTGGCTTCAATCTCCACGCCGCGCGAACGAATTTCACCACCTTCAACCGAGAAAAGCGAACCTGCAGGATCGGCCATCAGGTTATTGGTTTTGGTCAACTGATAGAGGGCACCGGTAATCACGATAGGACGATCGTTGGGTACGTATTTCACACCAGCTTCGTACTGTTTACCTTTAGACGGAGCAAAAACATTACCGCTTGCGCCGGTCTGCGAGGCTGGCTCAAACGATTCGCTATAACTGAAATAAGGCGTTATACCGTTATCGAACAGGTAGTTAACACCACCGCGCCAGGTAAATTGTTTATCATTTCTGGAGCTCTGCGTAGCGGAAACACGGTTCAACGAATCCTGCTTCGCCCAGTCGTAACGGCCACCCAGAGTAACCAGCACTTTATCCCACTGCGCCTGGTCCTGTACGTAAAGACCCGTCTGTTTCTGTTTATTCAGCACTTGATAAGCACCTGATGGCCCTGTGTGCGAACCAAAATCAAAATCGCTGCGATCGAGATTATAGATATCGGATGGCGTCACTGAACCCGCATAGCCAAACCAGGAATCGATATCGTTACGCATCCGCATGAAATCGACGCCAGTCAGCAGAACGTGATCTACTGAACCGGTTGCGAACTTGCTTTGCAATTGGGTATCGACAGAGAAATTCTGTAATTTTCATTATCAATAACGTACTGCCGGGTCAGCGTATGGCCCCATTGTGACTGAGGAACACTGGCGCAAGGGCTGGTGGTTGGGTTGCTCGAATAAAGTGGGTCAGAACACATGCCATAGCCGTAGACACTGTTCTGCGAAACTTTATTTTGCGCGTAACGCAGGTTCTGGCGCACCGTAAAGGTATCGTTGAATTCGTGGTCAAAGCTATAGCCAACCATTTTCTCATTACGTGAGTAAGTATTGTTGTTGGCGCCTTCGTTGAAGTCGGTTGGGAGACGATTACCGTTCGGTAACGGTGACACCGTTCCCTCTTTCGGCAACCACCCGTAGTAACCAGTCTCCGGCTCATTCTGAAAGTAGGAGAGGAACGTAAAGTTAGTTTTGTCATCCGGGCGCCAGCTAAAAGCGGGTGCAATCGCGTAACGTTGCTCCTCAGCGCCCTTCTGCTGTGCATTAGCGGAGCGCGCCAGACCAGTCAGGCGATAAGAATAAACGCCGTCCTCGTCAATCGCATCGCTGAAGTCAAAACCGGTCTGCCATAGATTATCGGTGCCCATTTTAAACTGGACTTCTTTTAGCGGCTCCGTTGTAGGACGTTTGCTGACCATATTCAGCAAACCACCCGGACTGCTCTTTCCGTAAAGTACGGAAATCGGACCGCGCATAACTTCCGCACGCTCCAGCATATAGGGATCAATCACCGCATCATTATAGAAGTTACCCTGCATTTTCAGGCCATTCAGAAAGTTATTCTGGCTTTGGCCATCAGCAGCGAAACCGCGGATGATCAGATAGTCATAAGTATTAGAGGCACCACGCGTTCCCACGGCAACACCAGGCGTATAGCTCAGTGCTTCTTTAACGGACTTCGGTTGATGTAGCGCCATCTCCTCAGCGGTCACCACGGAAATAGACTGTGGCACCTTTTGAATAGGCGTATCTGTTTTGGTTCCGGTGGCCGATTGTCGCGCCGCGATGGTCGCTGCCGGTCCCCAGGCGCTCTCCTGCGGGGCCGGAGCGGCAGTAACGGTAATGGTTTCTTCTTTCGGTTCAACTGCCGCCTGTGCATAAACAGACATGCCGCTAACCGCCGTGGCTACTACAGCTGCGAGTTTACGCAGCGAGTGATTTGGCTGAGCAGTTTTAAGACGCGCCATGGGTATATCTCTAATAGAAGTGAATGATAACGTAAACGAGAATTATTATTATAACGGCTGACATAATAGGCGAAACGATCGCGGCAAGGCAAGAAATATGCCCCTGACGAAATATCAAAGGATGAATAAATAACCAGACGGTAAGTGTGGAGTTAAGCGGGTGTTAATTAATTTATCGATATAAAAAGGCCCCCTAATACTGAGGTATTAGGGGGCCTTTATTTCAGCATCCATTTAAGCGACGAAACGTCGGCTTGAAGGATGAAGCGGATCGTTAATTACTGCCGAACATATCCTTAATCCAGCCCGCGACGCCATCGCTCTTCTCCTGCTTCGGCGGTTGCTGCTGCTGGTTTTGCTGCGGCTGCTGCTGCCCGGACTGATTAAACGGGTTATTCGCCTGTTGCTGTTCAAGCTGCTGCTGTTGGATCTGTTCGCCCTGGCGGCACAGCGCGTCCGGCGTGGTCGTCCATACCGGCAGCGAACGCATGCCGCCGCTGCAGACAAAGTTACCGCTGCCATCGACCCCCATATCCACCACATCTTCCGGCGGCGTCAGCACCAGCGGGGTCGGGGTCTGGTTTGCCAGATAGCGTTGATAAATCGACATCGCGCCGCTGGCGCCGTACAGCTTGGTCGGCTGGTTATTATCGCGACCCACCCAGGTAATGGTCACCTGACCGCCGTCAATACCGGCAAACCAGGTATCAACGTTGTTGTTGGTGGTCCCGGTTTTACCCGCCAGATGCAGACCCGGATACTTCGCGCCCAGCTGGCGACCGGTACCGCGCTGCACAACCTGCTGCATGGTCCATAGCGTCATGTAAGCCGCCTGGGCCGGCACCGCGCGCTCCGCCTGCGGATAGCTCTGATAGAGCACGGTACCATCTTCGGCGATAACGGACCGCAGCGCTGACAGCGGCGCGCGGTTGCCCCCGCTGGCGATGGTCTGGAACGCCTGCGCCACTTCAATCGGCGTCAGGTTCAACGCCCCCAGCAGCATCGACGGAACCGCGTTCAGCTGATTCTTCGGCGCGCCCAGTTTAGTCCAGGTATCGACCACCGCCGGCAAGCCCAGCGCCATCCCGAGGTTCACCGTCGGCACGTTCATTGAACGCGTTAGCGCGTCGACCAGCATCACTTTACCGCTATCGCTGTAGCGACGGTCGTCGTTCTGCGGCGACCATGTCTGGCCGTTAGACAGACGAATCGAGATTGGCGCATCGGCAATCCAGGTATTGAGACGATACTGGTTCGGCTGGCTCAGCGCGGTCAGATAGGTCGCCGGTTTTGCCAGTGAACCAATCGAACGGCGCGCCTGCATTGCGCGGTTATAGCCGGCAAACTGCGGCTCCGCCCCGCCGACCATTGCCCGCACCTCGCCGGTGAAGCGGTCGACAACCACCATCGCGGTTTCCAGATCCGGCAGCTTACGCTGTTTCTTCAGCGCCGGAATACCTTCCGTCGCCGCCTTTTCCGCCGCATCCTGCGCGACTGAGTCGAAGGTGGTGAAGATCTTCACGCCAGAGAGATCTTTCACTTTGTCGCCCAGTTTCGCCTGCAGCTCCTGGCGCACCATCTGCATAAACGCCGGCTGCGGAGAGATAACCCCGCCGCGCGGCTGTACGCCCAGCGGACGCGCGCTCAGCATGTCATACAGCTCCTGATCGATAACCTGCTGCTGCTGCAGCAGACGCAGCACAAGGTTGCGTCGCTCCAGCGCCAGTTTCGGGTTACGCCATGGGTTGTAGACCGACGCGCCTTTAACCATCCCCACCAGCAGCGCCTGCTGATCGAGGCTCAGCTCTTCCACCGGACGGCCAAAGTAATAGAGGCTCGCCAGCGGGAAGCCGCGGATCTCGTTATCGCCGCTCTGACCGAGGTACACTTCGTTCATATACAGCTCAAGGATACGATCCTTGCTGTAGCGGGCATCAACGATCAGCGCCATATAGGCTTCGTTAGCCTTACGCCAGTAAGAACGTTCGCTGGAGAGGAACAGGTTCTTCACCAGCTGCTGGGTCAGCGTACTTGCCCCCTGCACCGTACGCCCGGCGGTCAGGTTCGCCAGCACCGCGCGGCCAATCGAGTAGAGACTGATGCCGTCGTGTTCGTAGAAATGGCGGTCTTCCGTCGCCAGCAGGGTATCGACCAGCAGATCCGGGAAGCCGTTGCGCTTAACAAACAGACGCTGTTCGCCGTTGGCCGATTGCAGCATGGTGATCAGGCGCGGATCGAGACGGAAGAAACCGAACTGGCGGTTATTATCCATATTCTCGATGGTGTCCAGGCGATCGCCGTTGAAGGTCAGACGCGCGCGCACCTGCCCTTCTTTACTGTCCGGGAAATCGAACGGACGGCGAATCATCTCGATGCTGTTGGCCTGTACCGTATATTCGCCCGGGCGCGTCATCGCGCTCACCTGGCGATACTGCGTGGCGTTAAGCAGGCGCACCATTTCGTTTTTGCTGATCTGCATATCCGGCTCAAGGTTGACCATCCGGCCATAGACCGCGGCGGGCAGATCCCAGACTTTACCATCAATGCGGCTACGGATTTTCTGATCGAGGTAGACGCCATAGGCGGCAATCAACACCGCGCAGACGACCCCAATCTTAATCAGCAGCCATAGCCAGGCGCGTTTACGACGAGGGGGTTTACCGCCTTTGCCTTTTCCTTTCCGCGGCATCGGTTTTTCATCCTCATAGTCATCATCGTAATCGTCATCGTAGTCCTCTTCCCGAACCCGACGACGAGTTACCTTTTGTTTTGCCGGGCGCGAGGGTCTCCCCTTCCGTCCGATCGGCTCGCGGTCATCTCCCGCCATGCTTTTTCTCCGCAACTTACAGGCGTAAAGGCCTGATTCTCAATGTTTCCCCGATTAGGGGAAAGAAGAAATCTCTCAAATTGACGCCCGACCGTTTTGGCTTTCAGGCGACCATTTATGAACTGCGCGACGCGTTATCATGTCGCTCGCATGATTTTCACTTTAAAAATTCACCATACAAATCATATTGTTACCGGCTTCATCGACAGAATAGTTCGGGACACGGTACTTGTTGTCCAGGCGATACAGGATAGCACTAAACCGCGACATTCTTAACCAGCATTTTACATGCTCATCAGGTAACAAAAGGGAAATTATTATGTTTTTTAACAACATAAACATGTCCGTCCGTATCCTTCTACATGCCGCCAAAAGAAAGCGGAACGGCAACGCCGGAAAATAGTATTTCCGCCAGCAAAAAGGAATAACGCAGATGAAAGAAAAGGAATTTAAAAGCGCACAATGATAAAAACGAGAGCCGCTTAACATTTATACCCGTCATACTTCAAGTTGCTTATGTGTTGGCTACGCTCATTCCCCCAGTCACATAGTTATCTATGCTCCTGGGGACTCACTCCCTTGCCGCCTTTAAGCAACACGAATTATTTAGGGTATATAATTTGGCAGATTTTCTGATGACTACGGATAAATATTTGTTAAACTGTCAGCCAATTAATTTTTCCGATTAATATATTATGCGCAACTTTATTCTATTTCCGCTGATGGCGGTCGTCCTGCTCTCAGGTTGTCAGCAAAATCGCCCGACAACCCTCAGTCCTGCCGTGAGCGGTCAGGCCCAGCTAGAGCAGCTTGCCTCCGTCGCTGCCGGGGCGCGCTATCTGAAGAATAAGTGCAACCGCAGCGATCTTCCCGCCGATGAAGCGATTAACCGTGCGGCAATAAACGTGGGTAAAAAGCGCGGATGGGCGAATATTGACGCTAATCTTTTAAGCCAACGCAGCACGCAGCTATATCAACAACTCCAGCAGGACAGTACCCCGGAAGCGACAAAATGCAGCCAGTTTAATCGCCAGCTGGCGCCCTTTATTGATAGCCTGCGCGGCAATAAATAGCGCTTATTTTAATTCCACTCGCGCAATTTTTATTCCGCCTGCGGACTCTCCTCAATCTTCCCGCCCGGCCAGTCATCCAGCGCCGCGAGGGTAAATGTTTTACCGTTGAAGCTAAATACGGTGAGATCCTGCTGAATCTGCTCAATAACCAGGTTTGCCAGCGGCGAATCGCCCTCCCTCCAGGATTGTCCGTTTAATACAATGCTGCGTTTCTCCGCCAGCGAGGCGTAGACGTGCGCGCTGTAGCGCAGAGGCGGCAGGTTATCTTCATCTATCGCTATTTCCGGTTCAGCCTCAATTTCGGGCTCGGCGTTAACCGGCGCCACGGCAGCTTTGACCGCAGGTTGATTCAGCGGAACTAACGCCGCATGGGCTACCGGCGGCCTCATCGACTGCGGCTCGGGCTTGTTCCGCCACTGCTCGCCGCCGAACCATCCGAGCGCAATCAGCAGCGCGGCGTACAGCGGTACGGTCACGTAGGGGATCTGCACCATTCTTCCCACCGCCGCCGGGGGCTCAGACTGCGGGTACGGCTCTTGCGGGCGAATAAGCACGGGTTTCTCCTTAATCAAGACACACCATCCCGGCCCGGGGTTTTGGCCCCGCGGGCCGGGAGGTTATGGTTTTACTTACTGCTTACCGGCAGCCCGGCGCCCTGGCCATCGCCCTGCGGCAGCTCCAGCACCGCAACGGACCAGGCCGGCAGGGTGACGGTGCCGTCAGCGGCAATCTGCACGCCGTTTGCCAGCGAGTTTTCGCCCGCCGCCTGCTGGATCGCGCTCAGCTGCAGCGTTTCACCGGCAAACTCATTCAGCGTGCGGCTTTCCGGCGCGGCGTTAATCGCCACTACCAGGCCGTCAAGGCGGCTATCCAGGCTGGCGCCCGCTTTCATCCCGTCATCCACGGTCATCACCAGCAGACCGGCCTGCTGGTCTGAACCGGTATTACGGAAATCAACGCGCTTCATTACCGCGCTGCCGTCGCCTAAGGTGAACAACGGCGAGGATTTCCGCAGCTCGGTCAGTTCCTGGTAGAACGCGGTCATCTGCTTCAGCTCCGCTTCGCCCGGAGTGGCAACCATCTCTTTGACGCGAGTAATTACGTCATAGTTGCTGCCGTCATCGCTGATACGCGGCATGCCAACGTTGTAGTTATTATCCTGCAGGGAATAATCCACGCGGTTGAACCAGTCACCGGAATCGTAGGAGTCGCGGGTAAAGGATTTCGAACGCAGCAGTTCCGAGCCCTGCTGATCGAACGCGATCCCCTGCCCCAGCATCACCGTCGCCAACGAAACGGCCTGCATGCGAACGCGGGTCGCCAGGTCGGCTTCCTGGGACGCTTTATAGCTAATCATGTCCCACAGCGTCTGGTTGTCGTGCTTCGAAACATAGTTGACGACTTCCGTCGGGTCTGCGGCGTAGCCGCCAGGCGCGCCGTTATAGTCAATTTCGCTGCCTTTCTTCGCCGCGCCGTCTTTGTCGATCATCACAAAATCAGCGAGGTTACCGGCCATCCCCAGACGGGTCAGATCGGCCAGATGGCGGACCTGGTCATCACTCAGGCTGGCGAGTTCGTTTGGCAACACGCCCGCGCCGCTGCCAACGCCCTGGTTCTGACGCAGCGCATCGCCGGAATCGAACGGGCCGCCGCCGCGCACGGAATCGCGCAGGCGATCGGAGAACGTGCCGATGCCGGTACCTTTCAGGTTAATCTGCGAGGCGATTTCAAAACGATCGCTCTGGTTAGAGTCCCAGCCTTCGCCGAAGAAGTAGATATCCGGGTTCAGGGCCTTAATGCGCTCCCACGCTGACAGAATTTGCGCTTTCGGGTGATAGCCCATCAGATCGAAGCGGAAACCATCGATTTTGTAGTCCGTGGTCCACACCGCCAGCGAGTCGGCGATCAGCTTGGCAAACATCCGATGCTCCGGCGCGGAGTCGGAACAGCAGGTGGCGGATTCGACGCTGCCGGTGGTTTCATTCAGACGCTGATAGTACCAGGGCACGATCTTATCCAGCACCGACGTGCGGTCGGTCGGGCCCGCGGCGTTGGTGTGGTTGTAGACCACGTCCATAATGACGTTCATCCCCAGATCCTGCTTGATCGCCTGAATCATGGTGCGGAACTCTTTAATGCGCGCCGTGCCTTCCGGATCGGTCGCGTAGGATCCTTCAGGAACCGTATAGTGGAACGGATCGTAGCCCCAGTTATAGGAGTCGGTCTGCGCCACCAGCGTATTCAGCGCCTGCACCTGCGGATTATCCTGGCTATCGCTCTGCTTAAGCTGATTCAGTACCTCTTCCACCGTGGAGCCGCTGTCGCAGTATCCGGCGAACTCGCTGCTTTTCACCGCGCTGTTCACTTCGCACAGGCGGCTGAACGGTTGCTGAATATCGGCGACTTTGTCGCTGAACTCGTTCACCGTCGCCAGATCGAAGACCGGTAGCAGCTCAACGTGCGTGACGCCTGAAGCGGAGAGCTTCTTCAGATGCTGCACCATATTGCTGTCGCCGGCGGTCAGCGCAAGGTATTTTCCGCGCAGTTCGGCCGGAACGGTCTGGTCCCACGCAGAGAGATCGCGAATATGCGATTCATGGATCGTCATCTTCGCTAAATCCGCTTTCGTCTTCTGGGCATGCGGCATCGTCAGGCTGTCCCAGCCGTCAGGCTTCAGCGCGCTGTCGTTGAGATCGACAACCTGGCTGTACTCCGAGTTGGTCGACAGGCTATGCGCATACGGGTCGGTGACTTCGTACTGTTCAACCTTGCGCGACTGCGGGTGATAAACCGTCATCGCATAGCGGTAGAAAGCGCCTTTTAGATCGCTACCGCCCTGCCATGACCACGCGCCGGAAGCGCTGTCGCGGGTCATCGGATGGCTGCCAATCACTTTTTTGTCCGCGCTGTAGACCACCACATCCACCTGCTGAGCGGTCGGCGCCCAGACGCGGAAGGTGACGCCGCCGTCGGTCAACTGCGCGCCGTAGCTCAGCGCTTCCGCCGCTTCGGCATAGGTGTCATCCAGGACGCCCGCCGTCTGCACCTGTGTGGCGGAAATCAGGATCCCGTCCTCTGCGGCGGCAATGGCGACCGTTTCGCCCTGCAGCAGCTCGTCAACGTTCGCATTGTCCGGCAGCTTAAAAGCCGCATAACTGGAAAGGTGCGGGAAGCGCATGCTGACCTGCTGGCTGACGGTAGTCGGCGTCAGTTTCAGGTAACGGTCGGTAAATTTGCCTTCGCCATCCGCCGCCACTTTACTGCTGTGGCTGTAGTAGAGGCGCACGATGGGCTTGTCCTGTCCGCCCGGCCACAGCAGCGTATTTTTATCGACCCAGTGGGCTTCGGCCAGCGCGACGCCAAAAGCGGCGCGGAAAGCGTCGGCGCGGGAGTCATAGACCGCGCTGTTACCGGCGATCACCGAAACCGTACGATCGGTGAAGTCGCCAAACGACACCCGCAGGTCGCTATCGATCAGCTTATCAGTGCCGTCGCGGACAATGACGTTGATACAGCCGCTCTCTTTGTTGAGCGGAATCACCCAGTACGGGCCATATTTATCGCTGCCGCTCGGCGTGGTGCTGACGTCATTCCAGTCCGCTACCGGCGCGCTCAGCGCGTCGCAGGTTTCGTTGTTCCATAAGTAGAGGTTTTTGCTGCTGTAGTCCGCCGCGCTACTGCTGGTGATGCCGGCAATATCCACCAGGTGGATGACCGCCTGGTTTTCTACTGCCGTGACCGCTTCGCCGGGCACCGCAACGTCAGGTAAACGTACAACGACATCCTGATTACCAGGGGTGTCGGGATTTCCAGAGGAAGAAGAAGAGGATCCGTTATCGCAGCCGCTAAGTAAAACCAGCGATCCCAGAACCAGGGCATTACGGGTATATCTGAGCATTCGATAGTCCCTTTAATACCCGTCATACTTCAAGTTGCATATGCGTTGGCTGCCTCGCTCACCCCAGTCACGTACTTAAGTACGCTCCTGGGGACTCACTGCGTTGCCGCCTTCCTGCAACTCGAATTATTTAGGGTATATGCTGATTAATTATATGAAGTGTTCTATGAACGAAATTAGTCAGAGTGCATTACAGCACCATGAAAAATGACGAGCATATCTTTAAAGCGTCGATAATTAGATATTCTTGCTCTCTTAGGTTCAATCATCCATTCACTCATCCTCCGGGGGCGTAGGCGGCCGGAGGAGTAAAAATAAAAAGGGAATGACGACCGCAATAGCCAAACTCTTTATGATTCACCGCGACCTACGCAGATTCCCGCAATAAGCACGCTCAAAAATAAAAAATGCCCCACCCATATCGGTAGGGCGGTACCTTTTGTTGAGGGAAATAGAATGAGCAAAGGAATAAAAATGCATAATTCCGTGATGAGATTAACAATACCAAATAAAAAAATAATAAAATATGCGCCTCATATTGTGACCTCCATCATATTATTTTTTATCTGCCAGCAGCTCGCGCAATTAACCTGGAAAATAATTATCCCGGTAAACTTTACGGATAACGTATTGAGCTCTGCCGATATGACGGCACCCGCAGCCCCTACCCCGGAAACGGCGCTGCCGCGCTTTACGCTGTTTGGCCTTGCGGAGAAAACCCCCGCCTCCGCGCCCGGCGGCAACCTCGACCAGGCGCCCGTTTCGGCGCTCAAACTTCGCGTTACCGGACTGCTTGCCAGCACCGACCCGTCCCGCGCCATCGCCATAATGATGAAAGGAAATCAACAGGTTAGCCTCGTGATTGGCGATAATACGCCGGGCGGAGAGGCGAAAATTGTCGCTATTTTCCCTGACCGCCTGATTGTTAATTACCGCGGCAGAAACGAGGCTATCCCGCTGTTTAACGACCCGCCCGCTGCCAGCAAAAATAGCGCCGCGCCGCCAGCCCGCCACTTGGCGCAGGAGCTCCGCGCGCAGCCGCAAAATATTCTTCATTACCTTAATATTTCGCCAGTCATGGTTAATGACAAGCTCAGCGGATATCGCCTGAACCCGGGCAAAGACCCAGCGCTATTTCGCCAGGCGGGTCTCCGGGAAAACGATCTGGCGATAGCCCTCAACGGTCTGGATTTACGCGATAAAGAGCAGGCTCGCCAGGTATTAGACCAGTTGCCGGAATTAACTGAAATAACCCTTACCGTTGAACGCGACGGCCAGAAAAACGATATTTATCTAGCCCTGAGGGATGAATAATTGATCATCGCCAACGTTATCCGCTCATTTTCCCTGACGCTGCTGATATTCGCCGCACTGTTATTCAGGCCAGCCGCGGCGGAAGAGTTTTCCGCGAGCTTCAAGGGCACCGACATTCAGGAATTTATCAATACGGTGAGTAAAAACCTGAATAAAACGGTCATTATCGATCCCAGCGTGCGCGGCACCATTACCGTACGCAGCTACGACATGCTTAATGAAGAGCAATATTATCAATTCTTCCTCAGCGTGCTCGATGTCTACGGCTTCGCGGTGATTAATATGAATAACGGCGTCCTGAAAGTGGTGCGTTCGAAGGACGCGAAAACCGCCGCGGTGCCGGTGGCGAGCGACGCTGCGCCGGGTATTGGCGATGAGGTCGTCACCCGCGTGGTGCCCCTGACCAACGTCGCTGCCCGCGATCTGGCGCCCCTGCTGCGCCAGCTTAACGACAACGCCGGCGCAGGCAGCGTGGTGCACTATGAACCCTCCAACGTCCTGCTGATGACCGGCCGCGCGGCGGTCATCAAACGGCTGCTAACCATCGTCGAACGCGTCGATAACGCCGGAGACCGAAGCGTAGTAACCGTTCCCCTCGCCTGGGCCTCCGCCGCCGATGTGGTCAAGCTGGTGACCGAACTCAACAAGGACACCAGCAAATCAGCGCTGCCCGGCTCGATGGTCGCCAACGTGGTGGCCGATGAACGCACCAACGCGGTACTGGTCAGCGGCGAGCCGAACTCCCGCCAGCGAATCATCGCCATGATTAAGCAGCTCGATCGCCAGCAGGCGACGCAGGGCAATACTAAAGTGATCTACCTGAAATACGCCAAAGCCTCCGACCTGGTCGAAGTGCTGACCGGCATCAGCAGCACGATGCAGAGCGAAAAGCAGGCCGCGAAGCCGGTGGCGGCGCTGGATAAAAATATCATTATCAAAGCGCATGGCCAGACTAACGCCCTGATCGTCACCGCCGCCCCGGACGTGATGAACGACCTTGAACGGGTAATCGCCCAGCTTGATATCCGCCGCCCGCAGGTGCTGGTCGAAGCGATTATCGCCGAAGTGCAGGACGCTGACGGTCTGAACCTCGGCATCCAGTGGGCCAATAAAAATGCCGGAATGACCCAGTTCACCAATAGCGGCCTGCCGATATCCACCGCCATCGCCGGGGCCAACCAGTACAACAAAGACGGCACCGTCAGCAGCTCGCTGGCCAGCGCCTTAAGCTCCTTCAACGGCATTGCCGCCGGCTTCTACCAGGGCAACTGGGCGATGCTATTAACCGCCCTCTCCAGCAGCACCAAGAACGACATTCTCGCCACGCCGAGCATCGTTACCCTCGACAACATGGAAGCCACCTTTAACGTCGGCCAGGAGGTCCCGGTACTCACCGGCTCGCAAACCACCTCCGGCGATAACATCTTCAATACCGTCGAGCGTAAAACCGTCGGCATCAAGCTGAAAGTGAAGCCGCAAATCAACGAAGGCGATTCAGTTCTGCTGGAGATTGAACAGGAGGTCTCCAGCGTGGCGGACGCCGCCTCCAGCACCAGTTCGGATCTCGGCGCGACCTTCAATACCCGCACGGTCAATAACGCAGTGCTGGTCGGCAGCGGCGAGACGGTGGTCGTCGGCGGCCTGCTGGATAAAAGCGTCTCCGACACCGCCGACAAGGTACCGCTGCTCGGCGATATTCCGGTCATTGGCGCGCTGTTCCGTTCCACCAGTAAAAAGGTCTCCAAGCGCAACCTGATGCTGTTTATCCGCCCGACGGTGATCCGCGACCGCGACGAGTACCGTCAGGCCTCATCCGGGCAGTACACCGCCTTTAATGACGCCCAGAGCAAACAGCGCGGCAAAGAGAACAATGACGCGATGCTGAATCAGGATCTGCTGGAGATCTACCCGCGCCAGGATACCGCCGCGTTCCGCCAGGTCAGCGCCGCTATCGACGCGTTCAATCTGGGAGGCAATCTATGACCCCCGCCGCTGAACGACGCCCGCTGCTCCCCTTCGGCTACGCCCGCGCGCACAACGTGATGCTCCTCAGCAACGGCGAAAGCTGCGAGGTTTTCTGCCTCGCCGCTACCGCGCCGCAGGCACTGCTGGAAGTCCGCCGGGTCGCCGCGATGCCGTTTCGCCTCGAGCGGCTGGAAGAAGAGGCGTTCGAAAAGCTGCTGGTGCTGAGCTATCAGCGTGACTCCGCCGAGGCCCGACGCATGATGGCGGATATCGGCAACGAGCTGGACTTATACACCCTTGCCGAAGAGCTGCCGGACACCGACGACCTACTGGACAGCGAAGACGACGCGCCGATTATTCGCCTGATTAACGCCATGCTTACCGAGGCCATCAAAGAGAAAGCCTCGGATATTCATATCGAAACCTATGAGCGCCACCTGCAAATTCGCTTTCGCGTCGACGGCGTCCTGCGCGAAATCCTGCGTCCCCAGCGCCGCCTCGCCGCGCTGCTGATCTCGCGCATTAAGGTGATGGCGAGCCTGGATATCGCCGAAAAGCGCATTCCTCAGGATGGGCGCATGGCGCTGCGCATTGGCGGACGCGCCGTCGACGTGCGCGTCTCCACCCTGCCGTCGAGCTACGGCGAGCGCGTGGTGCTGCGTCTGCTCGATAAAAATAGCGTCAATCTCGACCTGTTGACCCTCGGGATGACTCCCGCCCTGCTGAAGCAGGTAGATGGGCTGATCGCCCGCCCGCACGGCATCGTGCTGGTGACCGGGCCGACCGGTTCGGGAAAAAGCACCACCCTCTACGCCGCGTTGAGCCGCCTCGACGCGCGGGAACGCAACATCATGACCATTGAAGACCCCATCGAATATGAGCTGGAGGGCATCGGTCAGACCCAGGTTAACGCGAAAGTCGATATGACCTTTGCCCGCGGGCTGCGCGCTATTTTGCGCCAGGACCCTGACGTGGTGCTGGTGGGCGAAATCCGCGATGGCGAGACGGCGCAAATCGCCGTACAGGCCTCGTTAACCGGCCATCTGGTGCTCTCGACGCTGCACACCAACAGCGCGCTGGGGGCCATCTCGCGCCTGCAGGACATGGGCGTGGAGCCTTTTCTGCTCTCCACCTCGCTGCTGGCGGTGATGTCGCAGCGGCTGGTGCGCCGACTCTGCCCGCACTGCCGCCAGCAGGAACCGGCAAACGCCGACGCCGCCCGCCAGATGGAGATCGCCCCCGGCACGGCGCTCTGGCAGCCCCGGGGCTGCGCCGAGTGCGGTTTTACCGGCTATCGCGGACGCACCGGCATCCACGAACTGCTGCTGGTGGACGATCGCGTACGCATGGCTATCCACCGCGGCGAAAATGAGGTGACGCTGATCCAACAGCTAGGGGCGGATTATATGACCCTACGCCGCGCCGGGCGGGAAAAGGCGCTGGCCGGGATCACCAGTTGGCAAGAGGTGCTAAGGGTCACCGAGCAGCCGATCGCGGAGGCTTCCTGAAATGACGCTGTTTCGTTACCAGGCCCTTGACGAACAGGGCAAACCCCGGCGCGGCGTCCAGCAGGCGGACTCCGCCCGCCACGCGCGCCAGCTATTGCGAGAAAAGGGCTGGCTGGCGCTGGACATCGACCCGGCAGCCGGCGGCGGCAGGCCATTGCGCTTTATCCGCCGCACCGGCGCCCGCGATCTCGCCCTCGTCACCCGCCAGTTGGCGACGCTGGTCGCCGCCGCCATCCCGCTGGAAAAAGCGCTCGACGCGGTGGCCCAGCAGAGTGAAAAACCGCAGTTGAAAACGCTGATCGCCGGCGTACGCGGCAAAGTGCTGGAAGGCCATTCGCTGGCGGAAGCGATGCGCAGCTACCCGAATTGCTTCGACGCGCTCTACTGCGCGATGGTCGCCGCCGGAGAAGCTTCAGGCCACCTCGACGGCGTGCTGAACCGGCTGGCGGACTACACTGAGCAGCGCCAGCAGCTTCGCGCCCGCCTGCTGCAGGCGATGATTTACCCCATCGTGCTGACCCTGGTGGCGGTCAGCGTGATTGTGATTCTGCTTTCAACGGTGGTGCCGAAGGTTGTCGATCAGTTTATCCACCTTAAGCAGGCGCTGCCGTTTTCCACCCGCCTGCTGATGGCGATGAGCGATATGCTGCGCGCCGCCGGGCCGTGGCTGCTGCTGGCCGCCATGCTCATCGCTCTGCTGCTGCGCTACCTGCTGCGGCAGCCGGCAAAGCGACTGGCCTGGCACCGGCTGCTGCTGCGCCTGCCGCTGATTGGCCGGGTCGCGCGCAGCGTTAACAGCGCCCGCTACGCCCGCACCCTGAGCATTCTCAACGCCAGCGCCGTTCCGCTGCTGCTGGCGATGCGCATCAGCGCGGAAGTGTTAAGCAACGCCTGGGCGAAGCGCCAGCTGGAAGCCGCCAGCGACGCGGTGCGCGAAGGCGTCAGCCTCCATCGCGCGCTCGAAATGACCCAGCTTTTCCCACCGATGATGCGCTACATGGTCGCCAGCGGCGAACGGAGCGGCGAGCTCAACGGCATGCTGGAGCGCGCGGCGGATAACCAGGACCGGGAGCTGAGCGCGCAAATTCAGTTGGCCCTCAGTCTGTTTGAACCTCTGCTGGTAGTGGCGATGGCCGGCATGGTGCTGTTTATCGTCCTCGCCATCCTGCAGCCGATACTGCAGCTCAATACTTTGATGAGTATGTAATTGTTCTAATGGAGAAAAATATGCAACGACAGCGCGGATTCACCTTACTGGAAATCATGGTGGTGATTGTTATCCTCGGCGTGCTCGCCAGCCTCGTGGTGCCCAACCTGATGGGCAACAAGGAAAAGGCCGACCGGCAAAAAGTGGTCAGCGATCTTGTGGCGCTCGAGGGCGCGCTGGACATGTATAAACTGGACAACAGCCGCTATCCCACCACCGAGCAGGGGCTGCAGGCGCTGGTCAGCGCGCCATCCGCCGAGCCGCACGCGCGCAACTATCCCGAAGGCGGCTATATTCGCCGTCTGCCGCAGGATCCCTGGGGCAGCGATTACCAGCTACTGAGCCCCGGCCAGCACGGACAGGTGGATATTTTCAGCCTTGGGCCGGACGGCGTGCCGGAGAGCAATGACGATATCGGCAACTGGACGATCGGGAAGAAATAGTGCGACAGCGCGGCTTTACGTTGCTGGAGATGATGCTCATTTTGCTGCTGATGGGGGTCAGCGCGGGTATGGTGCTGCTGGCCTTCCCCGCCTCGCGCGACGATAGCGCGGCGCAGACGCTGGCGCGCTTTGAAGCGCAGCTGCGCTTTGTCCAGCAGCGAGGGCTGCAAACCGGCCAGTTCTTTGGCGTCTCGGTGCACCCAGACCGCTGGCAGTTTCTGGTTCTGGAGGCCCGCGATGGCGCCGATCCGGCACCCGCCGACGACGGCTGGAGCGGCTATCGCTGGCTGCCGCTGCGCGCCGGACGCGTCGCCACTTCGGGCAGCAGCGCCGGGGGCAAGCTGAACCTCGCCTTTCCGCAGGGCGATGCCTGGACGCCGGGCGACAATCCCGATGTGCTGATCTTTCCCGGCGGGGAGATGACGCCGTTCCGGCTGACCATCGGCGAGGCGCCAGGTATCGCGTATAACGCCCGCGGCGAAAGCCTGCCCGCAGCGCAGGAGGCGCAATGAAAAAGCAGTCCGGTATGACGCTGATTGAAGTCATGGTCGCCCTGGTCGTCTTCGCTCTCGCCGGGCTGGCGGTGATGCAGGCCACGCTCCAGCAAACCCGCCAGTTGGGACGCATGGAGGAGAAAACCCTCGCTAGCTGGCTGGCGGACAATCAGCTGGTACAGCTCCGGTTGGAAAACCGCTGGCCAGCGCTGAGCTGGTCGGAAACCACGGTGCAGGCGGCAGGCGTCAGCTGGCATATTCGCTGGCAGGGGGTGGAGACCGACCTGCCTCAGCTGCGGGCGCTGGACGTCGAGGTCCGCCACGCCAAAAGCGATAAGACCGCGATCTCTTCGCTGCGCACCTACGTGACGTCGCCATGATCCGGCGCTCAAGCGGCTTTACCCTCGTCGAAATGCTGCTGGCGCTGGCCATTCTCGCCGCGCTCAGCGTCGCCGCGGTCACGGTGCTGCAAAACGTGATGCGCGCCGATACGCTCACCCGCGATAAGGGCGGGCGCATGCAGGCGTTACAGCAAACGTTCAGCCAGATGGCGGCGGACTTTAGCCAAATCATTCCCCGCCGCAGCCGCGACAGCGCGAGCCTGTTTTTTGCCGGGCGCTTTCAGCTCAGCAGCGACGACTGGGCGATCGCTTTTAGCCGCAACGGTTGGCCCAACCCTCTGGGGATGCTGCCGCGTTCGGAAATTCAGAACGTCAGCTACCGCCTGCGCGGCAGCCAGCTGGAGCGTCTGAGCTACGACCAGCAGGACCCGCTGTCCGGTAGTCTGCCCACGGTGACCGTTATGCAGCGCAACGTGCAGGCGTTTCGTCTGGGTTTTTACGCCAGCGGCCGCTGGCAGGATGAATGGCAGCAGCCGCAGAGGCTGCCCCAGGGGCTTGAGGTCACCCTGACGCTGGAGCCATACGGCGAGATCCGAAGGCTGTTTCTGCTTACGCCGGGAGGCAGCCAATGAATACCCGCCAGCGCGGCGTCGCCCTGCTTATGGTGCTGCTGATCCTCGCTTTGATGATGATGCTGGCGAGCGCCATGACCGAACGCAGCGCGCGGATGTATCAGCAAACCGCCACTACCCTCGATAACCTGCAGGCTAAATGGTACGCGCTGGGGGCGGAAACCCTGGCAGCGGCGTTGCTGCAACGCGATGCGCTCGACTCGCCGAACCAGACCCATCTGGCGCAGAACTGGGCCCAGCAGGGGCGACGTTTTACGCTCAATGATGGCGAGCTCTACGCCACAATGACCGACGCTCAGGCCTGCTTCAACCTCAACGCCATTAACCAGCTCAGCGGCGACGAAAGCGTTGAAATCCCTTATCCCGCGCAGGTTTTTACCCGACTGCTGGAGAACCTCGGCAGCGAGCCGCTGCGCGCCTTACAGCTGACCGCCGCCCTGCGCGACTGGGTGGACAGCGATCGCCAGGCGCTGCTGAACGGCGCAGAAGACGAAGTCTATATGGCGCAATCCCCCGGCTATCTGACCGGCAATCAGCCGCTGCAGGACGTCAGCGAGCTGCGTCTGCTGGCCGGGATGGACGCCGCGCTCTATCAGCGTCTGCTGCCCTACGTCTGCGCCCTGGCGGACGAGACGCTGCAGGTGAACGTCAATACCCTGCAGCCCGCTCAGGCCGCGCTGCTGGCGGCGCTCTTCCCCGCTGAACTCACCCTCGTCGAAGCCCGGCAGCTGCTGCAGGCCCGCGCGGCCACCGGCTGGAGCAGCGTCGCCGCCTTCCTGTCGCAGCCGCTATTACAAAAAACCGATACCGCCGCCGCGCGTCCGTGGCTGGCGGTGCACAGCGAGCGCTTTATCGCCACCTTCAGCGTGGTGATGGGCAGCGCCCGCTATCAGCAACGCAGTCTCCTGCAAAAGCAGGGGCGAACCTTCAGCGTCGTCCAGCGGCGCTACGGAATCTATTGGGTAGCCGATGAATAACCACCATACTTTTTCCGCCACCGTGCTGATTATTCGCCTCAATCCTGATGCCGCGACGGCGATATGGCGGCTGGCCGCGCCGGGCGACGCGGCGCAGGCCGGAGAGTGGCATCCTGACGCTGACGATCGGACGCTCAGCCTGCTGGCGCAGCGCCATCCGGCCTGGGTACTGGTGCCCGCCAGCGACTGCGCATTTCATCGCGTCACTCTGCCCGCCGGGGCGCGCAGAAGACCGCAGCAGGCGCTGGGGTTTTTACTCGAAGAACAGCTGGCGACGGAGGTTGAGGAGAGCCACTTTGCCCTGCTCCACCAGCACAAAACCGACTGCGCCGTGGCGGTGGTCGGGCGGGAAAAGATGCGCGCCTGGCAGGCCTGGTGCGAGGGGCTCGGACTGAACGTGCTGGCCCTGACGCCGGATGTCCTTACCCTACCGCACAGTCCCACCGCCTGGAGCGCCGTACGCTGCGGCGAGCAATGGCTGTTTCGCTGTGATTCGTGGGGCGGAATGGCGGTGGAAACCGTATGGCTCGACCCGTTGCTGACCCACTGGCAAGACCTCGCGCCCATCGCCTGCTACTCGCCGCCGCCGGATATCGCCGCGCCGTGGCAGCCTCTCCCGGCGCAGGATCTGCTGGCGCTGGCGGCGGCCAATCCCGATGCGCGCAGAATCTGCTTACGCCAGGGCGATTTTGCTGCTAAACGCCGCCGGCAGCCGACGCCACGACGCTGGCGCCCGGCAATCGCCGGGGCGCTGGCGCTACTGCTGCTGTGGAGCGGTAATCGCCTCCACGATCATCTCATGCTGGGACAGCAGGCCGACGCCGCCGTGCAGGCCAGCCGTGATTTTTACCGCCAGTGGTTCAAAACGGAAAAGAACGTCGTCAACCCGCGCCAGCAAATGCAGCAGCATCTGCGAGAGATGAAAAACGCGGGCGCCCGGCCAGCGCTTATCTCGCGGCTCGGCGCGCTGCAGCAAATCATCGACGACACGCCGGGCATCCGCCTGCGGACGCTGAGCTTTGATGCCGCGCGCAACGCGCTGCAGCTGGAGATATCCGCCGTTTCCTCGCAGGCCATGGAGCAGTTCAGCCAGCGGGCGCGGGCGGGGTTTCGCGTGCAGACCGGTGAGATGAAGCCGCGCGCCGACGGTATTGAAGGGCGCCTGACGCTGGAGGGGGACGATGCATAACCTGCTCACCTTATGGCAACAGCGTACGCGCCGCGAACGGTATCTGCTGCTGGGGATGGTCGTAGCGCTGCTCATCGGCCTGGTCTATTACACGTTATGGCAGCCGTGGCAAAACCGCGAAGCGCAGTGGCGGCAAACGCTGGCCAGGGAGCAGGCCAGCCTGCAGTGGATGCGCCAGCAGACGCCCCTTCTCCGTCAGCTTAACCAGCGGAAACCTTCTGCCGCGCTGGAAGAACCCTCGACGGTGATTATGCGCGAAGCCGCCCGTCACGGCATCGCTATCGTTCGCCTGCAGCCGCAGGGCTCCCGCCTGAGCCTTACCGTACAGCCCGCCGATTTCCAGGCGCTGATGGCATGGCTGGACGCGCTGGGTCAGACGGGGATGACCACCGCCACCCTGGCGGTGACCGCCGTGGCGCAGCAGCCCGGTTGGGTGACGATTAATACGCTAGTGCTGGAGCGCAGCGATGAAAAATAGACTCACTATCGGCCTGCTACTGGCGGCGATCTATCTCTTCTGGCTGCTGCTCAGCGCGCCGGCGCGTCTGCTGGCTCTGGCGCTACCGGAAGGCGCGCGGCTCGTCGAACCAACAGGCACCCTGTGGAAGGGAGAAGCCCTTCAGGCCAGCTGGCGCGGCGTTGAATTAGCCTATTTACGCTGGGAATTTGGCTTCTCGTCCTGGCTTCCCGGCTGGCATATCCGTTTTAACGATCCTTCCGGTCTGCGCGGCCAGGTCTGGCTGCACGGTCTGAACGAATTCGTGGTGCGCGAGGGCCGACTCGAAGCTCCGGCCCGTTTAATCAGCCAGCGGCTAGCGCTGGGTATGCCGCTGGAAGCCCGCGGTCAGCTGGTGATGACGCTGCCGGAGGCCAGCTTTAACGCCAACGGCTGCCGACAGATGACCGCCAGCACCGTGCAGTGGCGGGACGCGGCGCTCAGCTCCCCCGCCGGGTCGCTCGAACTGGCCCAGGTCAACGGCAAATTAAGCTGTACCCCGGCGGGCGCCCTGGCTGTCGCCCTGACCCAGGACTCCCATCAGCTCAGCCTCACCGGACAGGGCGTTCTAACGCCCGACGGGCGCTATACGTTTAACGGTACGCTACAACCTCGTCAGGCGGCTCCGGCACTGCTGACGCTGCTGCTCGCGCAAAACGGCCGTAAAGATGAGCAGGGACGTATACCGTGGCGGTGGCAAGGAGAGTGGCTATCCGAGGAGAAAAAATAATGTTCGAAAACATCGCGTTATTACCCGAGTTCGCCGCGCAATACCCGTCAATCTGGGGCGGCTTTTTATTCCTGTCCGGACTGGCGTTCGGCAGCTTTTTTAACGTCGTTATCCATCGTTTACCGCTGATGATGGCGCACGCAGAGGGAATCAATCTCTGTTTTCCCGCGTCGTTCTGTCCGCAGTGCCGTGAGCCCATCGCCTGGCGGGACAATATCCCGCTGCTGAGCTTCCTGTTTCTTAAGGGACGTTCGCGCTGCTGCGGGGAACCCATCTCGCCTCGTTATCCTCTGATGGAGCTGGCGACCGGCGCGCTGTTTATGCTGGTCGGATACCTGATACCTCCGGGCATACCGCTGCTGGGCGGCTTGCTTCTGCTGTCGGTTCTACTGATTCTTGCTACCATCGACGCGCAAACGCAGCTGCTGCCGGACGGGTTGACGCTACCGCTGCTGTGGGCCGGTCTGCTGTTCAGTCTTTCCGATACCTTCGCGCCGCTGGCGGAGGCGGTCGTTGGCGCGATGGCCGGGTATTTGTCGCTGTGGTCGGTGTACTGGGTGTTCCGTCTGCTGACCGGTAAAGAGGCGCTGGGCTACGGCGATTTCAAGCTGCTGGCGGCGCTCGGCGCGTGGCTCGGCTGGCAGGCGCTGCCGCAGACGCTGCTGCTGGCTTCCGCCAGCGGCCTGGTCTGGACGCTGCTGCAGCGCCTGATAACCCGGCAGTCGTTCCAGCAGCCTTTGGCCTTCGGGCCTTGGCTGGCGCTGGCGGGCGGCGGCATCTTTTTGTGGAGCCAGGTATAAAATATCCCCTGCTCGCGCTGCGCTTAGCAGGGCTACGGGCGGTACTGGTCCGGTAGCCCGGGTAAGGCCCTTACGCCGCAACCCGGAAACTCTCCGGTTACGAATACTTTTTGGTGCGCCGGGTCGGGGCGGTATTGGCCGGATCGTCCGGCCAGACATGCTTCGGATAGCGCCCTTTCATCTCTTTTTGCACTTCGCGGTAGCTTCCCTGCCAGAATGCGCCTAAATCGCGGGTGATCTGCAGCGGGCGCTGCGCCGGCGACAGCAGCTCCAGCACCAGCGGCACCCGCCCCTGAGCGATGGTCGGGGTCGTCGCCTCGCCAAACATCTCCTGCATCCGCACCGCCAGCGCCGGAGGATTATCATCGTGATAACGAATCGCGATGCGGCTACCGGTCGGTACCGTATAGTGCGTGGGCAGTTCGCTGTCCAGCTTCTGGCGCAGCGGCCACGGCAGCCAGTTTTGCAGCGCCTGACGCACGTCCAGCGCCTTCAGCGCGCGCAGCGAATGGACGCCCGCCATCTGCGGCAGCAGCCACTGTTCAAGCGATGCCAGCAGCGATGCCTCATCAACGGCCGGCCATGCCTCCTCCGGCAGCCACTGCGCCGCGCAGTGCAGTCGCAAACGCAGCTGCTCCGCTTCCGGCGTCCAGTTAAGCACGCTCAGCCCCTTCTCGCGGATCCCGTTGAGCATCGCCTGATGCAACTCCTCTTCCGACGGCTTCGCCAGCGGCTGGGTCTTAATCACCAGGCGTCCGATACAGGTGCGCCGCCAGGCCTTCAGCGTGCCTAACGCCTCATCCCACTCGACGATATCGGAGCGCTGGGCCAGCGCCGGACACCGCTCAATCAGCGCGTGAATATCGACCGGCAGCGCCAGCAGGATCCGGGCGTCCGGCGATGCGCTCCCTTGCAGCAGCAGTGGCGCAATCAACCATTCGTGGCGGCCCAGCGCATCGTCGGCGTCGAGCATCGCCCCCATCCCGTTAGCCAGTTGGTAGCGCCCCTCCTGGCCGCGGCGATGGGCGATACGGTCGGCAAAAGCGGAGGCCAGCAGCGCCGCGATTCTGTCGGCGTCGGGCTGACCGCCGCGCACCGTCAGCCTTTTCATCAGCTGCTGCGCCCGCTGCTGCCAGTTGCCCTGCTGACGGGCAAACGCCGCGCTAAGATCGCTATGGCCGCCGCGCGGCGGCTCTTCAAGGATCGCCGCCAGTTTAGCCGCCGTGGCGGCGCTATCGGCATCCTCCGCCGCGGTCAGCATCGCCGCCAGGCGCGGTTCGTTGCCCAACGCCGCCATTTTGCGCCCGTGCGCCGACAGCCGCTCGCCTTCCAGCGCAGAAAGGTCGGTGAGCAGACGCCGGGCCGCAGCCAGATTGTTCGCAGGCGGCAGATCCAGCCAGCTAAGCTGGGCCGGGTCCTGGCATCCCCACTGCAACAGCTCTAGCAGCAGCGAAGACAGATCGCTCTGCAGGATTTCCGGGTCGCCCTGCGCCGCAGCGCGCTCGGCCTGCTCTTTAGCGAGTAGATGCAGGCAGATCCCCGGTTCCAGACGCCCGGCGCGTCCGGCGCGCTGGGTCATCGAGGCCTGGCTGATCCGCTGCGTGACCAGGCGAGTGAGCCCGGTGCGGGCGTCAAAGCGGGCGACGCGCTCCTGGGCGCTATCCACCACCAGACGAATCCCCTCAATGGTCAGACTGGTTTCGGCGATGTTGGTCGCCAGCACCACCTTGCGCATCCCGGCAGGCGCTGGCAGTATCGCCTTGCGCTGCTCGTTCAGCGGTAGCGCGCCGTACAGGGGGCAAAGGATCACATCGCTCGCCACCCGCTCCGCCAGCCGCTCCTGTACCCGTTGGATCTCTCCGACGCCGGGCAGAAATAGCAGCATTGAACCGTTCTCGCTACGCAACAGTTCCGCAGCGGCAATCGCCACCGCTTCGTCAAACCGTTGATGGGCCTGCAGCGGCAGAAAACGCCGCTCAACCGGAAACGCGCGCCCTTCGGAAACGATAACCGGCGCCTCCGGCAGCAGACGCTGCAGGCGCTCATTATCGAGCGTTGCCGACATAATCAGCAGCTTGAGATCGTCGCGCAGCCCCTGCTGTACGTCGAGCAGCAGCGCCAGCGCCAGATCCGCCTGCAGGCTGCGCTCGTGAAACTCATCGAGGATCGCCAACCCCACGCCGCTCAGCTCCGGATCGCGCTGGATCATCCGCGTCAAAATGCCTTCCGTCACCACTTCGAGGCGCGTGTTCGGCCCGACGCAGGTCTCCGCGCGCATGCGGTAGCCCACGGTCTCGCCGGGCTTCTCCCCCAGCAGTTCCGCCAGCCGCTGCGCCACGTTACGCGCCGCCAGCCGCCGCGGCTCCAGCAGGATAATGCGCCCGCTAATTTCACCCTGCGCGAGGATTTGCAGCGGCAGCCAGGTGGATTTCCCGGCGCCGGTTGGCGCATTAAGCAGAACCTGCGGCGCATGCCGCAGGGCAGAAAGAAGTTCAGGGAGGACGGCGGCAACCGGCAATGAGGACACGAAGCGCTCCGGAGGTTAACATTTGCGGGCAAGCATTGTAGCATCCCGGTAATTCATTACCGAGTCTCTATCATGTCCGAGCCGAAAAGGCTGTTTTTCGCCCTTGAACTTCCCGCAGAAGTTCAGCAGCAGATCGTTCACTGGCGCGCCGCCAGCTTTCCCGAAGATGCGGGTCGACCGGTGACGGCGGCAAACCTCCATCTGACGCTGGCGTTTCTTGGCGAAGTGAGCGCGGATAAACAGCGGGCGCTATCAGCAATGGCCGAACGAATTCGCCAGCCGGGCTTTACCCTGACCCTTGACGATGCCGGGCAGTGGCTGCGTTCGCGAGTGGTATGGCTGGGCACTCGTCAGCCGCCGCGCGGGGTTCTGCAATTAGCGAATATGCTGCGCGCCCAGGCCGCCCGCAGCGGCTGCTATCAGAGCCCGCAGCCGTTTCATCCGCATGTCACCCTGCTGCGCGACGCGCGCCACGCGGTGCCTATTCCGCCGCCCGGATTTCGCTGGGCGTTTGCGGTCAACGAATTTGTGCTCTACGAATCCAGCTTTAGCCGCGGCCGTACCCGCTACAAGGCGCTGGAACGTTACCCTTTCGACAAGGAAAGCTGATGCTATTTACTCCCCCGCTACGGTCCGCCACCCTCATTAAACGTTACAAACGGTTTCTCGCGGATGTGGTCACCCCCGACGGTCGCGAGCTGACCCTTCACTGCCCCAATACCGGCGCCATGACCGGCTGCGCCGCGCCGGGCGATACCGTCTGGTATTCGACTTCAGATAATCCTAAACGCAAATATGCCCACACGTGGGAAATAACCGAAACCGTAGAAGGCGCGACAATTTGTGTTAATACTCTACGTGCTAACACGTTGGCGAAAGAGGCGATTCTGGCAGGAAATATTCCCGAGCTTTTGGGCTATAACACGCTGAAAAGCGAAATGAAGTATGGTGATGAAAGCAGCCGCATTGATATTCTGTTACAAGCAGATGACCAACAAAACTGCTATATTGAAGTGAAATCGGTTACGTTGGCGGAAAAGGAATACGGTTACTTCCCCGATGCGGTTACCGAACGCGGCCAGAAGCACCTGCGGGAGCTGATGAGCGTGGCGGCGGCGGGCGATCGGGCGGTGATTTTGTTCGCCGTGCTGCACTCGGCGATCGACCGTTTCTCTCCCGCGCATCATATTGATGCCAGATACGCACAGCTATTGATTGAGGCGCAAAACAAGGGGGTGGAAATTCTCGCGTACAAGGCGGAACTTTCTACTGAGATGATGACTCTGAATAAGCCGATTACCGTGGTGTTAACCCCCGGTAAATAAACGGCTAAATAGTATTCGGGTCGCGAGCGCAAATACGCTTTTCCTCACAGGGTTGTCAAGTGTAACGTTTAGATAATTGCTATCCGGAAAAGCATCTGCTATTTATAGCGGCCTGATTTTTCCCCCAACACGGGGATCGATAGTGCGTGTTAAGGAGAAGCAACATGCAAGAAGGGCAAAACCGTAAAACATCGTCCCTGAGTATTCTCTCCATCGCTGGGGTGGAGCCGTACCAAGTGAAGCCGGGCGAAGAGTATATGAACGAAGCCCAGCTGGCGCACTTCAAGCGCATTCTTGAAGCGTGGCGTAATCAACTTAGGGATGAAGTGGATCGCACCGTAACGCATATGCAGGATGAAGCTGCTAACTTCCCGGATCCGGTAGACCGTGCCGCTCAGGAAGAAGAGTTCAGCCTGGAGCTGCGTAACCGCGACCGCGAACGTAAACTGATCAAAAAGATCGAGAAAACGCTGAAAAAAGTCGAAGACGAAGATTTCGGTTTCTGTGAATCCTGTGGCGTCGAGATTGGTATCCGTCGTCTGGAAGCGCGTCCGACCGCCGACCTGTGCATTGATTGCAAAACGCTGGCGGAAATTCGCGAAAAACAGATGGCAGGCTAATTCACTTCGCTGGCACATCTCTGGCGGGAGCTTTCTCCCGCCCTGATGTTTTAGTCATATCATGAAAGATTCACACTACATCGGGCGCTTTGCCCCCTCACCTTCCGGCGAACTCCACTTCGGTTCATTGATTGCCGCGCTTGGCAGCTATCTGCAGGCTCGGGCGCAGAACGGTATCTGGCGCGTGCGCATTGAAGATATCGATCCGCCGCGAGAAGTCCCAGGCGCCGCGGACACCATTCTTCGTCAATTAGAACACTACGGCCTGCACTGGGACGGAGAGGTACTCTGGCAGTCAAAACGCCACGAAGCTTATCGCGAGCGCCTCGCCTGGCTGCGCGAGCAGGGCCTCTGCTACTACTGCACCTGCACCCGCGCGCGTACTCACGCTATTGGCGGTATTTACGACGGCCACTGCCGGGATTTACGCCTCGGCGCGGAAAACGCCGCTCTGCGCCTGCGGCAAACGCGTCCGGTCCTTGAATTTTATGACCAGCTGCGCGGCACCATCACTGCCGACGAGCCGCTGGCGCGGGAAGATTTTATTATCCACCGTCGCGATGGGCTGTTCGCCTATAATCTGGCGGTGGTGGTGGACGATCATTTTCAGGGCGTCAGCGAAATCGTCCGCGGCGCCGATCTTATCGAGCCGACGGTGCGGCAAATTTCGCTCTATCAGCATTTTGGCTGGCAGGCGCCGGACTATATCCATTTGCCGCTGGCCCTCAACGCGCAGGGCAATAAACTGTCGAAGCAAAACCACGCTCCGGCGCTGCCTGAAGGCGACCCGCGGCCAGAAATTGTGCGGGCGCTAACGTTTCTTAATCAGGATGTCATTCAGGAATGGCAGACGCTGAGCATTGAGGATTTACTCAAGTACGCGGTAGCGAACTGGCGGCCGGAGCAAATCCAGCATTCTCAAATGCGTTCTGCTGAGCTATGATTAGCCGCTATTTTTTTGTCCTGAAGTCCGTCTGACACTACGAGGTGTACCATTTTTACCCGAGTCGCTAATTTTTGCCGTAAGGTGCTAAGCCGTG
>ENA-OWOG01000043-OWOG01000043.1-gut-metagenome-genome-assembly--contig:-NODE-43-length-86572-cov-37.291150_pt1 | contig 86572 bp, 70 predicted proteins | sample MGYA00248249_ERZ651793 | MGnify/ENA primary metagenome ERZ651793 (study PRJEB26908, sample SAMEA4031700) | gut metagenome | biome: gut; feature: normal infant; material: stool | place: China | collected 2015... | reverse complement strand
TATTCTCGTGATAGTGCTGCAACAGGGTCAAGTTTTGCTGCATTCTTGGCAGGTAAGAAGCCGAATACGACACCAATTAATGTTGAGCAAACAAATGCAGCCACAATAGAAGTCGTCGAATATGCCACTGCAAAATTACCTGCGGCCACTTTGTTAATGAGCTGTCCTAGGCCGAGCGAAAGTAATACGCCGAGTACACCACCAATTAAACACACTAAAATTGCTTCGATTAGGAACTGCTGCAAAATATCACTTTGTCGAGCGCCGACAGCCATACGCACCCCAATTTCTTGAGTACGTTCAGTCACCGAAACCAACATAATATTCATTACACCGATACCACCAACCACCAAAGAAATGACAGCAATTGCTGAGACTAGAAGCGTCATGGTGCTGGTTGTTTTCTCAATGGTTTGGCGAATACTGTCACTGTTCATGGTGAAAATATCTTGGGCACCGTGGCGCTGTGTTAATAAGTTAACAATCGCGTTTTCAGCGGCGCTGGTCGAGTATTTATCATTAATACGTACGACAATATTACGGACATGCGCTTGCCCTAACATACGGCTCATGACCGTGGTATAAGGCATATACACATTGAGTGTGTCATCTGAACCCATACCGCTAGTTTGAGGCTCTACAATCCCGATAATACGAGCCGGCACACTACCCAGTAATACCACTTGCCCAATTGGGTTGGTGCCATCACTAAAGAATTGTTTTTGAGTATTGGTATCAATGACTACATCTTGCGAACGATCTCGCACACTACGCTGGTCAAAGGTTTGACCATCTTTGAAGACAAGCCCCTTTACGTCAAAGAAGTCGTTACTTACGCCATTAATGGTCGCATTTGCTTCATTTTGTTGATAACGCATAGTCTTGGATGTGCTGACCATTGGACTGACCGCACTCACATAAGGTTGCGTCATTAATGCGTCAGCATCGGCAGGCACCAGCGTTTTAAAATTGGCTGTTTTGGAGTTATCACCAAAACCACGACCTTGGAATACCGTAATTGTGTTAGTACCGAGGCCACTAATATTTTCCAAAATCTGCTTTTGTGAACCATTACCCAGCGCTACCACCGTTACGACAGATGCAATACCAATAATGATTCCAAGCATGGTTAAGAAGGTACGCATACGGTGGGCATTCATGGACAGTAAAGCCATTTGAAAGGCTTCGGATAAGCGATCTAGGGTTGAACGCCAAGCTGAAATACTTTTGCCTTTTTTCTGCTTATTTTGTAAAGCAGGTGCTGCATCTGGATCAGATTTAACCTCTTCTAATGACTGGTCTGGAACATTAGGACGGTCACTAATAATTTCCCCATCACTAATTTCGATAATGCGCGTTGCATTCTTTGCAACTTGCATATCGTGCGTTACCAAAATAATCGTATGGCCAGCCGCGTTGAGTTCACGCAAAATTCGCATCACTTCAACGCCGCTATGTGAATCGAGTGCACCTGTTGGTTCGTCGGCCAAGATTACATCGCCGCCATTCATTAAGGCACGTGCAATCGACACACGTTGCTGTTGACCACCTGAAAGCTGGCTTGGTCGGTTTTGCGTTTTAGTACCTAAACCTAACTCCGTGAGCAGGGCAGTAGCTCGCTGTTTACGGTCTGCTGGAGTAACACCAGCATAAACAGCTGGAACCTCAACGTTACCTTCAGCTGATAAGTCACCCAGTAAATGATAGCGCTGGAAAATAAAACCAAAATATTCACGGCGTAACTGCGCTAACTGGTCGGGCTCTAGCTTACCAGTTTCTTGACCATTAACCTTATAACTACCACTTGTTGGGCGGTCCAGACAGCCCAAAATATTCATGAGTGTTGATTTACCAGAGCCGGACTGACCGACAATGGCAACCAGTTCACCTTCATAAATGGTCAGGTCAATGCCTTTTAAAATTTGAATCGTGCTTTCGCCAGCAGGGAATTCCCGGACCAGATTGCTGACTTCAAGCAAAGCTTGTTTTGTCATGCTTACATTCCCATTGGGCCACGGCGGCGGTTATTACCACTGTTTGCAGAAGCTGCAGAGTTTTCTGAACTATCGGCAATTACAACTTGGTCACCTTGTTTTAATCCGGCAAGTACTTGCGCATTTACACGGTTATTAATACCTACCAAAATTTGTGTTGGTTTAGTCGTACCATCTGCTTGTAAAACGCGAACTACACTCAGAGTTGCTTTGCCTTGTTCAATAAGTTGTTTTTGTTCAGGAGTTAAATTTAAGCGTTCTAAACGGGCGCCGTTACCTTGATGCTTGCGTTCTGCACTTGGAGTAGAACTTGCTTTATCTGCTGATTGACCCTGTTTTCTTTGGCCAGAAAATTGTTTGCTACTTAACGCAGAAGATGGAACCAATAAGGCATTTTTTGCTGAATTTAATACGATATAAACTTGTGCAGTCATATCAATACGCAATTTGCCGTCCGTATTTGGAACATCAAATAAAGCGTTGTAGTAAACAGCTGAGCTGGTTGTTGAACTTGTGGTGCTGTTTGATTCACTAGAGATCGAATCTGGAGCAGGTTCGATTTGACGTAAGGTTGCATAGCGCTTGGTTTCATCACCTAAGGTCGTGAAATAGACCTGCTGACCTTTTTCCACTTTCATAATATCGGCTTCACTCACCTGTGCTTTAATCGTCATATTTTGAAGTTTTGCAATTTTGACGATAGTAGGAGCACTTTGGTTTGCGTTTACCGTTTGACCTTCTTCAGTCACAATCGCAACAACCGTACCATCAGTTGGTGCAACAATACGTGTATAGCCAATATTGGTTTGTGCTGTTGAACGCGTTATTTTTGCAGACTCGATTTGTGCATCTAATGCTTTGACTTGTGCTTGGGCTGTTTTATAAGCAGCTTCAGCTGACTCTAAATCTGCACGAGGTGTCGCATCTTGAGCATACATTTGTTGCTGACGACGATATTCGAGTTGCTTTTCATTTAAAGATGCCACTTGTTGAAGGCGCTGTGCCTCTAAGTTTTTAATATTGGCATCAGATGTTTTTAAACTGTTTTCTTGGGTGGTTGAGTCAATTTGTGCAATAAGTTGACCTTGTTTCACTTGATCACCAAGCTGCACATACATCTTTTTAACCTGACCAGATACCTGAGCACCCACACTAATGAGCTTGGTTGCATCAAGTGTACCGGTTGCAAGTACATTATTCTCAATATCCCCGCGAGTTACCTCTGCTGTAATATATTGAGGCTGCTGTTGTTTAGGCTTTAAGAATTTCCAAGCTAAGACAGCAATAATGGCGATACAGACGACAATAATTACGAGTTTAATTGGCTTTATTTTTGGCATGGCGAGAGGTCGAAAAGTCTAAAATTTAACTTAGTATAAGAGTCAAATGAGGATAAAACGTGAATTTTTATGATATTTCAATAAAGCAGGCAAATGATTTGGCTGCGCTAATGTATAAATAATGTTTTTCCACACAGCTCGGCAATGGCTTGTTGCATTAAATGTTGGGCATTCTCATTTGACATGCCTTTGATTGCGGCATCAATTTGTAAAAGTAGAGCAGACCATCCCAAAAATTGCTGTGGATTGAGTCTTCTTAATGCTTGTTGATATAAGCTAACTTTTGTTTTCCATATACCCAGTTGTAATGCATTATGTGGTTGTTCAAACAACTGCATTAATAAACGCATTTCTTTACTTAATGTCCATAAGATCAAGCTTTCCGGTTCACCGGAACCGATTAAATATTGAAAGATCTTAATGGACTGAGCAAGATTACCTTCTAATAACGCATCGCTTAAATCGTAAGTGGTGTAACGAGACTGATCTTGTAGACACGCATATAACTGTTCAATTTGAATTAGTTTCTGGTCTGGAAAAGTATCTCTTACCCGCATCAAGCTATTTTTAGCAGCGAGCAGGTTATGCTCATGATGCTGCATGAGCCACTGCCAAGCATCATTGTCGAGTTGAATTTCCAACTTCTCAGCCTCGGCGGCTAATATTCGTTGACGGTCTTGCGGATAGTTAGCAGTAAGGGCAACCACCACACCGTTCGCTTCAACAACTTGGAAAAAAGCAGATTTTAAGCTGCTACTGTCTTGTTTGGGTAAAACAATTAACAGCAGGTTAGTTTCATTATGCTGGATATAACTTTTTAGCTGTTTTAAACCATTGGCATCGGGCTTGATATTGCCGTGAACTTCAATCGCAAGTTGCTGAGAAAATAAAGATAAGCTGTTCAGTGCGTTAAAGACATTTTTCCAGTCACTTACACTACTAATATCGTAGCGCTGTCTTTCAATGTCTTGTTGCTGCCAGCTTTTGCGAAAAGTGTCGAGTAAATTTTGTTCTAATAAAGGTTCCTGTCCATGCAGGATCCACGCACCCCGAGCTTCCGGAATGCGTTTGAGGGCTTGTAAATAGTCAAGTTTCATTACTTAAGAAAAGATACGTCTATGGTTGAGCTTTTGGTAAGCGATTGGCTGAAATTTGACGAGTAATTTGCTGTGCAAGGTCATCAATTACAATACGTTGCAAGTAACTCTCTTGCTGGTTCTCCGTGTTGACCGTTGCCAAATCATATTGATAACTACGAGCTGCGGTTAAAGTACGCGGCTCTGTAATTTTATTACCTTGACGGTCTTCGATTTGGAAAGTTACAGTCAAGCGTAATAACACTTCTGTAAGTTTACCATTTAGAAGCTGACGACGAGGCGTGTATTCTAAAACACGAAGAACATAGGCGTCGTTGTCATTGCTGAGTTGAACACCATTTGCCGTTAAATACACTTTTAATTGTGTTTCAAGGTCATCGGTTTTTGCCGGTAACTCAAGGCTTAATTTTTTATAAACAAGTGGAGTCGCAGTCGGGTTAGTTCCTTTTAAATGGAAACCACACCCGACTAAGCCTGCACTAAGGCCTAAGGTTAAAACAACAGCGGCTAAACGTTGGGCTAAGTGCATGCTTGATCCTCTCATTAATACCTGTAATTAAACCACGAGGTTAACCAATTTGTTTGGAACCACAATCTCTTTTTTGGTTGATCCTGTTAAGAACTGCTGAACTTCTGGTAATGCTTTCGCTTGAGCTAATAACTCATCTTTAGAAATATCAACAGAAACTTCAAGTTTACCGCGAAGTTTACCATTTACTTGTACAACAATCGTTTGAGTATTGCGGGTTAATGCAGAAGCATCAACTTCAGGGAAAGTTGCTTCTGTTAAGTCCGTACCAAACTGAGCCAATAAAGTCTGGCTTAAATGTGGTGCAAATGGAGCAAGTAAAGTTAACAATGTGGTGATTGCTTCACGTTCTACAGCAACGTCATTGTCATCTTTTGCTTCAAACTTATTGCTTGCGTTTAACAATTCCATCAATGCAGCAATTGCAGTATTGAACGCATGACGACGCTCAATATCATCACTTACTTTTTGAATGGTTTCGTGTGTCTTACGACGTAAATCTTGAGCATTTTTAGACAAGTTTGCTTTATCAATTGCTGTTGCAGAGTTTCCTTTTTCAAGGAAGCTTGCTGCTAGACGCCATACACGTTTCAAGAAACGGTTTGCACCTTCAACACCTGCATCAGACCATTCTAAAGATTGATCTGGTGGTGCAGCAAACATCATAAATACACGAGCTGTATCTGCGCCGTATTGATCAATAATAGCTTGTGGGTCAATACCGTTATTTTTCGACTTGGACATTTTTTCTTGTCCGCCGATAATCACTTCTTGACCATCACCTGAATATTTTGCAGAAATGATGCGACCTTTCTCATCACGTTCTAATTCGATGTCAGCAGGGTTGAACCAAGTTTTCTTACCATTTTCTGCTTCACGGTAGAAAGTATCTGCAAGCACCATGCCTTGAGTTAACAAGTTGGTAAATGGCTCATTACCTTGTACGACACCTTCATCACGCATTAATTTGTGGAAGAAGCGTGCATAAAGTAAGTGAAGAATCGCGTGTTCAACACCACCAATATATTGGTTTACAGGAAGCCAGTTTTTAGCTGCTTCAGGTTTTACCATACCACCAGTAAAGTCTGGAGATGCATAGCGTGCGTAGTACCAAGATGATTCTACGAATGTGTCCAATGTATCTGTTTCACGGCGTGCATCGCCACCACAGCAAGGACATTTCGTTTCATAGAATTCAGGCATTTTATTTAGTGGATTACCTGAACCATCTGGAACAACGTCAGTTGGTAATACAACCGGAAGTTGATCTTCAGGAACTGTGACTTGACCACAAGTATCACAGTTAATCATTGGAATTGGACAACCCCAGTAACGTTGACGAGAAACACCCCAGTCACGTAAACGGAATTGAACTTTAGAATTTGCTAAACCTTGTGGTTCTAATTTCGCAAGGAATGCATCAAATGCAGCTTGGAATTCTAGACCGTCAAACTCGCCAGAGTTAACAAGTTTACCTTCTTTAGAACCGTACCATTCTTGCCACTCGGTAGCAGAGTAGTCTGCATCGTCAGCACCTTTGGCATCAATCACTTGCTTAATTGGCAAGTTGAACTTGTTAGCAAATTCAAAGTCACGTTCGTCATGTGCTGGTACAGCCATTACTGCGCCAGAACCGTAAGACATTAATACGTAGTTCGCAATCCAGACAGGAAGCTCTTCGCCAGTTACAGGGTGTTTTACAAACAAACCTGTCGCCATACCTTTCTTCTCGGCTGTAGCCAAGTCAGCTTCTGCAACTGAACCCATGCGGCATTCTTCAATAAATGCAGCCAATTCAGGGTTATTTTCAGCAGCTTTAAGCGCAAGAGGGTGTTCTGCTGCAACGGCAACGTACGTCACACCCATAAGTGTGTCGGCACGTGTTGTATAAACAGTTAAGCCGTCAGCATAAATTTCAGTATTGGCAGATGGGAAGGTAATTTCCATACCAGTAGAGCGACCAATCCAGTTACGCTGCATGGTCAACACTTGTTGAGGCCAGCCGTCTTGTAGAGTGTCTAGGTCGTCTAATAATTCTTGTGCATAGTCCGTAATACGGAAGTAGTACATTGGAATATCGCGTTTTTCAACCAATGCACCTGAACGCCAGCCACGACCATTTTCAACTTGTTCGTTTGCCAAAACTGTTTGGTCAACTGGGTCCCAGTTTACTGTTGAAAGTTTACGGTAGATTAAACCTTTTTTATAAAGCTGAACGAACAACCATTGTTCCCAGTGATAGTACTCTGGTGTACACGTTGCAAATTCACGGTCCCAATCTACAGATAAACCTAATTTTTTTAATTGGTCACGCATGTAAGCGATGTTTTCAAATGTCCATTTTGCCGGAGCAACTTTATGGGCAATTGCAGCGTTTTCTGCTGGTAAACCAAATGCATCCCAACCCATAGGTTGTAATACGGTTTCGCCTTTTAAACGGTAAAAACGGCTAATTACATCGCCAATGGTATAGTTACGCACATGACCCATGTGCAGTTTGCCACTTGGGTAAGGGAACATTGACAGGATGTAGCGATGTTTACCTTCGACAGTGTCGGCAACTTTAAAGACTTTACGATTTTCCCAATCTTGTTGGACTGATGGTTCAATCGTGTTTGCTTGATATTCTGGGTCAATGTGAGAAATAGTCATAGACGTAAGCTATACAACGAAAATTGAAATGAAAGATTGCTGCACAGCATAGCGCAAAATAGAGGAAAATGTCAGTTTTTAGAGCAGGATTTTATCTTTTAATCTGCGCTATAAAATTTCCCAATCTATTCTTGTTTATTTTAAATAATCGAAGAGTGGTAAAAATATTCACCACTCTCATTTTAATTATCTTGGTGCCGATACAGACGTGGCAGGTGGGACCGGGACAGCAGGTGCACCTTTTTCCACTGCTACGTTAGTTACTTCTTGCACGACTTTATCTTTATCCTGAGATGGTTGTTCTGAGTTTGATGTTGGATTTTTCAACAATGGTTGACTGCCGTAAGTCGAAACTTTGTTCAAATGTTTCGCTCCTTTAGGTGGTGGCGTCGTGGTGTAATGTGTCGAGCCACTTTGATCCATCCATTTATAATATTGTTGTGCCTGACTTTGACTCGAGCAAAGTAAAATTGCTGTTGTAGCGGCTGTATACAGGCTTGTTTTTAAATATGATAAATTCATATCAGTTTTTCCCCCAATGTAAACTGATTATATTTAAATAAACTTTATAAATAAGCAATTTAGAATGGATCGTTTTATATAAAAATAATGAATTTTTAATAAATAATGAGCTAAGAAGAGTAAATTTACGATTTAATTTTAGATTAAAAAAGCAGCAGCTAAATTTTTTTATGGAAAAACCTTTTCTTTATTCTTGACTTTGTATATAGAAACAACAAAAATGCTTTCTCTAGTTTTATATGCATTTACTCGATCACCCTTCGAATAACTGTCATGTTTTGTAATAGACATTCTCTCTAGCCGAGAGATTGATTTTACTAAAGTATGTATATCCAGACATGCTTTATTAATGTTAAAACAGCTTATACGGCTGAAAAACAGAAATTTTTCTATTGCAACGAAAACTAGACAATATGTGTGCTATAACAGTGCAGACAATTCAATGAATGAAACACTATTTATGCCTTCCATAAAATAGTGATATAAGATTTTAGGGTGAATCACGTTGGAACTTTTATCTGGTGGTGAAATGCTCGTTCGCGCTCTTGCGGACGAAGGCGTTGAACATGTTTTTGGTTATCCAGGCGGCGCAGTATTACATATTTATGATGCGCTATTTCAACAAGACAAAATCAATCATTACCTCGTGCGCCATGAGCAAGCTGCTGGTCATATGGCAGATGCCTACTCGCGTGCTACAGGTAAGACAGGCGTAGTACTGGTCACTTCTGGTCCAGGCGCAACCAATACAGTAACTCCAATTGCAACAGCTTATATGGACTCAATCCCAATGGTGGTTTTGTCTGGCCAGGTTGCATCACATCTGATTGGTGAAGACGCTTTCCAGGAAACTGACATGGTTGGTATTTCACGTCCTATCGTGAAACACAGCTTTCAGGTCCGCCACGCAAGTGAAATCCCTGCAATTATTAAAAAAGCATTCTATATCGCATCAAGTGGACGCCCTGGTCCAGTTGTAGTCGATATTCCTAAAGATGCGACTAACCCTGCAGAAAAGTTTGCATACGAATATCCTGAAAAAGTGAAGATGCGTTCATATCAACCACCTTCACGCGGCCACTCTGGTCAAATTCGTAAAGCAATTGATGAATTACTAACTGCAAAACGTCCTGTTATTTATACAGGCGGTGGTGTTGTACAAGGGAATGCTTCTGCGTTATTAACCGAACTTGCGCATTTACTTGGTTATCCGGTAACTAACACACTTATGGGGTTAGGCGGATTCCCGGGCGATGACCCACAGTTTATTGGCATGTTAGGTATGCACGGTACATATGAAGCCAATATGGCAATGCACCATGCAGACGTAATTTTGGCGATTGGTGCGCGTTTTGATGACCGCGTAACAAATAACCCAGCCAAATTCTGCCCGAACTCAAAAGTGATTCATGTCGATATCGACCCTGCAACCATTTCAAAAACGATTATGGCGCATATTCCGATCGTTGGTGCAGTAGAGCCAGTTCTTCAAGAAATGTTGGCACAGTTAAAACAATTAAATGTGTCTAAACCAAATCCTGAAGCAATTGCAGCTTGGTGGTCTCAAATCAATGAATGGCGCAAAGTTCATGGTTTGAAATATGAAAATCCATCTGATGGCACGATGAAGCCACAGCAAGTTGTTGAAACTTTATATAAAGTGACCAATGGCGATGCCATTATTACTTCTGACGTAGGTCAACATCAGATGTTTGGTGCACTTTATTATAAGTACAAACGTCCTCGCCAATGGATCAACTCAGGTGGTCTTGGCACCATGGGTGTTGGTTTACCTTATGCAATGGCTGCGAAGCTTGCTTTCCCAGACCAACAAGTTGTTTGTATTACGGGTGAAGCTTCAATTCAGATGTGTATTCAGGAACTTTCAACCTGTAAACAATATGGCTTGAACGTAAAAATCTTGTGCTTGAACAACCGTGCATTAGGTATGGTGAAACAATGGCAAGATATGAACTATGAAGGTCGTCATTCAAGTTCTTATGTTGAGTCATTACCTGACTTTGCCAAGTTAATGGAAGCTTATGGTCATGTAGGCATTCAAATTAATCATGCCGATGAACTTGAATCTAAGCTTGCAGAAGCAATGGCAATCAATGATAAATGCGTATTTATCAACGTTATGGTTGACCGTAGCGAACACGTTTATCCAATGCAGGTTGCAGGTCAATCTATGCGTGATATGTGGATTTCTAAAGGGGAGCGCATTTAATGAGACACATTATTTCTGTACTCGTTGAAAACGAAGCTGGTGCGCTTTCTCGTTTGGTGGGCTTATTCAGTCAACGTAACTACAACATTGAAACACTTAATGTTGCACCAACCGAAGATCCGACATTATCGCGTTTGACGTTAACGACTTATGGCGATGACCATAAGATCGAACAAATTACGAAACAGCTCAACAAGCTTGTTGAGGTGGTAAAAGTAGTTGATTTATCAGAAGGTTCACACATTGAGCGTGAACTCATGCTAATCAAAGTAAAAGCATTGGGTGCTTCACGTGCTGAAATTAAACGCACTGCGGATATTTTCCGTGCGCAAATTGTAGACGTGACACCAACGACCTATACCATTCAAATAGCAGGGACAACTGAAAAATTAGATGGTTTTATCGATGCGCTTGCAGAAAACACCATTCTTGAAGTCGTTCGTTCAGGTGTATCAGGTATCGCCCGTGGCGAAAAAGTTTTAGCCATTTAATTTTTTAAAAAGTATTTTAGCGGAGAACACAAATGCAAATTTTTTACGATAAAGACTGTGACTTATCAATCATCCAAAGCAAGAAAGTTGCGATTATTGGTTACGGTTCTCAAGGTCATGCTCATGCACTTAACCTTAAAGACTCAGGTGTAGACGTAACTGTAGGTTTACGTGCTGGTTCAGCTTCTTGGAAGAAAGCTGAAAACGCTGGTCTTAAAGTTGCTGAAGTCCCAGCAGCAGTTAAGCAAGCTGACCTCGTAATGATTTTGACTCCAGATGAATTCCAATCACAACTTTACCGTGACGTGATTGAGCCAAACATCAAAGAAGGCGCGACTTTAGCATTTGCTCATGGTTTCTCTGTTCTATATAACCAAGTTGTTCCACGTAAAGACTTAGACGTAATCATGGTTGCGCCTAAAGCTCCTGGTCACACTGTACGTTCAGAATTCCAACGTGGTTCAGGTGTTCCTGACCTAATCGCAATTCACCAAGACGCTTCTGGTAATGCACGTAACGTTGCGCTTTCTTACGCTTCTGGCGTAGGTGGTGGCCGTACAGGTATTATCGAAACTTCATTCCGTGAAGAAACTGAAACTGACTTATTCGGTGAGCAAGCAGTTCTTTGTGGTGGTGCAGTTGAACTTGTGAAAATGGGCTTCGAAACTTTGGTTGAAGCTGGTTATGCACCAGAAATGGCTTACTTCGAATGCTTACACGAACTTAAGTTAATCGTTGACTTGATGTTCGAAGGCGGTATCGCTGACATGAACTACTCAGTTTCTAACAATGCTGAGTACGGTGAATACGTAACTGGTCCTGAAGTAATCAATGAACAGTCTCGTGAAGCAATGCGTAATGCATTAAAACGTATTCAATCTGGTGAATACGCGAAGATGTTCATCCAAGAAGGTGCGTTAAACTACCCATCTATGACAGCTCGTCGTCGTCAAAATGCTGCACACGGTATTGAACAAACTGGTGCTAAATTACGTGCGATGATGCCTTGGATTCAAGCGAACAAGATCGTAGACAAAGAGAAAAACTAATTCTCTTTTCTATTGTTTTTAAAAGAACCCTGCTAAATGCAGGGTTTTTTATTTTATTAGCCCCTAAAACAAGTTTAAAAAAACATCATTAAGGTCAATTGACCTAGACTTAAGAAATCCTATATTTTTCATATAATTGGATGCTTAATTTTTGTTTACTTTATTGATTTCTAAAGTAAAAAATACTTGACCAAATGTTAGATAATGTTATTGTTTATAACTGACTAAAAAAGTCGAATTTACTAATTTTTCTTTAACGTGTTTAATTGTATTTTGTGCAATGAGTTGAACAAAATAAAAAAAAGTATTGAATAATCATGGAAGTCCAATATGGGTCATGTTGATTACGATAGCACATTGATCGTCGGCTCTTTTATTGCGGCTGGCGCTATTTGCTATATTGTGATTTCCATGGAGCAGTTAATATTTAAGCAAACTTATAAAAAGATTGAGCCGTTTATTTTATTACTCAATGGATTATTACTCGCAGCAGCGATTAGTATTGTCCATATTGTCGGCATGCATGCTTACCATTTATTTGAAGCAGCTTCCTCGAACGTTCCTTTAATTACACTGGCTTTTGGCATTAGTGCTGTACTTTCAAGTGTCGCAATTTGGCTGACTTCTCGTTTTACACTTCCTATATTTAGACTCATTTTAAGCTCAGTCATTATGGGAATTGGAATTTCTGCTTCTTATTATGTGAGTATGTTAAGCTGGAATATTGATATTTATAAGAAAGACTACACTTCCTTTCTTATTTTATTTTCTGTCTTAATTGCCATGAGCGGGTCGGGACTAGCTTTCTTGCTGGCCTATAAATTAAAAGAAAGTGAACGTCACCGTATAAGTTTAAAATTAGCCTTTGCAGTGATGATGACCCTAAGTATTATGGGGATGCACTATACGGCACTTATTTCGACAAATATTACCGATAAGTTTGTAAGCCAATATCAGGCTGAACATGACTTGCTGCTATTTACAATTATCTTGGTGACGTGTCTGGTGCTGGTCGCGAGTTTTATTGTTGCTGTGCTGGAACAACGACTGAACCAGCGAAATCTAGAACTGCGTAAAGCCAATAAAGAATTAGCCAACCTCTCTATTCAAGATAACTTAACTAAATTACCAAACCGACTTTATTTAGTGGATTACGCCGAAGTTCTCCTTTCAGATCACCGTTATAAAGACCAAAAAATAGCTTTTCTCTATATTGATTTAGACCGTTTTAAATCGGTAAATGATGCGTTTGGACACCACATTGGTGATCAACTGCTTATACAAATGGCCAATCGTTTACATTGGCAACTCAATGAAAAGTGTAAATTACTTAGAATTGGTGGGGATGAGTTTTTACTCATTGCTGAAAACACTGATACTGAAGAGGCAATGCAACTTGCTGAAAAAGTATTACATCTTATTCAAGACAGTTACCAAATTTCTGGTAAAGAAATTAATATTTCAGCAAGTCTAGGTATCGCACTGTTCCCTGAACATGGGCAAAATGTTCAAGACCTGCTGATGAATGCCGATGCTGCCATGCTGATGTCTAAGGAGCAGGGCCGCAATACTTATACCGTCTTTAGTTATTCTACCCATCAACAAGAAACAAGAAGTCAGTCAAAACTGATCAATGATTTATACAAAGCAGTCGAAGAAAAACAATTTGTTCTCTACTACCAGCCAAAATTTAATACTAATCTTGAGATTTGTGGGGTAGAAGCACTCATTCGCTGGAACCATCCATCTTTAGGTATGCTGACACCGCATATGTTTATTGGTGGCGCGGAAAAGACAGGTTTAATTATTCCAATGGGATATTGGGCGCTTGAGCAAGCTTGCCAACAAATTCAGGAATGGGAACGTAGCAATACGCAGTTTTATCCAATCGCAGTCAATTTATCGGCCTTGCAGTTCGAAAATAAAAAGCTCTTTAGTACTCTCGAAGGTTTGTTAAAAAAATACCAAATTCAGCCTCATCACCTCATTATTGAAATTACCGAATCAACCGCAATGCGGCATATCGACTTAAGCATTCGGGCTTGTGAGCGACTGCGCGATATGGGTATTCGGGTGGCAATTGATGACTTTGGGACAGGGCACTCAAGCTTCTTATATTTAAAAGATTTACCAGTTGATGAACTTAAAATTGACCGTGGTTTTATTGTCGATTTAAAACCAGGCTCAAAAGAAGAAGTTATTTTAGAAAGTATTATTCATTTGGCGAAAAAGTTAGGTTTAACCGTAACAGCCGAAGGGGTGGAAACACAGCAACAAGTTGAGATTTTAACGCGCTTGGGCTGTCAGCAGTTCCAAGGTTATTTGTTGGGTATGCCTGTAAATGTAGGGCAACTGATTCAGTCGCAAGGTGCTCATTTTGTTTAACCCAGATATTAGATTAAACTTAAAAATACTATTTAATATAATATCTAAAATAATAATTTAGTTAATCTAATGAAAAATAATAAGAATTTTTAAAACTTGTCATAAATTCCACATTGACACTTCTAAACTCTCAGATTATCCTTTGCCTGCTGGCCTACATTGCCAGCCGGTTGTCGCAGACCGTCTCACACCGCATCAGAGCTATTTCGTCTGAGGAATAGTTTTGTGTGTACTCTCGTTCCCTCCCGTAGCGGTAGGACGGGAGAGGGACACCTATGGTGTGCTAGTTGTGTGACTAGTCTGCGAACCCTCTTCCGTTCTGCCACCATAATCTTTTATTAATGCTTTGGCAGAACTTCCGAAATAAGGAGTTGGCTGTGCATACTATTTTTACACCTCCCAGTTAGTCTTTAATGCAGTTTGATCACCTTTAGGTTTTCAGGCGTCAGTTCTTCACGACTAAAAATCATATCAACAATAAAACTTGAGATGCGTTAGGGCAGTCTTTGGGGCCTTTGCATGCTTTTTTTTGCTTAGAGCAAAAGTTGCAGCCGTTTTATCTCTTTTAAACACAACAAGAAATTATTTTATAACGGTAACTATATGCCATATTCAGATCTCTCATTTCGCGCGTTAAGCGTGCTCCATAAGTCTCGATATCTTTTTAATAAACATGGTTTTCATAACGTAGGAGTAGACCGCATTGTGCGAGAAGCAGAGGTGCCAAAAGCTTCGTTTTATAACTATTTCCATTCTAAAGAACGGCTTATTGAAATGTGCCTACACTTTCAAAAAGACGTCTTAAAAGAACAAGTGCGCTCAATCATTTACATACAAAAAGATTTAATCTTGCGTGAAAAACTCAAGAAGATTTTCTTTTTACATACCAGTCTGAATGGTTATTACCACTTGCTATTTAGGGCTATTTTTGAAATTGAGAAACTCTATCCCGCAGCCTATCAAGTGGTCGTACAGTATCGGCATTGGTTAACTACTGAAGTTTATAAATTGCTTTTAACTGTGAAGAAAGATGCCAAGAAAAGCGATAGTGATATGTTTTTATTTACGTTAGATGGTGCGATTATTCAGCTGCTAGATGAAACTAGGGGTGATACGAGAGAACTGTTATTTACTTATATTTTAAAGGGTATTTTTCTTAAAGATTAACTTATTAAAATCTATATGTTTATTAATTAATATATTAGGGATAACTAAATTTATATAAAGTTCAGGCGGTTATGCTTTTAAAACATATCAACCTGAACATTATATTGAACCAGATAAAAAACAGATCTGATCACCTGATAGAGCATGTATTACAGCTCCTCTCATCTTCAAAAATAAAACTTATAATATGGTAAAGGGCCGTAATAATTAAATTTTTTTAAGCGGCTTCATATTTTTGTTTTGTTTCAAGTTCAATGAGTTTATTTATATAAGACCATGTTTCTTCAGAGTTAATTTCTGGTTTGTTAATAGTCCCGTCAATAATAAGCCCATCTATAATGTTAAGAAAAAGACTGCTTAATACTTTTGGATCTTCAATTTCTAACTCTAAAAATATAGATAAAACTAAACTGTAAATCCATTCACGGTATTTATTTACTTGTTTTTTAATAGAAGGATAGAGCTGCAGGACTTCTATTGTTGCTTTTTTAAATAAACAACCACTAAAATCTTCAGTGTTAATCCAGTCGATATACCAATTAAAAATACTTTTCAGTTTATTTAATGGGTCATCTGCACTATTAACTTTATCTAATAAAGAAGTTTGGACTTCTAAAATTCTTCGGCGAAGACACTCTTCAATTAAAACTTCTTTAGAAGAGAAGTACTTATAAAAAGTCATTTTTGCAACTTTAGATTCAGCAATAATTTTGTCTACCCCAATAGAGGTATAACTTTTCTGATTAAAAAGGGTCATTGCTGTTGTTATAATCGTTTCTCTTTTTGACATTGGTTGCCCCGTCATAGATATTTTTTGATTAACTTTGCTATTGTAAAGTATGAAAGCTTAAATAAAACTTATTTAATGATATTTAAAAAATTATATTTATTCAATAGCTTGGTTTGCCTTGATAAATAAAGAAATAAATATTTTATTGGCAATAGTTTACTTTTTTAAATAATATTAATTAATCCATTGATTTGTTGAGATAATAAACATAATATCAATTCGTTAAGTATGGGTATACGGAATTTATCCTTTTTACGTTCGAATACGTAATGGAAATAGAGGGATAGCCTTTAGCTTAACTATAAGAAAAACTTTTTATTGAGAATGATTATGTCAAAAAAATTTGAAGACTTTAATAATCCAAGAGAAAAAGCATTGCAGGGGATGAAAGATAGTATCCCCGCTTCACAATGGGAAGAAAACTTACAGTTTCTCAAACAATTAAGGAATAAAATTGCGCAATTACCAGTAAGTAAACACCCTGCAATTGAAATATTAAATAACGGTTATCTTGATAAACAAACCCTGACTCGTATTCATTTAGAATATCGTCATGCCATTGTTCAGATTTTTACCGATGCTTTATTAAAGGCGCAGTTTCTGACAAAACAATTGGAGCCAAAGCTTCACTCGGGCGCTAAAATGTTTCCACGGGTGTTGTTGAGCTTAAATATATTAGATGAATTTGGTTTTCGACCGGGTTTAGATAAAGATAATTATTATTTAGGCAACCCTGAATATGCACATTATCCATTATATGAAGATTTGCTAAATGACTATGGTTTGACTGAGGCTGACCGCCGTAATTATAAACCTTCAAAAATTGCAGATCAGGTGAGAACATTTTTAGAAGCTTCTTACGATAGTTATATTAATGTGGTGGCATTATTGGCGGTGGCAGAAGAAGAAGTTATTCTTTTTAGCCCGCCATTACGACAAGCAACCAAGTTTGTAAATATCGATGTTGAGGGTGGTGGTTATTACCATGTACATGGCGTTTCAACAGATGAAACAGCTGAAGCTGCTGATGATGACCATCAAGATGACCTTTGGTTTGCGTTGGCTCAAGCCATTACCAAAGATGACTATGAAAGCTTGACTCAACTATGTCTTGATTATTGTGCATTGTGGACTGAGTTTTGGGATGCACAAATTGCCGATGTCCAATTTATTGAAGAAAAGAAATTGGCATAAGCTGTTCAGTTCATACGTAAAAGCCTGTTGATATTGAACAGGCTTTTTTAATGGCTCAATTAAAAATATTCCAAATATGAAAACACGGATAGACAACTCAACAATCTCTAAACAGGACCTATAAATCTGCTACAATTACGCCAATTTTTATTTTGATCGACTTTAGATCTTTGGCACTGCAATCTCCGCAGTAGGTGTATTTCATGAGTTTTAAAGATGAGTTAGCGGCACAGGTCGCTCAACGACGCACATTTGCTATTATTTCCCACCCCGATGCCGGTAAAACCACCATGACAGAAAAACTGTTGTTATGGGGTAAAGCGATTCAGGTTGCAGGGATGGTAAAAAGCCGTAAATCTGATCGTGCAGCTACATCTGACTGGATGGAAATGGAAAAAGAACGTGGTATTTCGATCACCACGTCTGTTATGCAGTTTCCATATAAAGGTCACACGATTAACTTACTCGATACACCGGGGCACGAAGACTTCTCGGAAGATACTTATCGTACCCTTACTGCTGTTGACTCTGCACTGATGGTGATTGACGGCGCAAAAGGTGTCGAAGAACGTACCATCAAATTGATGGAAGTGTGTCGTATGCGTGACACACCAATTATTTCATTCGTCAACAAAATGGACCGTGAAATTCGTGAGCCACTTGAGTTGTTAGATGAAATTGAAAACGTCTTGAATATTCGCTGTGTACCAATTACATGGCCACTTGGTATGGGTCGTGACTTTGCTGGTGTATACAATATTCTTGAAGATAAATTGTATGTCTACAAAGCAGGTTTTGGTTCAACCATTACCGATATTGAAGTACGTGATGGCTATAATCACGCCGATATTCGTGAAAAAGTTGGTGAGTTAGCTTGGGCTTCTTTTGAAGAGTCACTTGAGCTTGTACAAATGGCAAATGAGCCATTAGATCGTGAACTTTTCTTACAAGGTAAACAAACACCTGTTTTATTTGGTACAGCATTAGGTAACTTTGGTGTTGACCACGTTCTCGATGCATTTATGAACTGGGCACCTGAACCTAAAGCACATCCAACGCAAGAGCGTATGGTTGAAGCAAAAGAAGAAGGTTTCTCTGGCTTTGTATTTAAAATTCAAGCCAACATGGACCCTAAACACCGTGACCGTATTGCCTTCATGCGTATTTGTTCAGGTAAATACGAGAAAGGCCTGAAAATGAATCACGTACGTATTGGTAAAGAAGTTCGTATTAGTGATGCGTTGACTTTCCTTGCAGGCGAGCGTGAGCACTTAGAAGAAGCATGGCCGGGCGATATTATTGGTTTACACAACCACGGTACAATCCAGATTGGTGATACTTTCACTAGCGGTGAAAACTTGCACTTTACAGGTATTCCTCACTTCGCGCCAGAAATGTTCCGCCGTGTACGTTTGAAAGACCCATTAAAGTCAAAACAGTTGCAAAAAGGTTTGAAAGAGTTGTCTGAAGAAGGTGCAACTCAGGTATTTATGCCACAAATTAGCAATGATTTGATCGTGGGAGCTGTGGGTGTACTTCAGTTCGACGTTGTTGCTTACCGCTTGAAAGAAGAATATAAAGTTGACTGTGTTTACGAGCCAGTAAGTGTAAATACAGTGCGTTGGATTCATTGTGATGATGAAAAGATTCTTAACGAGTTTAAGAAAAAGGCACATGACCAACTTTCTATTGATGGTGGCGGACACTTAACGTATCTTGCACCAAGCCGAGTGAACTTGCAGATTATGCAAGAGCGTTGGCCTGATATTGAGTTCCGTAGCACACGTGAACACTAATCATGTAAATGTGACAAACAGCTTCGAATAGAAGCTGTTTTGTTTTGAAAAATAAGAAAGGATGATGAAATGAACTTGAGTAAAAAGACAATTATTGCGCTTGTGGTTGCAGCCATAGCTCTAATTTTGGCTATTTGTGTATTTGTCTGGAAAAAGCCTCAGTCTTCATCATCTTCTCAAGAAAATTCAGCTTCTACTCAAGACCATCCGGTTGAGAAAGCAGAGGTTTTACCTTATTTAAATTTGACCGAAACCAAAGCAAGTTATGCAGTGCCGTTTTGTGAAAAGAAAAATTGTATTGATGTCGATATTCAAACCATAAAAACCCAAGACGCGTGGTTAAATAGCTGGATTGAAAAAAATCAGGCGAAAGTTATTCAGGCTCAAATTAATTTGAAAAAAGATTTAAGTCTTCAACAAGCGATTAATGCTTACGTGAAAAAGTCGGATGAATGGCAAGATAAATATTCTAAAAATCGTGCTTATGAATTACACATTCGTACACGCATTGCCTCGCAGCGTAACCAGTATGTGTTATTGCAATTGGCTTTAGACAGTAAACAAGAAGAGATCACCATAAAAGACCGTTATTATTTTTTCGTGGCTGATCGTAAACTTCATAAAAACTTAACGTTGCTTGATGTGCTTAAAAAAGACCAGCAACCGACAGTACATCAAATTGTTCAAACTGCGTATCAGGACTGGTTGAAAAAGCAAACTGCCGATGTCAAAAAACAGGCCCCAAAAACTTTATATTGGGGACAAGCTGACTGGTTCTTTGATGGTGAAGGGGTAGGTTTGCACTATCAGGCAAATCAGATTACGAAAGATGCGCCTCAACTTGATATTTATTTAACAACAGAACAAACGAAAAAAATATTGCAACCTCAGGTTTATGAACAAATGTTTTAAGTTGGTAGCAGAATTTGCAACCTACTTGTAGATGCGCTAACTTCATATGAGTTATGCATAATCTTCTCAGAATAAAGGCAAAATATGATGTTAACTTCTAAGGCTTCGCTACGTTTAACGCTACTTGCTTCTGCGATATTTTTGGTGGCATGTCAGCCTAAAAGTGATCCTAAAGAGTCGGAAGATCAGCAAAAACCGGCTGTGGTTGAACAAAAGCCTGTAGAACTGACTTTGAAAGGGGAAACAGTTTCAAGTAAAGTGACTTTACCGGATTGTGATGGTAAAACTTGCCCTGAATTTACGGTAGAACGCCTACAAAGTAATTTCCCTTTTATTGATAAGATTATTGATCAACAAGTTTTAAAAGCACTCGGACAGATTCTTGAAATTGCAGAACCAGATGCAAAAGCAGCACAAGCTGATAAGAAGACAGAAGCCTCAGCAGCTGCCGCTACAGAGCAACAAGATAGTTTCGATGCTCAGGTTCAGCGCTATGCAAATTCATTTATTGATTTGGACAATGAGTTAAAGGCTTTAAGTAGTAATCACCAGATTAATCTGTTGGTGAAACCTAAAATCATACAGTCTCAAGGTAAAGTCGTAACTGTTGTTGTAAATAGTAGTAGCTATTTAGGCGGGGCACATGGCTCGGCAGCGCAGCAATATTATAATTTTGACTTAAAGAAAGAAAAGCAGGTCAAGCTTGAAGACTTATTACGTCCAGAGAAAAAAGCGGCTTTAGAAAAATTAGCACATGAAGCGTTTAAAGCTTGGGTGACAGACTCAAAACTTGCAAATAGTGTGAGTGAATATGAGCAAGCTTGGCCGTTTAAACTCACAGAAAATTTCCTGTTAGGTGACCAAGGTTTGATTCTTCAATATGGCGAATATGAAATTGGACCTTATGTGGTCGGACTACCTCGTTTAGTCATTCCATATGACCAATTACAAGATGTATTGAAAGAAGAATATTTGCCGCAGCCTAAAGCCAAACCAGCTTCGACACCTGCCGTAAAAAGTACCAGCTAATGCATCTGTTTGATACTCACACCCATTTTGATGTTGCCGATTTTGATGAAGATCGGCAGCAATTAGCACTTGAAGCTAAAAAAGTGGGTGTGGATGCTCTGGTGTTAATAGGCTTTTTACAGTCACGTTTTGATGAGTTGGTACACACTCATCATCAGCTCAAGCAGTGGGACAACGTGCCTACTTCTTATTTAGCGCCGGGGTTGCATCCGTTTTATATTGAGCAGCACAAACCAGAGCATCTTTCTCATCTTGAACAGATTTTGCAGCAAGAAGACTGCGTCGCAGTAGGAGAAATCGGCTTAGATACCTTCTTAAAGGAACACAAGCAGCCCGATATATATGCCAAGCAAAAACAGTATTTTGCTGATCAGTTAGATCTGGCAACTCAATACCAAAAACCGGTGTTGCTTCATATACGAAAAGCACATGGTGATGTGCTCGCACTATTAAAAGCGCATAAGTTTAAACTCGGTGGCATTGCTCATGCCTTTAGTGGCGGAGTAGAGGAGGCAAAAGGCCTGATTAAGCTTGGTTTTAAAATTGGTGTGACGGGACAAATCACGAACCCCAATGCAAAAAAGCTTCATACGGTTGTGCAGGCTATAGGTGCCGAGCATTTAGTGATTGAAACAGACTGTCCTGATATGACGCCACTTTGCTGTCAAATTTCAACTGAGCAGCGTACTCGAAATACGCCTGTGAATTTACCTTATGTACTAAAAAGTTTGGCTGAAAATTTAAATATGGCAGAGTCAGAATTAGCAGATTTGCTGTGGAAAAACTCTTTATCTGCTTTGAAATTATCGTAATAAAAATCAAAGATTAGAAATAGTAACTAAAACAAAACACAGCGATTAAAAAAGAAGCTTAAAGTAAGAAAACAACATGTAAAAACGTGAAAAATAACATTGCCAGACATGGGAGGATAACCCAATGGCTAAGTATAGCAATATCAATAGTTTTAATGCTTTACAGACGCTAACAGTAGGTTCCAGCAATTATCAGATTTTTAGCTTAACCCAAGCCGAGAAAAAGCTAGGTGACATTGCCAAACTGCCGAAATCATTAAAAGTACTGTTGGAAAACTTATTACGGTTTGAAGATCAGCACAGTGTTAAAACAGAACACATTTATGCTTTAGCTGAGTGGCTAAAAACCCGTACCTCAGATCAAGAAATTCAATATCGACCTGCACGGGTTTTAATGCAAGATTTTACCGGCGTTCCGGCAGTCGTTGACTTAGCCGCAATGCGTGCTGCAATGGCTGAAGCGGGGGGTGACCCTGAAAAAATTAATCCGTTATCACCTGTAGATCTGGTTATTGACCACTCTGTGATGGTAGACCATTTTGCCGATGATCAGGCTTTTGAAGAAAACGTTCAAATTGAAATGCAGCGAAATGGCGAGCGATATCAATTTTTGCGTTGGGGACAATCTGCATTTAATAACTTTAGTGTCGTGCCACCGGGTACTGGTATTTGCCATCAGGTCAATTTAGAGTATTTGGCTCAAGCAGTGTGGTTAGGTGAAGACAACGGACAGACCTTTGCTTTCCCTGACACCTTAGTGGGTACAGATTCACATACCACCATGATTAATGGTCTAGGGGTATTAGGTTGGGGCGTTGGGGGTATTGAAGCAGAAGCTGCCATGTTGGGTCAGCCTATCTCTATGCTCATTCCTGAAGTGATCGGTTTTAAACTAACCGGCAAATTACAAGAAGGGATTACTGCAACTGACTTGGTGCTCACCATTACTCAAATGCTTCGCCAAAAAGGTGTAGTGGGTAAATTTGTAGAATTCTATGGCGATGGTCTAGCCGATTTACCACTTGCTGACCGTGCAACCATTGCCAATATGGCGCCTGAATATGGTGCAACTTGTGGTTTCTTCCCAATTGATGAAGTGACTTTGGGTTATTTGAAATTAACAGGTCGTCAAAGTGACCGTATTGCATTGGTGGAAGCATATAGCAAGGCGCAAGGTTTATGGCGTAATGCGGGTGATGAACCTGTGTTTACAGATACGTTAAGTTTAGATATGAGTACGGTTCAGGCAAGTTTGGCAGGTCCAAAACGCCCTCAAGACCGCGTACTTTTATCGGAAGTTCCTAAAACCTTTAATGCACTCATGGAATTAACGCTTAAGCCAGCTAAAGAAGCGAAAGAGCGTTTAGAAAATGAAGGCGGTGGTGGTACGGCTGTAGAAGCGACCAAAGCCAATATTCAGCATGAAAGCCCATCTTGTGTAATTGAAGGGCAAGAATATCCGTTGAATCATGGTGATGTCGTCATCTCAGCAATTACTTCATGTACCAATACTTCTAACCCAAGTGTCATGTTGGCAGCCGGTTTACTTGCTAAAAAAGCCATTGAAAAAGGCTTGCAGCGTAAACCGTGGGTAAAAAGTTCACTTGCGCCCGGTTCTAAAGTCGTGACCGACTATTTATTGGCGGCTGGGCTTACGCCGTATTTAGATGAGTTGGGCTATAACTTGGTCGGATATGGTTGTACAACGTGTATTGGTAACTCAGGTCCTTTACCTGAACCAATTGAAGATGCAATTCAGTGTCATGATTTAAACGTGGCATCTGTACTTTCGGGTAACCGTAACTTTGAAGGGCGTGTGCATCCATTAGTTAAAACCAACTGGCTTGCCTCACCACCACTTGTCGTTGCCTATGGTTTAGTTGGGAATATTCGTACCGATTTAACGACTCAACCAATCGGGCAAGGTAAAGATGGGCAACCTGTTTACTTAAAAGATATCTGGCCAAGTCAGGCAGAAATTGATGCCGTCTTACAAAAAGTAAATACCGACATGTTTCACAAAGAATATGCTGCGGTGTTTGATGGTGATGAAAGCTGGCAAGCGATTCAGATTCCAAAAAGTAAAACTTACGAATGGGCTGATGACTCGACTTATATTCGTCATCCGCCGTTCTTTGAAGGTATTGGTGAGCCACCAATACCAATCAAGAATATTGAACAGGCACGTATTTTGGCAGTGCTTGGTGACTCGGTAACAACCGACCATATTTCACCAGCGGGTAATATCAAAAAAGACAGTCCAGCTGGCCGCTATTTACAAGAGCAAGGTGTTGAGCCAAAAGACTTCAACTCTTATGGTTCACGACGTGGTAACCATGAAGTCATGATGCGAGGCACCTTTGCCAACATTCGTATTAAAAACGAAATGCTCGGCGGCGAAGAAGGTGGTAATACCATACATGTGCCAAGTGGTGAGAAGCTTGCCATTTATGATGCGGCAATGCGTTATCAACAAGAACATACACCGCTTGTGATTATTGCTGGTAAAGAATACGGAACAGGTTCTTCACGTGACTGGGCTGCCAAAGGAACGAACTTGTTAGGTGTAAAAGCTGTCATTGCTGAAAGTTTTGAACGTATTCACCGTTCAAACTTGGTGGGTATGGGCGTGTTGCCACTCCAGTTTGTTGATGGCCAAACCAGACAGTCCCTCAACTTAACGGGTCACGAAGTCATTTCGATTCGTGGTTTATCGGATGGTATTCAGCCTCATGAAATTCTTGAGGTTGATGTGAAAGGGCCAAATGGAGTAGCTAGTCATTTTAATGTGTTATGTCGAATTGATACGTTAAATGAGGTTGAGTACTTTAAGGCAGGTGGTATTTTGCATTATGTACTTCGGAATTTGATTGCTTCATAAATCGATAAACTTAGCACAGCCTTATAATGAATGTATATGAGCTAATGTTGACTATATAGGCGTATCCTTACTTTTTAAGGATAAAAAGTAACAAAAATCCTTTGTCGGGCTGACGGTATATCCTTATACCGCAGCCCAACTGGGCGGCATCCATGCCGCCTGTCACGTTAGTAAATAATGACTTAAATCTTAAATAATATAATTTGATTTATAATGATAAGACTTGTCGTGAACTCAAATATCGCTATCTCAAGTTTTCTTTGATCTGAAATATACTTTCTTCTGAAAAGCAGTAAAATACTCCCCGTGTTTTATATCCCCTCAAAGAGTAGCAATGACCGATCTTCAACAAGATGAATATGACCGCCGTTTTGCAGGTGTAGCCAAAATTTATGGTGATTCATCGTTCCAGCACTATGAACAAAGTCATGTGATGGTGATTGGTATTGGTGGTGTTGGTAGTTGGGCGGTAGAAGCTTTAGCGCGTACAGGTATTGGTGAGATTACATTAGTCGATATGGATGTGGTTGCGGCATCAAATGTAAACCGTCAGCTACCTGCAATGACCTCAACTCTGGGCTGTGAAAAGGTTGAGATTATGGCGGAGCGTTGTCGCCAAATTAACCCACGCATTAAAGTCAATATTATTGATGACTTCTTAACACCTGAAAATGTTGCAGAGCTTTTAAACCCTGTACCAGACATTGTTTTGGACTGCATCGATGACGTTAAAGCAAAACTGGCTTTAATGCTCCATTGTCGTTTTAACAAAATTCCTTTAATTGTGTCGGGTGGAGCAGGGGGTAAGCTCGATCCACTTAAAATTCGCGTGGCGGATCTATCAAAAACAGAACAGGACCCAATGTTAGCAAAGCTACGTAGTCAGCTTCGCGCTCGTGGCATCTGTAAAAAGCCAAAAGAGAAATTTGGCATTACTTGTATTTACTCAATCGACAATCCATTTTCAAGCGCAGATGTCTGCCCATCGGCGGGGTTGCGCTGTGGTGGCTATGGTTCAGCGGTGGTGGTGACTTCAAGCTTTGCCATGATTGCTGTAGCCGAAGTTTTGAAAAAGCTCGATTTAAAGAAAGCCTAATTTAAATATGGAAAAGGCATGCGCTTAGGTGAGGGCATGCCTTTTGTTTTGGGAAAAACTATTTAATCATATAGCTCTATATTGTCTTGTTTGGGCTGTGTGGGTAGCTGCTGATCATAAAATTTAAAGCACCATAAAATTAAAATAACGATGGTGCATATTGCGAAACCTTTTAAATACTTCATGAAGAATTCAATCAAGTGAATGGTCTTGATTAAAATTCTAGCGAAGGAGATCTATCTAATCTAATATAGAAAATAGACTAAATGATCTAATTTTGAGATGGTAATGCTCACATTAAAACAATTCCAATATTTCATAAAAATTGTTGAAGAGGGGAGCTTTACCGCTGCTTCCGAAAAGTTATTTATTGCCCAGTCTGCTTTAAGTCGACAAATGAAGCTATTAGAAGGAGAAATTGATTTTCTGTTGTTTGATCGCACGGATAAAAGAGTAAGACTCACGCCAGCGGGAGAGGTCTTCTATAAGAAAATAAAAGATAACTTGCTTTATTTAAATGAAATTATTGATCTTTCTAAAAGTGTTTCGGAAGGGAAAAATCGACAGATTAAAATTGCTCATTCCAGCAGTATTGTCGTGGATAATACAAAGGTTCAGATATTAAAAGAAGTTAGCTTAACGCAGCAGTTGAGCTTTGAGATTAATACCTTATCATCCGAGCAGCAAATCTTAGCGTTATTAAATGGTGAAATTGATATCGGTTTGATCCGCCCACCAGTTCGGCATACTTTAGATGGTATAAATACTTTTAAGTTATATGAAGAGCCTTTAATGGTGGCTGTGCATATTGATCATGCCAAGTTTGCTAAATCAGAAAAGGTTTATTTAAAAGACTTAAAAGATGAGTGTTTTGTATCAACGCCTCATGCCGAAAGAGGAGGCTTAAGTTATTTGGTCGCAAATCTGTGTTTAGCCGCAGGATTTACCCCACAAAAAGCCTCCATTCAGTCGCGTAAGATTTCACAGTTACAGCTCGTGGCGGCAAATTTAGGGGTAGGTATTGTTCCTGCGGAGTTTCAACAAATCTTACCTGCCAATGTAAAACTAATACCTTTGGCAGATTCTCTATCTCTTTCGGAAGTTTTACTGGTCTATAGAAAAGGCCATGATGAAATCATTCAGCACTGCGCCGAGCAAATTCATCAAATGTTTCTATCTTAGAAGTGAATTAGCCTAATCTATAGTAAGTATAGGTGACGTTATCATCTTTATAGACGTCATAACTACTTTGTTTAAAGTCTGACACCCATTCGCTTCCTGTATAACCAGCGATATGACCGTAAATATGGTTGCGGGTTCTGTGAATGATATAAATGTCGCCTTCTTGTGGCTCATCAAAGGCTGGATTTATTTCTTTATAGCCAATTTTCTTGAGGGTATCGCCCCAATCTGATGCTGCAATCGGATGGTTTTCAACATCGGCACCAGCAGACTCAAGCGCAATACGGATGCTACGTGCACAACGCGCTTTACTGCGTCTAGAGGTAATACTTTCTAATTTAGCTACGAATTTTTCTACATCAATGGCTGGAGGAGTGTTGGTTTCAGTGGAGTGATTATTGGGTTTCATGGTGAATGGATAAGGGAGGCTTGGTGTGCTGTGGGATACAACAATGGCTGCCTGATTTGAATCCTGATACATATAGTTATCAGCTACTTGTCCGTCATAAATAATCATCGTGAAATCTCTACCCGTACTACCTATATCCGTATTTAGAAAATCACCACCTACCTGTGGCGTTCAGAGATACTAATGGCCCAAACTTAAAAGTTTTGTTTATGTTATGTAATAACGTATCTTTTTGCCAGTTTTTATTTCTGGCTATGGAAAAAAGGGCTAATTAAAAGAGCTTTTGAAATTATACAAATTAAGTTTTTGATATTATTGAATATAAATAATTAATCAGAGCTTAATTTTGAATATTTCGAGCCAACATTTGCGAATATACTCAAAATCTAAGTCTCTGATTTAAAATGCCACATTTTCTTACAATTTTAGAAACATGGGCTGGCTTAAAATTGGTGTTCCTTTAAATACTCTTCAGTACGGATAATAGCAGCTTGCATATTATGAATTGCATTCTCGACGTCAGTTAAAGTTTTTGCATTTCCACCACTTAGAGCTTGTCGCCATTTGCGAGCGCCCGGTAAATTTTGGAATAAACCTAAAATATGACGCGTAATGATAGAGAGTGGCGCACCTTCAGCTAGACGTTGTTCAATATACGGTAGCATTTGTTCCATAATATCGAAACGATCTGGTGCTTCTAGGTTCCAAAGTTGGCCGAGCTCAGCAAGTAAGTAAGGGTTGTGATAGGCTTCACGGCCAATCATGACGCCGTCAACGTGCTGTAAATGAGCTTGAGTTTCGGTAAAAGTTTTAATACCTCCATTAATTTCAATAGTCAGATGCGGGCGTTCTTGCTTTAAACGGTAAACATCTTCATAGCGTAGCGGTGGTACTTCTCGGTTTTCTTTCGGAGACAAACCTTTCAATATCGCAATACGGGCATGTACAACAAAGTGAGTACAACCTGTTGCTGCTACAGTATCTACAAAGTGCAGCATTTCTTCGTAAGACTGCATGTCATCAATACCGATACGGTGCTTAACTGTTACCGGAATATTCACCGCTTTTTGCATGCTGTGAATACATTCAGCGACCAAGTCTGGTTCTGCCATTAAACATGCACCGATTTTATTGTTCTGTACACGGTCACTTGGGCAGCCTACATTCAAGTTGACTTCGTCATAGCCCCAGTCTTCAGCCATTTTTGTGCAAGTGGCAAGCTCTTGTGGGTTTGAGCCGCCAAGTTGCAATACGATTGGGTGTTCTTGAGCGTTATAGTCCAAATGGCGTTTTGCATCGCCAAATAGAATTGCGCCCGTAGTCACCATTTCTGTATAAAGCACAACGTTTGGGTTAAACAACCGTGCAAAGAATCGGTAGTCCTTTGTAGTCCAGTCCATCATAGGGGCTACTGAAATACGAGGTTGTAACGATTGAAGTAATTGCATAACCGATAGACCCAAAAGTCGCTAAATTAAAGAAAGGGCAGCATTATACGGGGTTTAGCCCTGAATCGACAGTGGCATTTAGCTGCGTAATTTATAACCGCCCTTATGTTAAATATAGAAAGATGATTTTTAACAAATTACCTTATAGCTAAGCCATTTGCTTTTTTTGTAAGAAAGCATCAATCATGCTAAATAAAATACAAAATACAACGAGTCCAACACCTGCTAGGCAAGTCATGGTCCATCCACCACGATTCCATGCAAAAATCCCTAATGCCGAGCCAGCTGCACCACCAATAAAATAAGTAGTCATATAAATAGCATTAATACGAGATTTAGCATCGGGACGTAAACGGAAAATAATACTTTGGTTGCTGGTGTGGACAAGGGCAAGTGCCAATTGAATTAAAGCAAAACCAATAACATAAGCTGAAAGTAGAGTTTGTCCGAAATAGAAACAAATCCAGCTTACTAAAAATAGCCCGCAACCCATCCAAGTGAGTAAACGTGTGTAGCCTTGGTCGGCATATTTACCGATATAACGTGTTGATAACGCACCAAAGATACCAACTAAAGGTACCAGCCCAATAAATAGATCGGGTAAATGATGTGCCGAGGTCAGTAGTAATGCGATTGTTGAATACAAAATACTCACTGACGCAAAGGCGAATGCACCTGTAAGCGCTCTTAATAAAAGTCGCTTTTCCTCTTTTAAAAGCTGAGCCATGGAAACAAAAATTTGTCCATAGTTCAGTTTCATCCGCATGACATAAGGTAGGCGGCTTTTTAAGGTATAGGCCAACAAAAGCATTAATATACCACTTATGGCATAAACGACTTTCCAGTGGAAAAGGTTGGAAAATAAGCCAGCCAGACTGGTAGAGAGTAAAATCCCGACCAATAAGCCACTCATTAAGAAGCCAATAATCTCACCAGTTTTTTCAGGTTTAACCGTCATTGTTGCAAGAGGAATAAGCACTTGAGCTGCAACTGAAAACAAACCCGCTAAAATTGTACCGATCCAGAGCATAGGTAAGTTAACAGCAAAAGCAGAGGTAAATAGGCCAATTGCACAAAGCATCATCAAAAACGGAATAGCTTTGGCTTTATTGACAATATCACCCATCGGAACAATAAAGAGTAAACCTAAGGCATAAGACACCTGAGCAAATGTTACTGTTAAAGCAGCTTGTGCTTGAGTTACAGCAAAATCTTGCTGAATAGAGTGAATAAGGGGTTGGCAATAGTAATTCACACCTGCACATAGGCCACATGCTGCTGCCATCAACCAAAGTAAAGGTTTATTTTGACTGATATCTTCAGGGGTAGACATGATGTTCTCTCGATTTTATTAAGTGTATGCCGTTGCTTCGACTTCAATGAGCATATGTTCTAGTGCAAGACGCGGCACAGGAATGAGTGTGCAGGCTGGAAAAGGATGATTTTTCCATAAATCCTTCATAATTTTAATCAAAATCTCATGTTTTTCTACCGAATGGTCAACAACTAGAATTCTTAAAACAGCGATATCCGTAAGCTCTGCATTGGCAGCCACTAACGCATAGTTAATATTTTCAAATGCTTGTAGGACTTGTTCACTGAAATGAGAACTTAATTGACCTTGTTGGTCTTCGCCACCTTGACCTGCAATATGAATAATATTGTTAAAATTACTTACTACAGCGACATGACTATAAGCGTTAGGTGTTGGGTCATATAAAGTAGAAGGATTTATGATTTTAAAAATTTCTTTGTTCATGGAACTCAACCGTTTAATAAAATTTAGATGAGTATCCAACCTCAACTTAAGTTGAGGTCAAGAGTATTTAGTGTTTTAGTCTTTTCTTTCTTAAAGTAATCATCATTACGCCGACTATATTGAGGAAACAACCGACCCATTGCCACATATTGAGATGTTCATTTAGGAAAACAACAGCTAGCAAAATAGTTAAAACGGGTCCAATCGAAGCAATCATTGCAGATTGAGATGCTCCGAGTCGCTCAATACTTTGCATAAGCATAACGGTAGGTAAGACAGTGACTAAAAAGCCTAAGCCAATCCCGTACCAAATTACACTAGAGGGGAGTTGTAATAGAAGTTGAATAGGTTGAGGTGTGCTTAATACGTAATGAGTTAATGTGCCGATACAAGCCACAGTTAAGGCTAACCCTGTGAAATTCCAAGAACCAAATTTTTTAATTAATGGTGGAGTCAGCAGTAAATAACCGGCAAAAGCTACAGCGCTAGCAAATACAAAACTTGTTCCGAGCCAAAAGTTGCCCTGAATTGGTGCATTGTTGTGCTCTTGCAGCATCACTAACACGGTTCCACCATAACTAAGAAAAATGGCGAATAAACTTTTTACATCTAATTTTTGTTTGTAGAGCAGACTTGAGGCGATCACGGTAAGTGTGGGATATAAAAATAGGATGATTCGCTCTAAAGAAGCGCTAATAAACATGAGGCCCATGAAATCGAGCCAGCTGGCAAAGTAGTAGCCTAATAGACCGGCAAAAATTAAAATTAGCCAATCCTTCTTTTTTATGCCCTGATTATGATGCCTATTGAACCAGCAAATTAATAGAAAAAACGGTAAAGCGCTTAACATCCGTAAAGCCATCAGGACTGTACCGTCTACTAATGGAGAAAGGGCATAAGTTTGTTTAATAAAAATCGCTTTTGTGCTGAATAGAAAAGCAGAGCAAAGCGCAAAAAAAGACCCAATTTGAAACGAAGATAAAGAAATTTTCATATACAGGACTGTATAAGAGAGACTATTGTCTGCAAAAAAGAAAAATTTTCCTATATTACACCTCATGTCAAATATCGTGAATCATCAGTTCAAAATATGGGTATTTATTAAATAAATAGTGGGTGGTATTTTCAAAAAGTTCAATTAGAATCCAAATTCTGTACAAAGAATACACATGGGGGAAACATTGCGGGTTGCAATGTTTTTGACAATGAGAAATTAGCTTGAGGAACGCTCATGCAGATCGGAATCCCAACCGAAACTGTCGTCGGTGAAAATCGTGTAGCTGCTACGCCAGAGACAGTAAAGAAGTTGATTAGCGCTGGTCATAGCGTTGTGATTGAACGTGGTGCTGGTGTAAAGGCTGCGTACATTGACAGTGCTTATGAACAGGTCGGTGCAACCATTACGGATGATGCCTATACGGGTAGTCAAATTATTTTGAAAGTTCGTGCGCCACAAGGCGGGGAAATTCAAAAACTTGCAGCAAATACAACTGTTGTAGCAATGTTTGATCCTTATCGTAATACCGAGCTAGACCAATTTGCGAATCAGCAAGTGTCTGCTTTTGCTCTGGAATTGCTTCCTCGTACACTTTCTCGTGCACAAAACATGGATGTGTTGTCTTCTCAAGCAAACTTAGCTGGTTATAAATCAGTTTTGCTTGCAGCTGCTGAATATCAACGCATGTTCCCAATGCTTATGACTGCTGCTGGTACTGTAAAGCCTGCACGTGTTGTGATTATGGGTGTTGGGGTGGCAGGCCTTCAAGCGATTGCTACTGCAAAACGTTTGGGTGCAATTGTTGAAGCAACAGATTTACGTCCAACGGCAAAAGATCAGGTTGAGTCTTTAGGCGGTAAGTGGTTAGACGTACCAATGTCTGAAGAAGAACAGCAACGTGCAGCAGATGCAGCAAAAAATGGTTATGGCTGGATGCCGGGTGAGCAATACATCAAAGACCAAGCTGCGATTGTAGATAAAGCTGTATCGAATGCCGATATCGTGATTACAACAGCATTGTTGCCAGGCCGTGACGCACCGCGTCTGATCAAAGCTGAAACTGTTGCCAAAATGAAACCAGGCTCTGTCATTTTAGATATGGCAGTTGAAACAGGCGGTAACGTTGAAGGTTCTAAAGTTGGCGAAACTGTTGTCACTGAAAATGGCGTAAAAATTTTGGGTATTCCAAATATTCCGGCCACTGTTGCGACAGAAGCTTCTGCATTATATGCACGTAACGTTTTTAATTTCGTAGAGACTTTATTCGACAAAGAGAAAAACTTTGCGATTAATCAAGAAGACGAAATCCAAAAAGCCCTATTGGTCACTCATGGCGGTCAAGTGCTGCTTAAGCGTGGTTAAGGAGATTTCTCATGGTTGAAACTATTACAATTTTCGTCCTTGCCATCTTCGTAGGTTATTACGTTGTTTGGGGTGTTACACCAGCTTTGCACACGCCACTTATGGCGGTAACCAACGCATTGTCATCAATTATTGTTGTTGGCGCGATGTTGCAAACAGTTGGTCTGCCTGTACTTGGTGTAGATGCAAATGTTGCATTTCAAAGTGTGAATGTTGTGAGCGTACTTGGTGCGATTGCAGTATTTTTAGCAAGCATTAATATTTTCGGCGGCTTCGCAGTAACTGCACGCATGTTGGAAATGTTCAAGCCTAAGCAAAAGAAATAAGAGGGCTTTGACATGGAATTTATTCAAGCAAATGCAAACTGGTTGTACCTTATAGGCGCAATTCTCTTTATCTTGACGCTTCGCGGTCTATCTGGTCCTAAAACAGCAATTCAAGGTAACCGTTACGGTATGATCGCAATGGCGATTGCAGTTGTAACAACCTTCTTTGTTGCCAATAACCCGGTTATTTGGATGATTGGTGGTGCAATGGTGCTTGGTGCAATTGTGGGTATTGCACGTGCACGTACTGTACCAATGACTCAAATGCCTGAAACTGTTGCACTTATGCACTCATTGGTGGGTTTGGCTGCAGTTTTGATTGCAGTTGCAGCAATTTTGCATAACAACCAGCTTACGGCATTGTTTGCTCAAAACGAGGCAGCATTAACAGCGGCTGGCGTGCAACATGCACACATGAGCAAGGTTCACCTATTTGAATTGTTTGTTGGTTGTTTTGTTGGTGCGATTACCTTTACAGCATCTGTGTTTGCTTACGGTAAATTGGCTGCGAAAAAATGGGCTAAAACAATCTCTGGTGCATGGGTTAAACCTGTTCAAGCACTTATCTTTGTTGCGATGTTGGCTTGTGGTTTTTACTTCTTCACAACTGGCAACATGACTGCTTTCTGGGCAATGACCGCACTTGCACTTGCATTTGGCTGGGTATGGATTGCACCGGTAGGTGGTGGTGACATGCCTGTAGTGGTATCGCTTCTTAACTCGTTCTCTGGTTGGGCAGCAGCAGGTATTGGTTTTACCCTTGAAAACAACATGTTGATCGTTGCGGGCTCACTTGTGGGTTCATCTGGTGCGATTCTGTCATACATCATGTGTAAAGCAATGAACCGTTCAATCATCAACGTATTGTTTGGTGGTGCAATGGGTGGTGCAGCAGTTTCTACAGCTGCTAAAGGTGAACAAGTTCAACGTAACTACCGTTCAGGTTCTGCTGATGATGCTGGCTTCTTAATGTCAAATGCAGACAGCGTTGTGATTGTGCCGGGTTATGGTATGGCGCAAGGTCGTGCACAAAATGCTGTAAAAGAGTTATGTGAAATTCTAAAAGAGCAAGGTGTTCGCGTCCGTTTCGCAATTCACCCGGTTGCAGGTCGTATGCCTGGTCACATGAACGTATTGCTTGCTGAAGCAGACGTAGCATATGAAGACATCTTGGAAATGGATGAGATTAACTCAGACTTCCCGGCAACTGACGTAGTACTTGTTATTGGTGCAAACGACGTTGTGAACCCTGCTGCAAAAGATGACCCAGGTTCACCAATTTATGGTATGCCGATTCTTGAAGCACATAAAGCACGTACAATCATGGTGATTAAGCGTTCTATGGCGACAGGTTATGCTGGACTTGATAATGACTTGTTCTATAACGAAAAAACAATGATGATCTTTGGTGATGCTAAGAAAGTTGTTGAAGATATGACGAAAGCAATTAATGGTACAGGCCACTAAATTGCTTTGATATAAAAAAACCACCTTCGGGTGGTTTTTTATTTTTTGAGGGTTAGAGGAACTTTTCCACTAGAGTCATAGATTGCTGATAGAGATCGCGTGCTAATTGCTGATTTTTGGCATGAGAGGATTTCCAGTCAGGCATATGCGCACTGACATATTCACCATTGCGGTTTTGCCATGTGTCACCAGTCGCCATTTCTGTAATGAGCTTTGCAGGAACCGATGTTGGAACTAAACCTACTTTCATGGCTGCATAAACGGGTTTTGGTAAATCACGATAAATATCGGAAGCAACACCACCAGGGTGTAATGCATTATTGGTAATTGAACTGTCTGCTAGTTGTTCAGCTAATGCATTGCTGAACAGTAAGTTTGCAAGCTTGGATTGTCCATAATAGAACAGGGGATTGTAAAAACCTTCTGCACGAAATTTATTAGGCTTAATTGAACCAACCCAATGAGCAATAGACGCTAGATGAATAATGCGTGCTTGAGGAGACTGCATTAAAACGGGAAGTAGTTTTTGAGTTAACAAAAAGTGACCTAAATAGTTAACGCCAAATTGCTGTTCAAACCCATCTACGGTGAGTTGCTTTGTTTTTGAAAATAGACCGGCATTATTAATAAGTACATCAAGGCTGCCATATTTATCTGCAATTTCTTCGGCAGCTTTTTGAGTTAATTCAAGGCTGTTTAAATCAAGAGAAACGACATCGACTTGTCCTTGGTCGAGTGAGCGTAGTTTGTTTTGTGCCTCTTTTGCTTTTTGAGGATTTCGGCACGCCAAGATCACATGCTGCCCTTGTTTTACAAGTTGTTCTGCTGTGGCAAAACCAATACCTGTATTGGCGCCAGTAATGAGTATCTTCACTTTTTAGTGCTCCAGTTATGTTATTTATTGATGAGACTATAAGAGTAGTTATAGTGCTGGAATTCTGACAATTTGTCATGTCAAATTTAAATAAGAGTGATGACTTGCTTGTTAGTGTTATTAAAGTTTTGTTGAGTTACCAGCTTTTCATAGAACATGAGGGTAAAGGTGGGTGTTTAAATAATAAAAGTTTCAGTAAGTGTATAAACAAAAAGCGGCTCAAAAGAGCCGCTTTTTTTAAAAGCAAAATTTTATGCGACCGACTCTGGAGCAGTACGCCATAAGCTTTCTAAATCATAGAATTTGCGGGCAGTTGGTAGCATCACATGTACTACAACAAAGCCAAGATCGATTAAGATCCATTCGGCATCTCGTTCGCCTTCAACGCCAATCGGGCGGAAACCAGCTTTTCGAGCTTCTTCTGCAACATTGTCAGCAAGTGCTTTGACGTGACGAGTAGAAGTACCACTCGCGATGACAATAGCATCAGCAACATTGCTAATAGAACTAACATCTAACTGTAGAATATCTTTTGCTTTTACATCAACTAAAGCGTCATGGGCGACTTTAAGACAAGCTTGTACGTCTTTATTTGAGGTGTTCATTGCGAAATCGTGAGAATTAGACACGCTGGGCGATGGTTCTAAATTCATATAGGGTATATTTTCCTGACAATTACTCACTATCTAATATAGTGGTTTTCACTCAGAATTTCAAACAAAACTAGTAACAGTTTATATATTTACATCATCGGAAAAATATTTCTTTTTCCATGTAAATGACTGATTTGAGCCATTTTTAGGTTTATATTCTGCCGCAATATAGCCCTCATAAGCACTTTGCTTAATCCATGAAAAAATTTGCTCATACGGTATTTGAGCTGTATCGGGTTCATGGCGTCCCGGACAATCTGCAAACTGAACATGGCCAATCTGGTGAATATTTTCTTGTAAACCTTCAAGTACATCTTCACCCATCATTGCCATATGGTAACAGTCGTATTGCATTTTTAAGGCAGGGTGATTGACTGCTTCTAGCATTTCTTGGGCTTGGGCAATGTTCTGTACCAAAAAGCGTGGCATATCTGTGCCATTAATCATTTCAAATACAGGTTCAATATCGTGTTCTGTCAGTAAATCACAGGCTAATTTTAAGTTGCTTGCAAGTGTCTTAAGGCAAGGAAGTAAGTCAGAGTCTTGAGGTTGCTTGCCTGCCAAAATATTAACACGAGGTACTTTTAATGCTGTGGCATAGCGAATCGCTAACTGTAATGCCTCACGAAATGCTGCCTCTTGACCCGGTATACCTGCTAAGCCATTTCCACCTTGCATAAGGTCACCAGCAGGAACGTTAATTAAACATAAATTTAGGTTGTAACGTTCAAGTTGGTCTTGAATATCAGAAATGGCAAGCTCGTATGGGAATTGAATTTCTACATGTTCAAAGCCCTCTGCATGGGCTAATGCAAAGCGTTCAATTAAAGGAACTTCGGTAAAAATCATGGATAAGTTTACGGCAAGACGACCCATACACAAACTCCGTTTATTATTGCTCTACTACTTGAATCATAGTAGCTAAATCTTTCTCAGCAAAGCCATTTTTTTGGTGAGTTTGTAGCTGTAATAGAGCTTTTTGTGCAACGGGGATGTCTAAATTAACATTGTTAGCCAATGTTACTGCGTTGTTAAGGTCTTTCGATAATGTTTGAACTTTCCACTGAACAGGTTCGAAAGTATGAGTCGCCATACGTGGTGCCAGTATTTGAAAAGGTTTTGAGTCGGCAAATCCGCCAGCTAGGGCAGGAGCGAGTAAAGTGGTATCTACACCCGCCCGGTCTGCCAGTGCAACTGCTTCGGCAATCAGGGCACTGTTTGCTGCCACAATGAGTTGATTGCAAATTTTAGTTGCTTGTCCTGTGCCTGTATCTCCCATTCGTGTGACACGTTGGGAAAGAACATTATAAACAGGACTTAAAGCTTCAATAGTTTGAGCATCGCCACCTGCAAAAATGACTAGCGTGCCTTGTTCTGCCCCAGTTGTACCGCCTGAAACAGGGGAGTCAATCCATATCACATCTTGTGAAGCAGCAGCCTGAGCAAGTGCTTTTGTCGCAGCAACAGAGAGACTTGAGAAGTCGACAATGACCTGACCCGCTTTTAAGTTTGTTTGAATTTGATCAAATACTGCTTGCACAGCTTTATCGTCGGCTAGGCAAGTTAAAATGAGAGGGTATTGTCCGATGTTGGAAAGATCGAGTGCATGCGCGCCAATATCAATAAGTTCTTCACAAGCAGATGTTGTTCGATTCCATACTGCGACCTGAAAGCCGGCTTGTATAAGACGGCTTGCCATACGGCTTCCCATAAGTCCTATGCCTAAAAAAGCAATAGGAGTATTACGATCAAAATTCATAATAAAGCTCTTATCTATATTGGCGTGGTAAAAATTTAACTTCCGGATGTTTGTCTTTTTTACGAGCAAGTTTGCTATTTTTACCAAGTAATAATTTAAGTTGCCAGATTTTTTCTAAGCGTAATGATTTTTCTGGTTGATGTTCCATTGCATCTAGTACACGTTTTGCAGCAGTCAATGCATCAGGTGAGCGCTGTAACATTTCTGAAGCGATCGCATTTGCTTTTTCTAATGGATTCTCACTTAAGTGAGTCACAAGTCCAATATCTTTTGCATAATTTCCGTCAAAAACACGGGCAGTTAAAGTCAGCTCTTTTGCAAGGTCAACTCCAATCAAGCCTTTGAGCGAACGGGTAAGACCCATATCTGGTACTAAACCCCAACGGCTTTCCATAATCGACATTTTAGTGTCTGGGTGGGCAATGCGGATATCGGCAGCTAGTGCAAGTTGCATACCTGCCCCAAAACAATAACCTTCAAGAGCGGCAATAACAGGGACGGGCAAATTTTGCCAAATAAGAAAAGCTTTTTGGAAAAGGCTTTGTCCTGGTTTAACAAGTTCCCAAATGGCAAATGCAGAGTTCTTAGGATTGTTTAAGTCAGATAAATCAATACCAGCACTAAACACTTGTGCTTCACCTGTCAAAATTACACAGCGGATATCTCGGTCTTTTTGTATAGCTTTAGCCGTTGTTACAAGTTCTTTGAGTAGAGCAAAACTCATAGCGTTACGTTTATCAGGACGGTTTAGATAAACTGTTGCAATGCCATTATTTTTTTCAATACGTAAAAGTGCCATGAAATTCCCGCTTATTTTTTTATCGATAAGCGGAGCATAGCATGGCTGGAAATTGGAAACATGACAGGTCAGTCATGCCTATTTAGCAACTGTTATTTAATCTGGTATGACTAAAATTTGATGAGCTGCACTCTCAACTTCTTTAATGACGAGACCTAATTCATCGAAACGTCTCATGACTTCTTCAATGAAGCCATCGTCAGCTCTACGGCGTTCTTTGCGTAGCGTAGAAATAAATTGTTCAAAGTCACCCGTCACTTGTTGAAGTTTTGGTGTGCCTACATAGCGTGTTGCGCCATAGAGACGGTGTAGTACATGCTCAAGCTGAGGAAAGTCTTCAAGCTCAATGAGTTGTTGCATTTCTTCTAGCTCGGTTGGGAAGCTATCTACCAACATTTTGAGAAGATCTTGAGCTAAATCTTCTTTGTTTGCTGCCAGTTGTAAACTTTGCTGCCAATTTAAAATTTCTGGATCTAACGCTTCTGCAACCACATGATGATCTTTAGCTAGATTTTGCGCAGTGAAGTTGTTTTTCGTCCATTGCGTTAAAATTTGAATGATCTGCTCCATTTGAATTGGTTTGGTGACATAGTCATTCATACCAACTTTAAGAAGCTTTTGTTTCTCATCTGCAAGCGCGTGGGCTGTTAGAGCAATAATTGGAAGTTGCATTTCTCCATCTAAAGTGGATTCTAAAGAGCGGATCGCACGTGTGGTATCAATGCCCGACATAACCGGCATTTGAATATCCATAAATACCAAATCAAATGGTTTGAGCTTCTGATCAATTCTTTCTTGAATAATATTCAGCGCTTCTTGTCCACTTAAAGCCTTAGTAGTTTTGACATTTAACTCCCCTAATAATGCTTCTAAAACAATTAAGTTAGGTAAGTGGTCATCGACCGCCAAAATATGTAAACCCTGCCCATTAAAGTCTTGTTGTTCCTCTTCAAAGATAGGTTGGTCACTTAATAATTGAATGAGGCCACTGCGGCTTAATGGTTGATAAAGTGGGCGAGCGCGATATTCGGTGAGCATGTTTGGCTCAAGCGTCATTTGATAGCCGTAAACTGCTAAGTTACCTTGATAGCGGCTACGAATTTCTTTGAGTAGAGCTTCAGTATCACCACTATGATCAACAATGAGCCATGTATTGTCTTTCTGGTCGAGATGTTTTAAGCGGCTAAACAAGTCCAGAATCGATTGAGTTTCAATATGTGGTACTTGATAATTTTCAAGATAATAGCGTAAAACACTCGCTGTTGCAGGGTGAGCTAAATAAGACACCACTTGTAAATGTTCGAAGTGAGGATGTTCAATCTCATGTTCTTCATCTACAGCAAACTGTGCAGTAAACCAGAATGTTGAACCTTTTTCTGTTGGAGCACGTTCTTGGTTATCTTCAAAGCCAATTTGGCCATGCATGAGATGAACCAATTGTTTAGAAATTGCCAGACCTAAGCCTGTACCACCAAATTGGCGGGTAACAGATGCATCGCCTTGCGAAAACGACTCAAATAATTTTTTACGGTCTGTACCGCTTAAACCAATACCACTGTCCTGAACACTAAAATGAAGCAAGCACTGACCGATGTCATCATGTTCCATACGTACACGAACAATAATTTCACCGTCTGGCGTGAACTTGATGGCATTGGAAATCAAATTGGTCAAAATTTGCTTAAAGCGTAAAGCATCACCAATCACTTGTTGAGGAATGTTGTCTGCATAATAAAAAGCCATGGCAATATGCTTTTGTGCAGCCAAAGGTGACAACATATCCATGACATCAAATACAGCTTCTTCTAAGTCAAAAGGTGCCGTTTCAAGTTCCAGTTTACCTGCATCAATTTTTGAGAAATCTAATACATCATTAATTAATGCTAATAAATGGGCGGAGGACTTGCGAATAGTTTGTAAATAAAGGTTCTGTTCGTTACTTAAATTTTGTTGGCGAAGTAATAAATGAATAAAGCCATCAATACTATTAAGCGGTGTACGAAGTTCATGACTGATATTGGCAAGGAAAACCGATTTTGCCTGATTAGATGAAATGGCTTGGTCGCGTGCTTGACGGTAAGTAATGTTTTGAACTTCTAAAGTATCTAAAGTTCTGCGTAAGTCTTCTTCTGTTTGCTCGGTATGTTCTTTTAACTCTAAAAAACTAAAATGTAAGCGTTTCACCACGTTTGCGATATCGCGCTGGAGTAATCTTAACTCACCGGAACTGTTAATCACGATGTGTTGGTCTAAAGTGTCTGCATTGAGACGCTGTAATTGCATACGTATTTCATACATGGGTGCAATCCAGCGGCGAGAATAAAAGTTAAGACAGAGCAAAAGTAATAATAAAGTCATTAGGCCGGTAATGACTAAAGCAATCAAAATGCGATAACGCGCTAATTCAAGTGGTTGATTATCCATTTCAATCAAGAGCCAGACAGGAGGCTTTCCTGCGGTATCAATGATACGGACTCCATAAATATTATTATGGTTATAAGAGATCGGACCAAAAAAGTTATTGTTTTGTGTGAAGTTAGGCCAGTAACGATTATCTCGATAACCGATACTTAAATAAGTCTGACCATTACTATCAATTAAAGCAGCACGCTTTAGATTTTTCTCGCTAAACATACTTTGCATAATATGTTGAGCATGATCATATTCGTCTGGTTGTAGTTCTACTAATGTATAGAGATCTTTAGCAATTTGATTGTAGCGTGCCAAAATCGCTGAGGCATGATGCAATTGTTGTTGCTTTGCAGAACGTGATGTTTCAGTTAAAACCAGAAAAGCCCCAACACACGTTAAAATCATAATGGGCACAAAAATAAGAGCAATTAATTGCCCATATGCATGATTCAGACGTAAGCGTTTCGATAAGGTTTTATTGAAATTAGACATAGCTACATCAGATTGATCTCTCTGTAGGGCATATTATCACGCTTTATTTTAAAACAGACGGCATTTTATAACTGACTGGGCTTTAATCACTTTCATTAAAAAGCATAGTGAAATGGATGCAGTACCGATCATTTTTTCATACAATAGTGCCACCCCGATTTAGGTGTTGATCATGAGTAATACACAACCTGATTTTTTAGCCGACGAATTTTTGTTAGATCACTATGTAGGTAAAACACCTCTGGTCCGTTTGCAGCGCTTGGCTTGTCATACGCAGGCAACGGTTTTAGCAAAATTGGAAGGTAATAATCCAGCAGGTTCTGTAAAAGATCGTCCTGCATATAACATGATTATGCAGGCTGAAAAGCGTGGTCAAATTAAACCAGGTGATACATTGGTTGAAGCTACCAGTGGTAATACCGGTATTGCTTTAGCTATGGTTGCGGCGATGCGCGGCTATAAAATGAAACTGATTATGCCAGGGAATTCAAGTCAGGAGCGTAAGGACGCCATGCGTGCTTATGGCGCAGAATTGATTGAAGCGCCGAATATGGAAGCTGCACGAGATATGGCTTTGCAAATGCAAGCTGAAGGCCTAGGTTTAGTCCTCAATCAGTTTGGTAATCCAGATAATGTGGAAGCTCATTACCTTACGACTGGGCCTGAAATTTGGAAACAAACAGGTGGAAAGATTACCCATTTTGTAAGTTCAATGGGTACAACCGGTACCATTATGGGTGTTTCTAAGTATTTAAAAGAACAAAATCCAGATATTCAAATTATTGGTTTACAACCTTCTGAAGGCTCAAATATTGCCGGTATTCGCCGTTGGCCACAAGAATATTTACCTACGATTTTCGAACCAAAGCGTGTTGATCAAATTATGGATATTCCGCAAATTGAAGCGGAAAAAACGGCTCGCCGTTTAGCACGTGAGGAAGGAATTAGTGCAGGTACATCTTCTGGCGGGGCGGTATGGGCTTCAGTAAAAATTGCAGAAGAAAATCCGGATGCTGTGATTGTTTGCATTATCTGTGACCGTGGTGATCGCTACTTGTCTACAGGCCTGTTTTCAGTACAGGACTGATGACTCATAATTGAGAGAAAAAATGCGTTTTCCTACTTTAGTTTTTGATATTGAAACTTTAACTGATTTAAAAGCGGGAGCGCATTTATATCATCTTGACTTGCCAGAGGCAGATGTTGAACAGGCACTCACAAAAATCCGTCGCCAAGAATCCTGCATGGATTTTCAGCGTTTGCCTTTACATGAAATCGTTTGTATTTCTGGTTTGTGGATTGATGAATCAGGTTTCAGATTATTTTCTTTTAGTCGGGAACACTATTCGGAAGCTGAAATTTTACAGAAGTTTCTATCCATTTTTGATAAGCGCCATCCAACTTTAGTGAGCTGGAATGGCTCGCAATTTGATTTGCCCGTCATTTTGTTCCGTGCCATGTATCATGGTCTTTCGGCACCCGGGTTATTTGATCAAGGCGAGCTTGATAGTCAGAAGCGTTTTAATAATTACCAAAACCGTTATCACCACCGTCATATTGATTTAATGGATGTTATGGCAATGTTTAATGGCCGTAATTTCCAGAAACTCGATGATGTAGCCTGTATTTTAGGTTTACCATGTAAACGTGGTGAGTCGGGTTATCATGTGCCTGAATATGTACGTACAGAACAATGGTTAAAGTTAACCAGTTATTGTGAAGGTGATGTGCTCAATACATGGTTTATTTATTTGCGTTGGCTATTGCTCAAAGGCCAAATGAATGTAGATGAGCATAACCACTGGATTAGTTCGAGTATTGAGTATTTACAGACTATGCCTCAGCAAGCCGATTTTCTTGAGGTGTGGCAACGTACATCGAAGCATACCGAATTTACGTCCCACTATTTTAATCCTTTAAATTTTTAGGTTCATTCTTTGAAACAGCAAGCCAAATCTCGTAAACCTCAACAACCCGAACATATTTTTCAGGTTGAAACTCTTTCTCATGAGGGGCGGGGAATTGCGCATTATGGTTCTCATCCAGACCATCCGGCAGATAAGCATGGTAAAAAAGTGTTTATTCGTTATGCGTTGCCTGGAGAAACAGTAAAAGCCCAAATTACGCATGAGGCTAAGCGGCTTGAAGAAGCTGAAATGGTAGCGCTTTTAGCAGAACCTTCAGCAAATCGTGTAGAGGCAGTTTGTCCTCATTATGGTATTTGCGGGGGATGTAGTATGCAGCACATCCACCCTGATGAGCAGATCCGTTTAAAGCAAAATGTCCTTCAGTCACACTTGCAACACTTTGCTGGTATTCAGCCTGAACAATGGTTAGAGCCAATTCGTTCTTTGCAAAGTGATTATCGCCGTCGTGCTCGAATAGGTGTGCGCTATTTGCCAAAACAGGACCGTTTGATTCTAGGTTTCCGTGAGCATCATAGTAATCGTATAACATCTATCCATACTTGTAGCGTTTTGGATAAAAAGTTATCAGATAGTCTGCCGGAATTGCGTAATTTACTCCAAAGTCTAAAAGGCAAAGCGCATATTGGTCATGTAGAATTAGCAAAGGGTGATCATGAAACATCTTTATTAGTTCGTCATATCGAAAAACTAAACAATGCTGATGTCAACCAATTAAGACAATTTGCGTTACACAAAGGCTGGCAGTTGTATGTGCAACCTAAAGGACCCGAAAGTCTTCGTCGTATTGATGAAGAACAAGGAGCTATGCGATTACATTATGCTTTAAATGCATTTGATGTAAATTTTGCTTTTTCGCCATTGGATTTTACGCAGGTCAATGCCACAGTAAATGAACAAATGGTGCAATTGGCATGTGAATTGCTTCAATTGCAACAGGGTGAAAGAGTACTAGATCTGTTTTGTGGGTTAGGTAATTTTTCGCTTCCACTTGCACGATGTGTTGGTGCAAAGGGTCAGGTTGTAGGTGTGGAAGCAAGTGAAGAAATGGTGCAGCGGGCAACAGATAATGCAAAGCGTAATAATCTGGTGCAAGTAAGCTTCTTTTCACAAGATTTAACAAAAGATTTTTCGCATCATTCTTGGGCAAATCAAGGATTTGATGCATTATTGATTGATCCTCCTCGTGCTGGTGCATATGAAATTATGCAGTATGTACCGAACTTTGGAGCAAAAAGAATCGTTTATGTATCATGTAATCCAGCAACATTAGCAAGGGATGCAGGTGTTTTGGTTCAACATGGTTACCAGTTAAAAAAAGCAGCGGTTATGGACATGTTTACGCACACAGAACATGTTGAATCGATTGCTTTATTTGAGAAAATTCAAGAGATAAACGATTAAAAACATGAGTTACATATCTAGGAGAATGGTATGGTCACAGTACGTGAACAGTTACCTGAACAACTAACTGAGTTGTCAGAGGAAACGACTGTAGAGCATGCCGCCGAAACACAAGTCGGTTTAGCCTCATGGTTGGATCGGGTTCGTGAAATATTAGATGGGGCAGAGCTTAAACAACTCGAAGAGGTTGCGCATTTAACCCTACAAAAAGAGTTAGATTCAACGGTTAATCATCGTTCCAATACATTTGCTACTGGTGTTGGAATGGCTGATATTCTGGCGCATTTACATGTAGATGAAGATACTTTATCTGCTGCAATGCTTTATCGTAGTGTTCGTGAGGACATTACTGATATAGAAGAAGTAAAGCGAAAGTTTGGTGAGCAAGTTTATAACCTTGTCAAAGGTACTTTGGCAATGGGTAAGCTTTCAGAGCTTATTGAAAAAAATAAACGACTAGAAGACCATTTTAATAACAACCAACGGGAACATTTAAGCGGCATTTATAAAATGCTGATTTCAGTGACCGAAGATGTTCGTGTCGTTTTAATTAAGTTAGCTGAACGTACTTACTCTTTACGTGAGTTGGCAAACTCATCACGTGAACGTCAAGAGCGTGTGGCGCGTGAAATTTTAACTATTTATTCGCCATTAGCGCATCGCCTTGGTATTGCACAGCTGAAGTGGGAACTCGAAGACTTAGCGTTTCGTTATTTGGCGCCAGACCGTTATAAAGAGATTGCTTCATTACTCAATGAAAAACGTCTTGAGCGTGAACATTATATCCAGTTCGTGATAGACCGTTTAAAAAGTGAATTGGCGGCGCATGGTATTGAAGCTGAAATTACAGGTCGAGCAAAACACATTTATTCGATTTATCGAAAAATGAAAAGCAAAAACCTAAGTTTCGATCAGCTTTATGATATTCGTGCTTTACGTGTATTGGTGAATAGCGTACCTGAGTGTTATCACTCATTAGGTATTGTTCATCAGATTTGGCGTCATATCCCACATCAGTTCGATGACTATATTACTAACCCGAAAGCCAATGGTTATCGTTCATTACATACTGCTGTTATTGCTGAGAATAAATCTTTAGAGGTACAAATCCGTACTCATGAGATGCATGACGAAGCAGAGTTAGGGGTATGTTCGCACTTTAACTATAAAGAAGGTTCAAAGAATACCGACCACTCTTTTAACCACCGTTTGCATTCGCTTCGTGCTGTTTTGGAACATTACCAAGAACGTAATGAAACAACAGTACATCAAAATGAAGATGAGACGGAAGGTTTTGATCAGCTTCAAGACTTTGAAGGTTTTGAAAAGATTTATGTCTTTAGCCGTGATGGTGATATTAAAGAACTACCACGTGGCTCAACAGTTTTAGACTTTGCTTACCATGTGCATACAGAGGTTGGAAACAAATGTTATGCAGCGCGTGTTAACCAGCGCTATGTACCATTAACCTATACGCTAAAAACAGGTGAGCAGGTTGAGATTTTAACCAAGAAAGATCGTGAGCCTAACCGTGACTGGTTGGTGAACTCTTTAGGTTATATCAAGACAGCTCGTGCCCGTGACAAATTACGTCATTGGTTCAGACAGCAAGACCGTAGTAAGAACCTTGAAGTTGGTCGTGAGTTACTCAACAAAGAATTATCTCGATTGGCGATTCACCCTAAGAGTATCGATCTCAACGATTACTCGTCACATTTTAATGTGAAAATAGGGGATGATATTTTGGTTAGTCTGGTCAGCGGCGATATTAGTTTACATGCCCTGATTAATCAGATTAATCGTCAAATGCATCTGGATCAGGATGAACCTGAACTGGTACTTAAACCAACATTAAACCCACGTGCCAGCCACACTCTGTCTGCGCATGGCATCTTAATTGATGGTTTAGACAATGTTGAGCTACATATTGCGCAGTGTTGCCAACCAGTTCATGGTGAATCAATTGCCGGTTATATCACGTTGAACCGTGGGGTAAGTATTCATAAAGTCTTGTGTTCTGATTATCAACGCATGATCAAGCAAGAGCCAGAACGTGCTGTTGAAGCCGATTGGGAAATGCAGCCAACTCGTGGTCAAAGTGTTCAAATTGTAGTTGAGGCTTATGATCGTCGTGGCTTACTCAAAGACTTAACTCAAGTGATTTTTTCTGACCAGATTAATATCCGTCAGGTGAACACAATTTCTGAGGCAGATGGTATTGCTAATATGAAGTTGCTCATTGAGGTGAAAGGCTTGGCTCAGCTTTCACGTTTGTTAGCTCGTTTAGAGCAACAACCGGGGATTATTAGCGCACGACGCATGATTCAAGGTGTTTAACTAAATTGAGAAAAAGGCCGTCAATTGACGGCCTTTTTTATAAGCTACTTTCTTGATAGATAAATATTAGTTAAACGATTTAAAAACTGGGGGCTTATTGTTGAGAGTTGATAAAGCAATTTGGTTTTTATACCAACTGGAGTGTGAGTCGGTGTCCAGAAATGAGCTTTTTTCTCTACAAGTGAAAGCACCTGTTGAGCAATATCATTAGGCGTTAAATCGACTCCCATGTTTTGAATAGAACCTGCATCCATATTGTTGACCATTGCGGTTTGTACAAATAAAGGCATCACATCTAAAACACGAATACCGTATTTTTTCCATTCCACATCTAAACCTTCGGTAATTCCTCTCACTGCAAATTTACTGGCCGAATAAGAAATGAGGTCAGCTTGCCCGTAAATTGCAGAAGCTGAAGAGAGGTTAATGACTCGTGCAAAAGAAGCTTGCTTTAAATAAGGGAGTGCAGCATGGCAACCATTGATTACGCCGTTTACATTAATATTGATTATTCTTTGGTGTGACTTGATATCGATATTTTCAAAGGCTCCGGAATATAAAATCCCTGCGTTATTCACCAAAATATTAAGCTCGCCAGCCCAGTCGGTAAATTCTTTTAATATATGTTGCCACTGGCTGTAGTCACTGACATCTAGATACCCTGCGCATGCATTCGGCCCTAATTCCTGCGCTAAATTTTGAGCAAGCGACTCATTAATGTCATAAATGCCGACTTTATAACCCCGCTGATAAAATACCCGTGCAATTTCTGCTCCAATACCTTGAGCTGCGCCACTAATCAGAATGCTATGTTTCATCTTTTTTTCTCTTTATCGTTACAATATGACGAATGATTTGCCGCTTTAATTTTGATCATAGCAAATTAAGATTTTAAAGTTACTGACCAATTTTTTGAACTTGAGGGTTACATGGATAAATTGCTTAAAATTATGCAAGAGCTACGTGAAAAATGTCCGTGGGACCAAGAGCAAACTCCAATGTCACTGACTAAATATGCGATTGAAGAGGCATATGAAGTCGAGGCTGCCATTCGTCAAGGTGACATTAATGAAATTCGGAATGAATTGGGTGATCTGTTATTACAAGTGGTATTTCAATCGCAAATGTTTAGCGAGCAGGGGGCGTTCAATTTTCAAGATGTGGTTGAGGCAATTAGCGAAAAATTAGTACGACGCCATCCGCACGTTTTTCAAGCAGACCAATTTAACAACTTAACACCAGAACAAGTAAGTGAGTTATGGAAACAAATTAAACAACAAGAAAAGCAAGGAAAACCACAATCAAGATTAGATGAAATTAAACATGGACCAGCACTATCTCAGGCACAGGAAATTCAAAAAAATGTTGCAAAAGTTGGGTTTGATTTTGAAACGGTAGAAGATGCTTATACAAAATTAGAAGAAGAATTAGATGAGTTTAAAGAGGCACTTAGAAATCAAAATAGTGAAGAAATTCAAGATGAATTTGGAGACTGCCTGTTTTCATTAGTCAATGTAGGACGTAAACTTGGCATTTCAAGTGAAAGTTCACTTTTATCAACCATACATAAATTTAGAAGTCGTTTTGCTTTTATTGAAGAGCAAGCCATAAAACAGCAAAGAACATTGGAAGACATGACCTTGTCCGAAATGGATGAATTGTGGAATCAGGCAAAACGACAATTAAAATCAGGGGAAAAACCACATGCAATACAGCATGAGATTTTGGAAAAATAAGTATTTTGTTTTAATAATTTTGTGCTTGGGAGTAATTTCACCTTCGGTTTACGCTCAATCTTTTGATCAAAACTTTCAAGAATGGAAGGCTAAACAGCAGATGTATGACCAAAAGTTAAACATCACTAAGTCTTCTCATTCTAATGGTTCTAAAATTTCTCAAACTAAAAATTTTAATGACTCTACAGGGCAAATTCATTTGAATCAGGCGAATGTAAATGAGTTTCAGCAATTAAAAGGTGTAGGTGAGAAAAAGGCTCAAGCGATTGTAGAATACAGGCAAAAGAACGGTAGTTTTAAAAATATTGACGAAATTAAAAACGTTAAAGGAATTGGACCAGCTATTTTTGAAAAAAATAAATCGCGTTTAGCCTTATAAAAGTTCTATCCGTCAATTATCATTTCCTGCGCAATCTAAGAGAATCAAATTGCCCTTTGTGTGTGTTAGAGCTATGATTAGCGACAACTTGTTATTTACGTCCTGACGTAGGAGACAGCGTCTTTTGCAAACCTTGCGAGCGTCAAAATGTGGTTTGTCCACAGCCCAACTTCCTTCTTCGATTTTAGATGTGATCGATAGTCTGACTAAAGCAGGCTATGAAGCTTATATTGTTGGGGGTGGTGTCCGTGATTTAATGCTAGGACTCAATCCTAAAGATTTCGATGCAGTCACCAATGCAACACCTTCTCAAATTAAAGAAGTTTTTGGCCGTCGATGCCGAATTATTGGCCGTCGATTTGAATTGGCACATGTCTATTCAGGACGTGAGCTAATCGAAGTTGCCACTTTCCGTGCTCCTCCTAAAAAAGCGGTGACCAGTGCTTCGGGCATGATTTTACGTGACAACAACTGGGGAACCATCGAACAGGACTTTGCTCGACGCGATTTTTCTATCAATACTCTGTACTACCAGCCGCGTAAGGGTATTGTGCTCGATTTCTGTAAAGCAATTGATGATGTCAAAAGTAAGACTTTACGTTTATTGGGCGATCCTGTGCAACGTTTTGAAGAAGATCCGGTGCGTATGCTTCGGACATTACGTTTTGCAGCTAAGCTCAACTTTAAAATTGATCCGGCAATTCTCGACATTTTTGATGTTGAGATGACGCAATTACTTCGTGATGTTTCACCACACCGTTTATATGATGAGTCTCAAAAGCTTTTCACAATGGGGCATTTGGCACGCGTATTACCAATGTTGATTGACTTTGGCGTGTGGAAACAGCTTTTTGCTGATATTCGTCCGGATCTCACTCCATTTATTCAACGTGCAGCAAAAAATACTGATCAACGTATTCAGGTGGGTAAAACGATTAATCCGGCATTTTTCTATGCGGTTTTATTGTGGCAGCCATTTTTAGAGCGTTGTGATTTTTATTTATCAAAAGGCGTTGTTCCGGCCGAAGCACGTGCTCAAGCAGGTTTGGATGTTTTAAAACGTCAAGCAACACGCACAGTTATTCCTCGTTTTGCCGAAACTTTTATTCGTGAAGTTTGGGAAATGCAAACCCGTTTGCTTAATCCAAAACCACAGCAAATTGAAGCATTGGCAAGCCATGCTCGTTTCCGCGCTGGGTTTGACTTCTTATTACTTCGTGAAAAGTCAGGTGATGACACAACACAGGGAATGGGAAGCTGGTGGGAAGCTTACCAAGAAATGTCAAACGACGAAAAAGAAGCTGCGATTAGCCAATATAATCGTCAGAAGGCGAAAAGTCGTCGTAAGGTTGCTGCTGAGCCTGTTGAAAGCAATAAAGTTGATACGGAAATTGAGCCTTTGGTTGATGTTCCAGAGCCTCGAAGCCGTCGTGGTAAAAAAGAGCGTGCACGACAAGAGCAGTCTATTGACCGTTTTATTGAAAAATCTTCCGCAGCACAAACGAATGTGATGAGTGATCATCCAATTTTAAAGCGCAAGCGGGTACAACGTGATTTGAGCCAAGTTATTTTTGGGCCGACACAATGACAGTAACCACATATATTGGCTTAGGAAGTAACCTAGGTGACTCACGCCAGATTCTGTCTGAAGCGATAGCCAAACTTAAATCTCTTGGTGAAGTGAAAGTATCTAAACTTTACCAAAGTCCCCCTATGGGTCCCCAAGATCAGCCGAATTATCTAAATGCAGTCGCTCAGCTAAAAACCGAGTTACTTCCGCTTGAATTACTTGACCAGTTACAGCGTTTTGAGCAGGAAGCTGGGCGGGTGAGACTCCGTCATTGGGGGGAGCGAACTTTAGATCTTGATCTACTGATTTATGGCAATGAAAAAATACAAAATGAGCGCTTAACGGTGCCGCATGTAGGAATATTACAACGAGATTTTGTTGTGATTCCTTTATTAGATTTAGATGCTGATCTACATATTAATGATCAGCCACTTAAAAATTTAGAACTCATACAGCAGCCAACGGTGACTGTACTTGCTGATGAGTCTTGGGCCTAAAGCCGGACTTATTACGTTCTGCAAACTCCTGTAGAGGATACCATCATGATTAGTCTAAGTGACTTAAGAAAATTTAAAGCCGAAGGACGTAAGTTCTCTTGCCTAACTTGTTACGATGCAAGTATGGGAAAAGCAATGGAACTTGCTGAAATTGATACGATCTTAATTGGTGATTCTCTTGGAATGGCAATTCAGGGGCGTGACTCAACTTTACCTGTAACTGTTGATGACATGGCCTATCATACAGCGGCAGTCCGTCGCGGTAATCAGCATGCTTTAATTATGACTGACTTACCATTTATGAGTTATGCCACTTTAAACGATGCTTTGCAGAATGCGAAAACAGTTATGCAAGCTGGTGCCCAAATGATCAAAATCGAAGGTGGTGCATGGCTAAGTGAAACTGTCCAAGTGTTAACACGTAATGGTGTGCCTGTATGTGTACATTTAGGTTTAACCCCGCAGTCTGTACATGTATTTGGTGGCTACAAGTTACAAGCTAGAACGCGCGAAGCAGCCGATCAGCTTATTGCCGATTGTACAGCGGTGGTTGAAGCGGGTGCGGCAGTTTTATTACTTGAATGCGTTCCGGCACAATTAGGTCAAGAAATTACAGAATTGTTCCCAAATACTCCTGTGATCGGTATTGGGGCAGGTAATGCGACTGATGGTCAGGTATTGGTTGTACAAGACATGTTAGGACTAACGTTTGGTCGAGTTGGGCGTTTTGTACGTAACTTTATGAAAGAGCAATCTGGTGAAACAGCGATTTTAGATGCTTTTAAAGCTTTTCATGCTGCTGTACAAGATCAGTCGTTCCCAGCTAAAGAACACACTTTCCAAGTTGAGCTGTAATTCATGAAAACAGAAACCACTATACAAGGCTTAGCTGCTTCTTTAAATCCTGCTAGAGCTGCACGTAAAATCATTGGTTTTGTCCCAACGATGGGAAATCTACATGAAGGCCACCTCACTCTTGTTCGTGAAGCGAAAAAGTTATGTGATGTTGTGGTTGTGAGTATCTTCGTAAACCCAACACAGTTTGGTCCGGGTGAAGATTTTGATAATTATCCGCGTACGTTAGAGCAGGATAGTCGTCTACTTGCAGATGTTGGCTGTGACATTATTTTTGCACCATCAGTTGAGCAAATGTACGGTACACAACCTCGCTTAACTAACATTAGCGTCAGTCAAATTACTGATGATTTATGTGGAAGCTCACGTCCGGGGCACTTTGATGGCGTAGCACTGGTTGTCACCAAACTCTTTAATATTGTGCAACCGAATTATGCTTTCTTTGGTCAAAAAGACTACCAGCAATTAGCAGTGATTCGCCAGTTTGTACAAGATTTGAATATTCCGTTAGAAGTTATTGGCGTACCAATTGTTCGTGCAGAAGACGGTTTGGCACTGAGTTCAAGAAATGGTTACTTGACTCCTGAACAGCGTCAGGTTGCACCAGTCATTTATCAAGGTTTAAAACAAGCCGAAGAGCAATTACACCAAGGTAAAGATTTACAACAAGTCTTGGCAGATTTGAAAACACTGTTGACAGACAATGGTTTTGTTGTGGATTATGTGGAGGCTCGCCAACCTAATTTGTTAGCTGCTTCTCAATTTGATCGTGATATTGTGTTGTTTGTCGCGGCGAAATTAGGTGGAACGCGTTTAATTGATAATCTACAAGTTGCCTTTACACCTCAATAATATATAAAAGGACAGCCATGCCATGAAGCGTATACTTATCGTGACAGGACAGTCTGGTTCAGGAAAATCTTCAGCTCTTCAAGTATTAGAAGATTTGGGCTACTACTGTATTGATAATTTACCTTTGGCATTGCTGCCTGAGATCGTGGCAAAGCTAGATCATGAAAATAATCTTGAGCAGCTTGCTTTAGGGGTGGATGTACGAAGTACTCGGGCAGATATGCAAGAGTTCGACCATGTTTTTGAGCAATTACAAAAACATGGTACGGTTGATGTGATTTATCTGACGACACAAGATCAAGATTTGATTGCACGATTTAGTGCTTCACGTCGTCCACATCCGTTAGCAAATCGTTTCAAAAGCCTTTTACAGTGTATTCATGAAGAAAAGCAGTTGCTGATTCCAATTCAGTTTCGTGCCACTATTCACATTGATACCACAGATAAAAGTGTTCACGATTTAAAACATATCTTGCTATCAAAATTAGGACAATCAGATAATCTGATTGTTATATTGCAGTCATTTGGTTATAAACATGGCATTCCTTTAGATGCCGACTATGTTTTTGACGTACGGCATTTACCAAATCCGCATTGGGATTTAGAATTACGCCGCTTTTCTGGTTTAGACGAGCCAGTTAAACAATTTTTAGAAGCAAGTCCACAAGCAAATGAAATGTTTGAGGACATTCTCCACTTCTTAAAAAAATGGCTGCCGGCATTTGCTGAAGGGCATCGTCACTATATGACGATTTCAATAGGTTGCACAGGCGGCCAGCATCGTTCAGTTTATATGGTAGATAGACTAAAACAAGCACTTGAGGCAGAATGGTCTGTTCAGGTCTTACACAGAGAAATGAAGCACTGGTCATGATAGACACAACTGTTGATGTAATTAATAAACTCGGTTTACATGCACGTGCATCAGGAAAACTGATAGAGGTCACTACAAAGTTTCGTTCGTCAATTCAAATTGGTAAGGGCGATCATTTAGTAGATGCAAAGAATATTATGTCGTTACTGATGTTAGGTGCAGGTAAAGGGACTACTTTACGTTTAGTCATTGATGGCACTGACGAAGAACAGGCATTAAATGAAGTACAGGCGTTATTCGCCGCAAAATTTTATGAGGCAGATTAATCGTGGCACGTCGTCCCAAGCGTTATACTGAAGAAGATTTTGATTCTTTAGAAGGACGTGCAAGTAAAACCGAACAGAAAAAAGCAGTTCAACGTATGGCTGCTTTAGGTGAGCAGTTAGCACAACTTTCTATCAAACAAATTCAAAAACTTCCTGTTGATGAGCGTTTAATTGATGCTCTTTTGGAAGTTCAGAATATTAGTTCATTCGAAGCGCGCCGTCGTCAGTTTCAGCGTGTTGGTAAACTCTTGCGCAATGAAGATGAGACAGTCATTTTATCTTATTTGACCCCTCAGCAAGGCGCGAAGAAACAAGCTCAACTCATGCGTTGGGTAGATCGTATGATCGAGCAGGGCGACCCTGCAATCAATGAGTTTAGCAAAATCTATAATGCATCAGAGCGACATACTTTACGCCAGCATGTGTTAAGAATTAATCGTGATAAAACCCAGCAAGTTGCAGAAGCAGATCTTGAAGCAACTAAAATGAAATTTATTAACTATGTACAACAGGTTGCTCTATTGTCAGATCAAGGTTAATACAGTTTTAAATAAAAAGCGGCGTTAGATACGCCGCTTTTTATTTTTATAGGATTCAGATTAAGCGCGTTCTTTTGCCCATTCACGCAAGATGAATTTTTGCAATTTACCTGTTGAGGTTTTTGGAATTTCGGTAATCACCACATCTTTAGGAACTTTAAAGCGCGCCAGTTCTTTTTGACAGTGCTCAATAATTTCTTCAGGCGTGACACTAGCCCCAGTTTTTAATTCAATAAATGCACATGGTACTTCTTGCCAACGTTCGTCAGGTTTTGCCACAACAGCGGCTGTTAAAACTGCTGGGTGTTTATATAAAACGTCTTCGACTTCTAAAGATGAAATATTTTCTCCACCTGAAATAATAATATCTTTAGAGCGGTCAGTAATTTTTGCATAACCATCTGGGTGGCAAACCGCTAAGTCTCCAGTGTGGAACCAGCCACCTGCAAAAGCTTCCTCAGTTGCCTTTGGATTTTTTAAATATCCTTTCATGACAATATTGCCACGGAACATGATTTCTCCCATGGTTTCACCGTCATTTGGAACTGGCTGCATCGTTTCAGGATCTAACACCCGCATACTATCTTGTAAAGGATAAGGTACACCCTGACGAGAGTGTAGTTGCGCTTGCTCGGTAATGGAGAGGTCGCTCCATCCCGCTTGAGAAGCACAAAGCGCAGATGGTCCATAGGTTTCGGTTAAACCATACACATGGTTGACATTAATCCCAATGTTTCGCATACCTTCAATGACAGCGACAGGTGGAGCAGCACCTGCCACCATAACTTCAACATGATGTTCTATGCTTGGCTGCTTTTCCTTAGGCAGATTAATAATCATAGATATGACGATTGGAGCGCCACAGAAGTAATCAACTTTATGTTTGGCAATAAGCTGCATCACCAGTTCTGGGTCAACTTTACGTAGGCAAATATTGGTTCCGCCACTGGCTGCAATACTCCATGCAAAGCACCAACCATTACAGTGAAAAAGAGGAAGCGTCCATAAATAAACGGCTCGGGGTTTCATGCCGCAGGCTAAAATATTGCTTGCTGCATTTAAATAAGCACCTCGGTGGTGATAAACCACTCCTTTAGGATTTCCAGTGGTTCCAGAGGTATAATTTAAACTAATTGCATCCCACTCATCTTCAGGTAATTGCCATTCAAAATTGGCATCGCCTTGAGCTAACCATTCCTCATATTCGAAAGAACCAAGGAATTGGTTTTCGCCTTTATACTCTTCATCCGCAACATCAATCACAATAATATGTTGGTTAGGAATAAGTGATAAAGCTTCTCTTGCTAAATTAACAAACTCGGGGTCAACTAAAAGTACTTTAGTTTCAGCATGCTCTAGCATAAAAGCGATGGTTTTAGCGTCTAAACGGGTATTTAGGGTATTAAGAACAGCACCCGCCATTGGTACAGCAAAATGTGCTTCAATCATTGCTGGTACATTTGGCAGTAAAACTGAAACCGTATCATTTTTAACTATGCCTAATTGTTGAAGCTGAGATGCAAATTGACGGCAGCGCTGATAAGTTTGTTTCCATGAAATCTGACGGTTGCCATGAATAATAGAAGCTTGGTCTGGATAGATATAAGCTGCGCGCTCTAAATAGCGCAGAGGGGATAATGCAACAAAGTTTGCGGGTGTACGTGGTAATTCGTTATAGGCACTAACCATGTGAAACAACTCCATGTTCTATTTTTTAATTAATTCTTTGAAAATATGGCTTAATAGTAATCAAAGCATTAATGCTTTAGTCTTAAAGAGAAATACCTCTCAGTCAGAAAATGAGCAGAAATGCTATTTTCAACATCTTAAATCAGTTCTGATGAATAATTATCCTATTTATGTATTTCTGAAAATTTAGCTAGGTCCTTATTAAAGTCATTTATTGCTGTTTACCGTATAAGCAAAATGTATTTATGATTTTATGAGTACAAAGGTTTTCACTTGGCTTGAACAAGTGTAAAATCTTTCAGGTTTTTTAATTTTGATTTACACCGTTTTTATATTTTGAGGCTTGCCTCGATCATAATCTCGCGGTGAAATGCTCCTTCGTATAGGGCATCACTCCTTAAGGATTTTTTTTATGCCAATTATCACATTGCCAAATGGCGATCAAAAGAGTTTTGATCACCCTGTATCTGTTATGGAAGTCGCTCAAAGTATTGGGCCTGGTTTAGCAAAAAATACCGTTGCTGGACGAGTAAATGATCGCTTAGTTGATGCATGTGACTTAATTACCGAAGACTCGACCTTACAAATTATCACTCCAAAAGATGAAGAAGGTCTTGAGATCATTCGCCACTCTTGTGCACACCTTGTAGGGCACGCAGTAAAACAGCTTTTCCCTGAAGCAAAAATGGTGATTGGTCCGGTCATCGAAGAAGGTTTCTATTACGATATCTGGATGCCACGTCCTTTCACACTAGATGATATGGCAGCGATTGAAGAGCGTATGAAAAAGCTCATCGATCAAGATTATGACGTTATCAAAAAAATGACACCGCGTGATGAAGTCATCAAAGTATTCACTGACCGCGGCGAAGAATATAAATTACGTCTTGTGGAAGACATGCCTGAAGAAAAAGCAATGGGCTTGTACTACCACCAAGAATATGTAGATATGTGCCGTGGTCCGCACGTACCGAACACAAAATTCTTAAAATCATTCAAGCTTACTAAAATCTCTGGTGCTTACTGGCGTGGTGATGCGAAGAATGAACAGCTTCAACGTATCTATGGTACTGCTTGGGCTGATAAAAAACAGTTAGCAGCTTATATCAAGCGTATTGAAGAAGCTGAAAAGCGTGATCACCGTAAAATTGGTAAAGCATTAGACTTGTTCCATATGCAAGAAGAAGCACCGGGTATGGTGTTCTGGCATGCAAATGGCTGGACTATTTATCAAGTACTAGAACAGTACATGCGTAAAGTTCAGCAAGACAATGGTTACCAAGAAATCAAAACTCCGCAAATCGTAGATTTTACGCTTTGGGAAAAATCTGGTCATGCGGCAAACTATGCAGAAAACATGTTTACGACTCATTCTGAAAGTCGTAACTATGCTGTAAAACCAATGAACTGTCCTTGTCACGTTCAAGTGTTTAACCAAGGATTAAAGTCTTACCGTGATTTACCAATTCGTTTAGCTGAGTTTGGTTCTTGTCACCGTAATGAGCCATCTGGTTCTTTACACGGTATTATGCGTGTTCGTGGTTTTACTCAAGATGATGCGCATATCTTCTGTACTAAAGAACAGATCGGTAAAGAAGTTGCAGACTTTATTAAACTCACTTTAGATGTTTATAAAGACTTTGGCTTTGAAGAAGTTCAAATGAAATTATCTACTCGCCCAGAAAAGCGTGTAGGGGATGATGCACTTTGGGATTTAGCTGAAAAATCTTTGGCAGATGCTTTAGATGCAGCTGGTCTTGAATGGGAATTACAGCCGGGTGAAGGCGCATTCTATGGTCCAAAGATTGAGTTCTCTTTAAAAGACTGTCTTGGTCGTGTATGGCAATGTGGTACCATTCAATGTGACTTCAACTTGCCAGTTCGTTTAGATGCTTCTTATGTAACTGAAGAAAACGAGCGTGATCAACCTGTAATGTTGCACCGTGCAATTCTTGGTAGTTTTGAGCGTTTTATTGGTATACTAATTGAACACTACGCTGGTTTTATGCCGCCTTGGTTATCGCCTGTACAAGCATGTGTCATGAATATCACTGACTCTCAAGCTGAAGCAAGTGAGCAAGTTGTGGCAAAACTCAAGGAAAATGGTCTTCGTGCTATTTCTGACTTGAGAAATGAAAAAATCGGATTTAAGATTCGTGAGCGTACTCTAGAGCGCATTCCTTACCTGTTAGTTCTTGGTGATCGAGAAGTTGAAGAAGGTACAGTGAATGTACGTACTCGCTCAGGAAAAAATTTAGGTACTATGTCAGTGGATGCTTTCATTGACTTAGTGAAATCTGCCGTCGCCGAACGTGGCCGGTATATTGTGGAGTAAGAAAGATTAAACAGCCTGACCGTAACCAACAACAAGGTGCAAAGAGTAACCGTCCAGCAATTAACGATGAGATCCGTGCAAAAGAAGTACGCCTTGTCGGTGCTGATGGTGAGCAAAAAGGAATTGTTTCATTAAATGAAGCACTGCGTGCTGCTGAGGATGCAGATCTTGACCTTGTTGAGATTGTCGCAAACGCTGAGCCGCCTGTTTGTAAAATCATGGATTACAACAAGCACTTGTTTGACCTGAAACAGAAGCAAAAAGATGCCAAGAAAAAACAGCATCAAGTGCAAGTGAAGGAAATCAAACTACGCCCAGCAACTGATGTAGGTGATTATCAAGTTAAGCTTCGTGCTATTCTGAAGTTCCTTGAAGAAGGCAACAAAGTTAAGATCACCTTACGTTTCCGTGGTCGTGAAATGGCTCACCAACAACTTGGTTTAGCTCAATTGCAAAAAATTGAAGCAGACGTAGCTGAGTTAGGGGTTGTAGAGCAAGCACCGAAAATGGAAGGTCGACAAATGGGTATGTTACTTGGACCGAAAAAGAAAAAGTAACACTCAAAAAAAGCACTGCAAAAGCAGTGCTTTTTTATGCCTCTCATCTTTTAGCCCTATTTTCTTAAACTGACGTTTAATATTGTTTTAATCCAAAGTTATTCTCAAATTTTATGTGTTTTTTGGTGTTGGAAATATCATTGTATTGCCCAAAACATGATATAACGCAAGACGCAGTCATGATAACGATGAATAGGAAAATAGAATGATTGATCTATATTATTGGGGCACACCCAATGGACATAAAATCACAATTGCCTTAGAAGAAATGGGACTGGATTACACCCTTTACCCAATTAATATTTTAGAAAATGATCAATTTCAACCAGACTTCCTGAAAATTTCTCCGAATAATAAAATTCCTGCCATTGTTGACCAAGATGGTCCACGTGGTGAGCCAATTTCAGTATTTGAATCAGGCGCGATCTTGCAGTATTTAGGACGAAAAACTGGATTGTTCTACCCAACAGACGAGCAAGAGCGAGTTGAAGTGGAACAATGGCTTATGTGGCAAATGGGTGGTTTAGGTCCTATGTTAGGACAAAATCATCATTTTAACCGCTTTGCGCCAGAGAAAATTCCCTATGCTATAGACCGCTATGTAAATGAGACTAAGCGTTTATATGGTGTGTTGAATAAACAGCTCATTGGTCAGAAGTTTGTTGCAGGGGAATACTCAATTGCTGATATGGCAATTCTACCTTGGATTTTACGTTATGAATGGCAGGGGGTCCAATTAGAGGATTATCCGTATGTACAAGAATACATTGTTCGCTTAACAGCACGCCCTGCAGTACAAAAAGCATTATCAATTAAAGTCATCTAACTTTATTGGTAGGGTAATGAATAAGGTGAAAGGTGATTTGGTCTAATTTAACATGCTAAGTTACTTTTTACTTTTTCTGAGTGCTTTTGGGGCGGCTACCTTATTACCGCTACAATCAGAAGCTGTACTCGCTGCTTTATTATTAAAAAATCAACATTCAGCTTTTCTTCTCATTTTGATTGCTACTTTCGGAAATGTATTGGGCTCATGTATAAACTGGTGGTTAGGTTTAAAAATAGAACAGTTTAAACATAAAAAATGGTTTCCGGTTTCTGAAAAACGTTTAGAACAAGCCCAACGCTTTTATCATAAATATGGTTTTTATACGCTGCTTTTAAGTTGGACACCTGTGATTGGTGACCCTATTACTTTGGTTGCTGGCTTATTCAAAGAAAATTTTTGGCGTTTTTTATTTATGGTCCTTATCGCTAAGGCTGGGCGTTATATCTTCATTTATTGGGTAATTACAGGTTTTATTTAAAATAAAAGCATCCGAAGATGCTTTTATTAAAATGATTTAACTAATCTTCTGAGCTTTTAGTAATATCGACTTTAAAAAGATCATTGGTTTTTAGCCAACAGAAGGTTACTACTGCAAGAGTCATACAACCACCAAAAATAGTCGCTGCAATAGTTCCTAAATATTTGGCAGCTAAGCCTGACTCAAATGCACCCAGCTCATTACTTGATGAGACAAACATTCCATTAACAGCCGCTACGCGACCACGCATATTTTCTGGTGGGAATATTTGCAAAATGGTTTGTCTAACTACCACCGAAATACTGTCGCAAGCACCCGTCATCGCCAACGCAAATAGTGATAACCACATGTTGTTCGAGAACGCGAAAAGGATTGTAAATACACCAAACCCTGCAACTGCAAGTAGCATATTACGCCATGCGTGCTGAGTTGGCGGAAAACGAGTTAAAGCAATCATAGTAATGAGCGCACCAATAGAAGGAGCTGCACGCAAGTAACCCAAGCCTTCAGGACCGACTTTTAAAATATCTTCGGCAAAAATAGGGAGTAGAGCGATTACACCACCAAATAAAACAGAGGCAAGGTCTAAAGAAATTGCCCAAAGAACTATTTTGGTTTTCCAAATAAAGCGAAAGCCATCGCCTAAGCTTTCTAGAACATTGGCAGTTTCAATTTTAGGAAAGCTACGTTTATGTAATAAATTAATGAGAATAAAGCAGATACTAAGTAGACCGGCAACACTAAAAAGACTGGTTTCTCTGCCTAAATAAGCGAGCATGAACCCACCGAGCATAGGCCCAATAATTACACCACTCTGCCAACCAATAGTTGTCCATGTTGCACCATTTGCATAAAGCTCACGTGGAATTAAAAATGGTTTTAGGGACGTAGCAGAAGGGTTATAAAAACCACGTATGGTGCCCAAACCAAAAATAACCGCATAAATGCCCCAAGAAAGGAAATTTACACTGATATGACCCAACCCATGCAGATGGAACAGTAACCATAAAACTAAAGGAAGAGGTACTGAGAAAAATAAACAGATTTTCATGATGACCTGTTTATTAAATTTATCAGCAAAATAACCACCCCAAAGCGATAGGGCAATAAATGGAATGGCTTCTGCTAGTCCAATTAAACCTAAAGTTAAAGGATCTTTGGTAATTTGATAAAGTGAATAGGCAACAATAATTTCTTGAATCAAAATTGCTAATGTTAAGCAAAATTGATTAATGGTGACAATTGAGAAATCTCTATAGCGGAGGGCGGCGAATGCATCATGTTTCTGCATTTGAAATATCGTATGTTGATAATTTGCCCATATTATAGGGGTAAATAAGCAGCGATGCTGAAATTATTGCCGATTATATTCATCTAAAAAAGAGATAGGTTTCTCTCATTTCTAAAGAGGTTAATTTAAAAAAATTCTAGGAATAGTTTTAATTTTTGTCAGCATACTATAAAATACGCGCTTCCTTACCTGCAGGTCGATTTTGCAATGGTGCAATCGTGCCGAACAGGTGCCCAAAAGAGGTTACTATGGCTAAGTTAAAAACTCGCCGTGGTGCAGCTAAACGCTTCAAAGCGACTGCAAACGGTTTTAAGCGCAAACAAGCATTCAAGCGCCACATTTTGACCAAAAAATCTGCTAAGCGTATCCGTCAATTGCGCGGCTGTGTAATGGTTCACGTAAGTGACGTTGCTTCAGTTCGTCGTATGTGCCCATACATCTAAGGAGATTATAAATGGCTCGTGTAAAACGTGGTGTAGTGGCTCATCGCCGTCACAAAAAAATTCTTGCTCGCGCTAAAGGTTACTACGGTGCTCGTTCACGCGTTTACCGCGTAGCGTTCCAAGCGGTAATCAAAGCTGGTCAATACGCTTACCGTGACCGTCGTCAGAAGAAACGTCAATTCCGTGCTCTATGGATTGCGCGTATCAACGCTGGTGCTCGTCAAAACGGTTTGTCTTACAGCCGTATGATCGATGGCTTGAAAAAAGCTCAAGTGATCATCGACCGTCGCGTATTAGCTGACATCGCTATGCATGATGCAGTAGCATTTGCTGCTTTAGCTGAAAAAGCTAAAGGCGCATTAGCTGCATAAGCTTAGAGATTCAAAAAAAGACCGCTTTTTAGCGGTCTTTTTTATTTTTAGTGGTTCTATTTTAAAAAAGAAAATAATCAGAGATAAATGATGAAAGACGAAAAATTTCTAAATGACTTAATTCAAAAAATACAGCAAGGTCACCAGTTCAAATATTTATATTTCTGGGGACATACTCCTAAGAAAGCTAATCTTATTGATAAAAGCTGTTTTAGCCAATGGTTTCCTGCGCAATTTAATGTAGAAGGTATTGAATACTTTACTGCTGAGCACTATATGATGGCGCAAAAAGCAAAATTATTTAATGATAAAGAAATTTTTGCGCAGATTTTGCAGGTTAAACATCCGAATGAAGCGAAGCAATTAGGCCGTAAAGTACGTAATTATGATGAACAGATATGGCAAGAAAAACGTTTTGACATAGTGGTGCAGGCGAATTTTGCTAAATTCTCACAGCATCCTGAGTTAAAAAAATTCTTATTAGCAACGAAAGACCGTATTTTGGTTGAAGCATCTCCAGTCGATAAAATTTGGGGTGTGGGTATGGCGCAAGACCATCCACACATTCAAGATCCCTCTCTATGGCAAGGACTAAATTTGTTAGGTTTTGCTTTAATACATGTTCGAGAGTTACTTTTAACTGAGTAGGTTAGTACGAGACGAATTAATGCTTCACTCTAAAAAGTAATGACATGAGGGAAGTGAATTGAAACTATTAAATGACACAGATATTCGTATAGCATCATTTAAGGATGCATTGTCTATTGCAGAAGTACATGTACAGAGTTGGAAAGAAACCTATACAGGTATGATTAAGCAAGAAATACTGGATGAGCTTAACGTACTAGATAAACAACAGCTATGGAAAGAGATAAGCAGAAGTCCTGATCATAAGTTATTTATCTATACTGAAAATGGAGTAGTGAAAGGCTTTCTCGATGGTTATTTAAATCCAGAAAATGATATTGCTGAAATTCGTGCTTTTTATTTATTAGGAGAAATTCAAAGAAAAGGAGTAGGGCGTGCGTTATTCCAAAAGTTCTATCAATGCGCTTTAAATCAAGGTTATGCTTTTATTCGTTTAGAAGTTTTTAATAAAAATCCAAGTCGCTTCTTCTATGAAAAAATGGGAGCCAAATTAACTGGTGAAGCCGAACTACCAGAGTTCGGCCTTGGAATAATAGAACTATTTTATGAATGGCAACTTTAATCTTGATTAAAGACCAAAATAATAGGCTAAAGCACAAATAATTATTGTCAGAACAATAAGCTTGATTACCCCTGTTCCTCCAGCTTTGTGATGAGGTACTTTTAAATGAGCTGCGGACTCATTCGTTGCATCAAAAGGAGAAGGTTTCTCAACAGGTTTTAATTGAGCTGTTTGATAATGATTTGCTGCTTTCACAATAAGTTTTGCAAATAGATCGTCAGTTTTGTGGGTAAAGTTTCTTAAGTTAATAATTTGTTCTTGGTCTAAGTCTTCCCCTAAAGGATCATTTGAGGTGCGTTTTTTCTGCTCTAAATAATCTGATAAAGTCTGAGTGCGGTAGAGGAGTTGATGTGCACAATCTGCTGGGTAGCTTTCAGGAATAAGAGCAAGAGTTGGTTGATGCTCTACCGAAATTTGATGTGTTGACCCATCAAAATATTTTTTCTGAAATTCTGGTTCTTCAAAACCTGCTGCATACTTACTTCGAAATAACTCAGTTTCCATAAAGTCTGCAATTTCATCCCATTGAGGTGCTTTTAAGTCAGCTTCAACTTTTTTAGATAATTTTTCATTGAGTTCAAAACGCCAGAAAGTTTCTAAACGAAGCTCACAGGTTTGTGAGGCAGGGGCTTCAAACTCATTATCATTGTTATACCATTCAGCAAGCTCATGGCCAAAAATCCAAGCAAATTTCTTATCATTCTGATGACTCACGATAAAATGAGTATAAGGTAAGAGCTCGACATTACTGTTTGGATTTTGCTCTTCATTTAAAATACTAGATAGGTGAAGAGAGATTTGAGTCGTCCCTTGTTTTTTGAGTGCTTCTAACCAAACTTGGAAATGTTGAGCAAGTAAATGTTGTGAAATTAAGTCACGAAATTGAAAACTATGCTGGTCAAAAATATGATGTTGTCGCCATTGGCTAAAACTTAAATTCTGACGTAGGTATTCGTTACCATAGGTCACAAGTGTAAGTTGTTGTTTCCAAATCTGATTAAGCGCCATAATAATTGATCTCATTGACGATGCTATTATTTTATACGTTTTATCTTTTTGTTGCCTAATACATTTTTCATGATGGATAAACTTCATCAATACGGTGAAAAACTGTTAGAATGCAGTGTTTTATTATATTTTTAAATTTGTTGCTTTGAGAGTTACTATGTCACTGGAAGCCCTGACCACAGAAGCGCTTGCTGCCATTGCAGCAGCTCAAGACCTTGTTGCACTTGATCAGGTGCGTGTGCAATTTACAGGGAAAAAAAGCCAGCTTGCAGAACAATCGAAAGCATTAGGGAAAATGGACCCTGAAGAACGTAAAGTACAAGGTGCTGCGATTCATGCTGTTCGAGAAACAATTAATAACGCTTTAACTGAGCGTCAAACAGCATTACAACAAGCTGCACTGGCGCAAAAATTAGCAAGTGAAACCATTGATATTACTTTGCCAGGCCGTGGACAGCGCGTTGGTACAGTTCATCCTGTTACTCAAGTGCAAGAACGTATTTGCCAGTTCTTTACTAAAGCTGGCTTTACGGTTGCTACAGGACCAGAAGTTGAAGATGACTATCATAACTTCGAAGCATTAAATATTCCTGGGCACCATCCTGCACGTGCTATGCATGATACTTTCTATTTCGATGCAAACCATTTGTTGCGTACGCATACTTCTGGTGTGCAAATTCGTACTATGGAAACAAGCCAGCCGCCAATTCGTATTGTATGTCCGGGCCGTGTATACCGCTGCGACTCAGATCAAACGCATTCGCCAATGTTCCATCAAATTGAAGGTTTGTACGTTGCTGAGAACACCAGCTTTGCTGAATTAAAAGGTTTATTGATTAACCTACTGAATGAATTTTTTGAGAAAGATTTAAAAGTACGTTTCCGTCCATCATATTTCCCATTCACAGAGCCTAGTGCGGAAGTGGATATCATGGATGAGCGTGGACGTTGGTTAGAAGTATTAGGCTGTGGCATGGTACATCCAAATGTATTGCGTGCTGCGGGGATTGATCCTGATAAATACAAAGGCTTTGCTTTTGGTTTAGGGGTAGAACGTTTTGCAATGTTGCGTTATGGCATTAATGACTTGCGTATGTTCTATCAAAATGATGTGCGTTTCTTACGCCAATTTGCCTAACATTTTTTCAGGATTAAATAAGGTTTTATAAAGATGAAGATTAGCGAAAATTGGTTACGCACATGGGTTAACCCAGCAATTGATAGCGATACATTATCTGATCAGTTGACTATGCTTGGTCTTGAAGTAGATGAGCTGGCACCTGTTGCTAAGCCATTTACTGGCGTTGTAGTTGGTGAAGTCCTAACAGTTGAGCAGCACCCTGATGCAGACCGTCTGCGTGTAACAACAGTGAATATTGGTTCAGGTGAGCCTTTACAAATTGTATGTGGTGCTCCTAACGTTCGTGCTGGAATGAAAGCACCTGTGGCAACTATTGGTGCAGTATTACCGGGTGATTTTAAAATCAAAAAAGGTAAGCTTCGTGGTGTCGAGTCACAAGGCATGTTGTGCGGTGCTTCTGAAATTGATCTTGAAGATAAAATCGATGGTTTGCTTGAGTTACCTGATGATGCTCCAGTAGGGGTAAACATCCGTGAATACTTAAAACTTGATGATAATGTCATCGATATTAGTATTACACCAAACCGTGGTGACTGCTTTAGTATTCGTGGTATCGCACGTGAAGTTGCAGTGATTAACCAACTGCAAATGAATGAGCCTGAAATCAAATCAGTTGATGCGACAATCACTGATGAGAAAAAAGTAGTCATCAGCACTGATGGTGCTCCACGCTACTTAGGACGTGTCATTAAAAATGTAAATGTTAAAGCTGCGACCCCTGAATGGATGGAACAGGCTTTAGCACGTTCAGGAATTCGTACTCATAGTATTTTAGTTGATGTAACGAATTACGTCCTCATGGAATTGGGTCAGCCAATGCATGCTTTCGATTTAGCTAAAATCGAAGGGACTGTACATGTTCGCCAAGCTCAGCCACAAGAAAAGTTACAGCTTTTAAATGATCAAGAAGTTGAACTACAAGATGATGTGATGGTTATTGCTGATGACCAGAAAGCACTAGCAATCGCTGGTATCATGGGGGGGCTAGCATCAAGCGTAACTGATGATACGACTGATATCTTCTTGGAAAGCGCATTTTTTGCTCCGCTTGCGATTGCTGGACGTGCTCGTCGCTTTGGTTTACATACAGATTCTTCACAACGTTATGAACGCGGTGTAGATTTTGAATTGCCGTTAATTGCGATGAACCGTGCTTCTCAGCTTATTCAAGAGTTGGCGGGTGGTGAGTTCGGTCCAATTACTGTAGCTGAAAAATCTGATTTACTTCCGAAACGTGAAGCGATTGAACTTAAGCAAGCTCAAGTAGACCAGTTGTTGGGTTACAAAGTAGCGGCAGAGTTCATTACAGATGCGTTAACTCGATTAGGTTGTGAAGTCACTGTTCAAGCGAATGGTGAATGGAGCGTAGTTCCACCATCACATCGCTACGATATGGCAATTTATCAAGATTTGATTGAAGAAGTTGCACGTATTGATGGTTATGACAATATTCAGATCAGCTTACCAAGTATGGATGTTCAACTTGCTAAGTACCAAGATCGTTTTGAAATCGTGCAGTTACGTCAAACGGTAGTCACTTTAGGGTATCAAGAAGCGATTAGCTTTAGCTTTGCTGATGCAAAACTTGAAAAGCAATTGAACCCGCAAGTAAGTCCGTTAATGTTGGCAAATCCAATCTCTAGTGATTTGGCTGCAATGCGCAGCACATTGCTTTCGAGTTTAATCCCTTGTGTACAATATAATTTAAACCGTCAGCAAAGCCGTGTACGTTTCTTTGAACTAGGTTTACGTTTTGATTATCAAAATGCTAATTCTATTCAGGATCTGAAGCAAATTCCTACATTGGCTTTAGTTGCCGTAGGTTCTCGTGAACCTGAATCATGGCATGCTAAGCCACAGCCAATGGATTTCTTCGATTTTAAAGGTGAAGTAGAAGAGATTTTAGCTGCTGGACGTGTCAAAGTTGAGTATGTACGTTCAGAGCGTCCATGGTTGCATCCAGGGCAATCTGCTGAAATCTTAGTTGATGGCCAATCAATTGGTTACTTGGGCCGCTTGCATCCATCTTTAGAAAACGAACTAGATTTGAGCACAACTTGGGTTGCCGAGCTTGATCAGGCTGCTGTTTTGCAATCTTATGTATCTAATTTTACAGAATTATCACGTTTTCCTTCGGTTAGACGTGATATTGCGCTTTTAATCTCTGATAATATAAATGTTAGAGATATTCAGCAGTTAATCGAAAAAACTGGTGGAGAGCTTTTAGACTCTACTTGGTTATTCGATGTGTATACGGGGCAGGGTGTCGAAGAAGGTAAACGCTCATTAGCGTTTGCGTTATTATGGCAACATCCTTCACGTACGCTTGAAGATGCTGAAATTAAATCTGGTATGGACAATATAATCCAAGTGTTGGAAAACACTTATCAAGCGACATTGAGGGCCTCATGACAGCACTAACTAAAGCAGACATGGCTGATCATTTAAGTGAGTTAACCAGCTTAAATCGCCGTGAAGCAAAACAAATGGTCGAGTTGTTCTTTGACGAAATTAGCCAAGCGCTTATTGCGGGCGAGCAGGTTAAGCTTTCTGGTTTCGGTAATTTCGAGCTTAGAGATAAACGCGAGCGTCCAGGACGTAATCCGAAAACTGGCGAAGAAATTCCGATTTCTGCACGCCGTGTAGTTACCTTCAGAGCGGGTCAGAAATTTAGACAACGCGTTGGAAATGAGCAGATCGATTGATCTGCTTTTTTATTTATGACTTTAAATAAATCTAGAATAAATTTTTCTTAATATTAGAAAAGTATACTTAGCCATTAATACATCAAATCTATTTTTGATGCGTAAACATAAAATTTAGGTATAAAAAAAGAGGACAAAATGTCCTCTTTTTTCGCTAATCTAGAGTATAGATTAGTGTGCAGCAGAAGCAGCAGCAGTAGCTTCAGAAGCAGCAGTAGTAGCTTCAGAAGCAGCAGCAGCAGTTTCAGAAGCAGCAGCGTCAACAGCTACAGCAGCTTCAGAAGCAGCAGCAGTAGCTTCAGAAGCAGCAGCTACAGCTTCAGATGCAGCATCAGCAGCTTCTTCTTTCTTAGAACAACCAACGAAAGCTAAAGTAGCAGCAACAGCAGCAGCAACAGCGAATTTTTTGAATAACATGGCATCACTCTCACAAAAAAGATTTGAGATTAAAAAAACCTAAGTTGGACTGTTTTGCTTTTATTATTCCTAAAACGTAGCTAGGTAACAACGCATGGAGCAGTCTAACTGGTCTGCCGCTATGCTATCACTGCAAATGTTGAAATACTACTGTTGGCTGTCAAAAAAGATCGGGAAAAGAGTGAAAAAAGCCTGTTTTTTAACAGAAAAAAACAATTAATCAGCTGAGATATATTGGAAAAGGTATAAGTAAGCTACTAAAAAACATGGCTTTTTTATATTAAAAATATTTGTTTTCAAAAACTTATAAATAATTTTACATAAAAATCAGCAAAATGTATTTTTGTGTAAAGCTTGTCAACCAAATAAAAAAGGCCACTCAATAGAGCGGCCTTTTTAGAATAAATAATATGTTTATGTTGAAGCTTTACGTTTCATCTGATCAAAGAAATCATCATTTGTTTTGGTTTCTTTCATACGATCAAGTAAGAACTCCATAGCCGCCAACTCATCCATAGGGTGAAGAAGTTTACGGAGAATCCAAACTTTACGTAATTTATCTTCATCCATTAAACGTTCTTCACGACGTGTGCCAGATTTCTTAATATTCATGGCAGGGAAGACGCGTTTTTCAGCAATACGGCGATCAAGTGTAATTTCTTGGTTACCTGTACCTTTAAACTCTTCGTAAATTACATCATCCATTTTACTGCCAGTCTCGATAAGAGCAGTAGAGATGATTGTTAAAGAACCGCCTTCTTCGATATTACGAGCAGCACCGAAGAAACGTTTTGGACGTTCTAAAGCATGTGCATCCACACCACCAGTTAATACTTTCCCTGATGAAGGAATTACTGTGTTGTATGCGCGGGCTAAACGTGTAATGGAGTCAAGTAAAATCACGACGTCCTTTTTGTGCTCAACAAGACGTTTTGCTTTTTCAATGACCATTTCTGCAACTTGTACGTGACGTGCTGGTGCTTCATCAAATGTTGACGCAACGACTTCACCGCGTACAGTACGCTCCATCTCGGTTACTTCTTCTGGGCGCTCATCAATTAATAAAACAATAAGGAAAACTTCCGGATTGTTTCTCACAATAGATTGAGCAATGTTTTGAAGTAACATTGTTTTACCCGCTTTTGGCGGAGCGACAATAATAGAACGTTGACCTTTACCGATTGGTGCAACTAAATCGACTACACGCGCGGTCAAGTCTTCTGTTGTACCATTACCAAGTTCCATAACCAGTTGTTCGGTCGGGAAAAGTGGAGTTAAGTTTTCAAATAAAATTTTGTTACGTGAATTTTCTGGTGTGTCATAGTTAATTTGATTAACTTTGAGCAAAGCAAAATAACGCTCACCTTCTTTTGGTGGACGAATGGTACCTGTGATGGTGTCACCTGTACGCAAGTTAAAGCGTCGGATTTGTGAAGGACTCACATAAATATCATCCGGACCAGCTAAATACGAACCTGCGGCAGAGCGCAAAAAACCAAAACCATCAGAGAGAATTTCAAGAACGCCGTCACCAAAAATTTCTTCGCCATTCATCGCATGGCGTTTCAAGATGGCAAAGATAATATCTTGCTTTCGGTTACGAGCCATACCTTCAAGGCCCATAAATTCAGCAATTTTAATTAGTTCGCCGATTGGTTTTTTCTTGAGTTCAGTTAAGTTCATAAGGGTCAGAATTAGAAAAGAGTAGAGTGTGGTTTAAAAAGAAGAAAAATCGCTCGCATACAAAAAAGAGTATCGCAATTGTATTTACACAATAACAATTCAGAAGTCTGATTAACTGTTTCGAAGAGAAATGTGAAAAAACAATTTCTGTTGCCGAGTGGCGATCTTTATGTTTGTGTCTTGTAAGAAGCCGGACAGAAGACGATTCCCTTCAGTGCCTCTTGAGCATGCAATATAAGTGAGATCAGCTAATTTGTCAATTTATAGCCGAAAAAAATACGCTATAAAGGTATAGCGTATTTTCATCTGTAACGTTACGTCTTAAACGTTTTCGTCAATGAAGCTAACGAGTTTAGAACGAGGCACAGCGCCGATTTGCTGAGCTACTACTTCACCATTTTTGAAAAGTAATAGAGCAGGAATATTACGGATATTGTATTTCACTGCCGTCTCTTCACAAGAAGTCACGTCAACTTTAACGATTTTTACTTTACCCGCATATTCACTTGATAAATCTTCAAGAACAGGTGCAATTGCTTTACAAGGTGCACACCAACCTGCCCAAAAGTCAACAAGTACAGGTGTTTCAGCATCTAGAACATCTGCTTGGAAGTTATCATCAGTTGTATTTACAATAGTCGCAGACATGGTACGGCTCCAATTTTTAGAAAAAAGTGCTATCACTATAGGAGGAGATAATCTCTATCAGTATTACATAGCTACTTAGTTCAATATAAGGGTTTGATGCTATTATTCAAGGCTTAAGTAAAATTGTCTAATGGATGCTGACGATATTCATCATCGGCTTGTACAATCGTTTAACAAATAGAAAAATATCAAAGGCTATTAATTGTTGATGAAAATGGCTTTTCAATTGCATTCTTGTGAATTACTCTAGGCGTGAATTGTTATGGGTTTAGTTCAATAATGTCTGACTTTCTGATTGATGAAGAATTACTTGCTGCCATAGATATGGGGTCGAACAGTTTTCACCTTGCCATTGCACGGGTAGATCACGGTGAAGTTAAAAAAGTGGCTTCAATGTCAGAAAAAGTACAGCTTGCAGCTGGTCTTGATGAAAATAAAAACTTAACAGAAGCAGCACAGCAACGTGGTTTAGCCTGTTTGGCTCGTTTTGTTGGGCGTTTAGGCTCAGTTCAGCCTAACCGTTTAAGAATTGTGGCGACGAACGCTTTGCGTCAGGCTAAAAATGGACATGAGTTCATTCAAAAAGCTGCTGAAATTTTACCTAAACCTATTGAAATTATTGCAGGCCGTGAAGAAGCACGCCTGATTTATCTTGGTGTATCACATACGATGGCCAATGGTGGACGCCGCTTAGTGGTTGACATTGGTGGTGGATCTACCGAGTTTATTATTGGCGAAGAATTTGAGCCAATTTATACTGAATCATTACAAATGGGTTGTGTAGCCTATACAAAAGCATATTTTGCCGATGGTGAAATCACACAAAAAGCATTTGATAAAGCAGTTGTTGCTGCGCGTAAAGAGCTTTCAGCAATCGCCACCACTTATAAGATGGAAGGGTGGGATACTGTTGTAGGTTCAAGTGGGACCATTAAAGCTTGCCGCCAGATTATGGTGAATATGGGGCTAAGTGACGAGCAAGAAAATGTCACACGTGAAGGTCTGCATAAACTTAAAGATAAGTTACTTAAGTTCAAAAATATTTCTGAAATTGATTTTGAAGGACTTCGAGAAGACCGACGAGCAGTTTTGCCAGCCGGATTGGCAATTTTGTACGCTGTTTTTGAAGTTTTAGAAATTGAACGTTTGGCATATTCTGATGGTGCATTACGTGAAGGAGTCATGTATGACCTGTTAGGCCGTTTTAAGCATGAGGATATCCGCGACCGTAGTGTACAAGCGTTAATGGGACGTTATAACGCCGATCCGAAACAGGCAGAACGAGTTGTAAATACGGCTCAACACTTATTTGACAGTGTCGCTAAACCGCTTAATTTAACGAGTGAAGACAGTGACTTACTGCGTCGTGCAGCATATTTGCATGAAATTGGTTTAGCGATTAGTCATGGTGGCTATCATCGTCATGGTGCTTATTTATTACAACATTCCGATATTCCTGGTTTCTCACAAATTGACCAAAATCATCTTTCACATTTGGTTGCTCATCACCGCCGTAAATTGCGAAATGATGTAAAAAATGAAGTTTTAAAGGCTGGTGGTCATAAATTAGTTTATTTAAGTTTGTTACTTCGCCTAGCAGTTTTACTCAACCATAGCCGCAGTGATCAGATGCTTCCTGCCATTGAATTGACCATCATAAATGATCAACAATGGCAACTTAGTGTTTCTGGTGATGCCAAACAATGGCCATTGTTAGTTGCCGACTTGCATGATGAGCAAGAGCAGTTTAAGCATTGGGACATTGAATTGAATATTCAGTCGGAAAAATTTATCGATTAAAGGGATAATATTCGACCTATGAAAAAAGCTACTCAGTCCAAAGCGTGGACAACGGTTCAAATTGCACGTCATCCTGAACGTCCGCAGTTTCTAGATTATGTCGGTGAAATCTTTACAGAGTTTGATGCATTGCATGGTGATCGTTTGTTTGGTGACGATGGTGCGATGGTAGGTGGTCTTGCTCGTTTTGACGGTCAACCTGTGATGGTCATTGGACAACACCGTGGTCGTAGTACCCGTGAAAAATTAAAGCACAACTTTGGAATGTGTAACCCAGAAGGTTACCGTAAATCTCAGCGCCTTTTAGATATGGCTGAGCGTTTCAATCTACCAGTTTTCACCTTTATTGATACTATGGGTGCATATCCGGGTGTTGGTGCTGAAGAACGTGGTCAGGCAGAAGCAATTGCGACTAGCCTTGCTCAACTTTCAAGTCTGAAAGTACCTGTAATCGCAACAGTACTTGGTGAAGGCGGTTCTGGTGGTGCTTTAGGTATTGGTGTTGCTGACAGAGTGATTATGTTGTCACATAGTATTTATTCTGTGATTTCGCCTGAAGGCTGTGCATCTATTTTGTGGAAAACTGCTGAGAAAGCAGCTCAAGCGAGTGAAGCTTTAGGTTTAACAGCAGATAAACTACAATCGCTAGGTATTGTTGAATATGTAGTAGATGAAGGTGAAGGTGCGCATTTAGATCCTGAGCGTGTGATGCAAAACTTAAAAGTAGTTTTAAAGCAGGCTTTGGATGAATTGCTACCAATGGATGCAAATGAACGATGCGAAGCACGTTATCAACGTTTAATGAAGTTTGGCAGCGAAAATTTAGGCATGGCGTCTTAAAGCAAGCTCAAGAGTTCTCTGAAAAAAGTTCTTTTCTTATTGGATGTAGTGGTGGCATGGATTCAATGCTACTGCTACATTTAATGGCTCAAATTTTCCCTCAAAAGATCCGAGCAATTTATATTGATCATCAACTGCAAGATCAAAGTGCAGAGTGGGCGGAAGTGGTTGCCACACAGGCAACAATATTAAATATTCCTTATATTATTCAGAAAGTTCAGATCGCAAACGGCAATCTGGAAGCACAAGCACGTCAAGCGCGTTATCAAGCATATCAGCAACATTTACAAGAAAATGAAATTCTGTTGCTTGCTCATCATCAACAAGATCAGGCAGAAACAGTTATTTTGCGATTATTGTCAGGTGCGGGAGTAGATGGGCTTGCTGCGATGCAGGCTATTGATTACCGTAAAGATATGACAATTTGGCGCCCCTTTTTGGATTTAACACGTGAGCAAATCGCTTTATGGACTGCTCAACTTGAAGTTAAATATATTGACGATCCAATGAACTATGACACCCATTACGATAGAGTGTGGTGTCGTGAAGCACTGTGGCCATTTTTAACAAGTCGTTTTCCAAAAATGCAGCAAGCTTTGAGCCGAACCAGTTATCTGATGCAAGATGCTTCTGAAATTTTAGAAGAAGTTCTCAAAGATGATTGGCAATATTCTGGTTCAGCTGACTATTTAAATTTAACGAAATTATATGAGTTATCTTTTGCGCGGCAGCGCCAGTTACTTTCTGCGTGGATGAAAGGCCAAGGGCAATATCGACCTGCATTTGAAATGGTCGAACGTCTGAGAACAGAAGTTATTGAGTCTAAGTCAGATGCTCAAGCCGCTTTACATTGGAACCAGTTTTACTATGTCCGTTATCAAAATATACTCTATAGGTTGAGTAAACAGATTTATTTCGCTGAAACTTTAAATCCGGTTGATGCTGAACTAGAGCATTCATTTAAATTAGAAGAAAGATGGCAGGGCGCAGCTGGACTATTCCATGTTGAGTGTAAAAAAATTGGTTTAAGTCATTCTTTATTGAATAAAAAATTAAAAATCATTCGACGTCAAGGTGGGGAAAAGATTCACCTATATGGTCGTGTTGGGCAATGGCCTTTAAAAAAAGCAATTCAAGAAGCACATATTTTGCCTTGGCTTCGTCATACAATTCAAATATTAGTCTTAGATAATGTTATGCTTGGGGTTTTTACACCGAAAGGATTTTGGTTGGCTCAGTCTCCATATTGTGAGGAAGGAGGGTGGCAACCAGATTTAATTTCTCATTCTTGTAATCTGGTAAATGGCGAATATAGTTATGGCAACAGCAGTGAATTGTAATATCTGTTTTATTGGTGGTGGTAATATGGCCCAAGCATTAATTGGCGGGCTCATTTCAAGAGGATTACCACCAACACGTATTACCGTTTCAGATCCTGTCGAACAAATTCGTCAACTATTGCAAGAAAAAGAAGTTCATGTAACTCAAGATAATACGGCTGCTATCCAGAATGCCGATGTAGTTGTTCTTGCTGTAAAACCACAAGTTCTGGCAAATGTTCTACGTCCGTTAAAAGGTTTATTATCGGATAAATTGGTTATTTCAATTATTGCTGGTGCGGAAATTAAGACAATATCAAATCTGATTGATAGTGAACGTATTGTGCGAGTTATGCCAAATACACCTGCATTAGTTCAAACTGGTGCTCATGGTATTTACGCGACTGATGTGGTTGGTGCCTCGGACCGTGAATTAACGAGTCAGATTTTAGCAGCAACTGGTTTAACAATTTGGGTAAACTCCGAAGCTCAAATTGATGCGGTAACGGCAGTTTCAGGTTCAGGCCCAGCTTATTTCTTCTACCTCATGGAAAGTATGATTCGTGCAGGTAAAAATTTAGGTTTGGATGAAAAAGTTGCAACTGCTTTAACTCTTCAAACAGCATTAGGTGCAGCTCAAATGGCAATTACGAGTTCAAATACTCCGTCTGAGCTGCGTAAAAATGTGACGTCACCGAATGGTACGACCCAAGCTGCACTTGAAGTTTTTGATCGTGCACAAATCTCTCAAAATATTCAATCTGCATTAGCTGCTGCACAGAAACGTAGCCAAGAATTGGCTCAAGAACTGAGTGACAGTGCAAAATAGCTTTAATAGGATAAGACAACTATGGGTGCAAATTCTGCGCTAATTTTTGGAATTTTAATTAACGTCGCGATTTTATTGGTCTTTTTCCGTTTTTTAATGCAATTGGCGGCAGTAAGTCCTTATAATCCTGTGGTTTTATCGACAGTAAAGGCGACTAAGATTGTTGATATTTTTGGCCGAATTTTTCCAACAGTCGCAAAAGGCCGATTCAATCTGGCAGCGTTGGTTCTTTTAATTATTTTATATTTACTGAAAATTTTCGGTGTAATGTATCTTTCGGGTTCCATGCCAAATAGTCCGGTTCATTTAGTGATTCTGACTTTTGTGACCATGATTCAGGATTTGATTCGTTTCTGCCGTTACTTAATTTTTGCAACAATCATTTTGAGTTGGGTCGTTATGTTTACTCAATCTCGTTCACCTTATATTGAGGTGATTCAAGATTTAGCTGAACCGTTACTCGCCCCATTCCGTCGTTTATTACCTAATATGGGGATGATTGACTTAGCTCCAATTCTGGCATTTTTGGCACTCTATATTGCCGAGATCTTAATGAATGAAGTCGCTAAAGTTTTATTAACTGGACTTTAATTTTGTAAGATTAAAAAAAGGGCTGTATTACAGCCCTTTTTTATTGGTTTATCGATAAATTAATGGGCATCATCCCAGTTTTTACCTTGGCCTACTTCTACGACTAACGGTACAGAAATTTCCAGAACAGACTGCATGACATCCGCAATTTGTTTTGAAAGTTCATCTGCAATGTTTGAATCAACTTCAAACACCAATTCATCGTGAACTTGAAGTAATAGTTTTGCTTGATCTTTTGGCAGGATTTTATCTACTTCAATCATTGCTAACTTAATAATATCAGCAGCACTACCTTGTAAAGGTGCATTAATTGCAGCACGTTCAGCAGCTTTACGTACCATCACATTTCGAGCGTCAATATCCGGTGTATAAAGGCGGCGACCTAAAATAGTTTCAACAAACCCTTGTTCCGATGCTACTTGGCGAGTACGTTGCATGTATTCGTAAATGCCAGGATAGCGTTGGAAGTATTGTTTGATATAGTTTTGCGATTCTTCACGAGTAAAGCCAAGTTGACGAATTAAACCAAACTCGGACATGCCGTAAAGTAGACCGAAATTCACAGCTTTAGCCTGACGGCGCTGATCATTGGTCACATCTTCAATTGCAATACCTAACACTTCTGCCGCTGTTCTACGGTGTACATCTTGACCATGTTGGAATGCATGAACTAAGGCATCATCTTGAGAAAAATGAGCCATTAAACGAAGTTCAATTTGCGAGTAATCGGCTGCTAACAAAACTCGTCCTTCCGGTGCAATAAATGCTTTACGGATTTGACGGCCAATCTGTCTACGAATTGGAATGTTTTGTAAGTTAGGGTCAGAAGAGGATAGGCGACCTGTTGCCGTTAGTGCTTGATGATAGCTGGTATGTACACGATGGGTGTCATTATGCGACTGCTCAATTAAACGGTCAGTATAGGTGCTCTTTAATTTTGCTAATCCACGGTGTTCTAAAATAATTTCTGTTAGGGGATGCTCAATTTTTTCAAGAACACTTTCACTGGTGCTGTATTGTCCAGTTGCAGTTTTTTTACCACCTTTAATGCCTAACTTATCAAATAGAATTTCACCTACTTGTTTAGGCGAAGCAATATTAAAAGTTTCACCTGCAATTTCCATGGCCTGATTTTCAAGGTCTTCCATAGTTTTCGCAAATTCAACACTTAATTTATCTAAGAAAGCATGATCTAAACGGATTCCATCTTCTTCCATACCCGATAAGATTCGAGCAACTGGCATCTCAATGTTATATAAAATATTTTCCAATTCAGGATGTGCTTTAAGTTTATTTGAAAGTACTTCATATAAACGATAAGTCACATGTGCATCTTCTGCTGCATAATGTGCTGCAACTTCAATCTCAATTTGATTAAAAGTCTTCTGTTTTGCACCTTTGCCAGCAATTTGCTCAAAAGTAGTGGTCAAATGGCTTAGGTAAACACGAGCAACATCATCCATGCCATGACGAGTAGCTGCTGCATTCAGTACATAAGATGCCAGCATGCTATCGAAATACCAACCTTTAAGTTCAATACCGTGATTAGCAAAAATGTGCGCATCATATTTAAGATGATGACCGATTTTTTTAACTGCTTCATTTTCAAGTACAGGTTTGATTTGCGCTAAAACTTGTTCACGGTTCAGTTGTTGTGGCGCATTTTCGTAATTATGTGCTAAAGGAACATAGTAGGCATCTTTCGCATCAAATGCGATTGAAAAACCAACCATCTCGGCAATACGGTAATCAAGACTTGTGGTTTCTGTATCAATAGCAAAATGATCGGCATTCTGCATGCGTTGCCAGAGCTGATCCCATGCTTCTTGTGTTAAAACAGTGTGATAGTTTGCAGTTCCAAGCTGGTCATCTTGACTAGTCAAGCTTGCTTGATCTTCTGTTTCAATCGTTTGAGCAGGTTTAACTTCATTTTGGACAATAGTTTGTGAAGCTTGCTGCTTATAGCTTGAGCTATTTGGATTGTATGGATGATCGAGAGACTGTAACTGGTTTCTAAACTCAAGCTCCGTATAGAGATTGCGTAAGGCATCTACATTTGGATCAGTAAGTTTTAATTCATGCCAGTCGAGTTCTAAAGGAAGATCACAGACAATGCTTGCCAACTGGTGATCAAGCTTAATATTGTCTAAATTATCTTTAATATTTTGGCTCAGTTTGCCTTTAAGTTGGTCTACATTGGCAATGATATTATCCAATGTCCCATATTCGGTCAGTAATTTGGCAGCCGTCTTTGCGCCTACGCCAGGTACACCCATAATGCCGTCAGATGCATCACCCATAAGGGTTAAGTAATCGATAATCTGATTTGGCCAAACACCAAATTTTTCAAATACGCCGTCGGTGTCTAGTACTCGATCTTTAAAGCTATCTTCAAGTTTTACATAGTCATTAACCAGCTGGGCCATGTCTTTATCTCCGGTTGAGATAAGCACATGATGACCTTCTTTTACGGCGCGTTTAGCGAGAGTCCCGATAATGTCATCGGCTTCTGCACCCGGAAGACTATATAAAGGAATCCCTTGAGCCTTAATCAATGCATGTAAATATGGAATCTGTTGAGACAATTCTTCCGGCATAGTCGGGCGGTCACCTTTATAAATAGGTGAAAGCTTATGACGGAAAGTTGGCTCAGGCGTATCAAAAATGACAGCCATATGTGTCGGTTGCATACGACGCATCAATTTTTGAATGGCAGAAATTGCTCCACGTATTGCATTGGTATGTAACCCTGTAGAGGTCGTCAATGGTGGTAATGCATGATATGCACGAAATAAAAAATAGGACCCATCAACCAAGACAAATGGTGGCATTGAACAATTCCTTAAACTGAATTATGGGTATTTTACGTGAAAACGGCTATGAATGCAGGTTTATGATTTTTGCAGTATTTTGTATGTATAAATATACGCATGTATTGGCTTGAAGTAAGATGGCCTGTAATGAAGGTGTCATATTGCTAAGCCCATGTATAAAAAAGACAAACAGGGAATGATCATCGTTTTGATCGCTTTGACTTTGTTTTTAGCCATTTCAATTGGTTTTAAATTTCAGAGTGCCGTTGTTGCTTTATCTATTGCGCTCACAGTCATACTGGTTCAGTCATTATCAAGTCTGCATCAACGTTTAACTCATTTAGAACAACAGTTTTCTCACAAGATAACGCCACTTTATTCTATTCATATGCAAAGAACGGTAATTTATACCGCAGCTTTGGTTGCATTAGTTGCTTATATCAATCATTGGATGTGGATTGCTGGTGGGGCATTACTGGTTTTACTGTTATGTTTGATTCAAACCATCAGTGCATTTCATACTCGTTTATTGTTCCTCGAGACAGCCAAGCAAACAGTAAATGTAAATGAATCTATACATACAGAAGTGATAACGCCTGTATTAGGGCAAGTTGATCCAAACAATATTACCGAGCCAGCTTTACCCGAAACAATAGCATTAAATCAAGAAAAACAAACAGTTCGTACGCAGACCACCGCATGGTGGCAACCAGCAGTCGATTGGATGATTCATGGTAATCCAATTTTAAGGGTTGCTGTTGCTGTGCTTATGGTTGGGGTAGTGTTGCTATTACGTTTTGCAAGTGAGCGCTGGCAGTTGAGCTTAGGTGTGAAACTTGGTTTTATTGCGATTGCAGGAGGTGTATTAACAGCATTTGGATATACCTTGCAAAAGAAAAACCAGCTATTTGCTGTGGCATTGCAAGGTGTAGGGTTAGCTGTTGTCTTTCTAACGCTTGTGTTCTCACATCATTTTGGTGTAATCACCAGCCTAACTACAGCCAGTATTCTATTTACGATTTTATTAGCAATTACAGTATTCCTGAGTTTAAAACAACAAGCTATTTATTTGGCAATACTCGCACTGGGTATGGCGTATGCGGCTCCTTTAGTTATTCCGCAATATCGTCCTGATGTGGTTTTTTTATTTAGTTACTATCTTGTTATTAATCTTGCAGTCGCTGCGGTTAATTTTATTCAGCCTTGGAAAATCCTAAATCAGATCGCTTTCTTTGCCACAATGTTTATTGGCGGTAGTGCAATTGCATTTTATGCAGAGCCAGCAAAATTTGACACATTAGACTGGATTTTATGGCTCCATATAACGCTATTTATTTGGTTAAGTGTTCGTTATAGCCAAAATATCTCTCGGGTTTCAGAACACGAAAAACAAGAGAGGAGTCGTTTACCTCCGCTGTTAGATGTTGGTCTTATTTTCAGTGTACCTGTACTAGGCTTTACGCTTCATGCTTATTTAGTTCATGAGTCGACCCAAGCTTTAACAATTGGTGCTGTTGTTTTAGCAGGCACTTATGCGGTGTTAACGTTCTGGATTAAAAAAACTCATCCCCAGCTTTCAGTCCTGGCAAAAAGTTTTTTCATTCTCGCGGTTGCTTTTTTTGCCTTAATTTTTCCACTCGCAAAAGGGGCGCACTGGACTGCTATTGGCTGGGTTGCACAAGGGACGGCTTTAATCGTTTGGGGAGTAACTGAACGCTACCGTTTAAGCCGATATATCGGTGTGATTTTAGTTTTACTCAGCTCCCTTGCACTGTTTTATCAGGTTTGGGCAAATGAAGAGTTTCCAACACTAAGCACTAGCATTTATGCAATTGCCCAATTCATTTCGGCCTTTTATTTATTGCAATACAACAGCAAAGAACAACGCTATTTTAGCGCAAGCATGTTTAGCGGTATTTTCTTATGTTTAGGCATGTATGCGGGCGCCGTAGCAGGTGTAGAAATAATGGCATGGCATCATCATGCTTTAAGTCCATATTTGATGTTTGCTATCGCTCTAATAGCAATATTTAGTGCGATTGTTCACTATAAACTTCGTGTGCAATGGCAAAGTTTGCAGTTAATTTTAATTAGCCTGTTACTGTTGTTAATTTTGGGAGAGGTCTCTGTTAGTCAAGTATTTACGTTGTTTAAATGGGTAGACTCATTACAGCAAACTACTTTCCTAGTCTCTACCATTATTCTTAGTGGCTTATTTATTATGGCTCAACCGCAGTCAAGTCATTTGGGTTACGTCAAGGTATGGGCGGGTTTAAGCTGGTTAGCGTTAGCGATAGTTGGCGTGGCTATTTTCCCAAAAATGCCAATTGTCGCTTTGGCTTTTGTTCCTGTGGTTTATTCGCTTTGGGCGTATAAGGCTCATAAAACAACACTGTTACATCAAATTCCAGTTTGGTGTTTAAGTTTAATTTGGTTGTTAGTTGTGAGCGTTGATCGCCACTCCGCTGAGTACCTTTATTTTGTTCCTTTATTTAACTTAACTGATTTTCTTTCTATTGTAGTATTTGCAGGTCTGCTCTTTATTATTTATCAGCATGCTTTTGATCAAGATAAATCGCTGGAATGGACTTTTAAAATTACAACAATTTTAGTGGGCTTACTGGTATTTAGTAGTGTAGTCGTCAGAGGCTTGCACCATTACTGGGCAACACCGCTATGGAGTGCTTCAATTTGGACAAACGGTGTAGTACAGCTAAGTTTGACGTTACTTTGGGTTATATTGGCATTTGTTTTGACTACATACTCTAGTCGAAAAATGATTCGTCAACTCTGGTTTGTAGGCGCTGCACTTTTAGGGATTGTTGTATTAAAACTAATTTTGCTTGATCTATCACAAAGTGCGACATTAACTCGGGTCATTTCGTTTATTGGAGCAGGTGGGGTAATGTTGATTATTGCTTATCTTGCGCCATTACCACCGTCATCCTCTGTACAGAAGAATCAAGAGCCTAAGCTTTAGGCTCTCGTTTTAACTCTTTTTGATTGCTGTATTGATCGCTATCATCTTCAGCAAAAGCAGTAGATGGTCGATCAATTAAGCCCATTTTCGGAACAGGAATTTCAATTTGGTTATCTAAAAAACCATTTCGGATACGTTCTTGCATTTCATCTCGAACTTTTAAAGAGTTTTCTTGACGACACCACATTGCAAATAAAAGCTCAATCGATGACTCCCTGAAGGCAGTAACTGTAACAGCAGGTTTTGGATCATCTAACACGAGTGGATAATTCGCTGCGACGTTAAGTAGAACCTCACGAACTTTAATAATGTCTTCATGAAAGTTAATTGCCAAAGTAATTGGAATACGCCGTATTGGATATTTTGATAAGTTGTGTACAGGAGCACGAATGAGTTGTTCGTTTGGTAAACGAATATAGACGTTGTCGAGTGTAAGTAACTTTACCGAAAGCAAATCAATTGAGATAACTTCGCCTTCGATTGTATTCCCTCGAATAAGTGTAATTTGAATCGTATCACCGACCTCAAATGAACCTTCACCAATCAAAAATAAACCACTAATCAAGTTACTGGCAGATGTTTGTGATGCGAAACCGAGTGCTACTGTTAAGATCCCCGCTGCCCCCAGAAATACACTAAGTTTGAACCCGGCTTCTTTTAAACTCGTCATAATGAAGAGTAAGAAAATAAAATAGAAAATACCGCGGCGCCATACCAGACGCTGGTGAGCATTAAAACGTGAGCCAACGGTTCTAATAAATGTATTTGAAATAATACGGGCAAGGACAAAACCAATAAAACAAAGCACAACACCGACTAAAATTTCACTAATTCGTTCGGTATTGATATTGGTAAATATGCTTTTGAGGCTATCAGCGATATCTTTTGGAATACTTGAATCGGCCATAAAACCCCCTTAAAAGAATGAATCAAACATATTAAATAGCGCACCACCCGGTGAACGTGGTGGGTGAACATAAGTCACTTCACCTGCCAGAGGGGGAGTACGGTTTTCAATACGAATACGGGCTGGGCGGTCAGAGCCTTCATAGTAGACTTTGATTTGTGATGTCCATAAACGTCCCGTACTTTCACTATAAAATAACGGTAGGGCGATAACCGGTACATTCATACGATCAAAGCGTAATTGATGATTACTGGTATTATGAAAATCGATCGGCGTAACTGCACGAAAAGCACGTGGGGTTAATAGATTTAAATCGGTACGACCATCAACAGAGGTTGCATAACAAATTTCACCTTGCTGGGCATTAGGACCAAACCATGTATCTTTGGGTTGAATTACAGGAACCTCAAATAAAGGTTCATGCTGACTTTCAACTAAACCGGCAATCCATAGGGGGGTACTAATATAAAGTGTCCCACGTTGACCCGCTGGAATGTAGATTGGATCAACCGGTTTAATTACCACTGATCGGTCCGCCAAACGTGGCATGAGTAGAAACTTCGGATTTGTTTTCCGAAACATATAACGTTCGACTTGCACAGAATGTGGAAAACCAAAATTTGCATCCGTTATGATGTGCCAATCTTGCTCATTATCATCTTGGAGAGTCGGGCGATAATATTCGATACGCCATTCTTTTATGCCACGTGTTAAACGAAAGAGCATTGAACCGAATTGCCATGCTTTGGACTGGTTAATTTCAAAGTGCTGTTCACCCCACCATTTTAAAGAATTCTGGGGGTGAGGCTGATATTCATTATTTTCAAACAAGACGTAAAATTCCTCTACCGAGTTGTTAAACAGACTTCACGCTGTAATCTGCTTAGAGTACACTCAAAATCATCTTACTCATCATTATAAATTGTGATGCAAATATTGAAACAAATACAAGTTCCATATAGTTTTGCCAAGCGTCATGGTGTTTTATTTCGTTATGACGGTGATCAAGTTTTTATTGTTAGACGTCAAAATACAGAAAAAATTGCATTGCAGGAAGCAAGACGAATTTTGGGGAAACCTGCACACTATCAATTATGCACTGAACAAGAATTTAATAGTCTATTAAGTACCAGTTATGCAGGGGATACAGGCGAATCTCAACAAGTAGCTGCGGGCTTAGAAGACCATCCGGATTTATTAAGCCTTGCAGATCAGGTGCCTGAAACAGAAGACTTGATGGATCAAGAAGATGACGCGCCTATTGTTCGTCTAATCAATGCACTTCTCTCCGAGGCAATTCGAGTAGGGGCTTCAGATATCCATATTGAAGCTTTTGAGAAAAAGCTATCGGTTCGTTTACGAGTAGATGGACAATTGCGTGAGATTGTACAACCGCGCCGTGAACTAGCCCCGTTACTTGTTTCGCGTATTAAAGTTATGGCGAAACTCGATATTGCCGAAAAGCGTGTACCGCAAGATGGGCGTATTTCTTTACGTCTTGCTGGTCGTGAAGTCGATGTCCGTGTTTCAACTTTGCCTTCTTCTCATGGTGAAAGGGTGGTCATGCGTTTACTCGATAAACAAGCGGGTCGCCTTAATATGACTCACCTAGGTTTAATGGCAAATGACTATGAGCGTTTAACTCAGTTGGTACATCGTCCGCACGGTATTATTTTGGTCACAGGGCCTACTGGTTCGGGGAAAACAACGACTTTATATGCTGCCTTATCTGATCTAAATGACAATAGCCGTAACATCTTAACTGCTGAAGATCCAATTGAGTATCAGCTTGAAGGTATTGGCCAAACTCAAGTGAATACCAAAGTAGATATGACTTTTGCTCGAGCTTTAAAAGCAATGTTACGTCAAGATCCAGATGTGGTCATGGTGGGGGAGATTCGTGATTTAGAAACTGCTGAAATTGCGGTGCAGGCATCTTTAACAGGTCATTTGGTGTTATCAACACTACATACCAATACCGCTATTGGTGCAGTGACTCGTCTTAAAGATATGGGGATTGAACCTTTCCTGCTTTCAAGCTCTTTAATTGGGGTGGTTGCGCAGCGTTTGGTTCGTACTTTATGTCCACATTGTATGACATGGCATGAAGCCGATACTTTTGAGAAGCAAGTTTTTCAGCATATTTCCCATGAACCAAGTTTAAAGTTACCAGAGGCTCAAGGGTGTGATCAGTGTTCTCATTTAGGGTTTAATGGCCGTACAGCGATTTATGAAATTGTACCTATTGATGAACCTATGCGCCGTCTCATTCATGGTAATGCAGCTGAATTTGAATTAGAAAATCATGCTCGTCAGTATTCTGGTTCTATTCGCGATGATGGTTTACGTAAGGTGCTCTCAGGTAAAACTACACTTGAAGAAGTACTTCGTGTAACCAATGAAGCAAGTGAAGCATAATTTGTAAGATATAAAAAATGCCCGATATGATTCGGGCATTTTTTATATTAAAACGGCTTTGTTGCATAAAGCCTTTGAAGGTAAAGTTTTCCTAAGTTGCTAAAATTTAGGTTACAACTTGGGTATGAGGT
>ENA-OWOG01000036-OWOG01000036.1-gut-metagenome-genome-assembly--contig:-NODE-36-length-93313-cov-18.302801_pt1 | contig 93313 bp, 89 predicted proteins | sample MGYA00248249_ERZ651793 | MGnify/ENA primary metagenome ERZ651793 (study PRJEB26908, sample SAMEA4031700) | gut metagenome | biome: gut; feature: normal infant; material: stool | place: China | collected 2015... | reverse complement strand
GCACTAGACGCGCTTGTAGATGCCTTTGTTGCAGAGGAATCTGCAGAAGATGCTGCGGTAGATGCTTTTGTTGCTGAACTGTCAGCTTTAGTTGCTGCTGTACTTGCTACCGTAGCAGAGCTATCTGCAGAAGAGGCACTTGTGCTTGCCGCCGTTGCTGCATTTGCTGCTTTTGTCGCTGAACTATCAGCACTAGACGCACTTGTAGATGCTGCACTTGCGGATGTAGATGCACTAGATGCACTAGTACTTGCTGAGGAAGCAGCTGTACTTGCACTAGATGCTGAAGAATCTGCTTTATTGGCTGCTGTTTCTGCTCGTGCTGCAGAGCTATCTGCAGAGGAAGCACTTGTGGATGCACTAGACGCGCTTGTAGACGCAGAGCTTGCTGATGTACTTGCGCTAGATGCTGATGTAGAGGCACTTGATGCACTCGTAGATGCACTGGATGCGCTTGTAGACGCAGAACTTGCAGATGTACTTGCACTAGATGCTGATGTAGAGGCACTTGATGCACTCGTAGATGCACTGGATGCGCTTGTAGACGCACTCGATGCACTTGTACTTGCACTAGATGCTGAAGAATCAGCTTTATTGGCTGCCGCTTCTGCACGATCTGCAGAGCTATCAGCTTTGACTGCTGCCGTACTTGCTGTAGTAGCCGCATTACTTGCTACCGTTGCAGAGCTATCTGCAGAGGATGCACTTGTGGATGCACTAGACGCGCTTGTAGACGCAGAACTTGCCGATGTACTTGCGCTAGATGCTGATGTGGAGGCGCTTGATGCACTTGTAGATGCACTAGACGCGCTTGTTGAAGCAGAACTTGCAGATGTACTTGCACTAGATGCTGATGTAGAGGCACTTGATGCACTTGTACTTGCACTAGATGCAGATGTAGACGCACTCGATGCAGAAGAATCTGCTTTATTAGCTGCCGCTTCTGCTCGATCTGCAGAGCTATCGGCTTTGACTGCTGCCGTACTTGCTGTAGTAGCCGCATTACTTGCTACCGTTGCAGAACTATCTGCAGAGGACGCACTTGTAGATGCACTAGACGCGCTTGTTGATGCAGAACTTGCAGATGTACTTGCACTCGATGCGCTTGTGCTCGCACTCGATGCAGAAGAATCTGCTTTATTAGCTGCCGCTTCTGCTCGATCTGCAGAGCTATCAGCTTTGACTGCTGCCGTACTTGCTGTAGTAGCCGCTGTGGATGCTACTGTTGCAGAACTATCTGCAGAGGATGCACTTGTAGATGCACTGGACGCGCTTGTTGATGCAGAACTTGCGGATGTAGAGGCACTTGATGCACTCGTAGATGCACTAGATGCGCTTGTAGACGCAGAACTTGCCGATGTACTTGCGCTAGATGCTGATGTAGACGCACTCGATGCACTTGTAGATGCACTAGACGCAGACGTAGATGCGGAGCTTGCAGATGTACTTGCGCTCGATGCAGATGTAGAGGCACTTGATGCACTTGTACTTGCACTAGATGCAGATGTAGACGCACTCGATGCAGAAGAATCTGCTTTATTAGCTGCCGCTTCTGCTCGATCTGCAGAGCTATCGGCACTAGATGCGGATGTGCTTGCTTTTGTAGCAGAACTATCTGCTTTAGTGGCTGCTGTACTTGCTACTGTAGCGGAACTATCAGCACTGGATGCAGATGTGCTTGCTTTTGTAGCAGAAGAATCAGCGGAAGATGCTGCTGTAGATGCTTTGGTTGCAGAGCTATCAGCACTGGATGCGGATGTGCTTGCTTTCGTAGCAGAAGAATCTGCAGAAGATGCTGCTGTAGATGCCTTTGTTGCAGAACTATCAGCACTGGATGCGGATGTACTTGCTTTTGTGGCAGAGGAATCTGCAGAGGATGCACTTGTACTTGCTTTTGTTGCTGAAGAATCTGCGGAAGATGCTGCAGTACTTGCTTTTATAGCGGAACTATCAGCACTGGATGCAGATGTACTTGCTTTTGTAGCAGAAGAATCAGCGGAAGATGCTGCTGTAGATGCTTTGGTTGCAGAGCTATCAGCGCTAGATGCCGCTGTAGATGCCTTTGTTGCAGAGCTTGCAGAGGACTGTGCAGATTTATCCGCTGCTGTTGCAGAGTCAGCGGCTTTTGTGGCAGAGGAATTTGCTTTATTAGCGGCTGCTTCCGCACGGATAGCAGAGCTTTCAGAGCTAGATGCAGATGTTGATGCTGCTGTAGCACTAGCAGCTGCTTTTGTAGCAGAGCTTGCAGAGGACTGTGCAGATTTATCCGCTGCCGTTGCAGAATCGGCTGCTTTTGTAGCAGATGATTCTGCCTTTGTAACTGCTGCTTCAGCACGAGTTGCAGATGATGCAGAGGATTGAGCCGATTTGTCAGCTGCTGTTGCAGAGTCCGCAGCCTTTGTAGCAGAGCTTGCAGAAGATTGGGCAGATTTATCTGCTGCTGTGGCAGAAGATGCAGCATTTGTAGCAGCTGTACTTGCTACTGTTGCAGAGGATACCGCTTTTGTTGCTGCCGCTTCTGCCGCTGCTGCAGAGCTAGAGATTGCTGCTTTAGCTGCATTGTACCCTGCTGCTGTAGAGTTAGCTGTAGACACCGCTGCATCAGCTTTAGTTTCAGCACTAGCTGCTTTTACAAGTGCAGAACTTGCTGCTGTAGATACGCTTGTAAGAGCTGTAGCTGTACTTTCAGCCGCTTGAACTACAGCATATAATTGAGATCCGTTAACTGCATCTGTAGATGTAGCAGATACAGTGCCAGCTGCTAAGTTAGTTAAAGTACGTTTTTTAGAAGAAGAGCCAATAGAAACAGTACCACCAGCAGTACCTCCAGCTAATGTATAGCTTTTGCCAGCAATAGTCATTGTACTTGTGCTTGTTGCCGCATCAGTTTCAGAAGCAGCGCCTAAAGCAACACTATCTTGATGAGTTGCTTTTGCACCTTTACCTAATGCAGTACCTAAAGACACAGTAGAGGAAGCACCATCACCAATAACTACGCTTGTACTACCTGTTGCGCTAGCAGAGTTACCAATGGCTATAGATGTATAGCCAGCAGAATTAGCACCATAACCAATAGCTACAGTCCCTGTGTTACCTGCACTAGCACCATAACCAAGCGCAGTAGCAGCGGAGTCAGATGCAGCTGCATTTGTACCTATTGCAATTGCATTATCTTTACTTGCATTTGCACCATTACCAATTGCTGTAGCACTAGTTTCAGAAGCAGTTGCACTTGTACCCATTGCAATTGTATTGGCCTTACTTGCAGCTGCACCATTACCAATAGCAGTAGCAGAGCTTTCAGAAGCTGCTGCACTTGTACCAAATGCAATGGCATTTGCTTTACTTGCAGCTGCTTGTTTACCAATAGCTGTACCGGCTTCACCAGAAGCTACAGTAGCGGTACCAATAGATACGGCATCTGTAGCACTAGCTGCAGTGTGAGTACCAGTATCACCACTGGAACCGATAGCTACAGCATTCTTACCGCTTACGTCTACTTGGTAACCAATACCTGTACCGTATTGTGCAGCACTTGTGATATTAATTGTAGAACCAAGACCTGTACCTTGATTAGCATGTACTTGAGAATTATAACCTACTAAAGTAGAGCCGGATTGATCAACAGTTACGTCCCAGCCTAGACCAATAGATCTTTCTCTTGTAACTTGTACATTTTTACCAATTGCAGTTGCACCCCAACCAGTAGCCGTGTTACCAGCACCAATTGCAATGCCTGCCGTATCATTAGCAGTTGCATTTTCTCCTATAGCAATAGATTTATTCTTAACTGCTTGTGAACTTTTACCGATTGCAATAGCACTACTTTCAGAAGCAGCTGCACTTGTACCCATTGCAATTGCATCAGATTTGCTTGCACTTGCACCATTACCAATTGCAGTTGCTCCAGTTTGAGAAGCTACTGTAGTTTTACCAATTGCTATGCTAGCTTCATTACTAGCACGTGCTGCAGCACCAAGAGCAATAGAATAATCACCTGTAGCACCAGTTTGTGTACCATTATAAGCACTACCGATAGAGATAGAGCGATCACCAGATGCTGTATTGCTGTAACCAATACCCACTGCTGCCGTACCAGATACATTAGTATTAGAACCTGCACCAAAGGCTTGATTGCCTGTAGTATTTACTAAATAACCAACTGCAGTAGCACCACCGCCATTTGCATGAACAGAAGCACCAAATGCATTATCATTTTCTTGGTCAGCCTGTGCATTGTAACCTACCGCACTAGCATTATTTCCAGTAGCCGCTGCTTGATTACCAACTGCCGTAGCACTAATTTTAGTAGCTTGTGCATATGCGCCTACCGCTGTCGCGTTAGATCCTGATGCCGTAGTTTTCATACCTAGAGAGGTAGCATTACCACCAGTACCCTTTGCATCCCAGCCCATAGATACTGCATTACCAGCACTTTCCGCATCACTACCAATTGCAACAGCACCATTATAATCAGCATTAGCTCGACCAATCGCAATAGCATTATTACCATTTGCACTTGCTACACTGCCTGGATCAGTTGTGGAGATTGCAATGCCTTTTGGTGGTGCCGTGCCAGCAAATTTACCAGCTGCATCCACTTGTGCGACATTCCCTGTCACAGCTAATGAAGCCAAAATACCAGCTACAACAATTTTCTTTTTACCTGTCGTGTTTTTAGCCATTTCAGATACAACTACATAACATTGTTTAGATTTGGACCAAATAACCTTGAATATTTTATTCATTTATAGCTTTACTCCTAATTTTTCTAATAATATTTGATATTTAAGTATATTTTCTTTATTTAATGGCGACACCGAATCAATAAGCTTATCATTCCATTTTTTATGGCTTTCAAAATCATCATCATAGGATTTAATAGCATTGATTAACTGGCGTTCACCGTCGTAAGCATCGAACCCATCGTAGTAGAATCCCACATGGTGTGCTTTTAACATTGGTGAGTTATGTACTAGTGGATAATCACCATACAGCGCTTCATAATATACATAGTTCAATGCATTTTCCCATTGGAAGGAAAGTACAATATCCGTATATTTTGCAAGAAATTGTGGCGTAATATGACGCGTTTCAACGGTCATTACATTAGCTTTAACAGCCGATGTATATCCAATATAATTAAAAATAGCATCATTATCTTTAATATCGTATGTATTACATAGATATATATGTTTTACCAATTCTGGGTGATTACGATACGCTTCTTCACCAATCAAAATTGGAATCATGCAGTTTTTTAAAACCGATATATTGGGTTCTAAGACGGAAACACGAGCTCCATTTGATTCCATTTGACCTCGTTCATAACCAAATGTATATGGTTCTTCGATAGATTTAGTCATATGGTCTAAAAACAATGGGTCCCATAAATGAGGAGCCTCATATACAGGAGCTTTTGTCATAATTTCTAAATAGCAACGATTTGTATTCATATGCTGTGGAATCATCCATACAGCATCATATTTCGTACCGTTGAAAGCACGGGCACCAGGTTTATCGTGAACCATCTTTTCCATATCGGCAATGAAATCATTCCCCATACGGTATGACACAATTTTGGCACCACGTTTACGGTATTCTGCTTCGATTTGTGGTTCTAATGTTAATGTTCCCTCAATCAAAACATCAGTCTTATCGATGACTTCATCGCTGTCATAAATATCGATATCCATCAAATCTAACCGCATATTATCAGATATGCTAGATTTATCATTTCTCCAATAAACAAAATAAACAGATTCGACACCGTCAATCTGTTCCAAGCATTGTTTTAAGAAGTACATGTTTTGTCCGGCCCCATTCGACCAGATATGATTGTAAGATTCGCCCCAAAAAAAGGTAATCCCTATATTAATCGTAATCACTCCTCATCTAACTCTTAGAATTCCCCTCATCTAAAATTCATATAGCCCATTGTATCAAATAGATATTACATTGACAATTCTATTTCGAGCATTTTCGATATTTTTATAAAAATACTACGCTTTACAAATAGTTGATTTAAACTTTTTAATATTTAGATAAAATTCGTCAAGTTAAGGTACTAAATAAAAGGTTATTTATAATAGAATAATATATAACAAAATAAGGTAGTCATACATAATCAATAAATTATGCATAACTACCTTATATTTATAATGATATTTCGAATGATTTTAGCTCTATTTTACTATGTTAAACACATAGTGACTTTGCTGCTCTGCCAGTTGAATTCGTTCATGCAAACGTTTTACATAGGCTCTATACATCTCTTGTGCCTCTTCCACAGATACAATATCAAAGGTAATACCATCCCCGATAGGCAACTGGCTAAGTCTAGGTAAATCGGCGGTAATAATAGTACCAATTTTTGTATACCCACCCGTTGTTTGGCGATCCGCCATGAGGATAATTGGATTACCATCAGATGGGACTTGAATGGATCCAAACACAGCGCCATCGGAGATGATATCGGCGCCGTCGATGTGTTCAACAGGGGCTCCATCTAACCTAAATCCCATGCGGTCGCATTGAATGGTTAATGTATAGAGTTCACTACTAAAATTGCGAATACCCGTTTCTGTAAAGTACTTAGCTTGCGAGCCCAGTACAACGCGCAGCGGTTCATGGCATTCACGGCCACCCCGATTAAATAGAACCGTATTAAATAAATGATTTGATTCTCTAGTATAGTCGCAGATGATAGTATCATGCGTGCAGTTCTTTAAACGTACTTCATCGCCAGCTACTAGAGGACGTCCTTCAAATCCACCGATATTCGCCTTTGTATGTGTCGCTACGCTACCGTTGATTTCAGGCACATCAATACCTCCGGCGAAGGAAATATACATGCGCACCCCACATTGGCTAAAGCTGCCAGAGATGACATCGCCGTTATGACAGACAAAAGGAATGTACCGCGGCACCTCAACATTATTAATGGTAGGCCGCATATCAGCACCTGTGAAAGCAACAATACACGTACCTTTCACCTTCAGCGTAGGGCTGAGTACGGTACACTCCAAAGCCCCTACAGGTGTTGTATTCCCTACGAGGGCTTGGCCAATATAATAGCTTTCGGAATCCATAGGACCTGCCACAGGCATACCATATTGTTGAAAGCCTACGCGCCCTCCGTCTTGTACGGTGGTCATCATACCAGGCGAAACCACCTCAAAAGACGTATTCTTATATTCACTTACCGCCACGGAGGTCACCTGCCTTTACATGATGCACAACGGGCTTAAAGGAAGAGCCCAGTTTCTTAATACAGTGGAACGCACTTTCATCAATAGGAACATAGCGCACATAATCGCCTGCCTTAAGAAGGGCCGCCTCTTCACGAGAAGCATCGTACATGGACAGAGGCGTGCGTCCTATAATTTGCCATCCTCCAGGGGAATCCGACGGATAGGTGCCGGTCTGCTCACCCGCGATGCCTACGGACCCTGCCGGAATATGAGTGCGAGGCGAGGACAAACGAGGCGTAGCGATGCGCGGATCCATGCCACCTAAATAGGTAAAACCGGGGATAAAGCCCATCATGTACACGAGGTAATCCGTGCCGCTATGAATGCTCACCACTTCGGCCTCTGTAAGGTGATTATGGGATGCTACAAATCCAAGGTCTGGACCAAATTCACCACCATAGACGGTCGGTATTTCTACGACCGTCACGAGTTCACTTTCATCAGATTGGATAGGCTGCGTACAGATAGGTTCAAGAATGTGGCACAGCTCAGCATAGGTGTAGCGCAGCGCATCATACTGAATGAGAAGCGCACAATAGGTAGGCACCATCTCAGTAATCCCCTCTAAATGGAGGCTTTCAATCCCCGCCACAGTCTGACGGATACGCTGATTAATCTTAGGATCAATAACTTGACCAAATTCGATGGAGATAGCACTATCCCCAACAGGTGAAATTGTGGGATTCATGATGTCCCCCTAACCTAATAATTTTGCAATACCTTGCAAGGATGTAACGCCGATATAAGCAGTCACAAGCACAACAATCCAGCCAGTATAGAATAGAATCGGATTGTGCTTATAATCCCCTACAATATTCGTCTTACGCGTCGCCAATAGCATAACGGCTAAGGTAACAGGCAAGATCAAACCATTCACAGAGCCCGCCACAATTAATAGTGTAGCCGGTTTGCCGATAAAGATAAGAATGCATGTGGACACGAAAATGAATGCCATGATGGTCAATTTTTCATACCGTTCCACCACCTTGAACAAGGTTTTAAGGAAGGATACCGATGTATAGGCAGCACCTACGACAGATGTCAACGCTGCACAAAAGAATACGATACCGAATAATTTATGGCCAATTTCACCAGCACCAAGTAAGAACGCAGAACCTGCTGGGTCCTTTGGATCTAACGCAAAGCCCATGGATACGACGCCAAGTACGGCTAAGAATAACAATATACGAACAATGGCATCTACAGACATGCCCATGAAGGCAGCGCGACGCACATCTTTTAAATGTTCGCGACCTGTAATGCCCGCATCAATCAAGCGATGGCCGCCGGAGAATGTAATGTACCCACCTACGGTACCGCCGATAAGGGTAATCGTAGCTAGCCAAGGGTAATTGGTTGGTACGATGGCATGGGTTGCGGCCTCTGCTACAGGAGGATTAGTAGAAAACGCTACATAACCGATGAGCACGAGCATCACTGTACCCAACACTTTCGCCGTGTTATCGAGAACGCCGCCCATTTTAGGGGATGCAAATAATAAAATTCCCAAGATACCACTGATGGCTGCTGCCGTCGTCGTATCGATACCGAATACGATGTTAAGGCCCATGGATGCACCGCCAATGTTGCCGATATTAAACGCAAGGCCTCCAAGGGAAATCAAGAATGCTACGAAGTAACCAAGGCCGGGCAATACCTTATTCGCAATATCTTGGCCCCGCATTTGGGATATACCAATGATGGTCCACACATTGAGCTGTGCAATGATGGAGAAAATAACGGATACCACAATGGCGAACGCAAAATCCGCCTTTAACTGGCCTGTAAACGCCGCCGTTTGTAACATAAATCCTGGCCCAATGGATGACGTAGCCATCAAAAATGCTGCCCCTAAGAGGACAGATAAACTCGCTTTACCTGTAATCGGTTTCATACTGACTCCTTTTATCAATTCTGATTCTATCTATTCTTATACAATCGATTGTAATCTATCGATTCTGAAAATTCGCTACCACGACACCTGCCATAGTGAGGCCTTCACGAATATACTTTGTGAAAGCTATCGCTTTTGGATTATCGCCATGAACGCATACGGAATCGGCTACAATATCGATTGTTTTACCCGTATTCGTTACGACCTTGCCTTCTTGCACCATCATGAGCACTCGTTCTAATGCCTCTTGCGGGTCTTTTATGAAAGCCCCCTCTTCCGTACGGGGCACCAAGGTACCTTCCTCTGTATAACCTCGGTCTGCAAAAACCTCTTGAATGACAGGGATACCTCGTCGCTCTGCCTCTTTGGCGATATAACTACCGCTGAGCACCATGGCACGAACCTTGGGATTCACCGCTTCCAATCCATCTAGCACTGCATCGGCTAGGTCCGGCGTTACACACGCCATATTGTAAAAGGCACCATGCAATTTCATGTGCTGCAACTCTACATCGTACTGATTGCAAAATCCTTGCAATGCACCGAGTTGGTAGATCATATACGCCCGTGCCTCATCGGGGCTGACCGCCATCTTGCGGCGTCCAAAGCCCATTAAATCAGGATATCCCGGATGAGCCCCTACGGCTACGCCCTTCTCCTTGCACATCTTAACAGTGGCTTCCATAATGAGAGGATCGCCGGCATGCCAACCACAAGCTACATTGGCACTAGTGACGTGATTTAACACCTCACTATCCATACCAAAAGTATAATTGCCAAAGCTTTCACCTAAATCACTATTTAAATCTATATAATGTGACATCACTATGCTCCTCTCGTTCTTCATTTTTCTTATATGCTTGGTTTTCCTTATATTCTAATTTTCCTTATACTCTTCATCTTTTCTTTAAATTCTATAGAATATAGTAACATGATTATACAAAATATATTGATAGGTTATCAATGATTTTTGTCATGTATACAAAATTCATATAATAACGCAAAAAAGCACTCGACGTAATATCGAGTGCTTTCACAATCAATAGGACTATTGTTATATGTGTGTATATGGAGAGAGTTGTAAGGGATTCAATGAAAGGGTCAATAGCCTACCGATTATTTATTGTCCTTGGATGCAGCATCATCAGCTTGTTTGCTGTCATCTGCAGATTTGTCATCATCGGATTTAGCATCGGATGTGTTAGCAGCATCCTTGTCGCTGATTACGATGTGACCATCCACAACATCAGCCAACAAGTGTTTCGCATCGATGTGATCCAAGTAGTAATCAGTTACATTGTCGCGAATTTCGGATTCGATAACACGGCGTAATGGACGAGCGCCCATCGTTTTATCGTAACCTTGTTCCATCAACAAATCTTTAGCTGCGTCAGTTACATCTAAGGTAATTTGTTTTTTAGCCAAAGTTTTGTTAACTTGGTCGAGCATCAAATCAACGATTTTCTTCAAATCTTCTTTACTCAATTGATTGAATTCGATAACAGCATTGAAACGATTCAAGAATTCAGGACGGAAGAATGGAGCAATGCGGTCCATTACATCGACTTTGTTTTCATCGTCATTGTCATTGCCATAACCGAAACCTGCGTTGGATGTAGCGATGATAACAGTATTCTTGAAGTTTACTGTGTTACCTTGACCATCTGTTAAGCGACCATCGTCCAATACTTGAAGAAGTAATGTAATAACTTGAGGGTCTGCTTTTTCGATTTCATCGAACAATACGATGGAATATGGATTACGACGAACGCGTTCAGTCAATGTGTTGGAGTTATCTTCGTAACCAACATAACCAGCTGTAGCACCAATCAATTTAGAAACCGCTGTGCGGTCACTGTATTCGGACATATCCAAGCGGATAATAGCATCTTTGTTACCGAACATATCAAGTGCTAATTGTTTAGCCAATTCTGTTTTACCAACACCAGTAGGACCTACGAATAAGAAGCTACCGATTGGACGGTTACCTTCGTCAAATCCTGCACGGTTACGACGGATAGCTTTAGATACAGCTTCTACTGCTTTATCTTGACCGATAACATGAGCTTGTAAACGAGATTTCATATCTTTCAAACGTTCAATATCGGATGCACCCATTTGAGAAACAGGGATACCAGTCATACGTTCTACCGCTTCGGCTACATCGTTAACCTTAGCCACAACCTTTTGGTTATCAGTGTGTTTGTCAATTTCTTCTTGTAATTTTTGAATACGCATCTTTTCGTTAATGGCAGATTCGTAATCTTCTTTTTGAGCAAACTCTTCTTGTTTTGCTTTAGCATCTGCAATATCTGCTTCTAATGTTTTAATATCAGTTACAGGATGTTGAGAAGCCAAGTGCGCTGCTGTTACATCAATCAAGTCGATGGCTTTATCTGGCAAGCTACGTTGAGGAATGTATTGTACGGAATAATCTACAGCGGCTTTCAAAACGGCATCTGGCAATTCAATGTTATGATGCGCTTCGTATAATGGACGAATGCCTTGTAAAATTTTGAAAGTATCTTCTGCAGATGGTGCATTTACCTTAACTTCATTGAAACGACGCGCAAGTGCTGCGTTTTTCATGATTGTGTTACGGTATTCATCTTGTGTAGTAGCACCGATAACAGTCATTTCACCACGGGACAAAGCAGGTTTTAAGATATCTGCTAAGCCTTTAGAGCCTTGACCATCACCTGTGGAACCAGCGCCCAAGATTTGATGGATTTCGTCGAAGAACAAGATGATATTACCAGCAGCCTTAACCTCTTTGATAAGGTTTTGGATATTTTCTTCGAAGGAACCACGGTATTGAGTACCAGCTTCCAAACCGGAAATATCGATGGAAATGATTTCTTTATTTTTAATCGCTGCTGGAACATCGCCATTTACGATTGCTTGTGCCAAGCCTTCTACAACAGCTGTTTTACCAACACCAGCATCGCCGACTAGAACTGGATTGTTTTTTGTACGACGTGCTAAGATTTCAGCAGTTTCTTGAATTTCTTTATTACGACCGATAACAGGATCAAGCTTACCATTACGAGCTTCGTCTGTTAAGTTCGTACCTAAACGAGCAAGGATACCATCCTTTTTCATTTTGCCTTGTTGAGTTGCAGCTTGTGCTGCTTGAATTTCTTCATTAGTAGGCAAATGACCTGTTTGACGATAATAAGCAAACTCTTCAGGAGTTACTTCACGACCATTAATTTTATAACGACGGTTTTCTGTGGAATAACCTCCCATATTACTCATCAATTGATTAAACAAATCATTCATGCTACCAAATTCACTACCAAAGTTATTGAAGTTGTTGTTCATATAAATTACCTCACTTTTTCACTACAAGTATATCTATTTGACCTTTTAAGTCTCTTTAATTTCTTGCTTTATTTCTAGGTTTCTTTAACCTTATGTCATTATAATAATCTCATTAAGTCAAAAAGTCAATAGGTCAAAGTATAAATTTTTGACTTTTCTTGACTTTTATTTTGACAAATCAGATTTATACGATAAGAATATAGATAAACGCTGGGTTTGTGAGAGATAATTAAATTTGAACTTTTAAAATATTTACTATAAATTAGATTGTTTAAATTGATTTATTCCCTATATAATAGAAATAAAAGTCAAATATATCAAAGGAGATCAAACTATGGCACAAAATTCTTCACCACATACTGATTTCAGTACACTCCAAGACGCCCCTATCACAACAAGTGCTAATAATAAAGAACTAGCAAAGCGTATTAAAGACATTTCCCAGCAAGTACTAAAACGGAATTATAAACTCTATAAAGCATTGGAGAACAAATGAATACACCTAACATTCAATTCACCTTGCAAGATATCTATGAACTTCATACCCAATTAGAAAATGCATTTGTACTTTCATCAGGTGTACGCGATGAAAACCTATTAGCATCAGCCGTCTATACCCCCTTTCAAACCTTTATGGAGAACGATCTATACCCATCCATCTACGACAAAGCGGCACAATTATGTTACGGCATCGCCAACAATCATCCTTTTACAGATGGAAACAAACGAACAGCATTGCATACCATGTATGTATATTTAATTATTAATGGATTCGATATTATGGCAACACAACAAGACGTAGAAAACATGATTATCGATGTTGCTGCAGGTAATATGACAAATACAGAACTGGTGCAATGGTTACAGAAGAATACCGTAGAGATAGATGCGAATTAATATTTTAACAGAGATACATAGGGTTCTATAAAATAGAACAGGCCTGTTTTATTTCTAACAAGACCTATACATAGGGCCCTTCAAATTAGTACAGGCCTGTTCTATTTCTAACAAGGCACATATATAGAGTCCTTTAAATTAGTACAGACCTGTTCTATTTCTAACGCGACCTATACATAGGGCCCTTCAAATTAGTACAGGCCTGTTCTATTTCTAACAAGGCACATACATAGGGGCCTACAAATTAGTACACGCCTGTTCTATTTCTAACAAGGCACATACATGGGGCCTACAAATTAGTACACGCCTATTCTATTTCTAACAAGGCACATATATAGGGTTCTTCAAATTAGTACAGGCCTGTTCTATTTCCATAACAGTATATATAGCTCTAACTCTTTTATATACAAAAAGATGAATGGATTTTTCCATTCATCTTTTTAAAAGTATGTAATTTAATGCTAATTATAAATATTTCAAGAGTTGAATTAGCACATGTCCCACAAAATCTTGTTCATCTGAATCCAAGCTACGTTCACCAAATACTTTAAATCCTATCATATGAAAATCTTATCGATTTCGTCTTTAGTAGCCAAGGAATAAGATCTAGATAATTCAACAGGAACACTTTTTTGCTTTTGCGCACTCTCTAACGCATGTAAAAGCTTACTACAATCTTTTTTCTTCTTAATAGTTACATTCTTTAAAAAACTTTTTGTAGCCATGTATGTACCGCCTTCTCCTATTTTTTATCTTTATTATATGGTCAAGCACCCTAATTAGCAATACATTTATAGTAATAAAAACAAAAGCGAAGTCATATCGAGACTTCGCTTAATTTCTTTGGTGATCCAGGAGGGATTCGAACCCCCGACCCACGGCTTAGAAGGCCGTTGCTCTATCCAACTGAGCTACTGAACCATGTGGATTACCTTTATATGTAATTATCTATTATAGTATAAATTATGTGGCATGTATCGTCAACTAATGACGTCATTTTTCGTTCACCCTAAAAAAGGCAAAAAAAAATGGAGCGGGTGAAGGGAATCGAACCCTCGCGACCAGCTTGGAAGGCTGGGGCTCTACCATTGAGCTACACCCGCAAAATAAAAAATGGTCGGAGCAGCAGGATTCGAACCTGCGACCCCCTGGTCCCAAGCCAGGTGCGCTACCAAACTGCGCTATGCCCCGTCATTAATTACTTGCTAATTATAGCAAACCCGGTAGTTGATGTCAACCACTACTTTTGCTGAGTTTTACTCAGTTGTGAGTACCTCTCTGCAACGAAAATTATTATATCATCGGACTACTATTCTGACAAGTATTTTTTTATAACTTCATTAAAATTTTATGTAAAAAAACATGCACCCCGTAGGGTGCATGTTCAAAATCATATTTTATTTAGTTATAATTAACCTTCGTAATGACCGTCTTCAACGATTTGAGGGTTTTTAGCGATACCTTGTTTTACAGCTACTTCAGCAACTGCTTTTGCAACTGCAGGAGCTACGCGAGGATCGAATACGGATGGCATGATGTTTTCATCATTCAATTCGCTGTCTGGAATCAAGTGTGCCAATGCATCGGCAGCAGCCAATTTCATTTCGTCAGTGATTTTAGATGCGCGAACGTCGATAGCGCCGCGGAAGATACCAGGGAATACAGCTACGTTATTGATTTGGTTAGGTGCGTCGGAACGGCCTGTACCTGCAATGCGAACGCCAGCAGCTTTCATATCAGCGTATGTTGCTTCTGGGTTAGGGTTCGCCATAGCGAATACGATAGCGTCGTCAGCCAAGTTTTCCAAGATTTCTTTTGTGAAAGCACCTGCTGCAGATACGCCAAGAAGGATGTCAGCGCCTTTAGCGTTTTCAGCCAAGTTGCCATGTTTTTCTTCAAGACCAAGCAGATCGATCAATTCAGTTTGCAAGGAATCAAGGCGTTTGTAATCTTTGTGCAATACGCCAGAAGATACCAATACGGTAATATCACGAGCGCCTGCAAGGTATAACAAACGAGCGATGTTTGCACCAGCTGCACCAGCGCCGTTTACTACGATTTTAGCAGTTGCTAAATCTTTTTTAACGAGGCGAAGAGCGCCTTTTACACCAGCTAAACATGCGATTGCTGTACCATGTTGGTCATCATGGAATACAGGGATTTCCAATTCTTCTTTCAAACGATTTTCGATTTCGTAGCATTTAGGAGAAGAAATGTCTTCCAAGTTGATGCCAGCAAAGTTCTTTTGCAACAATTTTACAGTATTGATCAATGTATCAGCATCTTTAGTATCTACAACCAATGGAATGCAGTCTACATCGCCAAATTTTTTGAACAATAAGGATTTACCTTCCATTACAGGCAATGCAGCAGCAGCGCCGATATCGCCAAGGCCGAGTACACGAGTACCGTCGGATACAACGGCAACCATGTTGGAACGGCAAGTTAATTCGAAGGATTCTGCTTCATTGTCTTTAATACGCAAGCATGGTTCTGCTACACCTGGTGTGTAAGCAACGGATAAATCATGAGCGTCTTTTAATTCATATTTAGTTCCTACTGTGAGGAAGCCTTTTAATTCACGTTTTTTTTGTACTGCTAATTCACGTACGTCCATAATAATTCTCCTTTGTGGATGACAACGGACACAATAATTTCTTGGTATTAATTATTAATACCCCTTACAAGTTCATTATACAGAATCAGAAACAATAATACAAGATTTTTCGATATAGTTTTTCGAAAATTTTAGAATTAATCATGAATTCATATTCTTAGCATTAATTACATGTCCACAAATAACTAAGCGTTTTAAACAATTTAGGCTTTCACAGATGGCAAATTGCGTCCGTAGAAGATTTCTGTCATTTCTTGTCGCAATTGTTGTTTAATTTGCTTAATTTCTCGTTCGCTTAATTCCGCTTCGGTAATGCCGAATAAGTAATTATCCAAATCGAAATCCTTGAGCATCATCTTAGTGTGGAAGATATTTTCTTGGTACACGTTCACATCGATCATGTTGTACAAATTGCGCGTTTTCGCATTAATGTAGTTTTGAATAGAGTTGATACGATGGTCGATGTAGATTTTCTTGCCCGACACGTCGCGTGTAAAGCCACGCACATGATAGTCCAAGGTCAAAATATCCGAATCAAAGCTATTGATCAAGTAATTGAGGGCCTTTAGCGGAGAGATTTGACCACATGTGGACACTTCGATATCGGCACGGAATGTACTAATCCCCTTGTGCGGATGGCTTTCAGGGTACGTATGAACTGTAAGATGGGATTTATCCAAATGCATAACCACATCTTCTTTTTCAATTTCTTCTTCAGAAATCAAAATCGTAACCGATGCCCCTTGAGGGTCGTAATCTTGTTTCGCAATATTTAAAATGTTAGCACCGATAATATGACTCACTTCGGTCAAAATATTCGTCAAACGTTCCGCGTTGTATACTTCATCAATGTATTGAATATACTGTTTTTTTTCTTCCTCTGTACGAGTATAACAAATATCATAAATATTAAAACTCAACGTCTTCGTGAGATTATTAAACCCATATAACTTCATTTTAGGCTTTGCCTTAACTGGTGTATCCATGATATGCCATAACCCTTTCCATGCATAGACTTACTATTTTTTTGTGAAAGTCATACAAAATGTAGCTTTCACACATATACTATATAATATCCTGTTTATACACAAATTCTACATCAAAGGCGCCATCTTCGTAGGTGACGATGGCAAAGGTACCACCCGATCCATCCCGAGGCAAGGCAATGCTCCCTGGATTCACAAAGAGGGTATCCCCTATATGTTTAGCCTCGTGAAAATGGCTATGTCCACACACGATGAGGCGCGCCCCCATAGCGTTGCCAATGTGTATCAATTCTTGTGCTCGTTTACAATATGATACCTCATGACCATGGGTCATGTAAATATAGGTATCTTCTAAGGGAATCAATTGTTCCTTAGGCTCTAAGGGCTGCACGCGGTCATTATTGCCACGCACGGCGTAGACAGGCACATCGGTGCACGTTTGCATATACCGCGCATCATCACCGTAGTCTCCGGCGTGTAGCCACATGTCAATATCTTGGTCCATCGTTGCATCTAACACGAGATCAATGGTGTCCAGATAGCCATGTGTATCACTAATAATACCTATTCGTTTCATTTATTCACCTTTGCTACCAATTGTTGCAATGCCTTACCACGATGACTGATGGTTTCCTTCGTATCGATATCGAGCTCCGCCATGGTTTTACCAAATTGTGGAACAAAGAAATATGGATCATATCCAAATCCATTGGTACCAACCGGCGTATCTTGAATTTCACCATCACAAGAGGCTTCGGCCGTCACGCTAACACCGTCCGGATGTACCAAAGCTAAAGCGCATACATAGTGCGCCGTTCTATCCGATTTACCTTGTAATTCGCGAATTAATTTTTCATTATTTGCTTCATCATCGCCATGAACGCCCGCATAGCGTGCGGAGTATACGCCAGGTGCCCCATCAAGAGCATCGACAGTGAGCCCCGAATCATCAGCTAAGCACGGCAATCCTGTTTTTTCGCTATAGTATTTCGCTTTGAGGATGGCATTTTCCATAAAGGTTGTGCCCGTTTCCTCTGGTTCCGGAACGTCCACTATGTCTTTCACAGGCACACAGGTAATGTTCATATGAGAAAATGCCCGTTCAAATTCGCGTATTTTCCCCTTATTGCCCGTTGCTAATACAATACGTTCCATATTATTGTTCTCCTTCAGCGGTTTGAACAGGTGCATCAGGATAGACCTTGCCAATTTTATCTGCTACAGAGCCGAGTACATTGCGTTGCACAGCCATTAATTCGTCGGTAGCAGATTCTGCAAGGTCTAATAATTGGTTAAGTTCATCGCGGCTAAATGTGCCATGTTCACCTGTACCTTGTACCTCGATAAGATTACCAGCACCGGTGCGCACCACGTTCATGTCCACTACGGCAGCGCTATCCTCTTCATAGCAAAGGTCTGTAATAGGACCTTCTGGGCCAATGCCAACGGAAATAGCGGCACAGAAATCGGTAATAGGGAATTTACCAAATCCGCCAAATGTAAAATCGATGGCATCCACAAGGGCTACAAAGGCACCTGTAATGGACGCCGTACGCGTACCACCATCGGCTTGGATAACATCGCAGTCTACGGTGATGGAACGCTCGCCTAAAGCCTTTAAATCTACAACAGCGCGCAATGCACGACCGATTAAGCGTTGAATTTCAACGGTACGGCCCGTTTGTTTACCTCGAGCGGCCTCACGGCTTACCCGTGTTTTTGTAGAACGTGGCAACAAGGAATACTCCGCAGTCACCCAGCCTTGACCGGAACCTTTTAGCCAGCGCGGTACATTTTCCTCGATAGTGGCTGTACAAATGACCTTTGTTTTACCACATTCGATGAGTACAGAACCTTCTGCATATTCTGTAAAATGTCTCGTTATTTTAATCGGTCTCAATTGACCTGCTGTTCTATTATCACTGCGCATAACAACGCCCCCTTTATGTCTAGTATACCATGCTGAATTGTTCATTATAGGATATGTATCACAATAGAAACGCCCCTCACACGAGGGGCGCTATCTCGTTTATTCTATTATATCATGAACAATGGTTTCCATTCGACAGGCTAAATCTCAACTTGTCCCTGTCCCATAGGGTCCACCACTACATAGCGATTGAGACCACCCTGTTCTTTCATGCGATGTGCTTCTGTGAAAGCCTCTTCGCGCGTAGCATCATCGGCCTGCCATGGAATAAACATAGCGTACACACTTTGCTTTGCATAGGGCCCATAATTGCCATAGGATTCGATGCTATGCCAACCGATTTTATCAGGATAGAGGCGCACTGTTTCACGACGCTCTTCTTGTACACCAGATTCGTCGTAATACACAGAATAATCACGGACCCATCTATTCTTGTGACCGATGAGTTCATCTCGTGCTATTTCCTCACGCCGTGCCCATTGGTCCTTCCATTTCAAAATAAGATTATCAATATATCTCGTTACATCAGCCGACTGATGTTGTTCTACATAGTTTGGCTCGATAACGCGACTGTAATCTAACCCAGCCATCGATAAAATGATACCCGTATTTACATAAGGCAAGGCCTCTTGTACAGAATAGCCCCCTTCAAGGACTGCTATATCTGCCTGCAATAGGTCAACTAGTTCTGCGTAGCCCTTAGCGGTCACATTCATATTAGCTAACGGATCAGAGAAGTGATTGTCCTGTCCCGCCGAATTGATGACGATATCCGGTTTAAATTCATGTAGCATCGGCAATACGAGTTCGCGCATCACCTTTAATAAACCTTCATCACCCGTGCCAGGAGGTAGTGGAATATCTATGTTAGCGCCAATGGCTTGAGGTCCGCCAAATTCATCCATAAATCCGGTACCCGGATATAAGGTTCGTCCATCTTGGTGAAAGCTTATATACAAGGTATCTGGATCGTGGTAGAACACGTCTTGTGAGCCATCTCCATGATGTACATCAGTATCGACGACGGCCACCCGTTTCACACCATAGGTTTGACGTATATGTTGAATCATAACGGCTTCGATATTGATGGTACAGAATCCACGGATGCCATGAACCATAGCCATCGCATGATGTCCTGGTGGTCTAACGAGGGCAAAGGCTCGATCAACTTCACCTCGTAGCACCGCATCAGCTGCTGCAATGGCACCACCAGCTGATACGCGATGTGCATCGGTTACCCAAGATACTAAATCAGGGGCTCCAACGTGAACTCGTTCTATCACATCCCAGTCGGCTACGATAGGATTATATTCTCTAATATTCGATACATCCAATAAGCCTTCTTCCACGATTTGATCCCGTGTATAGAGCAACCGTTCTTGCCGTTCTGGATGGGTAGCAGAAATTTTCCAATCAAAGGCCGGAAAAAATACGAGACCTAATGAAGGATGTTCTATTGTGCTAGCCGGCACGATTCCATTACGTACCCGGTAACTGTCCTTATGATTCCACATAGCCGCTCACCCCCGCTTTCAGTTGTACTTTCACAGTAATAATGCGTTCCATCGATTGCCATCCCTCAACAACAGGAAAATCTTCAACACTAATCGTTTCTACATCAGGTATTACGCCTGCTGCTACAAGGCCTTGTTCTTGAGCAGCTTCACATAATAATCGATACGCCACCTCTTCTACAGCGTTAGCAGAACGCAAAGCACTACCAGTATCTTGAATACCCAATTCTGGCACTACCATAGTACGACGTTTTGTATCGACGTGAACCGTTATCGCCATCGTATGATTAGCCACACCAGCACCGATGGCATTAGCCACGGCCGCATCGGCTGGAATATGAACAGGCAATCCTAGTTGGTCCCCAATAATGGGGCCCAAACTAGCCGCCGTGCCACCGACGATAACAAGCTGGGCCGGCACAAATGTATCAGGATGCACAATATCGGCTACTACATAGATTGGTCGTTTATTTTCCTTTGCCACGACCGTATCAATGCCTTGCTTTACAACACGGACGGCTTCATCTACGATGCGTTGAGCCATGGTTTTCGCATCAATGGTCGTATCAATCTGTGCAATGGCATCGTACGCCTTCTGTTCATCGCCATAATGAGCTTTACTAAGCACGATGAGGGCATCCCCTAATGTAGGGGTAGTGCCGCCCAATGCAACAGATGGGCCAATCCGTTCAGGGCCTACCATAAGTGTTCCATCTTCATAGTGCACCGCCGACTCTCCGCCGATGCCCACCGAGGTAACCGCAAAGGAGCGTACAGCACTTGGATATTCACGAATGGATACGCCCTCCTTTGTCATCAGTGGTTTGCCCTGTTTCCACAAGGAAATATCCGTTGTAGTCCCACCAATATCAAGGGCCACCGTATGGGCGTCTTTAGTGCTGCGCAACGCTTCCAATCCAAGTACCGTTGCAGCTGGTCCGGTAAATACAGTTTCTACAGGAATGGATTCCACCGTATCTATCGGTAGTGAACCACCGTCAGCTTTCAAAATATATACAGGTGCCGTAATGTGAAAGGTATCTAATGCGTGGTAAACAGCGTTCTTAAATTCCTTAAATACAGAGGCCACGGCGCTATTAAAATAGGCACTGATGGTACGACGTGGAAAATTAAGATTGCCACTTAGCGCACTGCCTGTAGAAATCGTATGATATGTGTCAGATAGAGCCTGAGCAACATCGATTTCTTCCTTCGGATTGCGAACGCCAAATTTTGCGGATACAGCAGCCAAATCGGTGCCACTCTTGGCTTGCACCATGTTCGCTAGTTTACCAGTCCCCTCTACATCTGTACGTTCCACCACGATACCGCGATGGTCCGTATATCCTTTAAGGTACACAGGTCTTACAGGGAATATATCGTCTACATTACGCCCTGGCCCCGCTACAACATAGAGATCTACAGGTTGTTCTTTATGCTCCACAATTGTATTTGTCACTACCGTAGTGGATAGCGTTACCTGTTCTATTTGTGCAGGGTCCGCACCACTCATCACCGCACCTAAGGCATCCGTTATGCCATTCATAAGATTCTCCTTCGTGGTTCGCCGCTTAGCCGATGAAACGATGGTACCCCCATCTATAATAACGGCATCCGTAAATGTGCCGCCTACATCTATGCCTAATAACATATATCCTCCTTTAAACAGAAAAGAGACCGCCGGAGCAGTCTCTTTTGTTAATCTCTAGACTTACCAGTTCTGCACCGGAAACATCGAGAATCTTTTATTTTGCTCCCGAAACGGAAGCGTAGTTTTTAATAATAACGATTGGTGTCATTTGGCTATCATTACCAAATGGATTATCAATCAACAATTTAGCGATTTTCTTCGCATCAATACCGCGACTTGTACCGAGAATTGCAGAGCGTTTCAAGTCGTTTACGTCTGCTACAACAGCGCCATAGCAACCTGTGCGTTGAACGATTTTTTCAGCCACCTTATCTGGATCTTTTGGACCAAATACGATGTGTTTATCGAATGGAGGCATTGTACCTGTTACGTCATCGGTTAAGGATGCAGCACGGGCGATAGCGTAAAACACGCCTGGTTTGCGGAAAATTTTAGCAATAGCGCCTAAGAAGAAAGCACCTAATACCTTCCATTTACCATCTAAGTTCATAGCAGATTGCATACCATAAATAGAAGCCATGGAACCATCTGGATGGATAAAGCGGTTGATCATACGCGCTTGCCAACATACATTGAGTTCTTCAGGACGTGTAAAGCGACCTTGTGTAATAGCCACAACGGATTCTGCTACGCATACGATGTCTTCTGGTCCAATATTGTGACCACCAAATTCAACGATAGCATCAACGATGTCATCATTATCTGTAAGAATACGTGTAGGAACACATACTAATTCTAATTCTGCCATTGTTATGCCTCCTTAGTGAACCAATGCTGCTTGTACTTCTTCTGCAGTCAAACGAATACGTTGTTTATCGATATGGTAATCGGTACGACCTACGATTTGGTAATAAATGTCGATGTCCATATAAGGGAATCCCTTAATATCTTCACGAATATTACCATTTCTACCAGTTAAGGTAACGTAAACGCGGATTGTACCACCCTTGCGAGGCTTGATGATGATAGCTTCAAAGTAACCATCGTGGCGTGGACGATCGATATCCATAGCCCAAGCGTCTACTTTCACACCATCAAAATGTTCTTCTGGAAGCAAAGGACGTGGGAATAAATCCATGATTGTACCAAGTTGACGGCCTTTGTTTACAAATGGCACATCGCAGAACAATGTCATGGAGCTCATATTCATATCTGCCAATTGAAAGCTTGTTTTCCGCTTTGGCAACAAAATAACGCGTTCATTACCTTGTTTTAATACGAATAGACGGAATAATAAGTACAAAATAGCTACGATAACTGCAATGGCAACTATCACATTTATTATGTCATAAAACCACATGTGAATTCTCCTTTATAGTGTAATCAATTCCACCGAAAAATCATCAGTATCTAAGAATTGGGCACCCAAATCAGCCCCTAGGGCAATATCCTTTGTGAAATACAAGGTGCTACGGCCCTTCTCGGTAGATGGATTATGTAAATGATTGCTGTCCATCGTACGTCGTACTAGATCACTAGTCTCATAAGCAGGGTCGATATATCGGATGCGATCACCTGATAACTCCTGCAGGATAGGGTTAACAAATGGGAAATGAGTACATCCCAATACGACAACATCGATATCCCGTTCTAGCATAGGTGCTAAGTACTCCTTAGCGGCTTTACGAACAGCGTCATCATGCAAATGACCTTGTTCAATTAAGCCGGCTAGTTCTGGGCATGGTTGTTCCCATACAAAAACCTCATGGTCGATGTCCATAGCCACATATTTATGGATATGACTATTAACGGTCGCCACTGTCGCCATGATACCGATGGTATTACTAGTGCTTTCACGAATAGCAGTCTTAACACCTTGCGATACACCGATAACCGGCACGTTGACGCGACTGCGCACCTCATCGAGGGCCACTACGGTGAAAGTATTGCAAGCGATAACCATCAATTTTACAGGTACTTGATGTAATGTTTCTGCAATACGGCAAGCGATTTCTGTAATCTCCTCGGTTGGACGATTGCCAACGGGATTATTAGCATTATCCCCTATATAGATGAAGTTTTCATTGGGAAATTGTTCCTGTAGAACTTTCAAAACGGATAGACCACCTACACCTGAGTCAAAGACGCCGATAGGCAGTCGTTGTGTATCTATATTAGTCATGAGGCATCTCCTCAACAGCATTTAGAATAGGTTGATAAAAGCGATCCTCTAATCGTACGATTTTCCCAGACGATTTAGACATAAAGGCATTCTTAGTCTCACCCGTCGCCAATAGAGCACCATCGCTAGCGCGGCGCATGCGGTATTTAAATACCATCTGAGCACGGGTCATTTTGACTAAATAGGTTTCTATATTAATCGTGTCATCGAACCGAGCAGGTTCCTTATAGTTACACGATACATTCATAATTGGAAATACTATATCCTCGTCCATCATATCCCACAAGGTGACACCGATGTGACGAAGGAATTCAATACGCGCCATTTCAAACCACCGAAAATGATTGCTATGGTGAGCAATTCCCATCATATCGGTTTCATAGAAACGGACGTTAATTGTCGCTGTATACATTTATTCATCCTTCTTATTACAATACAAATTTAATTGTATATCTATTAACAAAGGGTGTCAAATAAACAAAGGCAGTCCAACCAATAACAATGATTAAACTGCCTTTTTATGTACTTGTTAGTTGCCAAAAGGGAATAGCTTTTTCGCTTGTTCTTCGTGGGATGTTTTGATATAGCGGTTAGCGATTTTGAAAGCAATGCCAAGAACTGCTACATCATCTACCCAGCCAAGGCCCGCAATCGTATCAGGAATGATGTCGATTGGTAGGATGAGATACCCTAAGGCGCCAGCTAAAATAGCCTTCACATATTTTGGTGTATCTTGATCGCGCAAGCAAAAGAATAACACCACTGCTTTTTGTACAAAGGCAAGTTTTTTACCATAGCGAGTGGCAAACGCCAAGAATCGAGACTCACTAAAATACTTGCCATATTTGATAATCTTTAATGGATTCATACCAATCCTTCTAACTATTTACGAAAACCGTTAATTGTGGATTTTGTCGTTTCTTTTACTGTTTCAACAGCTTGGAATGCAGTATCTTTTGCATTTTCCACAGCTTGAGCTGCTGTAGTTTTTGCGTTTTCCACAGCCACTTGAGTAGTTGCTTTCGCTACTTCTACGCCACCTTTAGCCAATTCTTTTGCAGTATCCAATGTTTCTTTTGCTACATCGATTTTTTCTTTTGCCGCATCAGTTACTTTTGCTACTGCTTCTGCTGCATTATCATGCAATTGGTATTTCGTTTCCGTATTCCATTTTTCAATAGCAGGTGCTACTTTTTCAGAATATACTTGTTCTAATTGTTCTTTTGCAAGACCTGTTTCATTGGCAATACCAGCCCATACATCGCGTTGGCCTTGAGTGAACGGAATGCTTGCTGCTGCATCGCGAACGATTTCGCCAGCAATGACTTTACCATTTTCATAGAACTCAGCAATCATAGGTTTGTAGCGTTCGATGTCGGATGGCATACCATCTTCAATCCAAATATGAGCTACCTTACCAATAGCATAGGTCAAACCAACAGCTACCGGTACGCGTACTGCTTTAAAAGGTACGAGTAAGGAAATAGCAGCTGTAGCAATAGCAGTGCTCAAGCCACCTACTAAACCTACAACAGCACCTGTTTGTAATTCAACATCATATAAATGAGCAATGCGAGTTACCATGTATGTTGCATTTGTGCATAGTGCAACATTGCTGAATTTTGGAGACAAAGCCAATACGGCAGCACGGCCTGCACCCCAGAAAATAAATTGTTCAACTTGATAATTTAAATCTTGACCACCATCGCTAAGCGGTTCAATTCTAACGCCATTATATTCTGCCATAATCGTTCTCCTTTTTCTCCGGATTCCACTTGTGAATGTATGTATCGTTCATTAGTATTATTATACCATTCTCAATGTAGAATTGAAATGAATAATATATATTTTACCCTGTATAAACTGTCTTATTATGACTATTAGTAATAGATAACACTCTATTCACTACCAACTCGTAAGACCTCCATCAATCGTCCACGCAGCACCTGTTACAAAGGATGCTTTTGAACTAATTAAAAAAGCTATAACTTCGCCAATTTCGTGAGGTTTTGCAATACGTCCTAACGGATAATGTTGGCCCATCTCCTCTTTTGCTTGTTCCGCATCTTGATGGGATTGGGCGATTTGCTTATCTACAAGGGATGTATCTACGTCGCCAGGGCACACGCAGTTAACGCGTACCTCATGGGGCGCCATCTCAAGGGATAAGGATTTTGTAAAGCTTACGATAGCACCTTTTGACGCACCATATACTGAGCAGGCTACATTGCCCTGTAGGCCTGCATCACTAGATACGGTAACAATACTGCCTTTTACTTGACGTAAATAAGGCAATGCTGCTTGGCACAAGAATACAGTTCCTTTTACATTTGTACCAAACATTTCATCAAAGGCCGATTCAGATACATCGGCTAGCAGCTCTTCTTCATAATATCCAGCCGCCGTTACAAGAGCCGAAATACTACCAAAGAAATCTACCGTTTCTTTTACGATGCGCTGACAATCGCTAACACTCGATACGTCGCCTTTCACATAGCGCACCTTCGAGGAATATCGGCGCAATTTCATCTTCGCCCTTTGTCCCGCTTGTTCATCGCGGCCATTGATAACGACGCACCAACCTTCTTGCAATAATAGCTTAGCTGTGGCAAATCCAATCCCCGATGTACCACCGCTGATCAATGCCACTTGAACATCAGTTTTATGAGGCATACTCACACCTCCTATAAGGTAGAAATATAATCAAACACTAATTTTAACAACATCACTGTCGTAACAGACAAGAATACAACACGCACCAAAGAGGACCCTTTCGCAATGGCTAAATGAGATCCTAAATAGGCGCCCACAACTTGTCCCACCGCAGCGGCAAGACCATACATAATATTGACGTGTCCTAAATATAGAAACACAAGTAAAGATGCTAAATTACTGGTGAAATTTAAAATTTTAGCATTCGCCGAAGCATGGAGAAAATCAAATCCGGTAAAGATAAATCCCATAATGAGAAATGTACCCGTACCAGGGCCTATAAAGCCATCATAAATACCGATGCCAAGGGCAAAGGCCATACAAATATAAAGTGCTCGCCCCATTACTTGAGAGGTGCGATTTACTTCGCCCCAGTTCTTTTTAAAGACTACAAATAATGTAACGGCCACGAGTAATACGATGATAATCGGTTTAACATATAGCGGCGGTAATGATACAACCGCCAAAGTACCCAGCATAGAACCTATAAAGGTAAAAGGCAATAGTTTACGAACCAGCCTAAAATCAACCATATGGTTTCGTAAAAATGTAATTGATGCACTACCGGCCCCAAAGATACTAGACAATTTATTACTACCTAGAGCCACGCTAGGAGGCAAATTAGTTAGCAACATGGCCGGCACAGATATCAATCCACCGCCACCCACTATGGAATCCACAAAGCCTGCAAAGGCCCCTGCTACAGCAAGCAATATAAGTATCATTACCTCATAGGGTAATCCGGTTATTGCAATTAGCCATTCCATATACGACCTCCCATATCTCACATACATATACTATCATTTTACCATTCGTATAAGTAAAAACAATAGTCCTATATACAAAATAACGGTGACCAGAGTCACCGTTATGTATTATATCCTACTATGAATATGTTACGACTATTTTTTGTCTGCCAATCGATCTAATACCACTGTATAACCATCAGCACCATATACAAGGCATCGTTTCACACGACTAATCGTCGCTGTACTAGCACCGGTTTCTTCTACAATCGTTTCATAGCTATCACCAGCGCGTAACATTTTAGCCACTTGAAGTCGTTGCGATAATGCTTTCAGTTCATTAACAGTACAAATATCCTCAAAGAATGCATAACATTCTTCTACAGTTTGAAGTTGTAAAATACCTTCAAAGAGCTCGTCATGTTGAGCACTTCTCAATTTTTCATTGACGCTCATAACGCCTCCTATTTCTTATTCATCGCTTTGGATAAACCGTCACCAATCATTTGGATAACTTGAACCATAATGATAAGAATGATGATGGTAGCGAGCATGATATCCCCTTGGAAACGTTGGTATCCGTAGCGGATAGCAATATCACCAAGGCCGCCGCCACCAATAGCACCTGCCATTGCAGAGTAACCAATCAAGTTAACGATAAGCACCGTAACATTATCGATAATAGTTGGCAATGCTTCTGGTAACAATACCTTGCGGATAATTTGGAATGGGCTTGCCCCCATCGATTGAGCAGCTTCGATAACACCAAATTGAATATCCTTAATGGATGTTTCTACAAGACGTGCTAAAAACGGAATCGCCGCCAATGTCAACGGTACACAAGCAGCCGTCGTACCAATGGACGTACCAACAACCATACGTGTAAACGGAATGATGGCAACCATTAAGATGATAAACGGAATGGAACGTGTGGCATTAACGATAGCCCCTAGAATCTTATTAAGCGCTGCATTTTCTAAAATATGCCCCTTAGAGGTAACCACCAATACTACACCGAGCGGAATACCAATAATCATGGCCATAATCGTAGAGATAACGGTCATTTGCAATGTATCCAAGGTACCGGTTATCAACAATTTAATTACTTGCTCTGACATAACCGATCACCTCGCTTTCAATTGGTAACGTTCTGATATAGTCTAGCCCTTCTTGCGCCTTCATAGGATCACCATTCAAAATGACGATGAGACGGCCTACACTAGTGTTTTGAATGTAGTCGATGCCACCAAATAAGATGCTTACATCGAGGTCAAAACGACGTACTAAACCTGCTACAACAGGTTCTTCTGTGGCTTGGCCGGTAAACTTCAATTTTACCAATGGTGCCGTACCAGCAATCCAGTCATCATGAAGTTCAATATGTTCAAGCGCTTCTTTTGGTAGGTTATCGCTTACTACTGAGCCAACGAAATCTTTTGTAGTCGGTTTCTTCGGATTTGTAAATACTTCGAGCGTGCTACCTTCTTCTAAGATAACACCGCCTTCGATAACGGCTACGCGGTCGCATATTTCACGGATAACCTTCATCTCATGAGTGATGAGCACAATGGTAAGCCCCATCCGTTCATTGATATCCTTCAACAATTCCAAGATGGATTCTGTTGTTTGCGGATCCAACGCAGATGTAGCTTCGTCGCACAATAATACCTTTGGATTAGATGCCAAGGCACGAGCAATGCCAACGCGTTGCTTTTGACCACCGGATAGCTGGGATGGATAGTTATTCACGCGGTCCGATAAACCTACGATATCGAGAATCGGAGTGATGCGCTCCTTGATTTCAGCCTGGCTAAGCCCTTGCAATTCCAATGGGAATGCTACATTGTCATAGACCGTGCGCGAAGATAAAAGATTAAAATGTTGGAAAATCATGCCAATGTGTTTACGCGCTTTACGCAGTTCACTAGCACTCAATTTCGTTAAATCTGTGCCGTCTACGATAACAGAGCCCGATGTAGGGGATTCCAGCATATTGATGCAACGAATCAGTGTAGATTTACCGGCCCCTGATTGACCGATAATGCCGTAAATTTGCCCCTTTTCAATGGTGAGGCTAATATCCTTCAGCGCTTCTACACGATTAGCACCTTCGTAGACCTTGCTAATGTGTTCTAATGTAATCAAAATATGTCCTTTCTTTGTGAAAGCTCCCCTTACCAGCCACTATAGCTACCATATTGTACCTATAGTATGCTAATTAAGCCAAGCCTTCTTCCATTAATTTTTCTAGACCATGACGTAATTTCATAGTCACTGCACCTGGTTTACCATCAGCTACAGGATTTCTGTCGAGTTTTATAATCGGAATCACACCACCGGTTGTATTGGTAAAGAATAGTTCATCCGCATCATCAACGAAGGCACGGTCAAACTCTTTTTCGATAACAGTGATGCCCAATGAAGGTGCCACACGAGTGATAACCATTTGACGCGTAATGCCCTTCAAAATATGATTATCCGCTGGATGTGTATAAATAATTCCATCTTTTACGGCAAATACATTAGATGTAGCCCCTTCGGTACAAATTCCATCGCGGAATAACATCGCTGTATAAGCAAATTTCTTTTCCGCCTTTGTTTGTGCCAAAATGTTAGGAACCAAATTCGTTGTTTTAATGTCTACATGACCCCAACGTTCATCAGGCAATGCGATAGCTTTCACACCGGATTCCAACTTGTTCACTGCATCCATATCGAGATTATGAATAGACATGAGCATTTGTGGTTCAAGTTTAGAGCGATCATATGCATGATGGCGTGGCGCAACACCACGAGAGATTTGTAAGTAAATATAACCTTCTTTGATTTCACTTTGTTCAATCAAAATTTCGTGAAGTTCGGTCAAATCATCTGGCGTCATTTTTACAGGAATATCCATTTCACGCATGGATCGATATAGACGGTCTTGGTGATAGGACAATGCAAAACAACGACCTTTTGTAACACGTACAACTTCATATACAGAATCGCCGAATAAGTAACCACGGTCATCAATGCTGATAACCTTTGCACCTGGTTCGACGAATTCACCGTTAAAATATGTTAATTCTTTCATAAGAGCACCTCATTTTCCCTTGTTGTAACTCTAATCAGTATGATTGTATTATAGCACAATCATAGATTAATTTTTACACTTTACATTGTGAAAGTTTTCAAATTAGTCATGAAAAAATCCGCCCTCTACCGATAACTATAAGTTATGGTAGGAGCGGATTCTATTGTAATTAGTTATATACCAATCTTACAGGGCTTGTATAAGCCTATTAGTTGCCAAGAATATATTTTCGAATTGGCTTTGGTATTTGTTTTAAACCTACTGTCGTCAAGTAGGATAATCCTACGGCCATCACATACAACAGCACTACGTGAGGCACTGTAAATAGAAGATTATACTTGGCCATAATTCCGGTCATGATCAATAACCAGAACGGATGCGCCAAATAGATACCGTATGAAGTATCCCCAATTTGTGACCAGAACGCCTCCATCGTATTGTTAAGGGGCATCACTTGGAATAGGAATAAGCTAAACAATGTACCCAATGCCGTATAGAATACACCCATTGGACTCAACTGATGTACCGTGTAAATCGCTTCGAGCACCGTATAATGCCATACATCCATGACATAGTAATAGGCGCCCAACATGGATAGAATCGATAAAATGGCACATGTGGCTAATAGGTATCTGTAGCGCCACATATAGTCCTTCACGATTTCATATCGCTCAGCTACAACAGCACCAAAGAGGAATATCCATACATAATGAATCACCCAATAATTAAGGCGCATATCAAAAAGATATTTTATAGCCGGAGAGTCGCTAAACTGTTGTGTCACCCAGGTCCCCAATCGATAGGAGGATATAAAATCAAATCCTAGTTGTAGGATAAATAAGATGACGAGCCACGGAATGGGCGCTTTCAAAATCCACCGCACCATCACACGCCATAGTGGCATGAGCACATAGAACCACACCAGTATAACCATAAAATATAAATGGTACATACTATTACCAAACAAGAGGTTCACAAGCAATGGTCCGGGATGTAGATTTCCAAAATTGTGCGCCGTTATGCCTGTATAGATAAGGTAGAATAGAGACCACACAATGTAAGGATAGAGCACCACTTGAAAGCGTCGTTTCATAAAATCCTTGTAGCTAAATGGATCGTTTACCGATGTATGGTAGAACAAACCAAAGGCTGACAGGAAGAAAAATGCGGGCACTGCAAAACGCGATAAGATTTCCAACACGCTAATGAGTTGTAAATTAACGAACGGATTTTGTAAAGCATAGGAGCCGACATGAATGCCGATAACGCCGAGCATACAAAGGCCACGCATATAGGTTATTTCAGGCAAAAACGATCGTTTCATAGGCGATTATTGTTGCGGCACAGCGGCCGGTGTTGGAACGATGCGCGGTGAAGTCGCTGCTTGATGTACTACCGTTGTCGAAGTTGCAGCTGGTGCAGCTTGAGTTGTTGTAGTTGGCACAGCTGGAGCAGCTTGTGCTTGGCCATTGGCTTGTGCAGCCGCAGCAGCTGCTGCAGCTTCAGCTTGTCTCTTCGCTTCTGCTTCCCGTTGCATACGAATTTCTTTTTGAAGTGGTACTACTGGTTTATCATAAACAGTAATATCCGTTTCAAACAAACGGCCCCATGGGAATGTAGCCTTAACGGTACGAGGGTCTACCTTCAAATAAGTTTCACTGAAATCTTGTACACGTTCTTGTAAATACTCTTCTAATTTTGAATTCAAATCACCAGAGTAGCGTACATTGTCGGTACGAATGGAATCTTGCATACGATAAATATCCTTACGGATATTCGCTTGGTATGCCCAGTTATCCAAATATTGTTGGGTCAACATATCGCGATGTCCTTCTGGGGACATAGTTTGTAGCAATAAGCCTTGTGCAATCGCATAGCCTACCGTATTACTTGCTGTATTCCAGCCATTGTAAGCGCCGATTTTATAGAGTAAATCGCGTTTATATAAAGCGCCTAACAAGGTATTATCAGAGCCATTGTTATAGGCAATATCCGCAATGCTCACGTTTACACCTTGTTCCGTAGCTTGTTGAATACGATCTACAAAGGCAGTCGTAGCTTGAGAAATCATTGGGAAGTTACCAAAGGTTTCAGATTCGGATGTGCTCGTAGAAAGCGGTGTATTAACAGCGAGAAGAACAGTTGGTTTACCTGCAGTTGTCATCGTACCACCAACGGCTTCTACGTGTTCCGCAATCGTTTTATCAACGGTTTGGTCTTCGTAACCTGGCAATGTTTTGCCGGCACCACCAAGTGGATAGATAACGGAGAACGTAGGTTTTTCCGCACTTTCATCGGTACGAGAACGAGCCATCAACAATAAACCGAGTTGATCTGCCCCAGGGAAGCTGCCATATTGTGTACGTGGAATACCCTTGGAGTATTGATTTAAATAGCGTCCTTCTAATGCGGATTGAGACAATTGGGATGTATCATCATGGCCCAATGCAAAGTATGCAAAGACACCATTACGCGCTTCATCGATCAAGTCTTTATTCACTTGCATATTTTTTTGACGGCGAGAGAACCAGTCTTGTAGATATTCTACAGGGACAGAGGCTTGCAAGCTCATCAATTTTTGCGTTTCCGCTTGTGTCAATGTGCCTGCATCCAATTTATCTTGTAGTGCAGCAATTTGGAATATGGTTGGACCATAATCTGCATAGTAGGATGGTTCTGTACCACCCCCACTAGCGCGTGGGGAACGCATTACGGTACCAAAACCATAAATGCGTATATTTTTATGGTTTGCCTTAAGCGCTTCGATGCGTTTTAAACGATTTTCCAATGTGCTCAATGGCAAATTATGTTTACGAGAATCCACAAGGCCACCATAGATTAAGGTATCTGTACTCAATACCATAACATCGGCACGGCCCGCATTTTGCTCTACCCAATTCCAGATTTGATCGGCTTGCCCTTTGTAGGTTTTACCGGAAATCAAATTTTGTGGTGGTGTTAACACCGTCATTCCCGCTGCCTTTGCAGTATCAACTGTATATTGTAGGCTTACTGGACGATCATCTTGCGGAACATATAACACAGTTTCCGCATCAACTTGAATGGATGTACCCGTAGCAATAGCCGTAACCATTAACGCTACTTTCAACCATTTTTTAGACATAGGTTAAACTCCTTTATCAAGCACGCTTGTGCGTACCATTTCACAACTGTTGTAAGGGATACAATCATAAAAAAATAACTAATATTACAATTATATCACTTAGTCATAATTTGGCAAATGTATCGCATAAAACCAATTATTATCTGACACGAGGCAGGCTCCAGTGATATTTTATAGCTAGTAGACGAATGACCAGCACAATGGTGAAAGCCCCATATACGGCTTGGCCCGCCCAATCGCTAATTACCAGTAGATAATAGGCTATACCGCCAATAATACTTGGCAACGCATATACGTCTTCTTTCAGTACGGAAGGCACGCGCTGCGCCAACATATCGCGCAGAATGCCACCACCTACAGCGGTAATGGTACCAAGCAACACGATGAATATAGGCAAGTCCGGATATAGTGTATACCCTGCAGAGGCACCCGTAACGGTAAAGGATGCTAAGCCAAGAGCATCGGCAAATAAATAACTAGCCCTACTACGAGGTCCCATTATGTTGCGATGATAACGACTGTTATAAATGACAAATACAATAAAGGTCACTGCGAGGACGACCGTAACGTACACTACATTACGAAGTGAATTGGGCGGGAAATAGCCTAACAGTACATCACGAATTACACCGCCCCCAATAGCGGTAGCAAGCGCGAGCACGGCCATGCCAAAAATATCCATTTTACGGGACACACCCACAAGTGCGCCTGATACGGCGAATGCGATGGTACCAATCATGTCAAACATATACCAAATAATATTCATACTAGCCTCACACAAGCAACTGACACAACGATTAAATCTATTCGCAAAAATACGATAAAATATGATAGACTCTATGTAAGATATTATACATTAAGAGGTGCAATAATGACAAAAGACATAATGGATTCAACCGAACTTAATACAATGGACGAGCGCAGTCGTGACGAATACTTTATGAGCCTTGCCATCGAAGAAGGCAAAAAAGCGTATGCCCTTGGCGAAATCCCTATTGGCGCCATTTTGGTCCACGATAATCAAGTCATTTCACGTCATCATAACCGCCGTGAACTGGATCATGATGCAACAGCTCATGCCGAGGTTCTCGTCATCCGTGAAGCCTGTAATAGCCTAAAGCGCTGGCGGTTGACTGGATGCACCCTGTATGTTACGATAGAGCCGTGTCCTATGTGCGCAGGGGCCATTATTAACAGCCGTATTGATCGCGTTGTATATGGTGCTAGCGACTACAAAGGAGGCGCCGTAGAATCACTGTTTAATGTGCTATCCCATCCGGGACTAAACCATGAGCCACAATTGCAAGCAGGTATCCTCGCTGATGAATGCAGCCAATTGATGAAAGATTTCTTTAAAGAGCGTCGTAAAGCACGGAGGAGTACCCAAGAGGCTGAAGGGTCCGCACTCGAAATGCGGTAGGTCGGGCAACCGGCGCGGGGGTTCAAATCCCTCCTCCTCTGCCATATTTTTAACAATTAACTAGCACATATAAAAAAGACGGTACTTGGGGTACCGTCTTTTTTCTTTTGCGTTAAGCAAGCAAAATACTCATTGCCTTAGTCACTTATTATATTACATCTTGCAAATAAATCTGTAAAGATTTTCAAATTCTCAATACGCATCGTACAATTTATATTTTGGGATACATATAGTATATAATATAAATATATTATATACCATATCATCAATCAACGAGGTTTACTATGCAAAAGTATTATCCTTATCTCATCACGCTGAGTCACATGATTAATGACTCATGCCAAAGTGTATTACCTGCATTATTACCACTGTTTATCTATACGTATGGTCTATCCCTAGAACAGGCCGGTTTTCTCATCTTAGCGAATACAGCATTATCATCATTGCTACAGCCATTGCTAGGGTATCTTTCAGACAAGCTCAATCAACCACGCCTCATCGCAGCAGGCACGTTATTATCCGCATGTAGTACGGGGATGATGGGTTTTGTTTCGTCTTATGAAAGTCTCCTTGTATGTGCCACGCTGGCCGGTGTAGGTTCTTCCATTTTCCATCCTGAAGGGGCAAAAATTATGAACCGCCTCGGAGGTGGTAAAAAGGGCAAAGCAATGGGAACCTTCGCCATCGGCGGTAGCTCAGGCTTCGCCTTTGGTCCTCTATTTGCAGGCGCTATCGCCTATACAGTAGGTGCACATGGCCTAGCAGCTTTCACCGTAGCCGGTATTATTATATCTACCGTTCTATTTCTGCTCATGCCGCGTATCGTAGCTCATGCCCAAACTATCGACCAAGCCGTAGCCACCGAAAATCCAACAGTTGCAGCTCAGCCACTGAAAAATTATTGGAAATATTTTGGTATATTGTTCATCATTATCCTAAGCCAATCGGTTAATTTCCGCGTTATTAATGCATTTATCCCTGTATTCTGGACTCATGAACTCGGCACGAGCCCCGAACAAGGTAGTTTTGCATTAACCGTATTCTTTAGTATCGGTATCTTTATGACCTACATTGGCGGCTTGTTGGGCGACAAATATGGTCCCATCAAAATCATTAGATTATCTCTTTTGATTTGGTTGCCATCCATGTTTCTATTAACACAAGTCCCTGAGTTTTCTGTAACGATTATGATGCCACTCGCCTATCTGATTTTGCTCATGATTGGTGCTGCAAAGGCCATCAGTTACAGCCCTGTTATAGTACTAGGCCAAACATACCTAGCTAAGAGCATCGGATTTGCATCAGGTATCACTCTTGGCGTAAGCCAAACAATCGGCGGCATCATCGCACCGGTTGTAGGGAATTTAGCAGATACCTATTCCCTACCAGTAGCCATGATGACACTAGTTCCATTCCTTATTGTGGGACTGGGCGCTTCATTACTATTAAAGGATCCTAAAAAATTACAATAATATTAGAAAAACAGCGTTATGACCAAACCAATCATAACGCTGTTTTCTTGTTTCTAGGACAAAATATACTCCATATATAGAGCCAATTAATGTTTCAACATTTCATTCAAAATGACTACGTCAGTTTCTTTCATGCCTTGTGCTACGACACCGATACTTTTAATCGTATCATCAACGGAGTGAGCTACGAGGCCATCACCCTTTTGATAGCTCTTATTAAGGCGGGCTTGTTTATAGCCCATGAAAGCTCCATCTAAGGAGATGGCAATTTTACCGGCACAAGATGGTTTCGCCCCATCACATACGATACCGGATAGGCTAACAAGACCATTTACGAGTGTATCTTCGATAATATCTTTACTATCGCCTTTCAAAAAGGCAATACCCGCCACACTTACAATGCCAGCCGATACGACACCACAGTATGCCGATAATTTACCAATACCAGATTTAACGTAAAGCGTTAACAAATTGGCAAACACAAGAGCTCGGTACAATTCCTCATCGGTTTTACCAAGCTCCTCCGCGGTTGTAATGATAGGCATTGAAACGGTCAATCCTTGATTGCCAGAGCCGGAGCAAATAACTACAGGCAACGGGCACCCACTCATGCGTGCATCAGATCCTGCTGCAGCACGAGCCTTGCACTTTGTTTCTAGAGATGGGCTTTCATCATCAAGCAATAACAATCGACCAATATTGGCACCATAATCATTGGATAAACCTTCATTTGAAATGGCTGTATTATATTCTACCTGTTGCTTAATGCTAGGTAAGATACCGGAAATGTCACCAGCTTTTGCAAATTCATAGATACTATCGAATGTCATCGGGCAAGTACTACTTTCAGCCTCTTTAATTTCGTTAACAGTTTCAGAAATCACGTTTCCATCTACGGACACATAGGTAATATTGGTATGTGCATTTTCAATGCGTACCACTGCCGTATGTTCATCGGTGGTTGCCGTAATTTCAATGTAGAGATTATCAACGCCTTCTGCTAGTTCTACAGTGCAAAAGTTAGCCTCTAATAAGGTGCCTAACCACTTACGATCTTCATCGGTGGCCGATTCTAACACCTCTAGTTCTCGTTCTGGATGGCCTACGATGGCACCGAGTGCGGCAGCCGCAGCTAAGCCTTTGCGGCCTCCAGAGTTCGGAATGACCACGGATTTTACGTTTTTAATGATATTGGCACTGCATCGCGCATGAATGTGGTTGGGAAACTCATCCAATACGGATACCGCCTTGGCTGCTGCATAGGCAAGAGCGATTGGCTCTGTACAGCCAAAGGCAGGTTTCATTTCTTTTTGTAATAATGAAATATAATCCATATTATACTTCCGCGATGATTTCCACTTCTACTGCAACGCCCAATGGAAGATCTTTTACAGCCACGCAAGAACGAGCTGGTTTAGATGTAAAATATTTTGCATATACTTCGTTGAAAGGTTTGAAGTCATTGATATCAGCTAAGAAGCATGTTGTTTTAATAACCTTGGAGAAATCAGAACCAGCTTCTGCTAATACCGCTTCAATATTTTTGCAGACTTGTTCAGTTTGTGCTTCGATACCGCCTTCAACTACGGAACCTGTAGCAGGGTTAATCGCTACCTGACCAGAAGCGAACAAGAAACCGCCAGCTACTTTAGCTTGGGAATAGGGACCTACTGCTGCAGGCGCTTTATCTGTGTGAATCGTTTTCATAATAGGACTCCTTTTTACAATACATACATCATATAGAAATTATTATACATTAATATCGATGTTTTTCAATATATTTTATTTAATAGATTTGAAAGCATCTGCAAAGATTGGCATAAAATATTGACGTTGTACATCACTGGTCAATGCCAAGAACAATGTAGGCTTTTGTGGATTCATTACGAGTGCCGCTTTTGCATAATATGGGAATTTGATACCTTCCGCATCAACTAATACACGAGAACCCACCGTATATGTTTGATACTTTGTATTATTCATTTTCTCCATTTGTTCTGTATTTTCTACAGTAATTGTAGTAGGTTTTTGGCTTTCACCAATTACACCAAAGGCAGCACTGTAACCTGTACCAGCACTTACATAGATGGAACCGGGTACGTTCTTATCTGGCAATGTAAATGTTTTAGATTCTTTTGGCAACAGATTATTAACCGTAGTCAACATGAGTTGTTCTGTAATCGGATCCAACTCACCATTATTAAGTATGGCTAATACAGGAAGGACAGACGCATTAGCCTTAGGGTTATCAAACAATGCATTGGCTGCCGTTTTCAAATCTACGGCTACTAACAAAGCGTCCTTTTGGCCGGTTTTATCTTCCCCTTGTAATTGATATACATCATAGGAAACGCCCATATAGTTAAGCGCAGATAATGCATCCTCATTACTTTGGCGAGTCCGTTTATTCGTAGTTGGTTTTGCATTATCCTTAATTAGCAAATCCTTTATAATATCCACAGAATCTGTAGTAGATGCGGTTGCCACCGTAACTGTATTCGGAACAGACATGGATCCTGCTATGGTTTTTACATCTTTTGCACCAGCAAAACTAGTAACTGCACCAACTAAACAAGCTGCTAGCACAAGAGTTTTTAATGGTTTCATTATTTATTGCCTCCCTTTAGGGTTTTCAATCCATACATGGATTCTAATTGTCCTGACCAGTAGTCTCGGCTCGTATCTTCGGTAGCCAAGATTTGTACTGTAAGCCCATCGTTTTGTGGCATTGCATACATAGTTAAGCTACCAGGCAATACAAAGCCATCATATTTTAAGCTGCCGCGCACACTCATACCGGCCATAGCACCAAACTTAGATGTATATGGTTTAAATGATATTTCTGTAGCGCCCATTGTAAAGTTAGGGATGACTCTCTTAAACAGATCTACGCCCTCTTGCACACTTTGTTTATTCTTTTGCGACAACGATGCATCTTGCATAGCACTTTGTTGTATTGTTTTAATCATATCGCGATGCATAGTAGCATTTAAATTTGCCATTTGTGGTTCTAACATTTTGCGATCAAGTGTAACTGTGGCCATTTTTGAAATAAACTTCTCTGCATTAGATTTTGTGTAAGGCTCGCTAACAGATTGTGCTTTCACTTGTTTATCGGCCATTGCTGCGTTAACAATTTGAGTAGCTGTACGATCGAGATAATTAATCGCCTCTTTATTTACATTGTATGTAAGCAACCAACCTGTATGATGACCTAATGTACTATCCCCAGATAATTGATACAAACTATATCCATCTAGAGCAGTACCTTTAAACTCTTCTTTTACCATGGGATAGGATGTTTTTATGCGGTCGTTCATAGATTGTGCAGCTCGCTCATTAGCCTTTTGAAGGGTCTTATTTTGTTCCATCGTTCTGAAAGTAGGATTTGTAGGAATCGCATCTACAGCTACCGCGTGTACACCATTAGTAGTAGTAGCATACTGACCATAGCCTAAATCAATTGTATCGGCACAAGCTACAGCCGCCATACCTACCGTTAAGCAGGTCGAGCAAGCTAGTGTCATTACCTTCTTACTCCACGTTTTCATAGTCTCACCTCATGAATATATGAATTGAATTATATAAGTAAGTTTAATTAAGAATTTTAAATATACATATAATATTATACTATATAATTGTACTAACATGATAGGTACACCAAATTTACATTTCTCCTAATGTACTATACAATACTTAGAGATAAGAAAACATATTTCTAACAGAAAGGAGTTGGCATTTCGCCACACCATTATGATACAAGAATTAATTCCTCTCACTAGGCCTCGCACATTGGCTGCTGCATTAGGGCCAACCATCTTAGGTGCTGCATTTAGTTATTATACCTTCGGTGCACTTCATGGCACAGGACTCGCCATATTCCATACAATTCTTATATTTTTAGCCGTCGTATCAGCTCAGATCATCGCCAATTTATGGAATGAATTGAAAGATTTTAAATCCGGACTTGATGCGGGACAAAAAATAGGTAATGCGGGGTCCCTTACACGTGGTGCGGTAACGCCGAAGCTCATCTCCACTATGATTAAGGTTCTTATGATTGTACCTATCATCATCGGTCTCTACCTATCGGCTACCATTACATGGTGGTACATTCCAGCCGGTATTATCTGTATTTTAATTAGTTTTTTGTATTCAGGCGGCCCAAAGCCAATTTCTCGTACACCATTTGGGGAAATCTCATCCGGTATCGCCATGGGTTTTGCTATTGTCCTCATTACAGGCTATGCGTGGACGCGTGAACTTTCACTAGCATTCCTAATCCCTGCACTACCAGCTACCCTATTAGTTGGATCTATCATGCTCACCAACAATATTCGAGATATTCGAAACGATGAAAACCATGGACGTCGCACATTACCAATTGTATTAGGTCGCGACCGCGCCATTAGCCTTATGAGCATCACCTATATTTTCAACTTCTTCTGGATTGGCGCCTGGATCTATTTGAAAGTTCTCCCACTCCCAGCATTACTCGCATTAATAGCCATCATCCCAGCATTTAAAACCATCAAAACATTCTATACCCATGTGGACGAAATCAAATTAGATAAAGCCATGGGTACTACCGCTGGTGCTGCTATGTTATATCAATTACTATTAGGTATAGGGCTCATTATTAGCCGTTAACCAAACTAAAAGACAATAAGCAAAGGAGCTACCACTCAAAACCTCCACCGGCCGGGTCTGACTCCGGCCTACGGCCTTCGCAGGGCCAAAGTCGGTTTTGAGTAGCAGCTCCTTTTTCTATATAACTTTTAGTTATGGATAACCTCTAATAATACATAGTTGCGGAATAGGAAATAATTTAGTACTATAAGTTTATTAAATTACATTTAATTTTCTCGAAAAGGAGAGTGTTTGTATGAACAAATTTTTAGCATTAGCGGCTACAGTCGTTCTTGGCGGTGCGCTATTAATCGCAGGTTGCGGCAGCGATAATAATAAAGCGGCTAGCAGCGGTGACAAACAAGTATTAAAAATTGGTGCTACTGCAGTACCACATGCGGAAATCTTAGAACAAGTAAAACCGATTTTAGCAAAAGATAATATCGATTTACAAATCACAGAATTCACTGATTACAATACACCAAATCTAGCATTGGGTGATAAAGAAATCGACGCTAACTTCTTCCAACATGTGCCATACATGGACGAATTCGCAAAAGCTCATAACCTTCCTCTAGTATCTGTGGGTGGCGTTCATCTTGAACCAATGGGCTTATATTCCCGTCAAATCAAAGATTTAAAAGACCTTCCTAAAGGTGCAAAAATCGCTATTCCTAATGACCCTACAAATGGTGGTCGTGCATTAATGTTATTACAAAAAGCTGGTCTTATCACATTGAAAGACTCTAACAATATCTTATCCACTGTACAAGATATCGCTTCTAATCCTAATGGTTACCAATTCGTAGAATTAGAAGCAGCTCAAGTGCCTCGTTCCATCGACGATGTTGCACTAGCAGCTATCAACACAAACTATGCATTAAGTGCAGGTCTTAACCCTGGTAAAGATGCATTGTTCATCGAATCTAATGATTCCCCTTACGTAAATGTCGTAACTGTTCTTAAAGGCAATGAAAACGACCCTCGTATCAAGAAATTGATGGAAGCTCTTCATAGCCCTGAAATCAAAAAATTCATTCAAGATAAATACCAAGGTGCAATTGTTCCTGCATTCTAATTGACATTATCTTATGCTAAAAGGCTGGAGCCACGCGCTCCAGCCTTTTTCTTATACTACATTCTATTTACCAATTACATCGCATTCAGAAAAACTAAATGGTAATACTTCCTCTATAGTTACCATTTTTATATTCCCCATCGAGTTTCCCATAATGATTAGAGGTATTTTAAATTCAGCCATTACCTGACGACATGCGCCACATGGCGCACAAGGTCCTTCCGTATCAGCAACTACGGCAAGGGCCTTAAATTTTATATGACCTTCGGATACGGCTTTGAAAATGGCCGTTCGTTCAGCACAGTTTGTGAGACCATAGGAAGCATTTTCTATATTACATCCTTCATAAAGGGTACCATCTTCGCATAACAAGGCAGCGCCAACAGCGAAATGTGAATATGGAGAATAAGCGTTTTCACGAGCTTTTATGGCGCAATCCATAAGTTTTTGAATTTCTAATTCTGTCATATACGACTCCTTATTCCACAATATCAAGAATGGTATCCACTACATTTGGCATTTCTTCGCCAATCGTAATCGCCTCTATATAGGTCTTAGCCGCATTAGCAAGTAAGTTTTCATCAGAGGCATACAAGGTCGCTATACATTCACCTTCAGTAATGGCATCACCAGTTTTTTTATGCATGATAATACCTGCACTATAATCGATAGGGCCGTCTTTTACGGTGCGCCCAGCACCGAGCATAGCAGATGCTATACCACATTGTTCGGTATTCATACGGGTAATGTAACCAGCCTCAGGCGCTATTACATCATATGTACATTGGCCGATAGCTAGTAGGCTTTCATCATCAATCATAGAGCTATTACCACCTTGAGCGTCAATCATGAGACGTAGACATTCGAGTGCAGCGCCAGAATCGAGAGCCTCACGCACACGAGCGAGGGCGGTTTCATAGTCGCAGATGTGGCTTAAAACGAGCATGTGAGCAGCCATGATAATACATTCATGGGTCAAGTCCTCAGGGCCATGACCTTTTAATGTATCAATGACCTCACGAATTTCTAAGGCATTGCCTATGGCATGACCAAGGGGCCGATCCATATCCGTCAAAACAGCCTTAACGGAACGACCGTTTTCACGTCCAATATCTACCATAGCCTTAGCCAAGGCACGGGCCTCTTCAATGGTTTTCATAAAGGCCCCACTGCCTACCTTTACATCTAGTAGAATGGCTTGCGCACCAGATGCCAATTTCTTGCTCATCACGGAGGAAGCAATAAGAGGAATACTGTCCACTGTTCCCGTTACATCGCGCAAAGCGTAAAGTTTTTTATCGGCTGGTGCCAAACCTTCTGATTGACCTATAACGGCAAGGCCTATTCTATTCACTTGGGCGATAAAATCTTCTTGGCTTAAGGATACTTTCAAATGAGGAATCGATTCCATTTTATCGATAGTCCCCCCTGTATGACCCAGGCCTCTACCAGACATTTTTGCGACCTTACCACCACAGGCGGCCACTAAAGGAGCAATGATAAGTGTCGTCTTATCCCCTACACCACCTGTACTATGTTTATCTACGGTGATACCATCAATTGACGATAAATCCACCATTTGTCCAGACTGAGCCATCGAGAGTGTCAACGTACCGAGTTCACGAGCATTCATGCCATTAAATACGATGGTCATCAATAGAGCACTTACTTGATAATCAGGAATAGTACCATTTACATAGCCCTCTATGACAAAGCGAATTTCCTCATTTGTTAGTGCTAAATTGGCTCTTTTTTTCAAAATAATATCATACATGCGCATAGTTACACCGCCATTCTAAGAAACCACCTAAGCACTGCCTAGGTGGTTTTTCTTTATACTTCTTCGTCCAAATGATCTTTTAGGAGCTCTACGGCCGCACTCGCCCCGATACGGCTACACCCTTCTGCAATATAAGCCTTCATATCAGAAATGGAACGAATGCCTCCAGCTGCCTTAATCTGTACACTAGGACCAATGTGCTTCTTAAATAGTTGCACATCTTCTAATGTAGCGCCACCACTACCAAATCCAGTTGAGGTCTTGATAAAATCTGCACCGCCTTCCGTTACACAATGGCATAGTTCTATCTTTTCTTCATTCGTTAAGAAACAGGCCTCGATGATAACCTTTAAAATGTTATCACCGCATACGGATTTAAGAGCCTTGATTTCCTCTGTTATAGCATGAAAGTCCCCTTGTTTCGCATCACCTAGATTGATGACCATATCCACTTCTGATGCACCTTCTGCAATAGCTTGTTTCGCTTCCGCCACCTTGGATTCTGTCGTTTGATAGCCTAGAGGAAACCCAATAACGGTACAAATATTCAAATTGGGATATGCATTATGAGCGGATGCCACAAAATCAGGTGGAATGCAGACTGATGCCGTATGATAGGCCAATGCATCTTCACAAATCACCTTAATTTCGTCCCATGTAGCAATGGGTCTTAACAATGTATGATCCACATAGGTTAATAGTTCTTTACCTAACATGACTACCTCCAAAACAATCTATTATTCTATCAGGATTAGTTACCATCGTAACCGAGCACATCTTTAGAAAAAGGACATCTGCTCTGGTTCTGGTTCCTTATGTAATTCTGCTTGTGCAGCTTTATTTTTTTCATCGATGAATGGTTCAAGAGGTACGCCTATTTTTGAAAGTAGTTCGGGTAGTGAGTTCGCCCCTTTCAAGCGAGCTGCCTCGATAGCAACCTTGGCGCATGTTTCAGCATCATCCAATGCATAATGATGCTTAAATTCTACGCCTAAGTACGCCGCCATTGTGTTCAATTTGTGATTTACCAAATCGGGCCATACGGCACGAGAAATTTTTACAGTACACGCATAGTCAAGTTCTGGCCAAGGAATTTTATAGTAATCAAGAGTGGCACGCAATACATTCATATCGAATTTTGCATTATGGGCAATCATGATTTTTCCCTTTAAATGATTTTCATAGATAGCAGGCCATAGTTGATCAAATGTCTTTTCATGCAACACTTCTTTAGGTTCAATTCCATGAATTTCAATACATTCTGGGTCAAAGGACATAAACGGTGGTTTAATAAGACTATACGCTTTTTTGGTAATCTGTCCATTTTCAACGGTAATAACCGCTAAGGAACAGGCGCTATTTTTATATTTATTAGCTGTTTCAAAATCCAATGCTACAAAATCTAACATGGTAATCCTTTCTTAGCTATTAACAACATATTATATACATCAGTCCGATATACATATATCAACTCGTATTAGGAATCATCTTCACTTCTGTATTTATTATATCATGAACGCGAAGAAAATCGATGTATAAAAGCAGTTCTTAAGCCGACTTTCACAACGGATTTTCATTGACAGGACGCCCTATTCTATGTGAAAATTATTTAGATATATAAGTACTATGGAGGTTATAACATGGCAGATGACAGATTAATCGTCGCCCTCGACGTATCCACAATGGATGCGATGAAATCTATCGTGTCCTCACTAGGGGACTCCGTTAGTTTCTACAAGGTGGGCATGGAATTATTCTACGCCGAAGGGGACCAAACGGTTCGCTATTTGCAAGAGCACGGCAAACATGTATTTCTCGATTTGAAATTACATGATATTCCTAATACGGTGGCCCATGGCGTATCTTCCCTTACTCGTTTAGGCGCCAATCTAATTACCATTCACGGTCAAGGTGGCCCTATAATGATGAAAGCTGCAGCTGAGGCTGCTCGTGAAAGCGCTGAAAAACTAGGCATCGAACGTCCAAAACTATTAGCGATTACCGTTTTAACGAGCTTTGATGACGAATCTTGGACATCTATTGGTGGTCAATTACCAATTGCAGATCAAGTAATTCGCCTTGCTAAACTAGCAAAAGAATCCGGTATGGACGGTGTTGTATGTTCCGCTTTAGAAGCTAAGATGATTCGCGATGCCTGCGGACCAGATTTCCTTATCGTTACACCAGGTATTCGCCCATCCTTCGCAGCTACAAATGACCAAAAGCGCATTGCTACACCATCGAGTGCATTACAGGATGGTGCATCTCGCCTTGTTATTGGCCGACCTATTACGCAGGCTGAACATCCACAAGAGGCGGTACGTTTAATTATTGAAGAAATGGAGAGTGTATCCAAATGATGTCAGAACAAGAAGTAAAACAATTACTTATCGATACTCAAGCAATTTTAGAAGGTCATTTCTTATTGACTTCTGGTCTACATAGCCCTATGTATGTTGAAAAATTCAACGTATTACAACATCCAAAATACACTGAAACATTGTGTAAAGAATTGGCAGAACGCTTCCGCGATCAAAACGTAGAACTTGTTATTGGACCTATGACTGGCGGTATCTTATTAGCTCACGAAGTCGGTAAAGAACTAGGCACACGCGCTATCTTTACAGAACGTGAAAAAGGCGTTATGACATTGCGTCGTGGATTCAAAATCGACCCAGGTACACGCGTACTTATCGTAGAAGATATCGTAACTACAGGCGGTTCCGTACAAGAAGTCGTTAACGTAGTTAACCAATCCGGCGGTGAAATCGTAGGCGTAGGTCTTCTCGTTAACCGTTCTGGCGGCAAAGCTGAATTCGGTGTACCAAAAGAAAAAGTACAAGCATTACTTAACCTTGAAGTGCCAACATACAAACCAGAGGAATGCCCTCTCTGCAAAGAAGGCGTAGCTATGACAGAACGCGGTTCTAAACACATCAAATAAAATTATAAACAAATACAAAAAGAGCTCCTTCACTGAGGAGCTCTTTTTGCTTGTGTGTAGTTATTGTGTGTAAGAGAGAGATTCTGATACATATGTATCACGTAGAGTGTATGGCTCTACGGTGGCCATGAATGCACTTTCATGACCACGTTCTCTATTATTTTATGAGAGAAAAGGACTCATAAAATGTGGTTAGTTTTGATTTCGTCCCACACCATCTTGAGGCATCATTTGGTTTTGACAATTTTGGTACATATGTTGACCATTATTTGGCCCCATACCATCTTGAGGCATCATTTGATTATTTCCATCCATCATATGTTGGTCCATATGCATATTAGAACCATCATGTCTATGTGGTTTTCTAAACTGTTGTTCATTGGTTTTCATCCATTCACCAAAATTTGGTAAATCATTTACAGCAAAAGATGTACCTACCCCTACAACACTGATTACAGTTAGAATGGCAGCAATTATAATTCGTCTCATAAGTCCTCCTTAATCTACATTGCGGAAATAACGTTCGCGTACACCACGAAGTTCAGTACCGATAAATATACATGTAAGGCCACCAAAAAGGCCTACACCTGCGAGTGCAACTAAAGTTATCATAGATAACGCAGGAAATGCGGTTACATTTTCGAATGGTTGCCATGAGCTACCTAATAAATATAAAATAGCTGGCGTAATCACCAATATAAGTACGCCTACAATATAGGCTAACGCACTGCCAATAGCAACTAATGTCTTCGATGCCTTTTTTGCCATTCCCGGCAGTTGTGGTAATAAGCGTTCTTTATACTCATCAAATCTAGCATAGATTTCTTGCATATTTACAGATTTACTTGTATTACCATCCTCATTTAACGTATCTGTAATAATTCCAGCATCTACATAGGATGCATAAATTTCCTCTGGAGTCCCCAAGGATTTAATAATTTCATCATCTGTAAGGCCTTTTTCATGGCCTACAGCAAAGTGTTCTTCATAAACCTCTATAATACTTTCAACATCAGCAACACGTGCCTTTTTGAAGATATTACGCAGTGCTTCTAAAAAACTTTTCTTATTCATTATAGTCGACTCCTTTCAACAGGATATTTACAACGCCAGAAAACTCATTCCATTCTCGTCTCATCTCGTTGTAAGCCTCTCGGCCTGTATCTGTTATATGATAATATTTCCGAGAAGGCCCTGTAGAAGATTCCTTTAAATAGGTTTCAACATACTTCTCTTTTTTTAGTCTATTAAATAATGGATATATCGTTCCTTCAGAAATTTCTATGTATTCCGAAATAGTGCTTACAATTTCATATCCATAGCGATCATGCTGTGTTAATAATGCTAGCACAAGCATATCCATAACACCTTTTTTTAATTGAACTTGCATAGTTCCTCCCTTTAGGTTGTGCCTACCTGCCAATGTGAAAGCTCTCTTACGGTCACTATCATGTACTGACAAATACATAATAACACAAGGTACCTCGAATTGCAAGGTACCTTGTAAAAAAATATTTTATACAATATAAAACCCTTTCAATATCTCTAAAAACACACATATTATAAAGTGTTTCATGAATTGAAAGGGTTTTAACATGTTAGATTAAATTCAATTTTCTAATGTAAATACACGTCTATTAATTAATTTGTAGAGGCTTGTCCTAATTTTACCTGAGCGCTCTTCATTTTACCATTATGAGTATAAGATATTAAAATTGTATCGCCAGGGCTCTTAGCATCAATTTGCTCTTTCAATTCGATTAATGTACTTACATTCTTACCATCGATTTGAGCAATCGTATCACCTTCTACAATACCAGCTCGAGCCACAGGACCGGTAGGATCCAATTGTACAATAAGAAGGCCTTCTCCTTCATAGCTTACATTATTGCGAGCCGCTGTTTGCCGATCTACAGCCCATACGCCTAAATATGGGCGGATGACCTTACCGTTTTTAATGATAGAATCAATAATAGGTTTTGCAGAATTAATAGGAATGGCAAAGCCCATTCCTTCTACACCCTCTTTAGAGATTTTAGAGCTATTAATGCCAATTAACTCACCATCAGCATTTAGCAATGCACCACCAGAGTTTCCTGGGTTAATGGCAGCATCAGTTTGAATCAATGGGAAACGTTGTCCTTGATCATCAATGGTACGAGCTAAAGCACTAATTACACCAGATGTAACAGAACCTTTAAATTCCAGACCTAATGGGTTGCCAATGGCAATTGCTGGTTCACCTACCTGTAAAGAATCGGAGTCTCCTATAGCAACAGGTTGAATATTTTTAGGTGGATCTATCTTTACGACAGCTAAATCAGATTGTTCATCAGTGCCCATAACAGTACCTTTGACAGTAGTACCATCAGACAGCGAAACTGTAACCTCACCATTGCTAGCACCAGATACAACGTGGTTATTCGTTACAATATGACCTTCATTATCTATTAAAACACCGGAACCAACGCCTTCACCTGCGTAAATGGTACGATTAAAAATATCCTTTTGGAATACTTGTGTTGTAATACCCACTATGGCGGGGCCCGATTTTTTAGCCGCTTGTACAACATAGGTATTACGAGCTTCAGTCAACGGTTTTGTTTGCTTAGTTTGATTTGTCACAACACTCTGTTGCGTACCTGCTGGTGCACCAAAGAAATAATAGCCTCCACCTACACCTACGCATAGTGCAATAGCACATGCTATAATCTGTTTCTTATATTGTTTTATATTCATATACTGTCTCCTATTTTAATTGTATACAATTTATTTACATTCATTATAGGTCTTATTCCTTAGATTTGCAATACAACAATTTCTATCATTCCTAAATTATGTGTAAAAATATAGAAAAACAAAAGAGGTATTCATTAGCATTAACTAATGAATACCTCTTTTGCATATAGTTTGAGAGTGTAAGGACTGTGAGAGAGAGTTATATATGAAGACGGAAAAGTTGAGAGAGAACTTATTAAGAGAGAGAAGTTAAGTGTATCTTTTCCGTATATCTTCATAATAATCCTTACAGTTATAGTATACACAAAATCTCTAAAAAATAAAGCATAGTATATAAAAAATATATAAAACTTCGATTATTTCTCTATAAGATAAGCCCTAAAAACATATATAATATCAACAACTCACCAATCCATGAACTAAAAGTGAATTTAGTTATGCTTTTTATACAAACTTATAACCTACGCCCCAAACTGTGATGATATGTTTGCTATCAGATGGATTTTCTTCGATTTCTTCACGTAAACGATTGATATGAACAGCTACTGTTGCATAATCACCATAAGAATCTAATCCCCATACACGGGAATATAATTCTTCTTTGGAGAATACGATATCGCGGTTACGCATAAGAAATTCTAATAATTGGAATTCTTTTTTCTTAAGATGAACTTCTTTGTCATTTACCCAAACTTTCATCATCTTAGGATCAAGGCGAATATCACCGGATTGAATAGCATTTGTATCAACAACATCTTTTTCAGTAAGTCGTTTATATTGTGCTAACATAGCCTTAATTTTTGCAATCAATACAGATGGAGAGAATGGTTTTTCGATGTAATCATCAGCACCTACGCCAAGGCCACGGATTTTATCAATATCATCGAGGCGTGCAGTTACCATCACGATTGGTACGCGCACTTTATCACGAATGGCGCGACACACTTCAAAGCCGTCCATTTCTGGCAACATAACGTCCAAAATGATTAAATCTACTGGCGTATTCAAAGCAGCTTCAATACCATCAGTACCATTATTCATAACAGTTACGTCATAACCAGCAACCATCAAATAATCACGCTCAATATTAGCAATATCAATATCGTCTTCAATTATTAGAATATGTTCACTCATGATTTTCTCCTTTTTTCGGGAATTCTAAAATAATTCTAAGTCCATGTGGTCTAATATTTTCTATCACTACACGACCTTCGAAAATTTCCATAATACGTCTAATAATCGAAAGACCAAGTCCACTCCCCTCCTGTGGATTAGTGCGGGACGAATCAACTCGATAAAACGGACGCATAAGTCGGTCAAGTGACTCTGGCGGAACCCCAGGGCCATCATCACTTACCACACAGTACACATGACTTTCATCTTCGGTGACATCAATAACACTATGTCCTATATCTGCCATCTTATATTTTGCACTATTATTTAAAATATTTTGCAAAACCCGCTGTAATAACTGCGGATTCGCCATAATAGTAGCATCCTTAACTGTAACACGTTGGCTCAGTTCAAGACCTCTAGACTTATAATGTTCTATATGATCTTCTACAAAACCTTGTACGTATTTCCCTAATTCTATTTCCTCTGATGGTCTAGATTCCTTTTTATAGTTCAATGTTGTAATAAGGAACAATTCCTCCAACATAGAATCTAAATCATTAGCGCGCTTCAAAATGATTCCCATGTAGCGTTTTTGTTGCTCTTCGGTTGGCGCGATACCATCCCGAACGCCTTCTGCATAGGCCTTAATTGCAGTTAATGGAGTACGGATATCATGAGAGATACCTGCAAGCAATTCTTTTTGTTGCTCCTGCTCCATTTCGATTTGGTAATTAGCAGCTCGTAATGATTCCGTCATATTGCGGACGTGAATCATAATGAACTTCGTCACAAATCGGTTAATTGCAAAAAATGTAACTATAAACAAAAGTAATGCAACAATGCTAATGTAGAACGAAACGGTCTCCATCAAGCTATCACTACCATGCACAGCTCGTTTAATAGCTATGTGATATAGATATGCATGACGTCCTTCATTCTTACGCATTTCGTACACAAAGGTATGATTTGACTGATAGACAATCCCTTGTAACTCAGGATTTACATCAATCAAGCCAACGATAGCAGATTCATTATAAATCTGTTGTGTACCGTAAGAATACAGAACCTTGCCCTGATCGAGAATTTCTACATACACCTCATTAGGGTCTAACAAACTATAGCTTGGTTTAACAAGAGAATCCATTAAACCATTGTCTATACCATAAAAGGTAATAGTCTCAGCCACACGGCTAACACTTTTAAACTGTTGTTCTTGCTCGATACGCAAATAGTATCCGGCATTCGCTAAAATGCGTAGTCCTGAAAAATATAACAAAAATAGAATAATTGCAATTAATATAGGAACTACAAATAGAACAACATTGGATATCCAAATTCTAATTTGTAAATTCACAGGATTACCTCAATATCATAATTAGTAGATACTCCTTATAGTGTACGCTATTTTACTCATGATTAGCAAGAGAAAATATAAAATTCGTATAAACATAAAAACAGCCCTACCTAAAAGGTAGAGCTGTTAATATTAAGATTAACGACGGTTAGCTTCGAAGAAGTTAATTGCAACTTCTGGGAACATAGCGTATGTTAATACGTCTTCTTCAGTGATGCCAGTGTAACCTTTGGAGTTCAAATCTTCAGTGTAACCTGCCAATTCAGGTTCGATAAGATCTGCAGGACGGCAAGTAATAGGTTCTTCATCGCCAATAATAGTTTTTTGAATTTCTTCAGAAATTTTACCAGGCAATGCACCATATTTACCGCGTACAAGGTCTTTAACTTCGTTAGGAACCATTTTATAACGGTCACCCATCATAACGTTCATCATAGCCATTGTACCAACGATTTGGGATGTAGGAGTTACCAATGGAGGGTAACCCAAGTCTTCACGAACGCGTGGCATTTCATCCATTACGTCGAAGAAGCGATCGCCCATACCCATTTCGTTCAATTGGTTTTGAGTATTGGACAACATACCGCCAGGAATTTGGTAACGACGAACAGCTGGGATTACATCGCTAGCTGGTTTCAAGTTGAATTCTTCAGCGATTTGTTGTTTTACTTTACGGAAATGATCAACTAATGGAATATATTTATCAAGGTCAAGACCAAGATCCCATTCAGTGCCTTTGAACATTTCGATCATAGTTTCAGTAGCTGGTTGGCTAGTTGCATGAGCGAATGGGGAGATAGCAGTATCGATGATATCTACACCAGCTTTAGCAGCTTCCCAGTATGTAGTGCTTGCAAGACCGCAAGTGAAATGGCTGTGCAAGTCGATTGGCAATTCACCAAAACGTTTTTTGAAAGTAGAAACTAAATCATATGCATCAGCAGGTCCTAACAAACCGGACATATCTTTAATGCAAAGGGAATCAGTACCCATTTCAACCAAAGTTTCAGCAACTTTCAAGAAGCTTTCAGTTGTATGAACTGGAGAAATAGTGTATACCATAGCGGATTGAACGTGTGCGCCTGCTTTTTTGGAATATTTAATAGCAGCTTCCATGTTACGAGGGTCGTTCAATGCGTCGAAAATACGGATACGGTCGATACCATTTTTTACAGCAGCTTTACAGAATGCTTCCACTACATCATCAGAGTAATGTTTGTAGCCCAACAAGTTTTGGCCACGAAGTAACATTTGTAGTGGTGTATTTTTTACATTAGCTTTTAATTTGCGAAGACGTTCCCATGGATCTTCGTTCAAGAAACGAAGACAGCTATCATAAGTAGCGCCGCCCCAACATTCAAGAGCTTCATAACCGATTTCATCTAAAAGGCCAAGCACTGGTTCCATTTGTTCGTAACGCATGCGAGTTGCCAAAATAGATTGATGACCGTCACGAAGAACGGTTTCACAGATTCTTAATTTTTTAGCCATGTTAATCCTCCAATTCGAAATAGTAAGGTGATGTAATTTTATACATACACTCAATGACTATCTCATACCTATTTATCAACAATTCCTATAGTTCCTACTTATGTAGGTAAAATGTGCTAGGAATTATTGGAACATACTTATATTAGACTACTTCTAAAATTCTTTGTCAACAAGTATATTATGCTTATTTATCATCAAAAAGCATGCATTTTTGATATAAAAGTGTAAAAAAATCACCAAAAACTCTTGTTATGCTAGATTTTATCTTGCATTTTTAATCATCACCAAATGAGTGTGTTAATGAGAATGTAAAAGCAAACTAATCCTCATATCGTTATAATTTTTATTTATGTACGAAAGTATATCAGTATTTATTGATGTAGTACAACGAATTATCTTGATTTACAGATCTCGTTATCACTTTTTTTGATGACTGACAAAGGTATTCTAATATTCATGAATATACATTTTCTATTTCAAATATACTTTTTATTTCACCTTTTTAGGTGCTGTTTCAAGAACAATATTCTTGCCATCTCGTTTTACTTGGATAGAGAATGCCCCTTCGCCCTCTTTAAAATACTCCATTTTAATGTCTAACAGCATCTTACCGATAAGTGTTTCCACCTTCTCAGTTAAAAATTCACGATAAAATGCATCTTGTGTTTGCTTAGGACTTTGATGAATCACAGGTTTCGCTGCATTGCGTTCCGCCTGCATCATAGTTTCTTCAAAATTATCATTTCCACCCCACTGCTTCATCATTTCTGCGTCTGATAAGCCTTTTTGAATTTTAAACTTTGCCATTATATACTCCTATTCTACTAGTTAGACAACCAACATAATGCGTATTCTAACTAACTTTATATATTATCACTCTTATTTAAGTCTAATTCTTTACACCTAATAATTCAATAATATGTTCCTTTACCATAACTGGATCAATCCCAGACATACAATACGCTTTTCCCTTCGGACATTTTCGTTTACGGCATCCTAAGCAATCCATATCATGATTTTGTAGCACTTTATAGGTTCCAGTCAGAGGTCCCCACTCTGCGGGGTTTGTAGGGCCAAATAAAGCTATTACAGGACGCTTTAAAGCCACTGCCATATGTAGTGCGCCCGTATCACAGGCCACTACCACATCACATTCGCCAATAAGAGCCGCCATTTCACGCAAGGTAGTCTTACCTAATTTATTGTAAACTGGCAAATTCTCTTTCTCTACATGTTGCATCAAATCTTCAAACTCTTGTGATTCTTTTGGCCCCCCAAAGCATATAAAATTGCTTCTATAGGACAAGGAATCAATTAGTTGTTGCCACTTTTCATGAGGCCAAGACTTAGTCTGCCATGATGAACCTAAAACTAAACCTATCAACGGTCTATCTTTTTCTGCAAACGCCGTTTCCACTTCGAATTTAGCCCGTTGTTGCTCATCAGCTGTTATAATGAGATCCATTAAATTCATATTCTTAGTCTCAACAGGGATAGTCTCTGTGTTTAATGCACCTGGCAGTAATTTAGCTACATCAAGATATTGCTCTATAACATGCTTTGACCGATTCTTCGATTTGTAATTAGTAAATAACCAATTCAGTTCTTTAGTACCCCCTAATCCTAACCGTATAGGTGCACCAGATGCCAATAGTACAAGCCCAGTAATAAGCCGGCCTTGTACATCAACAGCTATATCGAAGTGATAAGGCTTTAAACGTTTTCGTAAATCCCACCACATATTCCACATGGTACGAAGGTGTAATTTTTTTGAATGAGCCTCATATTCATCCCGTTCCCAAGGAATTATATGATCTACATAGGGATTATGTTCTAATAATTCAGCCATACTAGGTGTAACAATCCAATGTAATTTTGCATTCGGATACTGTTGCTTTATCCACCTTGCGGCGGCTGTGGCATGCAGTATATCACCAATATAACTGAGCCGTACAAACAATATATTCATAGACAACCGCCTTCCTCATGTATTATCGTCGCCCGTTAAATCATCATCTCGTATACTCATATACCGATTATAACGAAATATATATGAGTTCAACTTGAATTATGTCGTATAAAACTAAATAATTTTATAAATAAAGCCTTTATAACCTGCGATTATAAAGGCTTTATATTAATTCTTTTTCTTAGAGCTAGAATCTTTAGATGATTTATCGTTATCTTCTGTTACTTTGGTCGTATCATCACTGCCATTGGCAATAATTTCTTTCACCGCATTCATAGTTACTTCAGACAAGGTAGTCGGATTATTATATTTATAAATAGGTTTAAATCCTACGCCTAATTTACCAGAGTATACAGTTAATACATTATTATCTTCATCGACACGAGCAATATAGATGGTCTTGCTAGTATCTACACCAAGCAAACGGAATCGTCCAGGTGGGTTGATAACACGCCAACCACCTTCAATACCATTAAACATGAAGATGTCGCCAGTTTTAGCATTATCGTAGAAGAAATTATCTTCATCATAGAATACAGCAATACGACCAATGTCCGTAGCTTGCATGTAAACGCGACGCGTATCATAGTTCGCATCAGTTCTGTAAATCCGGTATGCACCTTCACGAACTTTTACCTTCATGTACACCACATTTGTCGCTTCGGAATACGCCGCATCAACAATGCGACTTCCCTTTGGTACATCTTCAAGTTCTGTATCCACTTCGTGTTCCGGATCATCTGCATTGAGTCGGGCCATAACAACCTTGTTGTCCGTATACAGGCCCATAATTGCGTAGTTACGATCTGGCATCCAGTCAAAATAGCTGATGGAGCGACCTTTCAAATTAACCGTTGTGGGCTTGCTTTCACCAGCCTTATAAATCCTAAGTGATTCATCTGTAACAACAGCCATAAATTGATGGTCATAGGACACATATTTACGTCCCTCTTTTACGTCAGGGAAGTTTTTCGTGTCATCCTTAGACGCACCAGAGACGTTAAATTCCGTAGTCGGTGCAAACATATATTGATCAAGGTACAGATACACCCCTCCTTGCAGTAGAATACCTACCGCAAAGGCGCTCAGTACACGCGTAAAAGGTTTCATTGTTCCTCCTATTTCACGATAAACGCCGTAGGAATCATCCGTTCCCCTAACAAATCGGCTGGTTTATTTACAACTTTACCATTTAAATACAATGTAGAGCTAGAGCCACCATCGAGGTTAGCCGCAATGTATGCACCTTTTTCATAAAGTACATCTTGTACATCGCGCAAGGTAGCACCCAAGGAATAACCTGGTTGACGACCGTCGATTACAACGAACAACACAGTACCATCCTTACGTTGACCTATGGCCGTACGAGGACCTACGCCCCAACCGCCATCGCCATCGGTGATCATCTTCTTACCATCTACGATAAGAGGTGGCCCAAAGGTAATACCTTCCATAGCTTTCATATCAGCTAATTCAGTTTTATCATAGTTGCCCGCAATGAGGTTGCCAGATTTAGAGAAACCTACAAAATCAACGGATTCATCAGGCCCCACATCCTTACCGATGATATAATCCCCTTCGTGAAGGATAAAGCCATATGGCAAGCGGCCTGTACCAGTACCATTAGGATCGTGAAAGCCACCGCCATTGATAGCTGCTACGGCACCATTCATTTTAGCAATATTACTTGTAGTATCCCCTTTTTCTTGAATGTTTGCAGCTGTCGCAACTTGGATACGACGAGGATCTGGAATTTCAAGCACGTACCCTACATAACGAGAAGACTCAATTTTTTCCAATTTTAAGTCTTTATCTTCGCGAGCATTAAATTTAAATAAATCTTGACTCTTTACAACGCCTACTGTTCCCAAAATAGATTGCAATTCATCGTTGCTGAATAACCATGTAATGTATTGAGGATGACGAGATTGTAAGATAGCACCAATAACGGCACGTTTTACATTATTAAATGGTCCAAACAATACCACGAATGGTGATGTGACTGCGGTAAATACGAACACCATAATGATGAACTTTACCCAATTCTTTTTAAACAATGTATATCTCCTTATAAATCACTGTAATGTTCAGTGCTAATTCGTTCTTCAAAATGCTTGATGTCTACGGCATTACCAATCCAAACACGTAAAATATTGTATGGATTATCCCCTGTATGAGCCCAACCGGACTTCATAGCCATTGCCATCTTTATACCACTGTCTTTTGTGGCAGCATCGGTATCCTTATTTTTGTCCCCATAGGGATAACAGAACCAAGGGTTATCTGTAATTCCTAACTTATCAGCTAACGCCTGTTGTGCTTTTTGAATATTTTCCATTTGTGCTGCTTTTGAAAGTTGGCCCATTTCCACGTGTTGGAATCCATGATTAGAAATAGTTATACCATTGTCTTTCATTTCTTTTAGCTGTTCCCATGTAAGCCGCGTCCCTACATCGCCTGGATTAACAAATACAGTAGCAGCAAAACCATATTCTTTCATCAATGGATACACGATAGAGTATGTATCTGCATAACCATCATCAAAGGTTAGTACTACAGGCTTTTCAGGTACCGCTGCACCATTAACTACATAATCGTATAATTGATCCATCGTCAACGGATGGTACCCATTATCCTTGAGGAACTTCATTTGCTGACGGAATAAATCCTCGCGGATAACCGCATCATTATCTTTATCATCGCCAATCTTGTGATACATGAGCACCGGAACTCCCGACGGATGTACCATCGTAACCTGTTGTGTAGGTGGCGTTTTAGTTTCATTTTCTGTCGTTTGCTGTGAAAGCATTCCACATCCTGCTAACGCTGTAGCAATTACAATTGTGAAAAGCACTACCAATGAAAATCGTTTCATAGGTCCCCCTTTATATAGACACAATTTAATAACTTATATTATATCATTTATAAGGAGAATAGTAAAAACTAGCGAATCGTTTACCCGTGATTGTAATCTACTCAATAATGTTTTAATATTTTAATTATAATATATTTCACATAAACGATACCATTTCACCAAATAAAGGATTTACTATGAAAAAACGCCTAACTATTATTCAAATGGACGTCCATGTAAATGACGTAGAATATAACTATACTCGTGTTCAAGAATTACTCTCTCAATCACTTTCTGAAAACCCAGATATTATCGTATTACCAGAAACTTGGAATACCGGATTCTATCCATCAAAAGAGTTAATCAACATCGCTGACAGAAACGGAGAACGAACTAAATCATTATTAAGTACATTTGCGAAAGAGCATAACGTAAACATCGTAGGTGGCTCTGTAGCAGTTGCTAAAAATGATGTCGTGTTCAATACCTCCTATGCCTATAACCGAGAAGGCACGCTCGTTGGAGAGTACTCTAAAATGCACGGCTTTAGTCCAGCGAAAGAAGATCAATACTTCGCAGGCGGTACGCACACCACACATTTTGAGTTAGATGGCATTCCGTGTAGCACCGTTATTTGCTACGATATCCGCTTTCCAGAATTAGTGCGCATGGCCGCATTACCGAATACAGAATTGCTATTTGTGCCAGCTCAATGGCCTACTATGCGCCTACGACACTGGCAAGTACTTAATGAAGTACGCTCCATAGAGAATCAATTATTCGTGTGTGCTGTAAACGGCTGTGGCACAGTTGGTCGCGTCCAAAGTACGGGACACTCCGCCGTATATGATCCATGGGGTACAAATCTATTAGAAATGAATACTGAGGAAGGTATTGCCACTGTAGATATTGATTTCGATGTTGTCGAAGACATTCGCAACAAAATCAATATATTCAGGGACCGTAAACCAGAACTGTATAATCTATAACATAAAAGACACATTGCTATAATTTGCAATGTGTCTTTTACATTAGAATTCAATAAGCTTCCACATATCCTCTGGTACTTGTTCTAGAGGTTTGTTTTTTGCTATCGCTTCTTTTAAAATATCAATCGTATCTTGAACATCTTGCTTGTCCTTTGTATTAGGATCATGAAGGATAACACGATTTAAGGAATCTTCGCCAAATTGTTTTAAATATTCCTTTTCTACTTGGTTTAATTCACGACGTAAGTATTTCATTAATATGACCTCTACTTATAAATAAATTTTTGATGACCTACTTCTACCGCTATAATCACACAATTCGTATCACTAATATCAACAATAACTCTATAGTTGCCAATTCTATACCGCCACAATCCTTGTTTATTACCAGTTAACGATTTACCAGAATATCGTGGATTTTCTACATTATCCAAATGTTTTATCAACCAATTAAAAATATAACGTTGTGTTGACTTATCCAACTTTGAAAATTGTCGGTCAAACCGTTTACTAAACTCTAGCTTATAAACCATACTTTGCACGCATTTCTGCTACAGAATATGTAACAGGATCCTGTTTATATTCTTTCAAAGCTTCTTGACCCACCCTAAGATCAAAGTCATTTTCGATTTTTTCTAGTAACGCTTTTTTAAATAGTGTTGACAAGGTTTCATCCATAAATTCCGCATAAGTTTTAAACAGTGTTTCTTCTTGTTCATTAAGTCTCACAGAAATATTTGACATACAAAGCACCTCCTTGTGTATTACAATGTAATACACAAGGAGGTGCCTGTCTATAACTATAATTATATTATTTTGTCATGCTTGCTTTTAATGCAGCAATTTCTGCACGAAGTTCTTGTAATTGAGTGTCTTGTGTAGCATCCTTAGCTTTTAAAGCACTGTTTTCTGCTTGTAAGGAGTATCATAATCAATATATTTGTTTATATTTCCAACATCAATATTTTATTTATTTTTAAGTATATTTATTAGTTAATTAAATACTAGATGAATTTATTTTTATGAGTAAAAAGTGAGCCATCATCTATTTTTAGGCATACAAAAAAGACATGTTACTCTTCTCTCGTCTCTCTCGTAACATGTCTTAATTTGTATATAGATCTCTCGAACTATATCATATTGTATCTGGCTGAACTCTCTAATCCCTTTTTGACACGCCAGTATGTCTACAATTATTTTATATTTTAAAATAATTAATGTCAATAATTTATTTTTAGTTTAATAATTGCCATTTATAAAGAGATTAAATCAACTAATTACAATATTAAACCTACAATTAACCGCGCTGACAGAAATAAATAATATAATTTTTCTCAGGGCTCACCGCTGCGCCCAATGCATATGGATGATTCCAATTACCACCAAAATCAAATAAATATATTACATAACCAGCAGGTATTTCTACCGAGTCTTCATTAAAAGACAATCTATGTAAATATTGTTTCTGTAGTTTTCGATTCTCCAACTCTGTATAAATAGGATATTTCTTCTTACCTAAACCTACCGTATCCGTCGGTTTAGGTTTTAATCTATCTCGCTCAGCCTCTACTCTCTTGCGCGTTTCTACATAACGTTTATACTTAGCTTCGCTATCCTCACCATCAATCTTAATCTTATTAAATTCAGCCAACACTTGATTCTGTAATGCATACATTTCATCAATAGATTTCTCAATAGGATTTTCCACTTGATTTTGTACATATTTGCCCATAGGTACTGTTGTATTTTCTACAATAACTATCGATGTAGGCATTAAGGTTTTCAAAGTATCTGCATATTCCATATTTGAATCAACATAGTTTTTTACATATACATTGGATAGATCAGATTTCGAAATGACAACTTTAGAATCTGTCCTTGCCTCATCAATGTAAAGCTTCAATTGATCTGGTGTACCACCAAAAGCCAGTTGTACATATGAACCACCTTGCAAGAACGGAGGATTACTATGCAGATGAATATTCTTTGCAAAGCTAGGTATTTGTTTAGGAAACCCTGGAATCGTAGCAACTAGCTTATAATCCTTAGGATTATTAATAGGATACTCAATTAACTCTATGGGCTTAAAAAATGCCTCTATTGATTCTTTTATCTCCTCTTTAGTTCTAGCCGTATACAGATCATAAGATTTCCCTTTATTCTTTTCTAGAAAGGCTTTAAATTCTTTATCACTTGCTTTATTCTTATCTGCACGCGTTCTGTAGGATGGAATATTAACTGGATTCGTTAATTTAATTTCCCCGTGTCCATTTTTTCTCATATAAGGACTTACGATACGTAATGGTTTATCTCTACTGCCATATCCATAGCCTTGCTTATTTGTTTCTAACGTATTGTAGCGCGTAATTTGTTTGAGTGCCTTTTCATCCCGATCATTATAAAGGGGATCAAAAATTTGATACTCCACCTTCATATCTGACTTTTGTAGTTCTAATAATCGTTGTTTAGCTCGTTTCTGACTTTGTGCTTTCAATAACTCAATTTCTTCTGCTGAAAGCTTTCTTGGTGTTTTTGAATTACCCATCCCGACTCTTTTAAAAGCACCAGGAATAACTTCAACAAACTCTGACTTTAAAGAATCTTCAGATTTTATATTACTTTTGATTGTAATACTTGACGTCTGACTTTGATTTTCTACTGATACAGCCAAACTAGATTGACAAGACAATGCTAGCGAAAGCATGCATAAGGCAATACTTTTTTTAATCATATCTCTCCCATAAAACTCTGCTCATACAGATATAAAAGAAGGACCTACAGTGAACTGTAGGTCCTTATATTTGGTGCGGTTGGAGGGACTTGAACCCTCACGAGCGTACGCTCACCACCCCCTCAAGATGGCGTGTCTGCCATTCCACCACAACCGCGTGGAATACAAAAATGGTGCCTCAGGACAGAATCGAACTGTCGACACACGGATTTTCAGTCCGTTGCTCTACCGACTGAGCTACCGAGGCATGTTTTTTGTAAAAAAAAATGGCGACCCCGATCAGATTTGAACTGACGATCTTCGCCGTGACAGGGCGACATGTTAACCGCTACACCACGGGGCCGCGTATCAACTCTCGTTGACTACTCGTATATATTAACATGAGCCACTAATATAATGCAAGTACTTTTTTCTAATTTTTTGATGAATTTCCCCAAAATATATAGAAATAGGAATTATACATCAAAAATCGTATATAATAGCTATTTATATTCAGTATACTTCAATATACTCCAGATTATATCCCCAAATCACAGAAATAAAATTAGCACCCAAAATTCTACAAGGAAACTTTAGGTGCCAATTCAAATATAACTATATTAAATTAATTATTATATAGTATTTCTACAGATATGATACTAATTATAAATGATCCCAAGGACCGTCACGCAAGTCTTGTTCCCAATAATACTCAACCTTCATATCACTGCGTTTAACCTTATCAAACATCTTAGAACGTGCCGAAGTCATCACATTTTCACTATGTTTACCACCAAAGTACGCATATCTAGACTTACCTAAAGTATACATAACAGATACATAAGGCTCTACAGAACTAATATTGCTTTTACCAATTCCCAAGTCTACAGAGATATGAGGCGTCACATTCATTTTAGCCCCTACCTTTAGCCCATGTATGGATTGCCACTTATGTTGGTCAATATAGTACATCTCTTCTGGATGTTCTCCTGGTGCTTTTGTTTTCCAATGATATCCTTCCACATAACTAGATAGCCAACGGGCATTCTTATAATCTCGTGTATACCGTATATCAAAGCCATCCAATACATGTTCATAAGAATATCGAGGTGTTCTACGAATACCATCAGGTGGTGTACTAAAGCTATCATGGAAAATTATTGCCCGTGGTACTTGACGCAAAGGTGTGTTAATGTCATAAGGCCCCACCTTTTTCTCTGATAGTCCATGGTATACATTGACACTAATCGTATTTAGACCAGCTGCATATTCTAATCCTGCACTAACACGAGAAAATTTATCCTTAAAAGCATAGTCATAGAATACATTGGTACCGACGTAGGCATGCTCATGTGTACTAAGACGGCGATAGCCAATACCAGCAGTACCGACAACACCAAGAGTATCATGTTCTACTACTTCACCTTTATCAATATAAGTTCCTTGCCCGACAATTCTTCCAAAATCTGCGTCCGCCCCATTCCAATATGTAGTAGTGGAAACTTTTTCCCCACCATTACCATCTAAGCGCCCCTGTACAAACACCATAGATTTGACATTTTTGCCATATTTTTTTATAGGTTGCAATGTTTCTATAAAATACTTTGCGTTCATTTTCTGCTTAGAATTATGATTATGATAATGGAATCGTGTATCATAGTCTAGATTATTATCGGTCATTTGTTTATTAGGCATTGCATAATCATGATAAGAATCTTTCTGAGACCCTTGTAAACCAATACCGATGTCCGTACGATCCATCCAGTTACTTCGGTCAGTATCCCCGGCTTTCACATCAGTACTCACATCTGCAGCCATCGTTCCCACACTTAGACTGCACATAAAAGCACTGCAAACCAGAGCTTTTAGTATTAATTTGTCTTTCATTTCTAACTCCTCTCTTACACATTCATTTTAATGATGAATATAAAATGAGCACCCTTTATTATACCTATAATCTAAAGCGCTGACAACTATAGAGAAGGAGAAGTTAATGTGTTAAAATATATGTATTATATACATCGGAGCAACATTATGAGATCAAAAACATTAACAATAGCAATCATTATTGCCATTATAGCTGCACTGAGCGCTATGTGGTATTTCTTATGGTATATTCCTCATACACCAGTCTATACGTTCCAAACTATCCGTGAAGCCGTTGAAAACAAAGATGCGGATACGGTATTGGAGCACATCGATACAACATCATTGGTTAAAAATATCGTTACTCGCGAGGGCAACACCTATGTGGATACATCCTCACCATTAGGCAAGGCCGCTGTGGCAGCAACAAAAACATTTGGACCAGCCCTTCTTGATGATGTAATTCGTAAATATGTAGAGGATCCAGATAGTTTCAAATCGCAAAATAGTAGTGATTCAGATGTTGAAAGCGAAGATACATCCAATACGTTTTCTATGGTAGATCGCATCCAACGAGGTGAATTATTTAAACAACGCCATTTGGAAATCAAGAACATTACCTCTGAAGATGATGGCAATACCGCCACAGTAACCGTAACGATTCACAATACAAAAACAAACCAAACTGCTCCCATCCGAGTACTTATGAAGCACATCGGTGACGGAACTTGGGCCATCTATGATATTCCAGATATCGAGGCACTCTATAAAATCACAAGAAAATAAAGACCTCTTTCGTAGCAAATACGTTTGTAGAGGTAGATGATAGCAAAACTCTCCACCGGCCGGGTCTGTCTACGCCCTTCGGGCTTCGCAGGGCCAAAGTCGAATTTTGCTATCATCTACCTCTTTTCCGTATCAGCTTACAAAAAGAGGTCTTTTTTTCTTATCGATTTTTAGGTACTATCGCACAGGTTACGGTAACCTGAGATATCAAGCGATGGCTTTCATCATACATATCAAAGCGCCAAACATGAGATGTTTTCCCTTGTAAGAGTAGCTGTCCTTTAGCAATCAAATCGCCTTCTGCTTTCATAGGGCGCATGTGATTTGCAGTTACCGATTGTCCTACAGCAAATTGATCATCTCGAATCAGTTGATTGCTGAGCAACCCCGATAAAATTTCACCAAAGGCCAAAGTAGCTCCGCCATTGAGATAGCCTTGTGGTTGCGCATGATAACTAGTTAAATGCATCACCCCTTGCCCACTGGTAGGTCCGGTTAGCTCTACACAATCAATTTGTAATGCGTCTATCATTGTCATAGTGTTCGTTTCTCCACTGTATATTCTTCAATACGATTATCCAATACATCAACGCCAAGACCAGCACCATTAGGCACCTGCATGGACCCATCGGTAAATAAAATTTCTGGATTGATAAGGTCATGTTCAAAATAGCGACTAGAATCAGATAAATCCCCTGCCATATAGGTATCACCTAAGGCAGCAAGTTGAACATGTAATATCTTTGAAATGCCTGATTCAACCATGCTACCAATCCAGTAGGGAATACCTGCTTCGCGGCATCGTAAAATAGCGGCTCGCGTCTGTATTAAGCCCCCAAGACGACCTACTTTCACATTGAGTACATCGATTAATCTATACTCGATTGCATAAGATAAGTCATCATAGGATAAAATCGACTCATCTAAACAAATAGAGGTCGTAATAGGCCAATTAGGCAACGATTTCTTCCACGCTTTATAAGTAGTCAAATTCGTTATGCAAAAGGGTTCCTCTATGCATAGTAAATTCAAATCATTATAGGCAGCCACCATATCTAACTGGTCATAGGTATAACTTTGGTTAGCATCAACAGCTAAGGCTAATTCTGGATAGGCATCACGTACAAGTCGTGTCCGTTCATAACCATCTCGAGGCGATACCTTGAGTTTAATTCGTTTACAACCATTGGCTACATGCTGTTCCACGATGTCCAAGAGTTTATCCATAGGCACGTCACCAATGACGATGCCATTGGAAATAGTTGATTCTAAAGACTGTCCCATGATATACGACACAGAATTCACACCTTTTCGGTTGCAATCTAGATTAATTAAAGCATTTTCAAGGCCTGCTATCGTCATGGGCATATTGTCGCGCTTTAACCAAAATTGTAACTGCCGAATATAGGCCATTAATGGTTTTGGCCGCATCAAGCGCAACTCTAGAATATAGGTATCCACCAATTGTTTCCATGCGGAATCAACAGTTTCTGCCGTATAAAAAGGGTCTGTGAAAGCGACACATTCCCCGTATCCAACATAGCCTTGTTGATCCTCGATACGAACGATGATACTTTCACGAACACAAACAGTACCCTTAGCCGTTTTAAATTCAAACTTTAACGGCAAAGCCACACGATACGTCGTTATGGATTTAAAGTTCAATACATCATTCATGAGAACCTCCATTTGACGCAGTCATATCGAGATGGGAGGCCAACGACTTACGCATAATCTTACCTGTCCCATTCCGTGGCAATGCATCCATAATTGTAATGTATTTAGGCACCTTGTATTTGGCTAGCTTACTAGAAATATAGTCTCGTACGATCATTTTCAAATCGGCACCTAATGCATCTATATCATCAAAAGCAACAAATAGTGCGGGCACCTGCCCCCATTTCGTATCGGCTACAGGAATAACCGCACATTCCTTCACACCTTGCATAGCATACACAGTATCTTCAATTTCCTTCGGATAGATATTCTCGCCTCCAGAAATAATCAAATCTGTACGGCGATTTAAGATATATAAAAACCCATCTTCATCGAGATAACCCATATCATCGGTATTAAAATCGCCATGAATCGGCTCGCGATTGATATAACCACTCATAACCATGGGCCCATTCAAATGAATTTCCCCGACCCCATCGACATCAGGATTTACGATATGTACGGTCATCCTCGGCAAGGGTTTACCTACTGAATCGAGTTTATTTAGATTTGATAATACAGGCATGGTCACGCTTTGACTAAAGGTTTCTGTCATGCCATATGTTTTATAAATCGGAAGTTGTTTCGCCACACATGCATCAACTAGAGGTCTTGGTATAAATTCACCGCCCAATAAGATGACACGCAATTGATGGTGAGTAATGCGCGGTTCTAAATTCTTTAAGATGGTAGGCACCAGAGACATCATATTGATGCGACCATCATGGATATATTGCAACACCTGTTCTTCGTCATAGGATTCCATAATGGTCATAGCCGTGCCATTGTACAAAGACCGCATCAAAATGGATAATCCGCTCACATGAAACAACGGCAATACCATAAGCCAATTGTCCTGCTCGGTCCTCCCCAGCACCTCTTGTGATGCTTGTACATGCGCTTTAATTTGACCCCAACGAAGTGGCACTGATTTAAACTGCCCTGTTGTAGCACTGGTATTCATGATAGCTGCTATGTCATGCTCAGCAAAGGTCCAATCAAAGGTATCCTCTGCTATATCATGCATCATAGCTTCCACGGATTCAAACTCAATGGCTATTACGGATGCTGGGACTTGTGTCCGTCGCTTAGCACTGTGTAACACAGTTGTAATATGCAGCTCACATAACTGTTTTTCTATTTCGCCCGCTGTAAGATGAACATTTAATAAGAGTACCTCTTTACGGACTAGCATGGCTGCCAAGAGATAAACGGCCATTGTTACGGAGTTATCCGACACTATAGCGATACGTGTATCTGACAGTGTTTGTAATCGCGTCGCCACGTTCACAACAGCACTATATATATCCTGATAAGTGTAATTATTCATACATATACGATTCGGATAGTACTGTTTTCCATATCGTAACCATTCCATCATCTCACCTCTTAGCTAGCCATAATACTATAAAACATATACGTATAAGAAAGGCGCCTCATATAGAGGCGCACTGCTTATCATGTAAAGGGTTCAGGTCCATACATAAGGACTGATAACCATATTCCGATTAAGGGAATTTAGGGAATTGTTTGAAGTCTGGTTTGCGTTTTTCTTTGAACGCATCACGGCCTTCTTTAGCTTCATCTGTTGTATAGTACATCAATGTTGCATCGCCTGCAAATTGTTGTAAACCTGCAAGGCCATCAGTATCTGCGTTGAAGGATGCTTTTAACATGCGCAATGCCATTGGGGACAATGCCAAAATTTCATTACACCATTGAACCGTTTCTTCTTCCAATTTGTCGAATGGTACCACGCAGTTAACCATGCCCATTTCATAAGCTTGCGCAGCCGTGTATTGACGGCAAAGGAACCATACTTCACGAGCGCGTTTGTGACCAATCATGCGTGCTAAGTAGCCAGCACCATAACCAGCATCGAAGGAACCTACGCGAGGACCTGTTTGACCAAATTTTGCATTTTCAGAAGCGATGGTAAGGTCGCATACGATGTGCAATACATGGCCACCACCGATGGCAAAACCATTTACCATAGCGATAACAGGTTTTGGAATGATGCGGATTAAATGTTGCAAGTCAAGTACGTTAAGACGAGGAATATTGTCATCGCCTACATAACCACCATTGCCGCGCACACGTTGATCACCGCCAGAGCAGAATGCCTCTTTATCTTCACCTTGGCCGTGGTTAGCACCAGTCAAGATAATAACGCCGATTTCTGCATCGTCGCGAGCAATTGTGAATGCATCAATAAGCTCAATTACGGTTTTAGGGCGAAATGCATTACGCACCTCTGGGCGATTAATCGTGATTTTTGCAATACCATTATAGGTTTCGTAAATTACATCTTCATAATTACGATCCAATACTTTCCAATCAAATTTGCTCATGGATATTACCTTTCCTTATATAAAAAATCTGCTAAGGCCGTCATAAATGGGCCTGGCTTTTCTAAATGTACATTATGTCCCGCCCCATTGACGATGACATGTTCACAGTTTGGTACATTACTAAACAGTTCTTCTCCTATTGTAGTATATTTTGTATCTAGTGCGCCACTAATATATAGAGATGGCATGGATAATTCTTGTAATCGATGGCCTACATAGGGCATGACCCCTTGCCCCGAACCACGCAATGTAGCTGCTAATGCATAGGGGCTATTATGGGCCCGACGTTGGAATAACTTATCTTGTACAACCGGTGAAAGTTGACGTTGGCTTTCAAAAATAGATATATCTGCCCATTTAGCAGCAAACCACTCTCCATCATTGTCTTCTATAGCTAGTGCTAATTGTTCATCAGCAGCTTTACGCGCTTGTCGCTCTGCCTCTGATTCAATACCAAATGAACCACTTTCTAAGATGAGGTTTTCAATTTCAGAACTATACTCAAGAGCATATAGCAAAGCTAATCGTGCCCCCATGGAGTATCCCATGAGAGAATAGCTTTCACCAGCCATAGCAGAAATCACCGTATGCAAATCGTTGAGCATAGTAGGAATAGAAAAGGCAGTCTCATCCTCTGGAATATCCGAATCTCCATGTCCAATCGTATCGATACGGATAAGTTGATAGCCTGGCACAACGATGCCATCCCAGGTATAACCAGACTCAGAAAAACCATGTAAACACACAAGAGGTTTCCCCTTACCGGCAATCGTCAAGCCATAGCGATACTCACCAAGGTCGACATACATGCGAAGCGTTGGATTGTATAGGGAGTTATCTATAATACTGCAAGCATATTGGCTCATAGTCGGTCCTCCTTGTTTGTAGGAATCGTCGTATATAGCGCATGTAATTCCCGACTTCGTTCTTTAGATGTGGGGATTTCAATGACGTGAACACCTGCTGTTCCTACATAGTTTTGTAACGCATTTTTCAATTCATCATTGCTCGACACACGTACAAAGTCGATACCATATAGGGTCGCAAGACCACTATAGTCTAGGCCTTGTGCGGTACTAAATAAGTAATCAAAATGCGGCGTTCCCTTTTGCGGCAAATATTCAAAAATGCCACCCCCATCATTATTGTGAACAATGATGGTTACATTTAAGTGGTGCGTTTTCGCCACGGCGAGGCCATTCAAATCGTGAAAGAAGGTCAAGTCCCCCGTAAGCAACACGGTCGGAACCCCATTAGTAGCGATGCCAAGGGCGGTAGAAACGGTACCATCGATACCATTAATGCCACGGTTACCATAAATAATAGCACTGTGACGATTACCAGACCAGAAATAATCCATATCTCGAATGCTCATACTGTTGGCTACCACAAGTTGGCTATTCTTCGGCAACAATTCTTGTAAGAGATGAATCGTATATCCTTCAAATAACTCTGGTTCCCTAGCTACTGTATCGAGTTGTTTACGGCCTACACCATCTGCATCAATCCACGTAGCCAAATAGCCATTATCAGCTGTATCAAGTTCCTCATCAGCGACTTCTGCATGGACCTCATTTGCCATTACATGAAGCTCAGGAATCTGTATTTTCAGTGCATCAACCAAACCTTGTGGCGTCGATTGTACAAAGAGTGTCGTGTTTCCTGCAGGGTTCGTATAGTCCATTGTTGGGCCAACAGATATGATTGCTGTATGTGGCATAGATGCCACCCACTGCTGAACGCGTTTAGATACGACCATCTGACCAATCTGTAAAATGCAATCTGGTTGCAATGTATCTCGATACACCGCTTGTGAAAGCAATGCATCATAAGATGTAATGACTCGTTCATCATAAACACAACGCATATTGGACAATGGATCACCTAATATTGGCGCATTAAATATATTAGATAGACCAAGAATGGCATCGACATCCTCAAGATTCGTACTTGGCCCTGCTAAGATAAGCACTTTTTTATTCGCAAGGAGGTCATAGATAGTGCATACATCACCTGGCTGAATAGCAGCCGGAACGACAGAAAATGGTTGCCTGCCACATTCAAAATGTTTCCTATCTAACTCCGGTACCAACGGCTCAAAGAGCGGTACATTAATATGGACCGGTCCCCTTTTCACATCCATAGACTTCATATAAGCCTTACGAGCTACTAGACGCGGATACGTATAGTAGTGGTCCTGTTGTGGTACAGCTAATTCTTCGTAATAATTAACGTCCGTTCCGAATAGTTTTTGTTGGTCCACCGTTTGTGGCGCCCCTACATGTTGCAATGTGTGAGGCCTATCTGCGGACAAAATAATTAAGGGTACACCGCTATATTGTGCTTCTAGTACAGCCGGCATATAATGTGCTACCGCTGAGCCCGACGTACACACGAGAATTACAGGCTTTCTATGGGCCTTTGCGATGCCTAAGGCCATAAATCCTGCGGACCTTTCGTCAATATTCATATAGGTTTCAAAAGCACCGTGTTCCCTAAATAGCATGGCCATCGTTGTAGAGCGCGAACCAGGACTAAACACGGCATATGTGATGCCTAATTGGGCGAATTCATCCACCAAGGCGGCGATATATTCATTCATGTAATTTCTCCGTAATATAGATGAGGATATATTCCTCATCATATTTTTTCGCACTAGATCTTTACCATTTACAATGCATCTAGAATAGTACGCATTTTATTATTAGTCTCTATATATTCTTCATCCGCATCAGAATCGGCAACCACACCACATCCTGCATAGGCATAGAGAATATTATCCATAATCAAGGCAGAACGAATGGCAACGACAACAATGCCATCCCCCATATCCTTCATAAAACCAAATGGTGCAGCGTACATACCGCGCTCATGAGCTTCGTATGTTTCTAAGAGAGCCATCGCCTTCTCTCGTGGTTCACCACCAAGAGCCGGTGTTGGATGTAGTAATTTTGCCCATTCTACGAGAGATTTTGTGCTATCTTTTGCAGTAATAATGGTACGTAAATGATAGAGATGAGCTAGCTCCATAATGCCAGTTTCCCCCACCGTAACGTCTGGAGTGATTTGCTTCATCGTGTTCACGATACGGTCACGGACGATATTATGTTCAAAGAGATTTTTCTTATCACTTAGCAACTGTTCCTTAGTCCACGCATTAGGGCCATCCTTTGGCGCGGTTCCAGCCAGTGCATAGCTAAGGATTTCGCTACCACGATGACGCACCAAAATTTCAGGAGAGGCCCCCACAAAGGTGCGCCCATCCTTCTCATAGCCAAAGATGAAACAGTTCGGATTATTTTCAACCAAATTGGCCAAGATACTCGCCTCATTAAACGGTGTATCACTTGTGAATTGCACCTCACGGGATGCGACCACCTTTGTCATCTCTCCACGGCCGATGCCATCTGAAATGGCATTCATCAAGCGGTCCCAATCGCCTTTATCATCACTAGTTTCACGGAAATCATGACGAATATGAGGCACTTCTATATCTTCGATGCTAACACTTTCACCAGCATACAAATAAAAGGCTTCTCCATTTTCTACGATGTAGTAATGGGTGAACGCAATCATTTCATGCCCCATTCCCGACCACTTAGGATCCTTTGATGTGTCAAAAAAAGTATCCCCATAAAATACATACGCATAATTATGGCGGTCCTCATCATCTTTAACTGTGGCTAGACGTTTAGCGCCTACAACAATACGATTACTTTGCCGGTCCACCCAAAAAACACGTTCCTCATTGGGGAAATTAAGCCAAAAGGCTACAGGACTATTCAGTTGTAACGGTTCTTTATTATAAATCATAATGGTATATCGCTATTACAAAGAAAACAGACTCTATTACATCACCAAATGTCATCTACATTGGTGTTTCTATGTATATCGATATTATTATATCACGGGTACATACTAAATTATAGGCAATAAAAATCCCCTACACCGTATGCATACGCATATAGTATAGGGGATTATGTATTATTTGAAAGCTTTTGCACCAATATCCTTACGATATTGCATGCCCTTAAATGTAATATGATCAACGCGCTCATAGGCACGGTCTAAAGCGGTTCGCAAATCCTTACCCAGTCCCACAACGCCAAGAACACGACCACCATTCGTGACATAATGGTCACCTTCTAACTTCGTACCAGAATGGAAAATGATGGATGTATCATATTGTACAAGTTCACCTAAGATGACATCGCCTTTAGACGAAGTTTCTGGATAGCCTTTTGAAGCGAGAATGACACAGGCAGCAGAAGAGTCTTTCCATTTCACCATATTAGGTTGTAATGTACCTGTAGCACAGGCCATCATAATTTGGCCCAAATCACCTTCCAACAATGGTAATACCACTTGTGTCTCTGGATCGCCAAAGCGTGCATTAAATTCTACCACCTTCGGACCTTCATCGGTAATCATAAGGCCTGCATAAAGACAGCCCACATATGGCATACCTTCCTTTGCCATGGCTGCTACCATAGGCTCTAAAATGGTCTTCATCGCTTCATCGCGCAATGCATCAGTTAGCACAGGTGCTGGTGCATAGGTTCCCATACCGCCTGTATTAGGACCCTTATCACCATCAAAGATACGTTTATGATCTTGAGACGCAATCATAGGAACTACTGTTTTACCATCTACAAAGGCAAGAAGGCTCGCTTCTTCACCTTCCATAAATTCTTCGATAACAACGGTACTGCCAGCCTCACCAAAGCGGTTTCCGCTTAGCATGTCATCAACGGCTGCATTAGCTTCGTCAATAGTCATAGCTACAACAACACCTTTACCAGCTGCTAATCCATCTGCTTTTACTACAATAGGTGCTCCGGTTTTGGCGATGAATTGTTTTGCTTCATCTGCATTGGAGAATACACCGTAAGCAGCTGTAGGGATATTATATTTTTTCATAAGATCTTTAGCAAAGACCTTAGAACCTTCCAATTGAGCAGCAACCTTGGAAGGCCCAAACACAGAGATTCCTGATTCATGCAACACATCTGCAAGACCTGCCACAAGAGGCGCTTCAGGACCTACAACAACAAGGTCCACCTTATTATCTTTCAAAAAACGGATAAGATGATCCGTATGAGACCAATCAATGCCTACTAGTTCAGCACAATTTTTCATAGCCGCACTGCCAGGAACGGCATACACCTTTTCTACACTCGGACTGATGGATAAACGCCACGCTATAGCGTGTTCGCGGCCGCCATTACCGATTACGCAAACCTTCATAGTTACCTCTAATGTTTAAAATGACGAATACCTGTAAATACCATCGCAATACCTGCTTCATCAGCAGCCTTAATGGATTCTTCATCACGGATAGAACCACCTGGTTGGATAATAGCCGCTATACCATGTTTAGCCGCTTTTTCTACGGTATCGCCAAATGGGAAGAACGCATCAGATGCAAGAACAGCCCCTTTTGCAGACTCTCCAGCTTGTTCAAGGGCAATTTTAGCCGATCCAACGCGATTCATTTGACCGGCACCAACACCGAGTGTTCGTTTCTCGTTAGAAATTAAGATAGCATTGGACTTTACATGCTTTACAAGCTTCCATGCAAATTCAAGAGCTTTCCATTGTTCTTCCGTAGGTTGCGCCTTTGTAACAACCTTATAATTAGCACGGTCTTCTACGATGTCATCTTCCGTTTGTACGAGCATACCGCCAGACACTTTTTTCACAGTTACTTGGCCAGATTCAGGCTTAGATAACTCGATGAGACGAATATTTTTCTTCGCTTCCAAAATATCTAGAGCTTCCTTTGTGAAAGCTGGCGCCATGATAACTTCTAAGAAAATCTTGCTCATTTCTTCGGCAGTAGCCGTATCAACTTCGCGATTTAACGCAACGATGCCACCAAAAGCGGATACAGAATCGGCTTCATAGGCATTGACATACGCATCATGCAATGTGGATGCCGTTGCAGCACCGCATGGATTAGTATGTTTAATAATACATGCCGCAGGATTCGTAAATTCCCACACCATATTCCACGCAGCTTCCATATCGACGATATTGTTATAAGATAACTCTTTACCATGTAATTGTTTTAATGCTCCCATGCCATGAGCGGAGCCAATTTCTTTGTAAAAGGCCGCTTTTTGATGCGGATTTTCACCATAACGAAGGTCCATAACCTTTTCATAAGCGCTTAAATATTCAGGAGGTGTAGGACCTTCGCCAATAACACCACTCATATAATTGGCAATTGCCGTATCATAAGCGGCTGTATGAGCAAAGGCTTCTTTAGCTAAGGCAAAACGATACTCTTGGGTCAACGCACCATTCGTTTTAAGCATTTCTAGAATTTCATCATAGTGATCAGGGTTAACCACAATACCTACATATGCATTATTTTTAGCTGCGGAGCGCACCATAGTTGGGCCTCCAATATCGATGTTTTCAATGGCATCTTCTAATGAAACATTAGGTTTTGCAATCGTTTCGCGGAAAGGATATAAATTTACTACCACTAAATCGATTGGCAAAATACCATGTTCTTCCATAGCGGCTTGATGCTTTGCATTATCACGAATCGCTAAGATGCCACCATGTACCTTTGGATGTAACGTCTTTACACGACCATCCATCATTTCAGGAAAGCCGGTAAGAGATTCTACAGCCTTTGCAGGAACGCCTGCATCAGTAATAGCTTTCAACGTGCCACCTGTAGAATAGATAGTTACCCCTAACTCTACAAGACCTTTGGCAAAGTCAACAATACCTGTTTTATCAGAAACACTAAGTAATGCGTTTTGAATCATCGTTCCTCCTAAATATAATGTACAATGCGTCCTTCTATGCGCAATTTATCTTCACAGAACAAGCGAAGTGCTTCACGATAGGTCGCATGTTCTACGGGCAATAATCGTTCGGATAAGGTATCCTCTGTATCATCTGAATATACAGGAACTGTATTTTGCATGATGATAGGACCTGTATCCATACCGGCATCTACAAAATGAACGGTACAACCTGTTACTTTTACGCCCGCATCGATAGCCTGTTGATGGCCATGAAGTCCTGGAAAGGATGGCAATAGAGCAGGATGAATATTTAAAATCTTATGCTCATAGCGAGCAATAAGGCCGGTCCCTACAATACGCATGTATCCTGCCAACACAATACCATCGACACAATATGGCTCAAGAGCATCCAATTGAGCTTGTTCAAAGGCTTGCTTTGAATCAAATTGACTACGTTCAATAGCAATGAGTGGAATACCCCAGCCTTTAGAGCGTTCTACAATACCAGCATCTGTATGGTCTGTAATAATAACGACAAACTCGCCATTGATAAGGCCCTCTTGCATCGCCTTGTACAAGGCTTCGCCATTTGAGCCTCTACCACTGGCAAATAGAGCAAGACGCTTTTTAGATACGGAATTAGTCATTAAATACCGCCCCTTTTACGACAACAGGACCTTCGCCTGCAACGATACGACCAATTTCATATACAGCTTCATTTCGGCTTTCAAGATTAGCTTTCACCGTATCTACATCATCGGCATCGACGATGAGAATCATACCGATACCCATGTTAAACGTACGGTACATTTCATGCCAATCCACATTGCCCCATTCTTGCAATTTTGTAAACACAGGAAGGCGTGGCCATGTATCACAATCTACCTCAGCAGTTACACCATTTGGTAGTACGCGTGGAATGTTTTCATAGAAACCACCGCCTGTGATATGAACCATACCTTTGATATAGTTTTCTTTAATCAACGGTAATACAGCTTTAGGATACAAGCGTGTTGGTGTTAATAGTTCTTCGCCAAGGGTTTTACCAAATTCTGGAATGTCTTGATCTATAGAGAAACCCTTATGGTCGAAAACGATTTTACGAACCAAGGAGAAACCATTGGAATGAACACCGGAGGATGGCAAACCAAGAATGACATCACCAGATTTAATATGTTCACCTGTAATCAGTTTAGGACGATCTACAATACCTACGGCAAAACCTGCCACATCATAGTCACCTTCACCATAGAAACCAGCCATCTCAGCTGTTTCACCACCGAGGAGGGCGCAGCCAGATTCCTCGCAGGCATTAGCAACACCGCGAACGATATCAGCCACTTGTACGGGATCAAGTTTACCAACCGCTACATAGTCTAAGAAGAACAGAGGCGTTGCCCCTTGCACAAGAATATCATTTACACTCATGGCAACACAGTCTTGTCCAATCGTATCATGTTTATCCATCATGATAGCAAGGCGCAATTTTGTGCCAACACCGTCTGTGCCAGATACGAGCATTGGTTCCTCCATGGAATGACCTGCTAAGGAATATAAGCCACCAAAGCCACCTAAATCACCTACAACACCTGCTGTGTATGTTCTTTTTACGGATTCTTTCATCAACTCTACGGCTTTATTACCGGCATCGATATCTACACCTGCATCACGATAGGTTAATCCTGTTTTATTCGAGCACATATTTGACCCCTTCCTCTTGTTCTGTAGGCACATCTACCCTGTAATCGCCATTGAAACAAGCGAAACATAAATCCGCTTCTGGCACGCCGCTAACAGCTCGACACAAGCCTTCTTTTGATAGATAATGCAATTTATCTGCCTTAATATAATCTCTAATTTCTTCAATTGTATGTGTGGCCGCAATCAATTCTTTACGAACCGATGTATCAATACCATAATGACAAGAATATTCGATAGCCGGCGAGCTAACACACATATAGATTTCCTTAGCGCCTGCCTCTTTTAACATCTTAACGATAAGGCCGCTTGTGGTGCCACGCACGATAGAGTCATCGATTAATACAATGCGTTTACCGCCTACAACCTCTGGCATAGCATTTAGCTTCATACGCACAGCTAGTTCCCGTTCTTCTTGATTAGGTTTAATAAATGTACGTCCACTGTATCGATTTTTAATCAAACCTTCTGCAAAAGGGATGCCCGACGCACGAGCATATCCAAGAGCAGCCGTCGTGCCAGAGTCTGGAATAGACATGACGATATCTGCATCATATTTAGTTTCATTATATAATTCACGTCCCATATTGAGTCGTGTTTCATATACAGATTGGCCATCAATTTTACTATCGGAGCGCGCAAAATAAATATATTCAAAGACACAAAGTTTTTTATCAATTTTTTGAGGTTCTGCATAGATTGTGCTGCGCACACCACGATCATCGATAATAACCATCTCACCTGGGTCAATATCGCGAATAAATTCAGCCTTTATAGCATCAAAAGCACAGCTTTCACTAGATAAAACATAACCATGTTCAGTCTTACCTAAGCAAAGCGGTCTAAAGCCTTGAGGATCGCGAACCCCAACGAGAGAGTCGTTAGTTGTAATAACCAAGGAAAAGGCCCCTTCGATTTGACGTGCCGCATCAGCAATGCGTTCCTCTTGCGTATCAGCCTTAGAACGAGCAATTAAGTTAACGATAACCTCTGAATCCATAGTTGTTTGAAAAATGGAACCATCTGCTTCAAGTTGACGACGGATGCCTAGAGCATTCGTCAAATTGCCATTATGAGCCACTGCAATTTGGCCACCTTGATAATGGATTACGAGAGGTTGAATATTACGTGGGTTATTAGAGCCAGTTGTAGAATACCGAACATGACCAGTCCCCATATGGCTTTTTAATGTTGGTAATTCCTTGATAGCCTCGGTCAATAAACCCATGCCTTTTTTTAGGGCCACTTCATTGCCGTCGGTAATAGCGATACCTGCGCTTTCTTGACCTCGGTGCTGAAGGGCAAACAATCCCCAGTATACATATCGTGCAACGTCAATAGTGCGGTCAAACACACCAAAGACGCCACATTCTTCATGCCATTTGTCAAAAATTGGATCGTAGTTCATCAATAACCCCCAGGTTATGCACGTTCGCCCGTTAAGCGGAATAACATTTCTTTATAAGCTTCTTCGATATTGCCAAGGTCGCGACGGAAACGGTCTTTGTCGAGTTTTTCACCTGTTGTTGCATCCCAGAAACGGCATGTATCAGGAGAAATTTCGTCACCAAGCAATACTTCTCCATTATGTGTACCAAATTCAAGTTTAAAATCGACTAATGTTACATTCTTAGTAGCCAAGAAGTTTTTAAGGATATCGTTAACCTTCATAGTAATTTCGGAAATTCTATCCAATTGTTCTTGCGTAGCCCAGCCAAGAGCTGTGATTTGGGATTCGTTGGCAAATGGATCGCCAAGTTCATCATTTTTGTAACAGAATTCAAGAATTGGATGTTTAAGAGGCGTACCTTCTTCAATGCCAAAACGTTTAGCCATTGAACCAGCAGCAATATTACGGACGATAACTTCTAGAGGAACAATGTTCAACGTCAATACTGTTTGGTTACGGTCATCTTCACGACGAACGAAATGTGTTGGAACGCCTTCTTTTTTCAATAATTCAAAGAAGAATGAGGAAATTTTATTATTCAATACGCCTTTACCAAGGATAGTATCATGTTTTTCACCATTAAATGCAGTGGCATCATCTTTGTAGTGAACAATATATGTTTCCTTGTCATCTGTTTGATACACTTGTTTTGCTTTGCCTTCGTATAAAAGTGTTAATTTTTCCAAATCGATATTAGCCATGATAGTAATCCTCCTATGTAATAATTATTTATTTAATTCTGCTTGTAATGCAGCATTATCTGCTAAAACCTTGTCAGCCATATCTTTGCGATAGGCAACATATTTTTCTTTTAGTTCCTTGTTGAAAGTAGCACCGATTTGTACTGCAAATAATGCAGCATTTTTTGCACCATCTACGGCCATTGTTGCTACTGGCATACCAGACGGCATTTGTACGATTGCCAAGAGGGAATCAATGCCCTTTAATGCTGTCGCATTAAGAGGAATACCGATAACAGGTACGGTTGTAAAACTTGCCACCACTCCAGGTAGATGGGCTGCAGCGCCTGCACCTGCGATAAAGGCGATTGCTCCTTCTGTTTCAAGGCGTTCCACAAAAGACTTAACAGCCTCTGGTGTACGATGCGCAGAAGCGATCACCATTTCATAAGGAATATTGAATTCATCTAATATAGCAGATGCTTTTTTCATCGTGTCTAGGTCAGATTTACTGCCCATGATAATGCCAACCTTCATTGTTCCTCCTTAGTAAAAAAACTCGACCTAAAAAGGCCGAGTTTACACACTGATAGCGTTAGCAGAAACAGTCATAATAGTAACGGATGTTAGGTTTATATGTCTCTTCATGATAACGCCTCCTTATCTGTATCTAAATTGTATCAGACCACTTTCTATCGGTCAATCATTTTTCGAATAATAATTATATTAGTTTTTATAATCGTTCGAGATATTCCGAACTATATAATAATTATATTAAAAATTAAACAGCATGATACGAATAATAATTATTATGTACGAATGTACATTGATAAAAAAAGACTTCCACACATAGGTATGGAAGTCCCTTGTATTCTATCCCCTATTCACACGATATACTATCGTATAAGGAATATCATATTTTATTGTATATTGCTTTCAAAAGCAGCTTTTAAATCGCCAACGGCCTCAGGAATATAATCCACAATCGACGTCATTAAAGCATACATCAACTCTGGTATAAACTCATCATTAGCACACATGTAGACGCAATCTAAATACAATGTAGAATCTTGTTCATCAATATAGAATTTATAGTTTTTATACATTGCATTCTCACGATTAATCAATGCATTAATGGCCGCCATATTCTGCGCTGTTACCTTTTCAGGGCCAAGCACTAAACGGATAACACTGTAAATACTATTATCTAAGATCACGAACATCGGCATATCCCAAAGCGGTGATTTAATATAAGATCGATATACGACTGTACCGTCTTCATCATCAAAATCTTTGCGCTCAAAAGCCGTTACTTCTTCTGCCTTCATAAATTTATCAAAGGCTAATGCTTTAGGATTCATAATAACCTCTTATTTTGCTTGTCCTACAATTTTCAAAATTTCTGGATGAACTTCATCTAAGTGAGGTTTAATAACCTCTAACATAAGATTAACCAATACTGCTGGTTCAAATGTTTCAGCTGTAGATGGCACAGAAATATCAGTGTAAATATTGCTGTCTTCATCATTTACATAGTATTTTGTTACTTTAAATTGTTGGTTAAGCTCATTCAATTTAGGCAATACTTTTTTAATGGCTGCATCTGTAATACTCGTTGTTGTAACTGCAACACGAATATAGGAGAATACAGAATCATCCAACACGATAAAAACAGGTAAAGAATTACCATGAATTTCTAAACGACCATGGTATACAACCGTATTGTATTCATCGCCTTCAATAACATCCTTTGTAAACCATTTATTGCCAGATTTTTCAATGTCCGCTACTAGTACATCAAATTTCTCAGCTTTTACGTTCATTATTCTACCTCTCTCCGCAAAAAACTATAGGACTAGTCCTCTATAAAAACACATTTATTATCTTTAAATTCTTTGATGCGCACTAAGGATTCAACACGGAAACCAGCATTTTCTAAGCGTTCACGACCTGGTTGGAAAGACTTTTCAATAGCAATTGCCATACCAACCACTTCATCGCCTGCATCTTTTACAAGTTTAGCAAGCCCCATAGCTGCTTCACCAGATGCCAAGAAGTCATCAATAATTAAAACTTTTTCGCCTGCTGGCAAGAATTTTTTAGAAATTGTAATGTCATAATTTTCTTCTTTTGTATAAGAATATACAACAGAATGATATACATCATCGACCATAAGAATAGATTTTTTCTTACGAGCAAATACTAATGGCACATCTAGTTCAAGAGCAGCCATCAATGCCAAGGCAATACCAGATGCTTCAATGGTAACAATACGTTGAACACCAGCATCACGATAGCGGTCAGCAATTTCTTTACCAATAGCTTTAAATAAATGTGGATCGATTTGGTGATTCAAAAAACCATCAACTTTTAATACACGATTGTTTAAGACAATACCTTCTTCACGAATGCGTTGTTTTAATAATTCCATTTCGTTTTACCTCCGCATAACTATCTTTAAATTTTAACGTAAATCAACGCTTAGGGTCAACAAAAAAACACACTTTATTGAAAAAAAGAATAAAGTGTGTTTGTAATTCATATTTATAAAACTTTGTCTCGTTTATCTTCACGATTAGTCAATAAATTTGTAAATCTAGCAGCGCCTTCGGATTGTGGAACAAGACGCGACCGAACAAGTACGATATCTCGCGTTGGCACAGGAATATCTGTATCAATTTTTACGACAGTACCTTCTTGCATTTTTTCTTGCACCACATTACTTGGCAACATAGCGATCCCCATATTAATTTCCACAAGGTCGAGGAGAACGTCTACACTACTCAATTCAAAACGCGGTTTACTACAAGCACCATGCGTTACTTCATCAAAGAAAGTACGGCTAGCTGTTCCCTTTTGTAGTAACAACATAGGCTCACTGAGCAAGCGGCCTTGGTCAAAGAAGCCTGCCCCTTTATATTCATGACCGCCCACAAAGATATCTTGAATGCTCGCCAAGGTAGTAACTTCTAATTGTGTATTGCTACGCAAACCTTCGTAGTCATTAACTACAGCTAACTGCACTTCTTTATTAATGACCATTTCCACACAATCTGGGGACGGTCTGTTTATGATATGCAAGCCAATTTGATTTTCTTGTAATTGCCATTTATGAAAGTAGGGCAACAAGAAATGACGACATAGCGTATCTGTAGCTGCAATATTCAAGCTTTCGTAAGCTTGATTCACCCGTTCTTGTAATTGGGTAATCCCATTATCTAGAATGGAAAATGCTTTGGCTACTGTATCGAATAATTCCTTGCCTTCTGGCGTAAATGCTACCGATTTAGTAGTGCGCACAAATAAAGGCATTTTTAATTCGCCTTCTAATTGTTTGATACTTTGACTAATTGCGGACTGCGAAACACCTAGCTCTTTTGCAGCGCGAGAAAATGACAAATACAACCCAACTCCTAAAAATGATCTATATAGATCTGCTGATACTGCCATTTTATCCTCCTCTGTTATATACTAATAGTATAGTAATACATTATTAATATTCTACTTTTTACTCAAAACAAGATACTATTGTTACGGTTTATGAAATTTTGGTCTTATGACCTTCATGAAAACTTCATATTTATAAGTAGCGTTAATCTTTATATAAGTAAGATTATCTTTACTTATAAGTCTAGACCGACTATACTTATCTTGTCAACACCAGAACTCATTTATTCTGCATATTACAGGAGGCTATATGGCTATTCAACGACTATTTGTAAGAAAACGTGATGCTTTCGCTAATGAAGCAGCACATGTATTAGCTACATTACAGCAAGAATTACATGTACCAGCTACAGCCGTGCAAATCTATGAACGTTATGATGTAGAAAATCTTAGCGATGACGCATTACAAAAGGCTAAACATTTGATTTTTTCTGAACCACCTGTTGATTTAGTAGCAGAAACATTAGATATTCCAGCAAATGCTTTTGCCTTTGCTATCGAATATGTACCAGGACAATATGATCAACGTGCAGACAGTGCAGAGCAATGTATTTCTATGCTCACACTTACAACAGGTCATACCGTTCGCTGTGCAAGAGTATTTGTCATAGAAGGTACTTTTACAGACGAAGAAAGAGAATCAATCAAACAATATTACATTAATCCTGTTGATTCTAGAGAAGCAAGTCTCGAGTTACCTGATACCTTGGCACTTAAGCTAGAAGAGCCAGAAGATGTAGCTATCATCGACGGTTTTACAGAAATGTCAGCCGATGCACTACAATATATGATCAGCGAATATGGTCTTGCTATGACATTGGCTGATATCAAATTAATTCAAGAGCAATACAAGAATGTAGAAAAACGCAATCCAACGATTACAGAAATTCGCTTATTCGATACATATTGGTCCGACCACTGCCGCCATACTACATTTATGACAGAGTTAACGGATATTACCATCGAAGACAGTCGTTTCACAGAACCAATCAAGGAAGCCCTTGAAGAATACACCGAAGGTCGCAATTTGTTATATACAACCAAGGTGAAAGCTCGTTCTCTCATGGATATGGCCACATTAGCTGTAAAAGAATTGCGTCATGCAGGAGGTCTTACTAATCTTGATGAATCTGAAGAAATCAATGCATGTACTATCATCGTTCCCGTTGATGTAGATGGCAAAGAAGAAGAATGGCTCTTGCTATTCAAAAACGAAACTCACAATCACCCAACTGAAATCGAACCTTTTGGTGGTGCTGCCACATGTCTTGGCGGTTGTATCCGCGATCCTCTAAGTGGCCGTTCTTATGTGTATCAAGCTATGCGCATCACTGGTAGCGGAGACCCTCGCACACCGCTAACCGATACACTAGAAGGCAAGCTACCACAAAAGAAAATTACTGTTGAAGCCGCACGTGGCTATTCCTCCTATGGTAACCAAATCGGCCTTGCTACTGGCGAAGTTAAAGAATACTATCATCCAGGTTATGTGGCAAAACGCATGGAAATCGGTGCTGTTATCGGTGCTGCTCCGCGCAATCAAGTGCGACGTGAAGTACCAACACCAGGTGATATCATCGTACTACTCGGTGGTAAAACAGGTCGTGATGGCTGCGGTGGGGCTACAGGTTCTTCTAAGGAACATACATTAGAATCCCTCGCTACATGTGGTGCAGAGGTTCAAAAAGGGAATGCCCTTACAGAACGTAAAATTCAACGCTTATTCCGTCGCCCTGAGGTTACAACACTCATCAAACGTTGTAATGACTTTGGTGCTGGTGGTGTCTCCGTAGCCATCGGTGAACTAACAGATGGCGTTACCATCAACCTTGACTTAGTACCTAAAAAATACGACGGTCTCGATGGTACAGAACTCGCTATTTCCGAATCCCAAGAACGTATGGCTTGTGTCATTGCACCAACCGATGTTGATGCATTTATGAAATATTGCGATGAAGAAAATCTTGAATGCACAATCGTTGCCGATGTAACCGATACAAATCGCCTCATCATGACATGGCGCGGAGAAACAATTGTCGATATCAGTCGTGATTTCTTAAATACAAATGGGGCTAGTCAACAACAAGAAGCCGTAGTTACAGCGCCTACAGAAAAATCGTATTTCCGCCGTGGTTCTGCAAGTGCCGACAATTTCAAAGATCAATGGCTCGAAGCAATATCTACATTAAACACTGCTTCTCAACAAGGCCTTGTTGAACGCTTTGATAGCACAGTTGGGGCCAATACAGTGCTCATGCCATTTGGTGGTAAATATCAAAAAACACCTACCCAAGGTATGGTGGCAAAATTACCAGTTCTTCACGGTGAAACAACAACTGCTAGTATCATGACACATGGCTTTGTACCTGAATTATCCGCATGGAGTCCATACCATGGCGCACAATATGCCGTGCTTTTATCCGTTGCAAAACTTGTGGCACTCGGTGGCCGTCGTCAAGATGCATACTTAACATTACAAGAGTACTTTGAACGTTTACACTCCAAAGAATCTTGGGGTAAACCGGTAGCAGCACTTCTAGGTGCTTACAAAGCGCAAAAAGAACTTGAAATCGGTGCCATTGGCGGCAAAGATTCTATGAGTGGTACATTTATGGATTTAACAGTGCCTCCTACCCTCGTATCCTTCGCAGCTGTAACAGCACCTGTTAAAAATATTGTAAGCCAAGATTTAAAAGGTCCTAACCATCGACTCGTATACTTTGATGTACCTCGTACGTACAACGATACACCTGACTGGGATCACTTCAAAGAAAATTGTGATATCTTACAAGAGGAAATTGAAAAAGGCCGCGTATACTCTGCCTATGTAGTAGACCAAGGTGGCATCCCTGAAGCAGTTTCCAAAATGGCTCTCGGCAATAAAATTGGCGTTAAGTTCGACAAATATGCAGAACGAGCAATTTTCCAACCAGCTATTGGTTCTTTCATCGTAGAAGTAGATATTACAGCGGTTAACCATTTACTTGAATTGTCCGATGTTCGCGTTATTGCAGTTACCCAAGACAAACCTGTCATCGAATGGAACGGCCAATCTGTAACACTTGATGAAATCGAAAAAGCATACGAAAAACCATTATCCGATATATTCCCATTGGAAGCAAAATCCGGTACTGGTGAAGCGGTAGCTTACATTCACGATCAACACGCAAAACCTCGTAGTACCTTCTTAGGTGCTAAACCAAAGGTACTTATCCCTGTATTCCCTGGCACTAACTGTGAATTCGATTCCGCTCGTGCTTTTGAACGAGCTGGTGCTATTGCAGACATCATACTGATTCGCAATCAAACGCCAGAACAATTAAAAGAATCTATTGACGTAATCAAAGCTAAATTAGCAGAGTCTCAAATTCTTATGTTCCCTGGTGGATTTAGCGGCGGCGATGAACCAGATGGGTCTGGTAAATTCATGGCCACCCTATTCCGCAACCCATATCTTGCAGAAGGTCTTGAAAATTTACTCTACAAACAAGATGGTCTCGTTCTCGGTATCTGTAATGGTTTCCAAGCATTGATTAAATTAGGTCTATTGCCTGGTGGCCATATTGAAACATTAACGGCAGATCACCCTACATTGACATACAACACCATTGGACGCCACGTATCCCGTATGGTCAACACTAAGGTTATTTCTACAAAATCTCCTTGGATGTGTGAAGCTAAGGCTGGCGAAATTTATACAGTTCCTATATCTCATGGTGAAGGTCGCTTTATTGCCTCCCCACAACAAGTATTGGAATTCAATAAAACTGGTCAAATTGCTACACAATATGTTGACTTTGACGGTATTGCATCCATGGATGGGCGCTTTAATCCTAACCAATCCGTAGCTGCTATCGAAGGCATTTATAGCCCTGATGGCCGCGTATTTGGTAAAATGGCGCACTCCGAACGCTGTGGTGCAGATATTAGTAAAAATATTCCAGGCAACTTAGAAATGCCAATCTTCACATCCGGCGTAAAATACTTTAAATAATCTATATGGCCCATTCTTCGGAATGGGCTATATTTACAAACTTTCACAATACACATTCTAATATGTGAAAGTTATCACAGCTATAACACATTGACATATATCGATATATTGATTTTTTTCGAAAAAAACTGTATTATAAGATGTCAATATAATTAATTAAACCGTCATCACATGGATGAGGTTAGTTATGTATATACATATGTGTAAGGAAAGGATATTACTATGCATTGTGCTCAAAAAATGACCCATAATATCTACTGGATTGGTAGTAATGACTGGACAACTGAACGTTTTGAAAACTTATTCCCTATTCCAAATGGTGTAAGCTACAATAGCTATTTCATCGATGATGAAAAAACTTGCGTTGTAGACTCTGTTGATGCAGAAATTCGCGAAGAATACTTTGACAACTTATCCCACCTTTTAAATGGTCGTGATCTTGATTACATCATCGTAAACCATATGGAACCTGACCACTGTCAAACATTGTTAGAAACATTGGAACGCTATCCAAATTGTAAAATGGTTGGTAATGCAACAACATTCCGCATGTTCGAACAGTTCTACCGCACACCAAAGCCTGATCAATATTACACAGTAAAAGAAGGCGACGAAATTTGCTTAGGTAAACATACTCTTGTATCCTACACAATGCCTATGGTTCACTGGCCAGAAGTAACTTGTACCTATGAAAAATCTACAGGTACATTGTTCTCTGCTGATGCATTCGGTACATTTGGTACAATCAATGGCAACATCTTTGCTGACCAAACTGATTTCGTAGCAACATACGAAGATGAAGCTCGTCGTTACTACACAAATATCGTTGGTAAATACGGCCCTCAAGTACAAAATGCAATCCGCAAGGTTTCCGGTCTTGAAATTAAACGCATTGCTCCACTTCATGGTCCAATCTGGCGTACACCTGAAACGATTGAATATATCTTGCACAAATACTTGCACTGGTCTAGCTACACAGCTGAGAAAAAAGGTGTTGTTATCGCCTTCGGTTCTATGTACGGTAACACTCGTGACATCGCTCAACAATTGGCAAAACAATTGTCCAAACGCGGCGTTACAGATATTAAAATCTACGATGTTTCCAAAACTAATGCTTCCTACATCATCGCTGATGCTTGGAAATATACAAACTTGGTAACCATCGCACCAACATACAACTTGAATCTATACCTTACTATGGAAAATTTCATTCATGAGTTGAAAGCACTTAACTTCCAAAATCATAAGGTATCCATCATCGGTAACCATTCCTGGGCTTCCGCTGCAATGAAAACAATGGTGGCTCACTTCGAAAACGAATTCAAAGATATTGAAATCGTATCCCAACCACTTGATATCAAATCCTCTTTGAAAGAAGAAGATATTCCATTAATCGAAAAAATGGCAGATGATATCAAAGCATCCATCGATGCACAAGAAATCAAAGAAGTATTATAATTGAATAGAAAAAGCTAGAGGCTCGTAGATAAGAAAATCTATGAGCCTCTAGCTTTTTTTCTATTTAATTATTTTATAATTTTCCCATTGGTGAAATCGATACCCTACGCCCCATACGGTATCTATATATTGTTCACCATTATATTTCTTATCCACCTTTATACGCAATCGATTCACGTGAACCATGACCGTAGATGTTTCACCAAAAGAATCTGCCTCCCACAGCCTTTCATAAATCTCTTCTTTAGTAAATACACGGCTTGGATGCATAGCTAAAAGGACTAGAATCTCGTATTCTCTAGGTGTTAATGGTACAACCTCATCATGAAGTAGTACCATACGGGATGCCAAATTAATTTCAAGGTGCCCCGCTGTAATCTTAGGTTCTTCAACTTTCGCAGGAGATGCAGTAGAGGCTAGTATTCTTTCAAAACGTTGAATGTGAGATTTTACACGCGCTACAAGTTCTGCAGGGCTAAAAGGCTTGGTTAAATAATCATCTGCTCCTATGCCTAACCCTCTAATTTTATCAATATCTTCACGTTTAGCACTAACCATTAGAATAGGTACTTCCTTCTTCATACGGATGTCTTTACATATGGAGAATCCATCTTTTTTAGGAAGCATTATATCTAAGATAATACAGCTATAATCATTTTGTATAGCTTTTTCTACCCCCATCACTCCATCAGTGGCAATCTCGACTTCAAACCCTTCAATCTCTAAATAATCCCTTTCTAACTCGGAAATCCCTTTATCATCTTCTATGATTAAGATTTTTTTCATGCGTCCTCCAAACCTGTCATAATTGGAAATTCCATAATAACCGATAGGCCAGAACCATTCAAACCCCGTTCGGCCCAAATTTGTCCATCCATATCCATTACAATTTGTTTTACAATGGCAAGACCTATCCCATTTCCGTTAGCCACTTCACTACGGGCCTCATCGGTGCGAAAAAATATGTCAAATAATTGATTTAATGATGATTCTGGCACACCCATTCCATTATCGGTAATGGTAAGCCGAACTCTATGATCCTGATAGACAGTGCTAACATTGATCTTAAGTGGCTCTGTACTCCTATATTTCCAACTATTAGAAAATATATTATCTAGTATCCGTACAAATTGTTTTTCATCAGCTCTAACAAATCGATTAGATTCACCATAAGACTCTACCAGTATAATTCCTTTATCCTCAAAATCTCCTTTATGTCTTTCTATATATTCAGAAATAACTTGATTCAAACTAACTGGTCTATAATCATACACAATCTGCCCAAGCTCAAGCTTTGAAAAATCAGACAGCATAGATACTAATTTCTCAATATTACCAGCCATAGTATATATCATTTGTACATAATGAGTCTGCTTTGCTGGAGTTCGTGCAACACCATCTAAAATACCACTTGCATAGCCCTTAACAGATGTAAGCGGTGTTGCGATATCATGGCAAATGCCTGCAATCATTTGCCTACGTTTCTCTTCATAATCTTCACGCAATTGCTTTTCTCTGGCTAAGGATCTTTGCATATTATTAAAAGCCTCACAAGTTTCTCCTAACTCATCATGATAGGTCACTTTAATAAGACTAGGTGTAACCCCTTTCTTAATATCTATAGCAGCCCTTTGAAGATATTGTAAAGGTAACAAAATTTGCTTAGACAAGCGATTGGCAATATAAATACCACCAAATACAGCCGATGCTACTACTAAAGCAAGAGCTAGGCCAAACAGAAACTCTACCAGTACCTTCTCATCTGTTTCATGTCCCATTGATTTTGCCATAAAGGGGATGTGTCCCGCTCCAATAACTAACATACCGTCACCATAACAATTAACATATGTCAACCGATCACCATCCCATTCATAGTATCTACTATCATTATCTGTAATCAACCCCATTGTTTTGATAGTAGATACTATATGGTCACCATCACTGTCAGGTGTCATATATAGTACTGTATCATCTTTCATAATAACAACATCAACGCCTTGAGCTTCTATAACAGATGTATTATTACGTAAGCTAAACACAGTCGTGTCTTTAGATAATAACTTTTTATTTATTTGTTCTAGTTCGAATTGAAGGATTTGAGATTGTATTGTACTAGGTGCTAACATCATCCAAGAGCGCTGCTCTATAGGGTTAGAAAACCGCAACAAACTCCAAATGCCACCAACCAGTAGGAATAGTGTAATAAGTGGTATCACTATCATTAATAAATTACTGAGCAATAATTTATATTGTACTTTTAGGTTTTGAAACCATGTATTCATAAAAACCTCCTCTATAGCTCCATTATAAGCATAAAAATAACATTATCCTATACCATCTTTACACCTTTCTAATATTGTTATAAGGTCGTAAGATTTTCGTAAGATTTCTCCGATATGATGTATGCATCAAGAAAACCATACGCAACATTAGGAGGAATTATGAACTACGAATTATTTCAACTCATTAATAATCTAGCAGGTATAAGCCCTATTTTAGATCAATTCATGATTTATATAGTAAAATTTAGTGCACCAATCATGGCTATACTAGTAGCGACCTTATTAGGGCTTGGCCTTTATACAAAAGATAAAGAGCTTACTAATAATAGCATACATACAATCTTACTATTGGGACTTACCCTCGCTATACATCAAGTAATCGGTTTTTTCTATGTAGAGCCACGACCATTCGTATCTCATACAGTTAATCTCTTGCTAGCACACAGTGCAGATCCAAGCTTTCCAAGTACACATGCTATGGGAATGAGCGCTATAGCTCTATCTCTATTTGCTGTATATAAAAGATTAGGCTCCATTTTAATTGTCCTAACACTTCTTACAGGATTTGCCAAAATATTTGTAGGGCATCATTACCCTATGGATATTATCGGTGGTTTTATTATTACCTATGTGTTATTTCTTTTATATAATAAGTTACTCAAACAAACAATTACACCATATATCAGTAATTTAAAACATATACAAAGACAACTTAGCACTATATTTAAACGATCCAGCGTTCTCATTACAGAGTCTCAACGCCCATTAACTAAGCGTTTTACAAAATAATTTATTTTTCAAACAAAAAGGAATAATAAGTATGCCGCAAATTTGTAGTAAATGGATCCACGCTAAGTACTTTCATATAACAATAATCCTAATAATCTCAGGAATACTATATCTTCTAGGAAATGCGGACCTTGCCATTACGGATCCTGTAGAGTCCAATTATGCTTTAACAGCAAAGGAAATGTTATTAAATCAAAACTATTTTTCCCCTCAGATTTTTAACCACTATTGGTATGATAAACCTATCTTTTATTATGTAGAGCTTATCATAAGTTACAAACTATTCGGCATTTCTAATTTCGGAGCACGCTTTTTCTCCGCCCTATTAGGAGTGATGAATATTGGATTGCTCTATAGCTTTGTACATCAGATACAAGGAAAAAAGACGGCTGTTATCGCCGCTATTTTATATGCTACCTGTGCGGAATTCTGGATTATCTCCAAAGCTGTCATTACCGATATGACGCTAGTATTATTCATCAATATTACCTTGATGAGTTTTTATATTGGGTACCGAAAGCATATGTTACATCAAAAATATGCTACGTACTATTATATAGCTTATATAGGAGCCGCCCTAGCAGTATTAACAAAAGGTCCTATTGGATTTTTATTGCCAGGACTCATCATCCTCATATATTTAGCTGTATCACATAATCTCAAAGAATTATTACATCTAAAAATACCAGTAGGCTTATTACTACTTACTCTCATAGGTGGGAATTGGTATATCTATATGTATACAATGCATGGTAGTGATTTTATCAATGTATTTTTGGGAGTCCATAACTGGTTACGTGCCACTGTGTCAGAACATCCCCAATTCAATGTATGGTATTACTACATTATTGTAACACTCATCGCCCTATTCCCATGGTCTTTTATTATATCCTATAAGCTTTATACACAAAGAAAGAGCTTACAAAAACACAATCATATAACCCCCTTCACCACCTTTTTAGGTATATGGGCCTTAACTGTACTTATATTTTTTACTTGTATGGCTACTAAGTATACAACATATACCTTCCCATCCCTTGCACCTATGACAATACTTATTGCGATAATATGTAAACCACATTATCGTTTCATTCGTAAAGCAGCAATAGTAACTGTAATATTCTATGGCATATTAACCTATACAGTAGCAATGCCACTAATGAATCATGCATCGTCCGCTATTACAAGTCAATACATATTCAATACTATTTCCGATAATGCGATGATTATCAGTGCGCGTCATGATTATCGTGTATCAACTACGTACTATAGCAATCACACAATTTATAAACTGGAAGCAACCCCAGACAATTCTTTAAATCCTATGAGTTTATCATGGGATGCAAAAAAAATCATGCCCTTAGCTTATGCCACTGAATTACCTTCCAATACCTCCATCTATTTGTTAACAGATACTGATCAGTTCCCTAATAGTCTAGATAAATCAGAATGGACATGTATTGAAAGCAATGCAGAGGGAGATATCTATAAACGCAATAAATAGCTATCCGAAAATACTATATTCAGCCAAAAAATTTCTTGACATCTAATCTCCTTTTTAATATACTATACAAGTACCTGTTACACAACAGAATACATGGAGAGGTGTCCGAGCGGCTGAAGGAGCATGATTGGAAA
>ENA-OWOG01000031-OWOG01000031.1-gut-metagenome-genome-assembly--contig:-NODE-31-length-96301-cov-21.220704_pt1 | contig 96301 bp, 64 predicted proteins | sample MGYA00248249_ERZ651793 | MGnify/ENA primary metagenome ERZ651793 (study PRJEB26908, sample SAMEA4031700) | gut metagenome | biome: gut; feature: normal infant; material: stool | place: China | collected 2015... | reverse complement strand
ATGCACCCATTTCAGCTTGAAGTTTTGCAGGATCGTTTTTGTATTTGTCTTGCAATTCTTTCATGCGAGGCTGTAACTCTTGCATAGCCTTCATGGATTTGATTTGTTTAACAGTAAGTGGTGCCAAAATCGCTTTGATAACGATTGTTAAAAGGATAATAGCCACACCGTAGCTTGGATAGCCTACCATTTGAGTTAATTGGAACGCATAGGTTACCAATGTAGTCATCAATTCAACGATAGGGTGGAATATACTACTTAAGAATTCCATTGTTTCTCCTTTTTCTTACAGTCCGAAACCGTCCTTTGCGCATCTATATATCGTTATGGTATGGTCTAAATTTCATCCATACAGATGCTCAGGTATTTCCAAAACTGTGCTTGATGGTGATGGTGAAAGTTACTTTCACAGAACACATCCAGCCTAATCCCACGTGGGTTAGGGAACTGGATCGTAGCCACCCTTGTGGAAAGGATGACAGCGAAGAATGCGTTTTAAACCCATCCAGCTACCTTTCAAAGGACCATATTTTTCGATGGCCTGCAAAGTATATGTGGAACATGTCGGATAATAACGGCAACATCCAGGTTTTAAGGGAGATATGGCAAGCTGATAGAACCTAATTAAAAGTCGTAAAAGCGTAGTTATACAGCGTTTCATGGAAACCTCCATATACACAAAAAAGGACCAAAGCCTCTAACTTGTGGTCCTATTTATTATTTTGTATCAACAATTTGCTTTTTCGCAAGAGATACAAAATTTCCTTTTCCGCTTTTTCGTAGGTAGCGTTTTTCAGAGGGCCACGTCCAACAATTACGATATGATACCCTTCGCGAATGGCGTGCTGATTGAGGCGATATACCTCTTTCATCAGGCGTCTAGCTCGGTTGCGCTCCACTGCACAACCAACCTTTTTACCTGTTACAAAACCAATGCGCGTAGATTGCTTCGCCACGGGCATACGATAAAGTACACACATACGGCCTACTTCGTATTTTCCGTGCTTATACACAAGGCGATATTCATTATTGTTTATAATACGTCTCGTTTTATCTAAGCGGTAATCCATTGTATCGTCCGAGTCCTATAGAATAGAAAAACTTGGCAAGAGCGCCAAGTTTTCTGAAAGCTCTTGCTGAGCCATTATATTATGCAGATAAGCGTTTTCTGCCTTTAGCACGTCTTCTTTTTAATACGAGACGGCCACCAATAGTTTTCATGCGTTCACGGAAACCATGGGTACGTTTTCTCCAAAGAGTATTTGGTTGATATGTACGTTTCATTAGTAAAACACCTCCTCGTTATATATTTGTTTTACTTATACCATAACAGGGTAATTATAGAGGGAAAACGCAAATCTGTCAATAAAAAACAGGGTTTTCTATATATATTTATATAAAAAAGATATGGTGTTTCGATTAAAATCTATAAATGTAATTTGTTTGCCAGTAATATTACTACATTTAAGTAATGATGGCTGCCTAATATTTTCTCGCTCCACCGGCCGGGTCTGACTCCGGCCTACGGCCTCCGCAGGGCCAAAGTCGCTGCAAAAATATTAGGCAGCCATCATTAAACAATATTCATAAATTAGCCAAACAAATTACACCATTCACATCTTATCAAGACACCATATCTTTTTTATCTGAACCTTATAGATCAACTCCTGTTTTTTATTGAAACAGATTGCGCGCACCTTCCCTTGGCGAGGAAGACAGAATCTACTATTTTAGAGCAACATACATACACCTCTTTTGAAAAAGAACAGGCCTGTTCTTTTTTTCACAACACTATATACACATACCCATTTTGAATTAGTACACGCCTGTTCTATTTTCCGGAACACCCTATACACATACCTATTTTGAATTAGTACACGCCTGTTCTATTTTTCGGAACACCCTATACACATACCTATTTTAAATTAGTACACGTCTGTTCTATTTTTCGGAACACCCTATACACATACCTATTTTGAATTAGTACACGCCTGTTCTATTTTCCTCATTCCCATATGAAATTTGTTTATTTTTAGTTTCTAATATGCTGAAGTAATAAGGTTAGGCCATTACTTTTTCGCGACTTTGGCCCTGCGAGCCCAAAGGGCGGAGTCAGACCCAGCCAGTGGAGTAAATAGGGGCAAATAAATTTTGCCCCGTTGTTCTTCTACCCGTATGAAATTTGTTTATTTTGACTATTTTTGATCAAAAGAGGTGAGGTTATCATTTTTTTATGACTTTGGCCCTGCGGAGCCCGAAGGGCGGAGTCAGACCCGGCCGGTGGAGTAAAAAAATGATAACCTTACCGACCTACACAAAAATACAAAAACAAACAAATTCCATAAAAGTTATCCACAGATTGAATGACAATCTCCCTCATTTTTGGTACAATCATAATTGAAATTGGTAAAAAATATATATTTTTATAAGTTTTTTTCGGATAGTTTAGAAAAGTTATCCACATTTTTTCTCTTTTGACCTGTGAATAGTATAAACTCAGTATTTATAAGGTTGGAAGGGAATTTTATTTTCTCTTATTCACAAGTTGTGCACAGGTTATTCACAGGTATTTGTAGTTTTTCCACAGTTTTAGAATAAGTTATGCACATAACAACGAAAGTTATACACATTTTTAGTAAAAGTTATACACAAGAGGAACAAAATGCAAGCAGCTGATATTAATGATATATGGGAACGTATATTACAAGTAGCAAAACAAACACTGCCGCCTGCGATTTATTCAAGTTTGAGTACTTCTCTCATACCGATGAGTATAGATAATAATTCTATACACATTGGGGTTATGCAGAGTTTTATAAAAAGTGTCATCGAATCTCAGCAAACGGTAAGTAAGTTGTTAACAGATGCCATCAAGCAAGTGACAGGCAAAGAATTAAATATGGTTTTATTGGATCTGTTTCCACAAAAGGATGATGTTCCAACAGCACCGCATGTAGCAGATACTTTCACAGAGAATACTGCAGAAAATACTAGTACGAACACTATAGAAAATACGGTGGTAAGTGACGCGGACAACATCGATAAAAAAGCCTCTAAACCTGCAAAGCAGGAGATTCCATATCAAGAGGAATTCTACACACCGGTGTACGCAGATCCTGTGTATATCCAGCGTAAAGAGGTGGACGAGTTAATTCCAGATGAACCGATGTTTCCTGTAGAGCAGCCAAAGATGGTGCAAACGTTGCAATCTACGGATATTCCTATCGATTTGTCATCGTCTCAGCTCAACAGTGGTTATCGATTTGATAATTATATTACAGGCAATGCAAACCGCATTCCGTTTGGAGCAGCCCAAAATGTGTCGGAACATCCTGGCGGCGATTATAATCCTCTTTTTATCTACGGTCCATCGGGCCTCGGTAAAACGCATTTAATGCACGCCATCGGCAATGCCATCGTTGAAAGATATCCTAATCTCAAGGTGATGTGCACAACGAGCGAAAAGTTCATGAATTTATTCATCGAATCGATACGCAAGCGGCAAGGAGAGTTGTTCCGCAATACGTTCCGCAACATCGACGTATTGCTCATCGATGATATTCAGTTCTTGGAAAATAAAGAGGGCACGAAAACAGAGTTTTTCAACACCTTCAATGAATTATTAGACAATAACAAGCAAATCGTCCTCACCAGCGATACTATGCCAAACGACATGGATCAGTTTGAAGAGCGCTTGCGTTCTAGATTCCAAGCTGGCTATGTGGCGACCATGGAAAATCCAGATTTGGAAACGCGTATCGCCATTTTGAAAGCCCTCGTTGAAAAGGAAAACAATAAGAATCGTAATCTCATTATCGACAACGATGCCATCAACTACGTGGCGTTGCAATTCGATGAAAACATTCGCGTACTACAAGGGGCTTTCAATAAACTCATCGGTACTGCATCCTTAGAACAACGGACCAGCAGCATCGATTTGGAGTACACGAAGAAAACATTATCCGATATCATCACGACGGAACGGGTAACACTTATCGACATCGAGTCCATTCAAGACTTTATCAGTACCTATTTTAATATTAAGAAACAAGATTTGTTAGGCAAGAAACGGAAGGCTCAGTTCGCATTTCCACGGCAAATTGCCATGTATTTGTGTCGCGATGTGATTAATGAAAGCTACCCACAAATCGCAGCGGCTTTTTCCAGAGATCATACGACGATTTTACATGCGTACGATAAGATCAGCAAAGAAATCGACAAGAATCCGGAAACAAAACAAATTATCCTAGACATCAAAGCAAAGCTTTCATCACTCAACTAAAACGGGTGTGGATAACTCTGTGGATATGTTGTGTATAAATCTGTGGATATTGAAGAAATTAATATTTTCTGTGACTATGTGGATAACCTAAAACAAGATATACACATACTTATCCACAACTGTGGAAACGCATGAAATCTATAAAACTTTCACATGTACACACATTCACAGCGACTACTACAAATACTACTAAACTAACAAACAAATCAAAAACATATCAGAAAACCGATCTATCGTTGATTATCTATAGAGCATCAACGAAAATCGCACAACGAATATTACAAACAAGGAGAGTATTTACGTTATGAACATCAAATTCCCTAAGGCCAATCTCCAAAAAGCCATTAACGTTCTACAAAAGGTATCACAAAATAAAACAAGTTCAAATCTACCAGGTTCCATTTATATAACAACAAAAAACAATCAAGTGGAACTACAAGGCAACGATTTTGAATTGGGCATTAAATTAACAATCGACGCCGATATCCTAGAACCAGGTACATTAGTGGTTGCTTCTCGTTATTTCCAAGAATTAATCCGCAAATTACCAGGTGAAACGATTCAATTGAGCAAACCTGAGGATGGCAATACGCTAAAAATTACATCCGGTTCCTCTGAATTTAATTTAGTAACCTTGCATCCAGATGATTTCTCATTGGTAGAACAAATTCACGACCAAGATTATGTCAATATCGATAGTCAAGCTATGAAAGAACTCATCGACCTTACGAACTATGCAGCAGCAAGCGACGATGATCGCCCTATATTTGCTGGTGCTTTGCTGGAAATCAAAGATGCAAACGACAAAGAAGTGACTATGGTTGCTACCGATACACATCGCATGGCTGTTAAAAAGGTAACCATCGATGAACCTGCCACATCCCCTATGCGCGTTATCATTCCAACAAAGGCTTTGGCAGAAGTATCTCGTTTATTGCCAACAGATAATCCTTCTATTATTAAAATTATTTGGAACCGCACACAAATCGTGTTCATGTTTGAATCCATCTATATCATTTCCCGCTTAATCGAAGGCACGTACCCAGAATATGAAAAGGTAATTCCTGCTCAATTCGATTCTAGTGCCGTTGTAGATCGCAAGGAATTTGCCGGTGCTGTTGATCGTGTATCCTTGTTAGCAAAAGATATGAGTTACAACGTTATTCGTTATGATTGGTCCGAAGAACAAGTGACTTTGTCTAGCCAAAATGCTGAAATCGGTATGGCGAAGGAAGAAATTCCTGTGGAATTTAAAGGTACACCATTCACCATTTCCTTTAATGGTCGTTATATTTCCGATATTTTGCGTCACAGCACAGGCGATAACATCCACATGTATTTAAAACAAAATGGTCCTGTTGTGATTCGCCAAGATAATAATCCGAACTATACCTATGTGGTAACACCTGTTCGTACAAATTCTTAATTGTTAGATATGGTAATGTATTCTCATGTTTGTGAAAGCTATTTCTAATACTGCTTTTTATATTGAGAATTAATTATGTATTACATATAAAAAATTGTATATTTATATGTATAAAAATTCATATTATAAAGTATATAATAATGCATTTTAGTCATGATTATATACTTGGCATATCCTGTAATTTGTCCACCATAGGAGGACGTTATGAAACAACAACCTGTACCAATCCATACGGAGTACATTCAAATCGATCAATTGCTTAAATTAGAAGGCGTCATTGAAACAGGGGGCCAAGTAAAAGGCCTTATCGATGATCAAGTGCTGACATTAAATGGCACCATCGTTACAGAAAAACGCAAAAAATGTCGCGTTGGCGATGTGATTGGTGTAGAAGGCCTCGATGTGGAATTCATCGTTACCAAAGAGGAGGCATAATCGGTGAGAATTAGCTCACTGCAATTGTTCCAGTTTCGCAACTATAAGGATTTACCCCTTGATTTGCAGCCTGAAATCATCGTCTTGTACGGCACCAATGGGGCTGGTAAAACCAATATTTTAGAGGCTATTTACGTCGGTACTATTGGTAAAAGCCACCGCACAAATGATACGTCGGATATGCTTTTATTTAACGCTGATGAAGCGGGCATTGTGGTGAACTTCGAGAAAAAGGAGACACCGCAAAAGGTTAATATCAAGCTATTTCGACAAGGTCCTAAGGATATCCGATTAAATGATACTAAGATTTCGCAAAAGGAATTGATTGGTACTTTAAATACGGTCATCTTCTGCCCAGAGGATTTACAGCTCATCAAGGGCAGTCCATCGGGTCGTCGCAGATTTTTAGATATGGAAATATCCCAAACGAGCGCTACTTATTATCATCAATTATTGCAATATAATCGTTTATTGCAACAACGGAATACATTATTGAAGGAATATCGCGGCAAACAGAATATTCCTCTTGCTGAATGGGATGTACAACTGGCGGATATGGCGGCTTTCATCGTAAAAAAACGGATGGAAAGTTTAAAGAAAATCAATTTGCTTATCGATTTGATGAATCGTAAATTGACGGGAGGCCTAGAAAATCTCACCATAGGCTATGAACAACCATATGGGGAAGAGGGTCATATGGTGTACACGAAGGAGGCCTTTTACGATTTACTACAAGAGGCATTGCCTCAAGATCGTCATCGCATGACGACAAGCGTAGGTCCCCATCGCGATGATTTACGATTCTTTTCCGATGCTATCGATTTAAAAAAATTTGGATCCCAAGGGCAACAGAGGACGGCTGTGCTTTCACTAAAACTGAGCGAATTAGAATTCATCAAATCAGAAGTAGGCGAATATCCCGTATTGCTCTTAGACGATGTATTGAGCGAGCTCGACGAAGCGAGACGGAACAATTTGTTGCAGTTCATTCATAAACGTATTCAAACCGTCATTACCACGACGGATATACATGATTTTGAAAACATGCAAGGTGTTCAATTTATTCAATGTCAGGAGGGGCACATCCATTATGGAAAGCCTTGAAATGTGCTTACCTGGTGGCCTACATGAATTAGGTTTACTGGAACAATTTAAACTGAATACACTCATTCATCATTGGCGTGATGTGGTGGGCCCCATTTATGCTGGTCATACGCGCATTATAGACATCAAACCTCCGAAAATTGTGCTCAGCGCGGATAATTCGCAGTGGATGCAAGAGGTTAAGATGAACCAAAAACGCATTCTCAAGGCCATTAATGACTATTACAAAAGTGATATCATCACTGAAATGGGCCTCATAATGCATCGGCAGAGCTATGTGAAAGAAACGGTGAATACTGAAATTTTGAAAATAGACATGCCTGACATCGATGGCTATATCGACATGTCGAAAATCGTATTGTCCAATGATGATATGAAATCTATTGATGCTATGGTTGAAAGCTTAACAGAAGATAAATTAAAAGAACCGTTTCGAAAGGTGCTCATTAGCAGCCGCAAAAAGGAAGTCTATTTGTTAGAACACGGCTATCATCGATGCGAGCGCTGTCATACGTTGATGAGCAGGCAAACAAAATATTGTGTGTCCTGCGAATATGAAATGCATCGCAATCATATTAATGATATAAAAACACAAATCAGACGACGTCCGTATATAAAATATAGCGAAGCTCAACAATATATCAAATGCACCTTTAAAGACTTTTCCATAGCTATGCGAGAACTGATCTACTTCTATTTAGATAAGGTCTACCATGGGTCTACGAGCCGAAACCATATGTACATGGCCACCATGCTCATCACCCATAAACGACTTGAAGAACTAACAGACCAACACGTTATCAACTTGTGTAATAAATACCGATCAAAATTCTTAACTGAGGAAAAAAATAAAGAGCTAAATATGCTTAGGGGGATATTGGAATAGATGACCATTATTTCTCGCTCCACCGGCCGGGTCTGACTACGCCCTTCGGGCTCCGCAGGGCCAAAGTCGCTGCGAAATTAATGGTCATCTATTCAATAGCAGGACAGAGAAAAATGGAGTTTATTTAGCATTCTTACTTAGATGAAAATAAGAGGAGAAATATGTATCTTCATATTGGCGATAATTTTAGTATCCCTATGAATTCAATTCTTACGATGATTCATGCAGAATCTGGTAAGCATCATAGGACGGGCATTTCGCATTATGACGCAGAGGTTATATATATTGTGCCCGAGGATAAGGTAAAAACGTATATTGTAACAGATGATGGTGTGTATGCATCTGGTATATCACTTAAAACGCTTAAAAAACGGATTGATGAGTTTTATATGCTGCTAAATAGCAAATTATAGGGCTTTCACGATATAAGCAATCTATAGTATAATAAAGAGATAATCTAGCACCGCAGATGTGTTGTGTATTAGCATATTGCGGTTTATGTCGTTAGGAGGAGTTTGTTTAATGGCTGAAGAAAATTATGGCGCTCAGAATATACAAGTTCTTGAGGGTCTAGACGCGGTCCGTAAACGCCCAGGGATGTACATTGGTAGTACGTCCATTCGCGGTTTGCATCACCTCGTTTATGAAGTAGTAGACAATTCAGTGGACGAAGCGCTCGCAGGGTATGCGACGCATATCGAAGTATCCATTAATGAAGATAATAGTATTACCGTTGTCGATGATGGTCGTGGTATTCCAACAGGAATGCATGAGTCCGGTATGTCTGCGGTAGAATTGGTTTTAACAAAATTGCATGCTGGCGGTAAATTCGGCGGTGGCGGCTATAAGGTGTCCGGCGGTCTTCACGGCGTAGGTATTTCCGTAGTCAATGCGTTGAGTGAATGGACTAAGGTTCAAGTATCTCAAAATGGCATTATTCAAGAAATCGATTTTGCGCGCGGTCATAAAACATCCGAATTGCACGAAATTGGCAAGGCGGAAGGTACTGGTACGACTGTTATTTTCAAACCAGATTCTGAAATCTTTGAAACGACAGTGTTCAATTTCGATACATTGAAAATTCGCTTGCAAGAATTGGCGTTTCTTAACAAGGGCCTTCGTATTACATTGAGCGATTTGCGCCAAGAGGAACCTCGCATTGAAAGCTTCCATTACGAAGGTGGTTTAAGTTCTTTCATTACATTCTTGAACGAAAACAAGGAAGTTGTTAATCCAACTGTTATAGACATCGAAAATACAAAGGATGACGTTGTGGTAGACGTGGCGTTGCAATACAACGATAGTTACAGCGAAAACTTGTTGTCCTTCGTAAATAACATCAATACTGTTGACGGCGGTACCCATTTATCCGGTTTCCGTGCTGCCTTAACGCGTACCCTCAATGATTATGGCCGTAAATCCGGTTTAATCAAGGAAAATGAAAGTAATCTTTCCGGCGAGGATGTACGTGAAGGTTTGACAGCGGTTGTGTCTGTGAAAGTATTAGAACCTCAGTTCGAAGGTCAAACTAAAACGAAACTTGGCAATAGCGAAGTTAAAGGTATTACCGATGTTATCGTATCTGAAGGTCTTAAAACATTTTTTGAAGAACATCCACAAGATGCGAAGAAAATCATTGAAAAAGCAACGATGGCAAGCCGTGCTCGCGAGGCAGCTCGTAAGGCTCGCGATTTGACACGCCGTAAAAATGCGTTGGAAGTATCTAGCCTTCCTGGTAAATTGGCAGATTGCTCCGAAAAAGATACATCTATGACAGAAATTTATTTAGTCGAAGGTGATTCTGCGGGCGGTTCTGCTAAACAAGGTCGCGATCGTCGTTACCAAGCGATTTTACCATTGCGTGGTAAGATCCTTAACGTAGAAAAGGCGCGTCTTGATAAGATTTTAGCGAATAACGAAATTCGTTCCATGATTACCGCATTTGGTACAGGCATTGGTGACGAATTCGATATTACAAAATCCCGTTATAACAAGATAATCATCATGACAGATGCGGACGTTGATGGTGCTCACATCCGTACATTACTTCTCACATTCTTCTACCGTTATATGAAACCATTAGTAGAAGAAGGCCATATCTACATCGCACAACCGCCTTTATACCAAATCAAAAAAGGCAAATCTCATTGGTATGTGTACTCTGATGCAGAACTTACAGCTAAGCTTGATGAAGTAGGCCGTGATGGTATTACAATTCAACGTTATAAAGGTTTAGGTGAAATGAATCCTGAACAATTATGGGAAACAACAATGAACCCTGAAAATCGTACGATTTTACAAGTTAGCTTAGAGGATTCCATCGAAGCTGACAAAATCTTTACGGTACTCATGGGCGATAAGGTTGAACCTCGACGTAAATTTATTGAAGATAACGCAAAATATGTACGCAATCTAGATTTGTAAGAGGTGACCCATGGCAGATAATCAGAATACTAACGTAGAGTATACTTCTAATACTCAAAAACATTTAAAACGATCCCTCAAAGCGCGTCATATGAATATGATCGCCTTGGGTGGTGCCATCGGTACGGGCTTATTCGTAGCCGGTGGTGAAGTAGTAAGTACCGCTGGTCCTGGTGGTGCTCTTGTGGCCTACGGCCTCATCGGCATCATGGTATATTTCCTCATGACATCCCTTGGGGAAATGGCGACGTACTTGCCGATTCCAGGTTCTTTCGGAACCTACGCAAAACGCTATGTAGACCCTGCCTTTGGCTTTGCCTTAGGTTGGAACTACTGGTTTAACTGGGCTATTACATTGGCTGCCGAAGTACTGGCAGGGGCGCTTATTATGAAATATTGGTTCCCTGACGTGCCGGCCATCGTTTGGTCCGCATTGTTCCTGTTAATTCTATTTGGACTTAACTATTTGTCCACTCGTTCCTTTGGTGAAAGCGAGTACGTATTCTCGTCCATCAAGGTTATTACCGTTTTCGTATTCCTATTCTGTGGCTTTATGCTCATCTTTGGTATCGGCGGTACATCCCCTGGATTTGAGAATTGGACAGTAGGGGAAGCACCATTCGTAGGCGGTTGGGAATCCGTCCTTGCTATCTTCATGGTAGCTGGTTTCTCCTTCCAAGGTACTGAGCTTATCGGCGTAGCCGCTGGGGAAGCAGAAGACCCTGAAAAGAACGTGCCTAAAGCAATTAACTCCATCTTCTGGCGCATCCTATTGTTCTATATTGGGGCTTTCACAGTTATTGGTTTCCTCATTCCTTACACTGATCCAAATCTATTGAATTCCAGTGTAGAAAACGTATCCATCTCTCCATTTACACTTGTATTTGACCGTTTTGGATTCGCGTTTGCCGCTAGCTTTATCAATGCTATCATCTTAACTGCCGTATTGAGTGCTGGTAACTCTGGCCTCTATTCCTCTACGCGTATGCTTTACGCACTCGCTAAGGAAGGTCAAGCACCACAAATCTTTGCAAAACTCAACAAACGCGGCGTTCCAGTTCCTGCATTGATATTGACTACAGCCATTGGCTTGTTTGCATTCCTTACAAGCTTTATCGGCGAAGGTACAGCGTATACATGGATTGTTAACATCTCCGGCCTTTGCGGTTTCATCGCTTGGGTAGGTATTGCCATTTCCCATTATCGCTTCCGCCGTGCGTTCATTGCACAAGGCAGAGACCTTAAAGAATTGCCTTACAAAGCGTGGTTGTTCCCAATCGGCCCAATCTTGGCGTTAATTCTTTGCGTCATCATCATTGCTGGTCAAAACTACTCCGCTTTCACAGGCGATACCATCGACTGGTACGGCGTATCCGTTGCGTATATCGGATTGCCTATCTTCTTCGCTGTTTACCTAGGTTACAAATACATCAACAAAACTAAACTCGTTCCATTGAAAGAAGTAAATCTAGACCGCGATTTTGATAAATAAAAACGCAATACAATTAGACCTATTCATTATGAAAGTAGTGAATAGGTCTTTTTTGTACATGCAGTATTAGGTTATTGTTTTTATATGAAAGCCATCATTATGAGATTGTTTTTCTATAAAAGCCTTGCTATAATGAATCAAAATATATTGTAGTTAATTAGAGAGGATATAATTATGATTATTACTACAACTATGCATATTGAAAATAAACCTGTACAAGAGTACAAAGGTATCGTATTTGGTGAGGTCGTAGAAGGCCGTAACTTTGTAAAAGATTTTATGTCTGGTATTCGTGACATCGTTGGTGGCCGTAGCGGAAGCTACGAAGATTCCTTAATGAGTGCACGCCAAGCAGCAATCGATGAAATGGCAAAACGAGCTAGCAAAATCGGCGCTAACGCCGTTATTGGCGTATCATTCCAATACAGCACCGTAGGGGCACAAAATGGCATGCTTATGGTGACATGTAATGGGACAGCCGTTGTAATTTAATAAAGGGAAAAAGCTGAGCATGACTTCTCTGCTCCACCGGCCGGGTCTGACTCCGGCCTTCGGCCTCCGCAGGGCCAAAGTCGCATAGAAGTCATGCTCAGCTTTTCTTATTAAATACAATAGGCTAAATGAAAAAAGTCGTTCGGAAACACTACTTATCCTATTTTGCTTAAATACACCATCGGCAGGTTTAGATGAGAAAAAGGCAGCAGGTTTTGTAATTTGCTGCCTTTTAGTATGCAATAATGGGGCTCTTAAAAATTAGAACAGGCGTGTACTAATTTAAGAAAGGGTGTGTATGGTGCTTCTAAAAAATAGAACAGGCGTGTACTAATTAAAAAAAGGTATGTATGGTGCTCCTAAAAAATAGAACAGGCCTGTTCTATTTTAAAATAGGGATATGTATGTAAGGCAATATAAAACAGCAGGGCTGCCACCCTGCTGTTTTTTCTTTGTTGCGTGAATACTTGGAACTTACTTATTTAACCTTATACCATGTTGCGTACATAACTGGTAACACGATGAGTGTTAGTATGGTTGCTACGAGTAGACCGCCGCTGAATGCGATGGCGAGTGGGCTCCAGAATACGGATCCCATGAGTGGTATCATACCAAGAATGGCCGCGATGGCGGTTAGCATGATTGGTCTGAAACGCAATGTAGCGGAGTTGATGATGGCTTCGCGGGCAGATTGTCCTTCGGCGCGGTGAATTTCGATTTGATCCAACAGGATGATGGAGTTACGAATGATCATGCCGGAGAGGGCAATGATGCCGAGTATGGCCATAAATCCAAGTGGTGTACGCGTAATATTTAAGGCCAGTACAACACCGATGAGTCCAAGCGGGGCTGTAAATAGGGCCATAAACATAAGGGCAATTCTCTTTAATTGGAACATGAGAATCGTCATGATCGCAAAGAGCATGATTGGCATTGGTACGAGCAATTTTTGTACAGCAGTGACGCTCTTTTCAGCAGAACCATCGAGATCAATAGTATAGCCAGTTGGTAAGTCTTGACGATATTCAGCAAGTTTATTGTAAATTTCTTTCGTTTTAGCATTGCCGAGCACGCCAGGTCCTACATTAGCATGAATGCTAATGGTTGGCATCATGTTGCGGTGCCAAATAATGCCTTCCTCTTGACTCATAGAAATCGTTGCGATTTGGCTGAGCGGTACATAGGAACCATTTCCTGTTTGGATTGGTAATGATGAAAGTGCCGCCAAGTTGTGGTTTTCATTGCCGCTTAATCTGAAAGTAACAGGAATGGTTTGGTTTCCTTCGTAGTATTCACCGGATTTTGTACCGGTTAATAAACTTTGTAGATGAAGCGATACGGCGTAACTATTAATGCCTAGCAAACGCGCTTTATCTGGGTCGATGTGGATTTGAGCAACTGGCTCTGTATCCGGCCAATCGAAGGCGATATTATGTAAATCTTTATCCTCCTGCATTTTGGCTTTTACATCGTTTGCAATCGTTTTAACCTCAGATGCATCAGGACCTGATACGCGGAGCATAACAGGGTATTTGGACGGCGGTCCGATTTGGACGAATTGCATATTGATGAGCGCCGATGGATATTGATCGTTTAGTTGATCTTGTAAATCCTTGAATAATTCATCTCGATCCTCTAAGGATTTGGTAACGATGATGGTCTGCATGAAATTAGCACGTGGCAATTCTGGTTCTAAGGTCAATACAAACCGTGGCGACCCTTCGCCTACATAGGTGGTGAAATGGTCGATATGTTCATTATCCTTTAACAAAGCATCCAACGATTTAGCTTGATTTTGGGTATAATCGATGGATGAGCTTTGAGGAAATTGCATGGATACGATGATTTCACTTCGCGTCGACGATGGGAAAAATTCCTGTTTGATGAGAGGGAATGAAAGCAAGGACAGGATGAAAGCCCCTAATGTTAGGAGTAATACGGCCTTATGATGACCTAGTGCCCAGTGAAGGAGGCTTTCAAAACGAGCATAAAAAACGGTTTTTAAACGATGCATGATATGATCGCGACGAGTCCATTCCGATTCGGGTTTTTCAGCCTTGTTTTCGATGATTTTATAGCCTAGCACCGGACTGACCAGAACGGACGCAATCCAGGATAGGATGAGGGCCATGAAGACAACAATGGACAGGGATTTCGTGAATTCCGCAACCATGCCCTCCGCCAAGGCGAGAGGTAAGAAGCCGGCGCAGGTAATGAGAGTGCCAGACAGCATTGGAAAGGCCGTTGATTCATAGGCGAACGTAGCGGCGCGCCAGTGATTAAAGCCTTCTTCGAGCTTAACGCTCATCATTTCCACGACGATGATGGCATCATCAACGAGCAGGCCAAGTGCCAAAATGAGGGCGCCAAGGCTAACCTTATGCAAATAAATGCCATTTTCATACATCAGTACAAATGTGGTGGACACGACGACCGGAATGGTGAGGGCCACCACGATACCGGTGCGAATGCCGAGGGATGCAAAGCTGACGAGCAATACGATGGCGATGGCTTCGAATAAAGATTGCGAGAAATCGCCAATGGATTCCTTAACAATGTGCGGCTGATTCGACACTTGGTCGAGGTTTAAGCCTGCAGGAATCGTCGTTTTTAGCTCGTTCAGTTTCGTATCGATAGCGTTACCAAATTCGATATTATTGGCGCCTGCATCCATGGAAATGGCGATGCCAATGGCCGGCTTGCCTTCGTAGTAGAATTGAGGACTGGATGGGTCCTTATAGGTCATCGTTACGTCTGCAATATCGCCGAGTCGAATTGTTTGGTTATTGATGCGAATCGGCATATTTTTGACCGCATCCACGCTATCAAAGACACCGTTAATGCGTAAATATACATTATTCGTATCCGTATTGACCATGCCCGCCGGCACCATGGCGCTTTGCTGTTTAAGGGCCGTCAATAATTGTTGGGTGCTCACCTGATACGATGCGAGCTTGTCCTTGTTAATCGTTACATCTAAGGACTTTTCTTGCACCCCGATGAGGGTAATCTTCTTAACATTTGGAACGGATAAGAGTTGACGTTTTAAATCTTCCGCTTGTTGCCGTTTTTCTTCGTATGAGAATTCATCACCTGAAAGCGCGTAAATGGTGCCATATACATCATCAAATCGATCGTTGATAGAAGGGCCTTGTACACCGGATGGCAAAGATTTCCATTCATCATTGATCATATTCCTCGCTTCTTCCCAAGCGGGACGAATCTTGTTCGATGGCAAATCTTCTTTCAGATTGATATAAATAACAGATTTGCTACCATCTGTGAAAGACTTCGTATAATCTACACCCGGCAAATCTCGTAGCTTTTCTTCGAGCTTATCTGTTACTTGATCTGACATTTGTTGCGGTGAAGCACCGGGCCATGAGACGCCTACAACCATGGTACGCATCGTAAAGTCTGGGTCTTCCATACGTCCCATGTGGGTGAACGAGAATATACCAAAGGTGAGGAGTACAGCAATGAAGTAGTAGATAATGGATTTATGGCGTAATGCCCAATCTGCTAAATTAAACTTCTTCATTCATGCACCGCCGTTCCTTCTTGTAATTGTTGGGTTCCTGCGGTGATGACGATATCCCCTTTAGCAAGGCCATTTTTAACAATTACCGAATTATTACCAAATTCGCCAGTTTGAATAGGAACGAGATGTGCTTTGTTGTCTCGAATGACATAGACTGCGTTATTACCTTGTTTGTCTTTCACCAACGCCGTCAACGGTATGGAGATATCCGTTGTATCCGTTTGATTGAGGATGGCATTGATAGTCATACCGAGTTGCACCTCTTTTGGTGGATTTTGTAAGGTAATTTTTACCGTATATGTCCGTGCTACAGGGTCTGGAACTGGTGAAATTTCACGAACAACACCTTGTACTTTCACATCAGGCAAAGCCCAAAATGTGATGGTCGCCGTGCTACCAGGATGAATTTTGCTCATTTCCTGTTCTGGCAATGCAATGACTGCCTCAGGTTCGTGGCCCGCCGCCAAGGTACCAATAGCTTGTCCTGCTGCTACGACTTGACCGGCTTCGACATTGAGAGCCGTGATAATACCGCTGTCTGGAGCAACCAAAGTAGTATAACTATTTTGATTGTTACTCAAATTGAGACCTGCTTGGGCCTGTTGTAACTGAGCTTTCGCCGCATTCAGTTGATTTTCAGCCTGATCCAATTGCAATTTGCTGATAGCCTGCTCAGCGTACAAAGCGCGATATCTTTCAGCATTTGTACTGGCTAAATCATAGGCCGATTGCGCCGCCGTAACAGCACCTTGCGCATTTTGCACCTGACTCGCCGTGTCAGCGCCATTAATTTGGGCAATCACTTGACCGGCTTGCACAGTAGTACCCACACTGACAAACTTATTAATCACGCGGCCGCCCACCTGGAATGCCAGATTCGTTTCCGTCCGATTCTTGATGGTTCCCGAATACCCAGCACTCGTCGTTCCAGCCTCTTCGCCAATCGTGATCGTCCGTACCTTGAGACTCGTATCATGATCATCTTGATTCGACCCACAACCGCCGATGATCAGTGCACTCATCAACAGAGCCGTGGTCAAACCTAATACACTACGATTCATAATCCTCTCCTTCACACACGTAATAGAGATTATTGTAAAAGCAATAACTACTATGAAATATATATTTTATACAATTAAATAATACTATATATTAGATAAAAATTCTATAAGTATATTAGAAAATATATATGTTTTCTGATTTTAGTAACTACGAGGCACCTTCCTAAAACCTCCAGCTACCTTAACGGTCTGCGCCTGATGGCTTGAAGAATATAGCTTAGCAATATCAAAGGACTGGCTCGCCCCAAAGCCGACACGCTACTGCGCTTCGCGGAGCCCGAAGTCGTTTTGGGACAAGCCAGTCCTTCTTTACTGTAAATCTGAATTTGAAAAATACAAACATATATATTTTCTAATAATTGGAGAGAGGGGACCTTCGGGGAGAAATTTAGGTTATAATAGTTTTGATAAAGGTTGGTGGAATTATGAAACAAGAAAAAGACAGAGAAGTATATAATCAAAAAACATTAGAAGCAATGAAAGAAGCAAAGAAAATAGCTAGAGATTTGAAATACCCTAGTTATAAAACGTTAGAAGAACTAAAAAGAGCTTTAGATGATTAAGTTAACCAAGTTGTGCAACAAACGTAGAATAGAAGATGAGAGAACCCCTCCTGAAAACGACTTCGGGCTCCGCGTAGCGTGTTTCTCTCATAGATTATGTTTAACCAGTTGTGCGAACTACAGTAAGAGTGAAAAAGGCACATAGTGCTACCAAAACGACTTCGGGTCCCGCTTTAGCGCGATAGCGTGTTTCTCTCATAGATTGTGTTGAACCAAGTTGTGCGAATTACAGTAGAAGTGAAAATTTGAGCACGTAGGATCATAGGATAGTAGTAATAAAAAAATAGACTCCTAAAAACGACTTTTCCAGATGCTGTGGATTTTCCGATGGAAAATCTTACGCCTCTGGATTAGCGATGTGTGGCTCCCATGCGTCGCTGCGCTCCTCTGTTAGCACACACCCTGCGTCGGCTCTGCGGAGGCCGTAGGTTGGAGTCAGATCCGGCCTGTCTATCTACAATAGATTATGTTAATTAAGTTGTGCAACAAACGTAGAATAGAAGATGAGAGAACCCCTCCTGAAAACGACTTCGGGCTCCGCGTAGCGCAGTAGCGTGTCGGCTTTCAGGAGGGGTTCTCTCATCCATTTTTATTCTTCTGTTTGTTCCACAACTGGTTCAACATAACTAACCAAAATTTTGTCTATCCGTGTATTATCCATGTCCACGATTTCGAATGTGTATCCGTCCCAGCTGGTTTTGTCGCCTTCGCGTGGGATTCTACCGAATAGAAGGTTCATGAGGCCGCCCAGTGTTTTATATAGGTCATCTTCTTCTCGTGGTAGTTCTTTGTCGATGTGGAAGAATTCTTTGAATTCGTCTACGTCGAGTAGACCGTCTACGAGCCAAGTGCCGTCTTCGCGTTCGACGATGCGGTTTTCTTCTTCTTGGCGCTCTTCTTCGCCGGATGGCATGAGGCCTACGATTTCTTCCATGATGTCGTGCAAGGTAACGAGGCCGCTAAAGCCGCCGTATTCGTCGAGGACGATGGTTTCGTGAACGCCTTCGTTACGCAATGTGTTGAGCAATTTCATAAGAGAAATGGACTCAGGTACGAGTAATGGTTCTTTTAGACAAGAATGGATGACATGATGCAATGATTTTTCGCCTTGTAAGCATTGGACCATCACATCTGTTACATTGATTACGCCGCGCAATTCGTCGAGCGAGTCTTCACCTACTGGAATGCGGTATTGGTTCGCCGTTTTTAGGACCTCCATGATTTCTTCTTCGGACGAGTTCAAATCAATCCATTTGAGCTGCGTCCGTGGTGTCATGACGTCGCCTGCGTTCATATCTGCTAGGTGGAAAATATTTTCTACGAGGATTGGTTCCTCTTCTTCAAAGGCCCCCATAGCTACGCCTTCGGTGAGCATTTTGTTAATTTCCGACTCCGTTACAGGCGCTTCTTCTTTCACAGTGACGCCCAATATTTTCAATAGAAAATCTGTGGACACGCCGAGGAATAGTACGATTGGTTTTAATGCTTGTGAAAGCCAGTAAATTGGCTTGGAAACGACAACGGCAATCGCTTCAGGGCTGTTGATGGCTAGGCGTTTTGGTACCAATTCACCGATAACAAGGGATAAATAGGTGATGATAGAAACAATCAAGAAGGAACTAATAGAAGCCGCATAAGGAGCGATACTAGGGAAGGCTTTCACCAATACGTCAGCTAATGGTGCGGAAAAGGTGGCACCGGAATACAAACCGGTCAAAATGCCGACGAGAGTGATACCAATTTGGATGGTAGAGAACATCTCGTTCGGATTCTCTGCCAACTCAAAGGCCTTCTTGGCACGCTCATTACCAGACTCGGCCATCTCCTCGAGACGGCGCTTCTTGGCATTGACGATGGCGAGTTCGGTCATGGAAAAAATGCCGTTCGCGATGATTAAAATGACGATAATAATAAAATCTAAGGTCAGATCACTGTCCATGTAAGTAAATACTCCTTTTTATGAGATACAATTCTACACATGAGAAAAATAAAATATTTTTTTTAGTATACCATATTTAGAATCATATGTGGTAAATACAACAAAAGCACCCATATAAGGTGCTTTTGTTGTATACTATAGGTGTTACTGCCCCATACTGGTAACAGAAAAAGGAGGGCCACCACCCTCCTTTTTTGTTTGCGTGAAAACGTGTCTCACATTGACTTCCTTTGTCATATATTATGATACATGATTATCTTTAATTTGTAAATATTGCTCTAATAAGGGTAGGTTTTATTTTTCTTTAGTTTGGCTGAATAACCAATCTCTGATACCTTCAATAGTATAAGCTACGGACCATGTGTACATGTGGTTGCCGTCTTTAAATACCGTGTAATTAATAGGAGCCTTTTGATCGACTGTAGCTTTCACCAAAGCGTCGAATTGTTCTGGTGTAGAATGGCTATCCCACATAGGAGAGGTTGCAATTTTAGTGCCTAAGTCGGACCAATTTTTAGTAGCTGTATTCATGCCAGGATATGCTTTGTCATCGCCTTCGGATACGAGAATCCACAGTTTTTTATCCTTTAATACTTTCATTTCTTCCGTATTCCATTGGCATGCTACGAGGAATTGAGCAGTAAACAAATCAGGATGTTTATCGCTAATAGCGATGTTTGCCATACCACCTTGAGACTGACCAGAGCCATAAATTCGGTTCTTGTCAATTGGATAGGTAGCGATGACATGATGTAATAGATTATCTACCAAGGTAAGACCTGGAGTCCATTCATTTTTATCGGTAGTCATCATACCAAGGGTATCTACTAAATCTTGCGTGTATTGAGGAGCAACGATGATGGCTTCATGTTTCGCTTGTTCTTCAGGGCTAGCGAAAACAGTAGCACCATTACCTTGGAATAGGACCGTGCGGTTATCATTGATATTGGCACTGGAGTCAGCTATGAAGAAATATAGAGAGTATTGTTTTGATGCATCGTAGTTTTTCGGTAAAAATACATTGTAAGGAATGCTATTACCTGTAGTTGGATCTGTGTAAATATATGTTTTAAACTCATCCATAATAGTAGATGATGTAGAAGTATTGATTACGCTCGTTTGCGAAGGGCCGTATATAGTACCTGTTTTAGTCACTACAGGTTGAACTTGTGTGACCGTAACGTTTAAATCAGGTAATTTACGATCGGAACGCAACGGTGCATCGACTCCGACAGCACCATTATTTTTCGGTTTATTAGGGCGTGGTGCTAATATGAATGGCGTAGAGTTTTCATATTCAAATTCCAACACAACGTACTGATTAGCAGCTGCGGTTTTGGAATTTTTGTCTTTTTTACTAGTTTTTACTGTATTTGTTTTCGCTACTGTTGTATCTATTTGAGGGGCACCGTTGTGCAAACCTTGAGCTGTAGATTTGTAATTTTCTTTCAGTTCAGGCACGGAATTCGTATAGATATTGTTGATTGTTTTGCCTTTTACTGTGAAAGTATTGAGCGTTAATGCGCTTTCTTGGATTGCTTTTGGATATTTGATGATAACAGCTGCTATTTTTTTACCATCACCATAAATTTTTGGTACTGCTGTCACAGATTGAATGCCGTAAGCTTCTTCTTGATGTGTTTTAGCTTCACTTGTAATAGTGGTAGAACTTTTACTAGAAATAGTCGTAGCCATATCCGTTGCAGCTAATGTATTTGTTGTGGAAAGTGTGCCTACTACAAGGGCCATTAATAAGATTTTATTCATCATATCTCCTTAATTTACAGTGTTTATCAAAATATTAATTAGATTATATAAAAAATTAAATTTAGTACAATTTAAATGTAAGTAGAATGAAATGGGATAGAATTTAAAAATGTCTTTATCCAGTAGGAATCTGTAAGTAGATTACATAAGATAGTATAATAGAAATAATATGAACTAGAGAAATAATAGAGTTATTATAAATGTAGTAAGCTGAGTTATAGAGATAATAAATGTGCCAAAGGAGTCTATGAATGGCAACAGAGCAGGAATGGGAAAATGTATTGAATATTAAAACTTCCGGTCGTGATGATAGCCGTTCTGATACAGAACATCATCCGTATGAGCCGACGGACTATTGTGTTCTTGAACGCCTTGCAAATAGTGGTTATATTACGAAACAAAATACCCTCATCGATTATGGCAGTGGCAAGGGGCGTGTCAGTATATTTATGGCTAATCAGACGCGGTGCCATTCCATTGGTATCGAATACGATGAACGTTTGTATGAACGGGCCATCGTAAATGGTGAAAGCCCAGCTGCCAAGAACCGTGTATCCTTTGTCCTAGGCGATGCAGCTACCTATACATTGCCAGATAATGCAGATCGATGCTTTTTCTTTAACCCCTTTGCACTTCATACCATCAAACGAGTACTAGGAAATATATTTGATTCTATATATCATCATCCGAGGGAAATTCTACTATTCTTCTATTATGTTAATGAAGAAGTAGAAAATTTCTTAAATAACCATGTGCGTCTAGAAGCAGAAAAACCAATACAATGCGGTGATTTATTTCAAGAAATTAATGACAAAGAACGAATATTGGTGTATAGGGTGAATGTGTTTTAGTAAATTGACCTTAATATTGGCTAATGATAGTATGTGAGTATAGAGTAAAGTAGTATTGGAGGTGTAGTGTTGGATAATTTAGAAAAGTTTAATACAGATAAATTTATTATGTATAAGACACAAGATGGTTTAACGCAAATTGAGTTATATGAAATAGATGGTGATATTTGGCTTAATCAGAATCAAATTGCTGAACTATTTAATACTACGAAACAAAATATTGGAAGACACCTAAAAAACTGCTTTAAAGATGGTGAATTAGATATTAATTCAGTTGTAAAGTATTATTTTATAACTACACGAGATAATAAGAATTACAAAAACGCATTTTATAATTTAGAAGCTATTTTAGCAGTTGCTTTTAGGGTTAGATCAAATAGAGGAGTTCAGTTTAGAAATTGGGCTAATACTACATTACAAGAATATTTGAAAAAAGGATTTGTTATTGATAATAAAAGATTAAAAAATCCAGACGGAAGACCTGATTACTTCGATGAGTTACTAGAACAAATTAGAGATATTCGTGCTAGTGAAAAACGTTTTTATCAAAAAATAAGAGATTTATTTAGATTATCAATTGATTATGATAGTAAAGTGCAAGCAACTTAAATCGACTAGTTACAGCTTTTCTAGAAATTGCAGAATTAAGAGTTTCATTAAAGAAAACTTTGACTCTTGATTTTTGGAAAAATAGTATAGATAAATTATTGAGCGATAATGAGCTATCGATTTTAGTAAATAATGGTTCAATATCTAATGAAGTAATGAGGGAAAAAGTGTCTTTAATTTATGCTGAATTTGATAAAAAGAGAATTGAGTATAATAAAGCTATAGCGGATGAAGAGGATTTTTATGATTTAACAGGTAATGATGAACAATTATCTATAGATACAGTATGGATGCATATAAAAGAAATTAATAAAAAATAAATCCTATAAGTTACTAAAAAGATATCCTTCAGGGGATATCTTTTTCTATTATCTTCAGAAAATCCGCATATTTTCTGATATAATAATAGATTAGAGAGTATAAAAATTTATTTTTTCTATTCACCATGGTATGTATTGATTCGTAATGATTAATCGTAGTGATTAGGGCTGAGTATATACCATAAAGGAGGAACGTATGGAACGCGTGTCAGCAAGTCTTATTGAAGAAATTCGCAGTGCCTTAGTAGAGCGTTATAATCGCGATCAAGAGATTCAGCAAATGATTGAAGAAATCGGCGCAGAAGAAGGTCTTAATGAAAAAGAACTGTTTGTTATTCACCAAGCCTATTTAGAGGTTAAGGAACGCATGCAGTATACGGCGAATTTGATGGAATTGTGGAATCAAATTGAGGCCGTTCAGAATCGCATGAGCATGCTTAATTCTTATGAAAGCTTGGAACGCGATTTATTTGGCGATGTTCTTTCCTTTGATAAACCGATGGGCTATGGTGCGTCCAACCAAGATAATTTGGACTATGCAATGGAGCAAATCAAGTTACACGATGTAGATCATGACCTCGAAGATATTGATGATGAAAGTACCCTAGACCGAGATATTCATACATCTTTAGATCCTTATGATATGGTGAACTCATTGTTGTACTCTAAACAATCCACGGGCGATAAGGATAAAACTGAACAACAAAAGGAAATCGACAAGCTTATCAAAAAACAACTGAAACGCGTAGAAGAAGAATGGGCGAAGCTTTCAGGTAAAAAGAATAAAAAAGATAAGAAAAAGAAAGACAAAGATAAAAAAAAGGACAAGAAAGACAAGCAGTCTAAGAAAGAATTCGAACTTGTAAAGGAATCTAAGAAGTCCAAGAAGGACAAAGAGTCTAAAAAGAGCAAGAAGGATAAGGATTCTAAAAAAGCTAAAAAAGACAAGGATGCTAAGAAGGATAAAAAGGCTAAAAAATTAGAAAAGGCCTTGAAGAAGGAGTCTCAAAAGTCCACAAAAAAGGACTAACCGTAGATTTCATAGATGACCACGGACAGAAAACTACGGATAAGGGCTGTGGAAAATGCAAGCGGTGCAAGGGGCCGCGGTGTAGGAAATATAGTATATAAAGTTGGGGAATGGTATGAATCGTTGGTTGAACTGGATAAAAGGCATTCAACAGGAATTAAAGGCATTTTTGTTCTTTTCTATCTTGTTTACGCTTTTTAGAATCGTATTTTTAATTATATTTCAATCTCAATTAGATACGACTACAATGAACAGTATTTTAATGTCTTTATGGCTTGGTTTTCGATTGAGTTTGAAGACCATTGGATCGATTGTCCTTGTAAGTTTACTATTTGCTACATTGCCATCTATAGTGTGGCCGAAATGGAAGGCCCAAGGTGTACGCAAGGTTTGGTATGGATTTGTTACCATCTTCTTTACATTGCTCTTTATGGGGCGTATCCCGTTTTATACCATATTCAATTCTTCGTATAATGCGATGCTTATCAATGGCAAACATGACGATATTCATGCCATTATCAATACGGCTATCAATGAATATCATGGTATACCATATTTAATTGGTGGCATTGCGCTTAGTATTGTTTTCAGTTGGCTTTTAGTGAAAGTACTAAATACCAACACATATGAATGGGCACCTAATACTAAGCGTAATAAGTGGATCACTGGTATTCTAAGTTTTGTTGGATTTGGCGTGTTATTCGTATTTTTCCGCTTTGGTGGGGCTTTTGGGTACACGAATTCCATTAGCTGGGAAAGCGCAGCTCGACTTAATTCTAATCTGTTAAATGAAACGATTTTGGATGATGCACAAGCATTATACCGTGTGAAATCCATTGCTAAACGGACTTCAGAATTAGAGGATATTCATTTAACGCCTGCTGAGTTACATGAAAAAATACAATCTATTGGCGGTAATCCTAGCAGTACACGATTTGATGAAGCTTTCACAAAAACGATAACAACAGAGCGATTACAACAACAACCGCAATCTATTAATATCATTCTCGGTGAATCCTATGGCTTATGGCCATTCCTTGCTGAATTCAACGAACCTGGTGCTTATCTTGTAGAGCAAGGTCGTAAATACGCAGCCAGTCCTCAGGCGATGGGTACGCAAATGGCCTTGGCCCAAGGAACGGGTACGATGCCAGCCATTATTGGTTTATTAACGGGCATGCCGGATACGGGGATGTATCCAAACTATAGCGTAGGTATGTTACAAGAACCGTATGGCCTCGGTATTGGAACGGTTATGAAAAAACTAGGTTATAAGACCGTATTTTGGTATGGCGGTTTTAGTACTTGGCAAAATGTTAAGAACTTTGCCTTAGAACAAGGTTTCGACGAATTTCATGACGCATCTGAAATGCCGAGCAACGAAACAAATGCTTGGGGTGTAGCCGATGGAGATATGTTCAAGGCTATCAATGCATACATGGACAAACATCGTGGCGAAAAGATCATCAATGTCATCATGACTACGTCGAATCATCCTCCATATAGTGTGAATGTGGCGAAGGAAGGTTATGATGCGGACAAGGTTCGTAAGAACTTACCAGATTCTATTGCCAATACGGATAAGCAAATTAACGAAATGGGCCATATTTGGTATGCAGACCATGTGATGGGTGAATTTATTAGCAAAGAGGAACAATCTGATCCAACTTCATTATTTGTTATAACCGGTGACCATAGCGAACGCTTTACCTTTGCTCATGAGGAAGGTCCTAAGGTAGCATCCACGATTCCGATTATTTTCTATGGACAAGGCATCAAAAAAGAATGGCTTTCACCAGAAGCATTCGGTATGAGTATCCAAATCATTCCAACATTAGCTGAACTCGTAGGACGTACAGGGCAAACCTATGAGGCCATGGTGCCGAGCCTATTTAATCAAGGGCCGTTCGTATTCAATCACCGTTTGTGGATGGATAAGACTGGCATATATGTAGAAGATGAGAAAATGCCGCAAGCATATGCTAACTCTATGAAAACCATGCGAGAATTAACGGCTTGGCGGTTAAAACATGGGGATAGTATTCAATAGGGGAGACATACATGGCAACACTAACGGTCATTATTTTGGCTAAAAATGAAGAACAACATATGAAAGATTGCATCGCATCTGCACAATTTGCTGATGAGGTACTTCTTATCGATGACGGCAGCACGGATAAAACGATAGAGATTGCTGAATCCATGGGGGCCCGCGTCGTACATCATGCTATGAATGGCGATTGGTCCCAACAACGACGCTTTGCCGTCGAAGAGGCTCGGTCCGAATGGATTTTCTTCCTCGATGCGGATGAACGCATTTCGCCAGAATTACAACGAGAAGTACAAGATGTACTAGCTAAGAATGAGAAAAAAGCATACTGGATTGAACGGTCTAATGTATTCCATCACAATAAGGCTACTCATGGTGTGTTGCGACCTGATTACGTGTTGCGATTTATGCCAAAAGAAGGCACGAATATTGAGGGATTTGTACACGAAACCATATCTAGTACCTATCCTGAGGCTAAATTACATGGCAAAATGTACCATTATACTTATGATAATTGGCATCAGTATTTCAATAAATTCAATAATTATACGACATTGGCGGCTAAGAAATATAAGGAAAATGGAAAATCATGTTCCTTTGTAAAGGATATTCTTATCCGTCCAAGCTGGGCTTTTTTCAAGGTGTACATTTTAGATAGAGGTTTTTTAGATGGAAAAATGGGATTTATCCTATCCGTGAACCACTATTTCTACACCATGATTAAGTACGTAAAGCTATATTATTTATTGAAATCCAATGGGAAATTATAACAGATCTAGATAATAGATTCTAGATAACAGATGAGTGTTAGTAGAGAAAGGAAGGACCACAATGCGCGTAGCCATTTTGGAAAGCATCATTATGCCTGCTGGTCATGAGGTAGAATTTGATCGCATGATCATCAATGAATTAAAACGCCAAGGTCATGAACCGGTATTGATGGTGCCGGAGAATTTTACCTTTAAGGTTGATTATGGCGTTGACGTTATCTATCTTGAGGGCGGAGAGGTAGTGACCTATGCAGGTGCATCGAAATGGAAAAAGCCATTCTTGTCTATATTACGAGAACGCCGCCGCCGCGCATGGTTTACTTCGGCTACTAAGAAATTAGAGGAACATCATTGTGATGCTTTGATTATTCCTACCTCCACGTATCGCTATATAAAAGCACTATTGGATACGCCTTTAAAACATGCAAAGGTGCCTGTTCATTTTATTTTCCATGGCATTGGCAAGGGTGAAAACGTACGGTTTTTAAAACAAGCGGAACGTGCTAATCGATATCCAAATATTTACCTAGATGTTATCACCTTGCGCGATGATATGCTACGCAGTGATCTACCACGTGTACGACCTATTTTGCCACCTGTGTTTACGCCATCCACAGGCGAAACGCCAACCTTCTCTACACATACGCCACTTCGTCTTGGCTTTTTCGGTCAATTCCGCAAGGAAAAGAATATTATCCCGTTATTGGATGCTTTCAAAACAGCTACCTTTACGGGTCCCGTAGAACTCTTGGTACAAGGGGCGACGGCAAAACCTGAGGACGGCGAACTATTTGATGCCATCGCTGACGAATACAAGAACGTGCCAGGGCTTTCTTTCCTACATGCGAACCTTATCGGTTCCGATTGGGACAAGGCTTTACTAGACGTAGATGCCATCTTGATGCCATACGGTGCTGAACGTTATCGCTATCACTGGAGCGCTATGCTTTACACGGCTATTGGGTTTTATAAACCGGCCTTGGTATCGCCTGAAATCAACCCTGAGGTACTTCGCGATTATCATGTTGGTGAAAGCTTAGACATATCCTCGGTGGATACGATTCGTGCTGGATTAGAACAATTCGTAAACAAAATGATTGAACATCCAGACATATATGAGTCAGGTTTGGTACAAGCCAATGAAGACTTTGGACATAAACGGATGATGGATTCGATTATTAATGTATAACTATACATAAATTCTTGAAATAATCTTTTGATAATCTTTTGAAATGAAATATGTATAAGTAAGGAGAGTGTATGTTTCAATATATAAAGGACCAATGGGCTAATGGTCGAGCTATTTATGGGAAAAAATCATGGCGTGAAACACGACGCGTAGTCTTGCATTTCTTGCGTACTGTAGGTCATAAAAAAGAGATGATGGAATATAAGTCTTTTTTTGAAAGCTACGCACCAGATCAACATATTTTAGATAAACAAGAAGGCCTCTATGAGTTGATGAGCCGTATATTCTTGTTTAAAGAATCTACCTTGCGTGAACGCATTGATGCGGTAAAAAATCACTTTACAGCCTTAGAAGATGTATTTACGCCAGAGGCCATCGAAATGCTATATAATCCGGATGAACTAAAACCGGAAGGGTTAAAACAAGGCATTCTACTATGGGAAGATGCTGATTTAAATATGACGGCACATCTTAACTTTATGACTGGCCAACGTAAGGAAGGTTTATTTACCATTCTGTTACAACTAGGCGACCAAGGCGTATATCATGCGAACATCCGCCTAGGCAAAGGTTTAGAAGGGGAACCAGCATTGTGGATTGGCACCATCCAAGGGTACAAGAATGGCCTTGATAATGCGAAACATATTACAAAAAAAATGTTTGGATATCGGCCAAAAAACTTTATCGTATTCTTGATTCGGGAACTCGCTAAATACTGTAAAGTGCAATCCATGTATGCTGTATCTGACGAAGGTTTCTATGCCAACACACACATGGTACGTGGCCATAAGGCAAAAGTAGCTGAACTCGATCCATTGTGGGAAGATATTGGCGGTACAGTTACACAAGATCCACGATTCTTCAAAATTCCATTAGAAGAATATAGAAAACCGATTGAAGAAATCAAATCACAAAAACGTAGTCAATATCGGAAGAGATATGAATTACTTGATAAATATAAAGAACAAATTAAAGATAATCTAAAAGAGTATTTGCATTAAATGTATTAACATCATTATAGTAATAATTAAGGAGACTATATATGTTAGAAGCACTATTATCAGGCTTACAACAAGATTTAAAAATTTTTATTTGGGCACCTATAATCAGTGTTATATTTAGATTTTTATTTATAAAAATATATGGTCCTTCTTATAGTTGGAAAGATGATAAGAATAAGCTAGTAAAGACTTTTACTTATGGTTTTTGGTGGGGGCTTGATTATCATGCATATGTCTTATTGTTATCCTTTATATTAGTTTCTTTACCTGGTGCATTTATACCTTCTTATTTTGCAGTTGGTGATATGGTAAGAACTGTACTATTAACTATATACATGATGGTACTTTATGCCGCCTTTATGGGAAAATTGATTTTTTATTATCATTTTAATGATACCTATAATGATCTTGTACGCCTTGGAGGTAATGCGGACAAAAAGAATTTATTGGACATATTCTTTAATGAGAACCATGGTACTCTGATTTTACTCGGGTTTATACCGTTTGTAGCTTTAGTTGGTTTTGGTATATACGGTACGCTTACAACTCCTGTATGGATTGTTCCTATGATTTCATTTGTATGGCAAGTAGTTAGTACTATAGTTACTGTATTGGGTGTAATTGCTCTCTTTTATTGGCTTCGTTATGGTGGAACTTTTAAGCATCGTAATAAACCAGAATGGGATTTTATTCCATCTATCGTAAAAAATGATGCATTTTTAGCTAAGGCTGTCATTGATGATTTAATAGCTTTAGAACTCGTGTATAAGCATGATGTAAATGAAGTATTACAACATGATGATGAAACAGCTTTACAAAACTTAAAGATTATTCCTGGATTTGAATCTATGGACATTAGAATGAATCCTTTAGAATTGTTGAAAAGAAAGGCAAGTGGAGCGCGGATTGCTAAGCCTAAACATATATTCATTCTTGTAGGTGAAAGTTTATCACAGTCTGTTGTTGATGATATATATTCAGAATATCATGTAGCTGATGCCTCTAAGAAGTTCCAACAGAATAAGCATACAATTTCTATTAATAATTTCTTGCCTGCTGGTATGATTTCTCAACCATCTATTACGAGTCTCATATCTGGTATTTATGATTCAAATTTAGAAATCAATGAAAAAACACAATTTTGGGAAAAATCATTAATTACATCATTACCAAGGCAGATGAAACAACTGGGATATAAGACAAAACTCTGGTATGGTGGTAATGTATCTTGGGCTAGTTTAGGATTATTTGCTCCGGCAATGGGATTTGATGAATGTATAAGTGGACCGGATATCTGTGATAAAAATGCACCTGCTACATGGTTAGGCGTATATGATCATCTATTCTTAGATGAGATAGAGAAACGTATAAATAATGATGATGAACCAACTATGCATTTTATTTATACAACATCGAATCACTCACCTTCGACGATTCCTATAGAACAATATGGTTGGAATGCGGATAATGTATTAGGAGATATTCCAGAAACAGTACGAAAAAATAAAGCCAAAGTGGCTAGTTTAGGAACATATTGGTATGCAGAGCAGGCTTTATTTACGTTTGTAGATACTTTAAAATCTAAATTTGAAGATAGTCTTATTATTGTGACTGGCGATCATCCTTGTAATATAGCAGATTCATTACTTACCTATCGAAATGAAACAATTAGGGAACATTTTTGTACATATTTTGGTATATACCATAAAGATATAGATAATTCGTGGGTGAATGCTAATAGTATTGGTAATCATATGCAAATAATGCCAACTATATTTGAATTAATTGCACCACATGGTTATGAATATTATTCATTGATGCCATCTATATTTGCAGAACAAAAACAGATCGTAACACCATATCATTGGATGACGAATTCTGAAATTGGATTTTATGGAAGTGGTATAGCACAAAACTTACATTGGCGTGATTTAGGGAAACAAGAGAAGCCAATTGTAGAAACAGAACGTTATGATTTTAATGATTTAAAACAAGCATATGTAGAGTTGACGGCTTGGATAGTGAGACATCCAGAAACTATGGTATCGAATTAATAATAATTAGAATAATTATTAGTATAGGGGTTATATATGGGGTTTGAGAAAAAGAAAAAAATATGCCATATTCGATTTAATGCATCAGATACACCAGCACGAGCATTTCAAGATTGCGGGATGTATTTATACACTTTAGCTAAAGATTTTAATTGGGAGTCAACCTATGTTTTTTATAAAACTAGGCCAGAAGAAACTAAGTGGAATCAAACTTTTTTAAAATATGTAACACCAGTATGTCTTGGGGAGACTGATGATTTAGATTATAAAAAACAGGTATCATTAGCGAGAAAATTTATTCAAGAACATATACATGAATATGACGCCATTATGTTATTTCATTATGGTAGTACAGCTTGGAAATTAGCAAAACTTTGTAAGAAATATAATCCGAATGTAGTTGTGTATATAAAATTAGATATGGGGATTGGTGGATTTAATCATTTTTGTAATAATGGTCCATTTCAAAATCTTAAAAATTGGTTTGAAAAGTTTAAAAGCTCATATGTAGATATATTTACAGTAGAAACAAAGTCGTATTACGAAGAATTAAAAAAGATATCTGTGTTTAAAAATCGTATAGAATATTTGCCTAATGGGGTTTCACTTATAGATATAGATGTTGATGGTATTGATGCATTACCAAAGGAAAATAGTATTGTAACAATAGGACGTTTAGGTATTCCGGAGAAAAATAGTCCGTTATTATTACGGGCTATAGAAAAAATGCCAGAATCATTAGTAAAACAGTGGAAATTTTTATTAATTGGTCCATCTACTCAACAATTTATTGATGAGGTACATCATTTTAAGATATCTCATCCTAATATAGCTGATTCAATTATTATGGTGGGTCCTGTTACAGATCGTAATGAATTATATACATATGGGAGAAAAGCTAAAATTATATGCATGACTAGTCGTAGTGAGGGGGCTTGTATATCTACATTAGAAAGTATGTATTTTGGTGCTTATCCAATAATTACTAATTATAGTGATTTTGCGCTAGATACAACAAATAAGGGGAGTTGTGGCATTATTGTTGAAAATGGTAATGCTGATGAACTTGCACAACAGTTAAGTAATTCTATGAAAAATGATGATTTATTAACTAATTGTAATGAGAGTCAATCATATGCTAGAAGCACTTTTAATTATCATGAATTGGCACATAAATTAGATTTAGTTTTGAGAAGATATATGAGAATTAACAGTTAGTATTAAGGAAAAATAATAGGGGTATTATGAATATCGTATTGCTAATAAAAGATTTTGCGATAGGAAAAAAATTCGACAAATCAGGGATGCCAAATCAAAGTGGTGGAGAGAAACATGGATTGAATCATGCTAAAGAATTAATTCGTTTAGGTCATCATGTGACGATTATGACTAAAAAGAAGTATTGGTTTACAAAGGTTCGTGAAACATATGATAGTGGGATAGACTTGATACGTTTGCATGGGTCAATTCGATGGTTTGAAGTTTTTTTGCGACTATTAACTACGCATCGTAAGACAGATGCATTTTATATTATTGGTAGGCCTAAATTTGCAGTGTGGGCCATTTTATTTGCTAAATTAACTGGAAAGCCTGTTACACTAGCTTTAACTGGTAAGGCAGAAATCTTTGGTAATAATAAATCATTTAGAGAAAAATTATTTGCATCTTGTGATAATTATATTGCTACAACACACGAAATTAAGGAAAGTTTTATCAAAGATGCACATATTGATCAAAAAAAAATCTCTGTTATTCCACATGGTATTGATACAAAAATGTATCCCTTTATTTCTTACGAAGACAGATGTATAGCAAAACAACAAGCAGGCTTAGATAGCGTTATTCCTAATTTATTATTCTGTGCTCGTGTAGCACCTAATAAAGGAATTCTTATAGCTTTAGAGGTTTGGAAACAAATATATAAACACTATCCAGATAGTAAATTTTATATAGTTGGTGGTGGTGATAATACATTATTAGATGAGGCTCGAAGAGTAAGTGAGCACTGTAATAATTCGATTATTGTGGTTGGTGAAGTTGATGATGTTACACCATACCATAGACTGTCTGATGTATATATTTTTCCATCTGAGCATGAAGGATTACCTACATCTTTATTAGAAGCTATGAGTAGTGGTTTAGCTACTGTATGTTCTGATATTGGTGGGAATAATGATCTCATCTTTGATGATGTGACAGGGTATAGAGTACCTGTTAAAGATGTGGATGCTTATGTAGAAAAAGTCTCTAAACTATTTGATAATATTGATTTACGAAAAAAACTGGGAAAATGTTCTTCAAAATATGTAGAAGAGCATTGTTCATATGATGTTGTATCAAAAGAAATGGAAATAACGGTTACCAATCAACGTATTGAACCTATAGATATGCTTTCAGAAAAGCCAGTTATTAGTAATGCTAAATAATTATAAGGGGAATAGGTTATGAATATATGTGTAACGGGTGGTGCAGGGTTTATAGGTTCGCATTTAGTCGATCGTTTGATTCATGATGGACACACAGTTTTAGTGATAGATAATCTGTCTAGTGGGAGTAGGAAATTTGTTAATTCTGAAGCTCAGTTTATCGAAATGGATATTAGAGATTCAAATTTAAGCTCTACTATATGTGAATTTAAACCAGAATACATATTTCATGAAGCTGCTCAGACAGAAGTTTCTGTGTCTATGAATAATCCTAAATTGGATTGTGATGTAAATTTAATGGGTTTAATTAATGTATTAGATGCAGCTGTTAAATGTGGTGTAAAGAAACTATTAATGCCTTCATCAGCAGCTATTTATGGAAACTTAGATAAATTACCATTAGATGAATCTATGATTGGTACGCCAACCTCCTTTTATGGATTAACTAAATTAACAACTGAACATTATCTCCGCATTTATTATGAAGCTTATGGTTTAAATTATATTTGTTATCGTTACTCTAATGTATATGGACCTAGACAAGGTAATGGCGGTGAAGGTGGCGTTATTAGTATATTTGCAAAAGCTATTGCTAATGGATTACCTATAACTGTATATGGTGATGGTGACCAGACAAGGGATTTTATTTATGTAGATGACGTTGTAGAAGCTAATATATTAGGATTAGAAAATAGCATCACAGGTATTTATAACATAAGTACTAATATTGCTAGTTCAATTAATTCGATTATTAATGAGTTTAAATATATTAGTAATAGTAAAATAGATGTTTCTTATGAGCCTGAAAGAATTGGGGATATAAGACATTCTAGATTAGACAATAAAAAAGCTCAAAAAGATTTATCTTTTAAGACTACTTTTAATTTACGTGATGGATTATATAAAACGTATCGATATTTTAAAAGATAATAATAGAACTAGTAAATTAATAGTATAATTGGGGTTTTTATGAAAATAGCAGTATGTCTTTTTGGTCACTTGAGAACTTTTAAAAGGTGTGCACCATATATTAAACTTAACTTATTAAAACATTACGATTGTGATTTATTCATGCATACTTGGTCCGATTATAATCATCAAACAAAAACTTGGCATGATAATCAACCTATTGAAGGCAAGGTATCTAAACAAGAAATCATTGATACTTATGGTGAGTTTAAAAATATTATTATAGAGGATCAAATTGTTGAAAATTTAGGAGATGTAACAATATCTATTGATAATAAAACAATATCGTTATTTGGTCTTAAATCTATGTACCATAGTATGCAATCATCATATAATCTCTGTAAACAATATGCTTTAGAGAATAATATAAGTTATGATTTAGTAGTTATGATACGACCTGATATTGCATTGTCTAGTCGATTTGATATAGAACATTATATTTCTATGTTAAGTGCTGAAGAATTATCGCATGCATTTCTTACAATCTCAAATAATTTGGCACCTATAAATGCAGGATTTAAATATTTACGAGCTATTGATTTATTATTCTTTGGACAACCAAATACTATTTCTAAGATAGTTAATAATACACCTAGTATTATTGAAGAGTTATCTAAGAATCGTGTGATTAATAGTTCTCCAGAATTTAAATTTATACAGTCTATTAGTAACTTAGGGTATGTTCCTTATGAAGTTAAATATGATGGATGGAATTTAGTAAGACCATTAAAACCTAAAGATTGGATTAAGCAAATAATTAGAATTAGAATTCGGAAGAATTATATAAAAATACATTTATTTAGATATTTTTTGATTAATATATTCTCAGTTCGTATTAATCTATTTAATTTTGAAATTGATTGTTGTATAGGAAAATCGTATTCAGAATAATGTAGGGGGGAACATGTTAAACATTGTATTACCAATGGCTGGACGAGGTTCTCGTTTTGCTAATGCAGGGTATACTCTACCAAAACCTTTAATTCCAGTTCATGGAGTTCCTATGATTAAGGTGGTAGTAGATAATTTGACACCTAAGTGCGAACATCGTTTTATCTTTGTGGCACAACAAGCACATATAGATCAGTATGATTTAGTGCCTAAATTGAAATCATATGCTAAAAATGTTGAAATAATTGGTATCAATGGTATTACTGAGGGACAAGTGTGTACAGCTTTGTTGGCACAAAAATTCTTTGATAATGACGAACCATTGATGAATGCGAATAGCGATCAATATATTGATATTGATATCAATGAGTATCTAGATGCTATGAATGAGCGTGATTTAGATGGCATGATTATGACGATGAAAGCAGATGATCCTAAATGGTCTTATGCGCGCACTAATGAAGATGGATTTGTTATTGAAACTGCAGAAAAGAAAGTGATTTCTGAAGATGCGACTGTAGGAATCTTTAACTTTAAGCATGGTCGTGATTTAGTACGTGCAGCTAATCAAATGATTGCGGATGATATTCGTGTAAATGGTGAGTTCTATACTTGTCCTGCTTATAACTATCTAATTAAAGAAGGTAAGAAGATTGGTATTTATGGGATTGGTGAGGAGTACCATGGTATGTATGGCTTAGGAATCCCAAAAGATTTAGAATTCTTTTTACAACATCCGGTTTCTCAACATATTAAAATGAAGGTGATGAAATGATTATTTTATCTCATCGCGGTTATTGGAAATCTGAGGAAGAACGTAATCAAGAGGTAGCATTTCATCGCTCATTTGATTTGGGATATGGCACAGAGACTGATATACGCGATATACAGGGGAAACTTGTTATTTCACATGATATGCCTCAAGGAAATGAAATAACATTTGAGGATCTATTAAAAATCATGGATGGACGTAACTTACCATTGGCTTTGAATATAAAAGCAGATGGTATGGCTAATGAAATTCTTCGTTTGTTAAAGCAATATAATCATACGAATTATTTTACTTTTGATATGTCTATTCCTGATATGGTAGTGCAATTAAAAACAGAACTAACCGTTTTTACAGGGTTATCGGATATACTTTCACCAGCAGTATTATTAGATCAAGCGGAAGGTATATGGTTAGATTGTTTTAATTCGGATTGGTATGATAGTAAATTAGTCGATACATATTTAGAGATGGGAAAATCGGTATGTATCGTATCTGCAGATTTACATAAACGTGATGTAAAGGAACAGTGGAGTATTATTAAGCAGTGCAAGCATTTGGATTCAGACTCATTAATGCTGTGTACTGATTATCCAGAAACGGCAAGGGAGTTTTTCTATGGGGAAGAAAATAAAGGCCATTCTATTTGATATGGATGGAGTGCTGATTGATGCTAAAGAATGGCATTATGAGGCTTTAAATCAAGCGTTAGGATTATTTGGTTATACAATAACAAGAGCAGAACATCTATCAATGTATGATGGGCTTTCAACACGTCAAAAATTAGAGAAATTGACCATTGAAAAGGGATTGCCACGCGACTTACATAGTTTTATCAATGAGATGAAACAAAAATATACAACACGCATGATTTATGAAAATTGTCGTCCACGTTTTAATCACGAATTTGCATTATCTAAATTGAAAGCTGAAGGATACAAGATTGCAGTTTGTTCCAATTCCATCCGTATGACAATTGAGATGATGATGGAATATGCACGCTTAGATTCATATTTAGACTTCATTATTTCTAATCAAGATGTAGAAAAGCCAAAACCCGATCCTGAAATTTATCAAACGGCGATAAAGCAGCTACAGTTACAGCCTGATGAATGTTTAATTTGTGAAGACAATGATAATGGCATTAAAGCGGCTTTAGCAAGTAATGGACATCTTATGACAATTCGAACTGTGGATGATGTTAATTATGATGCGATTAAGGATCGGATTGCTCAAATTGAGGGGGTGTAGTATGAATATTCTATTTTTAATGGGAGGCAACTCTGATAAAAATAAGGAAGATTATCCGTTATACCTTACCGAAGTTAAGGGCAAAACAATTTTAGAAAAACAAATTGAATCTGCCGAAGCATTACATCCAGAATCTATTATTTTCTGTATGAAAGAAACAGAAATTAAACAATATAGTACGGACAGTGTAATTTCTCAATTGGTACCTAATGCTAAGATTATACCGATTACAGGTATGACAAAGGGTGCAATCTGTACGGCTTTATTAGCTAGCGAATATGTTGATACTGATGAAGAATTATTAATTATGGCTATTGATGATTTCATGGATGCATCTGGTCTAGCTATTATTGATGAGTTTAGAAATAATCATGCTGATGCGGGTGTAGTATGTTTTAATTCGATACATCCTAGATATTCTTTTGTAAAAGTTAATGCTGATGGTGAGCCAACTCAATTCTCTGAGAAAACACCAATTAGTAGACATGCTCTTATTTCGTTTTATTATTTTAAATGTGGATCTGATTTTATAGCTTGTGCTAAAGATGTTATCCGTAAAGATCGTTTGATTAATGGTAACTTCTATATTAGCCAAAGCTTAAATGAGATGATTCTACGACAAAAACACATTATGGTAAAAGAAATTGAAAGCGCGCAATTCCATCCATTGAAAACAGAACATCAGCTAGCTGAATATATTATGGAATATAATAAGAGCTTGCAAAGTAAATAAATAATAAAAGGCGCCCGTGTGGCGCCTTATTTGTTATAAGCATAAAAAAGGATATGGTTAGATTAATAAATAAATCTAACTATATATAGGTATACATATGAAGATTGATAATTTAGATAAGATGATTGGTGGCTGGTTTATTGGTAACTTTGAACCATCATTATTTAAGACAAATGACTGTGAAGTAGCCGTAAAAAGATATAATAAAGGCGATTATGAAGGCCATCACTACCATAAAATTGCTACAGAATATACAGTTATCATAAATGGTCGTGTAAAAATGAACGGCATAGAATATGGCGCTGGTAGTATTATTACTATGGAGCCAAATGAAGTGACAGATTTTGAATGCTTGGAAGATGGTACTGTTAATGTGGTTGTGAAAATACCTGGGGCTAATAATGATAAATATATAGTGGAGTGAGATAAAGGAAGACTTTTAAAACTTTAGGGAATTTATTTGTAGGGGGATTTAGATTGGATATAGATTTTCTAGATCATTTGATTTCAATTATTAGTGGTATTTTTATATTGATTGTTAGTGGATATACAGCATATCTTACCTTTTTTTGTGAAAGAATAAAGATTATTGGATACAGGAAGATTGATGAATCAAGTGAAAATCCATATTCACAAATAAAAATTCAAATTTATAATCCATCATTAAGTGTAGTAATGATAAAGGGATTATATATTATTTATGCTGGGGAATATCTTTTACCAGTAAAAAAATATGATATTCCTATACCCTTAGAAGCTAGAACAAGTATTGTTGTTTCTAGTGATAAACTGTATGATATATCAGAAAATTTGGAGCAAAAATCTTTTGTAACAAATTCTATAATTCTTCTATCTATTTTGGGAGAGTTAGGTACAGATGGTGTAAATAAAAGAAGATTTACTGTTTTTAGGGTTAAAGATTTAAAAGAACGTTGGAAATATTGGTGGAAACGTTATTGGTGGCGATCTAATAGATATTATAAAGATAATTTCAAATATATATCTTATACAACAGAAATGGGGAAATCGATGTATAAAGGTAGTATAGATGATAGTGCATGTACTTATGAGACACATATATATTGTTAATCAAATAAAATAGATTATTTATATCTTTTTGTAGAATAGAATTGCAAGTACTTACATATCATTGATAATTATTTATTATGCTATAATTACATTGATAATACTAAGAACGGATATAATCCATATTTTCTAAATACTAGGTGGTGATAAAGTGCTTATAGATTTTTCTTTTAAAAATGTCCGATCTTTTAAGGATGAGGTTACTTTCTCTATGGAGGTTGGTGAAGGTATAACCGATTATGCCGTAGAAAATACCATATCATCAGGTGAGATAGATGTAGTTAAGTCATCATTTATTTTTGGTGGTAATGCATCTGGTAAAACGAATGTGATTCGTGCATTTCAATTACTTAGACAGATTGTAGTAGATGGTACACCTTCAAACTTAGTTACGTTGCCTATTGATACATTTGCTGATGAATCCGGTGATACAAATTTTAAGATACATTTTACCAAGAATGGTAATTTGTATTATTATGAACTCAATTATGATTGGGATGCTATTATTAATGAATGTTTGACTATGAATGGTGTTGTCATTTTTAAAAGAACTGCTGATGAGATTAGTATGCCACCATTAATAAAGGATTTAAAGGAATCATTAAGAGTAAATCAGCCGTTGTTATTTTTTGCACAAACAAATAATGTACCAGAGGCAAAAGAGGCTTATGAATGGTTTGCACAAGATATTATAAATCCAAGTCTAATAAGTAATAATTCATATAATCAATATTTACAGAATCAACAATTGTTTAAACCATTACATACTAATCTTGAGTTAAAAGAAAATGTACTATATTTTTTGAGGGCAGCAGATTTTAATATAAGAGATATAATAACTCAAGAGATTGAGATGCCTACACTAGAAGCCGATAAAAAATCAGAAGTAAGTTTAATCATTAATTTTGAACATGAAGGACCAGATGGAAGTCGTTTTGTTATCAATTATAATGTAGAGAGTATAGGCACGCAGATTTTTCTATTACTCATAATGACTATATTGGAAAATCAGCATAATTCTAAGTTATTTTTGATTGATGAGTTTGATCGTTCTCTACATCCTAAGTTGGTAAACATCCTATTACGAATTTTTAATGAATGGAATCGTACTGGTACGCAACTAATTGCCACCACTCATGATACAGATATATTAGAGGCTGCTCTTAGAACGGACCAAATTTGGTTTGTAGATAAGAGTTATGATGGGGTATCTACTTTAGATAGTGCATTTGATTTTAACGAACAAAGCATCAAAGATATTAAAAAGAACTATCAAGATGGTTTATATGGTGCGGATCAAATTATTAATGATGCGATGATGAAAGATATATTGGGCATTAGTAATCATGAGGAGGATGCTCATCATGGCGAGACAGTCTAAGAGCAGGGTCAAGCAATTAAAAAATTTACTTATCGTTGATGGTGATACAGAGGAACGGTATTTCAAAAATATCTTGCAACGATATAATATGTCTGCCAAGGATGTTAAACAGGTAGCACCAAGTGGCGGAAATGCAGTGACATCTGCCTTGAGTGAAGCACATAGCTTTGAATCGGCTATGCGAAAGAGATATGAGAATTACTATATTATTATTGATAGGGATTATTTATCTAGAGATGAATTTGAGCGTATTCGACGTGAAGCCAATCAAATGCAGAATGTTGAATTAATATTTTCCAATGTTGCCTTTGAGGTTTGGTTATTAGCACATTATCAGAGAATGACGTCTAGACCTGTTGATGCTAGTACAGATAATGATATATATAAACAAAATTTGGATAACTATTTAGAGGCTCCTTATAAAAAAGGTGATGGTGTTCAATTAGATAAGATTATATCTTCAGCTGAACATCCTATTGATACAGCTTTCAGCAATACGAGTGCTATACAAGAGTTGAATTATGATAATCAATGTACTAATGTAGGGCCATTTTTACGTCAATTAGTTGCAAATAGATAGCTGTTTTTGAAACTTAATTATCATCTTATATAAAAATAATAATTAAGGGATAGCAGACAAAAAGGTGAGTGTAATGCGTATTTTATTAGCAAATTTAACAAAGATGGTAGGAGATACAGGTGGCCTTGCTAAAGTGACGGCTGCGTTTGCCAATGAGATGCAGCGCCGTGGGCACGAGGTGAGCCTTGTGTATAGTGATGTGCAGACTGGGGATTTCTACTATCCTCTTGATGCGGGTATCGACGCATATGATTTGTGTCATTATGAAGGTGAAAGTCATTCTATCCCTCTTTGGTACAAGGCAAAACGGGAGATTTTGCGCGCCTTTGATAAGCGTAAAGCTCGTGGTGTGAATAATGAGTTTACCAAAAAATATCTATTAGGTCATCTTCAGTCCGTGTTAGATCGAACCAAGCCAGACGTAATCGTGTCATATCAACCAGCAGCCTCAAAGGCGTTATTGCTAGATTTGAAAACAAATATTTCTGTTATCACCATGAGCCATGGCGACCCTGAGGATTATTTTAATACCTATCCTGTAGAGGAGGTTGAAGCGGTTGCAAAGAGTACGGTGAATCAAGTATTATTGCCATCCTTTGAATCTCATATTAAAAATCACTTGCCAGAGGCTAAGACTGTTGTTATCGGTAATGCCATTCCACAATATGCAGAGCAGGCGGAGCTTTCACAGGTGAAAGACCGTTATAAAATCGTATTTGTAGCGCGACTCGATAAGAACCATAAACGGCCACATTTATTGATTGAGGCATTTGCACCATTGGCCGAGAAGTATCCAAACTGGGATATCGAATTATGGGGACAAGAGGACCGCAAGATTTACAAGAAAGAGTTGGATATGATCGTATCCAAGGCGGGACTTGGAGACCGTGTTCATTTTATGGGGACGACAACCGATGTACCAAGTGTACTCGTTAAGGCAGATATATTTGCCTTTCCAAGCGCCTATGAAGGATTTGGGCTTTCACTAGGAGAAGCGATGAGCATGGGCTTGCCAGCAATTGGCTATAAATCCTGCTCTGCTGTTAATGAACTTATCATCGATGGGGAAACAGGCATCTTATGTGATGATGGGGTGGCACCATTGACGGCGGCTTTAGAACGCTTGATGAAAGACCAAAACCTCCGCGTTACTATGGGTCAAGCTGGCCGTGACCGCATGAAACAATTCAGCCCAGAATCTATTTGGGGACAGTGGGAAGACTTATTGAAACGGGTGAGTAACTCCTGATAAACTAATAAAGCAACAGGTACTAACGATAAATTATCCAACTACTACTGTGTTGATCTTAACTACCAATTCTAATCTCAGAGATTAGTATAGTTTAATTAAACATACAAAGGGGCTGTAACAGCATGCGGTTTTACCGCATGCTAGTTGCAGTCCCTTTAACATATTAGAAACACCAAGAAAATTAGGTTTGTAAAATATTATGTTTTCTTGGTGTTTTTTGCTTTATTATTTTGGATATATTCATCCATTCTATGATGGAAATGGCCGTACTGAGTTGTATATGTGGCAAATTTCTCTCATATTTACAAATGCACAAATTTTAAATATAATTAAATTGTTTAATGATAATTTATAGTATGTAGAGAGAGGGTTCTTATGAAACGTGCATGTAAAGCGAACTTATCTTTAGCAATTGCCCTGACAATTGCTAGCTCTGTAGGACAGTATGCAATGGCAGAGAGTACATATGTTACTACACCTAAAGGTGCATATCTTACTGCTACAAATGGCGGAAAACTTAGCCTCGGTAAAGTGCCTAGTTGGACTGCTGGTATTGATGCGGATACTGGAGGTACGATTACTGTAGATGAGGTGTCTTCTAACATACCTGCAGAACGTCGTTCTTTTATTATCAGTAAAAATGGTGGTACTGTTAATGTTAAAGCTGGTAATATTCAAATGGGAAGACTTAGCAAACCTGTAGTTATTGCTAATGGCGGAACCGTAAATCTTGGCGTAGATGGTAATACAGGTAATTTTACGAGCCATGATATGTCTATTGAAGGTGATGTGCGAATTGATGGCAGTGCTACTCATCCATCTGAAATTAATATTGGTTTAGATAGTGATGAGGTATTTTGGACTGGTTTTGCTCTTAATTTAGCAGATAAAAATGCAAAACAACCAAACCATATCAATGTATTCCTTGGTAAACGTGGCTATTGGGATCATTTCTATCAAGGTGGGTTAGATGGTACTAGCTTTAGTACAATGACAACACCAAGCCATGTTCATCGCTTGGTAGGTTCTGAAAATCGTAGCTTTGAAAATGCTGTAATGCAAAATGAGCACAATGAAATTCATATCGATAAGTTAGAAGGTCATGTAAACTTCTTTTACGATATAAATGGTGAGTACGATGATACGGAAGATCCAGAATACACACCACCAACACAAACCTATAATGGTTTGACGCCAGACTCTTTCTGGGGTGGAGATATTCATATTACAAGTGCAGCACCTAATGCACATGCCCATGTATTCTCTAGTCAAAAAGGGCTTGATGTATCTTCTGAGGATAATGTAAATAAAATTTTAGATAACTTGGCTCACAAGATTTACTATCATAACTATGTAAATGGTGAAAGAAACCTTCAAGGTACTGTAGGGATTGCTTCTAATGGTGCTGAGTCTGCACGCTTTAAGGTATTGACGGAAGGTTATGCTAAGGAAGGCGCTATTACTTGGCAAGCAGATAAAGATGGTCAAGGTAAATACGTGTATGGTGAAAATAAACCAGCGCCGAAACCAGAGGTAAAACCGACTCCACAACCTGAGCCTAAGCCAGAACCTAAACCAACTCCGAAGCCAGAGGTAAAACCAGAGCCAACTCCAGCTCCAAAACCGGAAGTAAAACCAACACCTCAACCAACTCCTAAACCAGAGGTTAAACCGGCTCCAACTCCTAAACCTGAGAATCATGTAGTGTTAGGTGATTTTGATACACCTCATATGCGCGGCGCTCGTTCTGCCATCATGAGTAATATCAATGGTTGGAGAACATTGACAGATAATATGTACCGTACTCACATTTTACAACAAGGTGAACCAACAGGTATTTGGGCTCGCGTTGGGGGCGGTAAATATAGCTTCAATACAAACGGTATCGACACAGATACAACGTATACGCGCATTCAAGGTGGTTACGATGCTAAAACTGGCAGCGGTTGGACCGTAGGTGGTCAAGTTTCTTACCTTCGTGGCAACGATGATTACGTATTCAACGGTACTGGCAAAGAAAAAGCCTTTGCTGTTGGTACGTACAGCTTGAAAGATCTTGGTAACAACCAATATATCCACATCGAGTCTCAAGTAGGTCGTGCATCTAACGACTTCACAGTTCGTAATGAGATTGGTGAAAGACTGTCTGGTGAAACTAAAGCAAATGTGTATACAATTGGTGCACGCTATGGTAAAACTGTAAAGCTTTCAAATGGTACATATATTGAACCACAAGCACAATTGAGCTACACTCACTTCGGCAGCGATAGCTTCAATGCTGGCAGCATGCATGTAGAACAATCTGGTGTGAGCAGCACAGCAGGTGGTCTTGGCCTTGAAATTGGTAAAAACTTCGGTGCAGGTAACATCTATACTCGTGTTGGCGTGAACCATGCCTTCTCTGGTACAGTGAAAACTGCGTACACAAGTGGTGCTATTACTAAATACACTTCCGAAGACCTTAAAGGTACTTGGACAGATCTAGCATTTGGTGGCCGTTATGCTTTCAATGCAAATAACAACATCTTCGCTGATATTAGCACAGGTCTATCTGGCGACTATAAAGCCGGTTGGTCTGTAAATGCTGGATTTACACATAAATTCTAAAGAAGATTTCATACATACTTCTTTGTAAATAAGGCTGTAACAAGATGTGAGTTTCTCAGATTTTGTTACAGCCATTTTTATGTTATGATGTTACAAAAATGAAAAAAACATGAAAATTTTATGATATTCTTAACGAAAATTTATCTCTCATTGTTATACTAAAAAAAGATTATAGTCGTATACTTTCGCTATTAGAGAATAATAATGTATATTTTAAGCAACTATAGAGTGTGTAATATAGTTTTAGAGAGGTATTTTTATGAAACGACAATTTGCTACTATGTTAGCTTCAATTGCTGTGTTGGGTGTAACGACTGCCTTCGGCGCTAATCCATTTTCTGATGTAACACCAGATTCTTGGGCTTATCAAGCTGTATCTCAATTAGCAGCAGCTGGTATCGTTAATGGGTACCCAGATGGGACTTTCAAAGGGCAAAAGAATATAACCCGTTTTGAAATGGCTCAAATGATTGCAAAGGCCATGGCTAATCAAGACCGCGCGAATGCAGAGCAACAAGCGATGATTAATCGTTTAGCTGATGAATTTTCCGATGAGTTGAATAATTTGGGCGTTCGCGTTAACCGCTTAGAGGACCGCGTGGGCAATGTAAAGGTGACGGGTGATGTGCGTTTGCGGTATCTTGGCACTAAAGCTACGGACGATGGTTTCATAAGAACCCAAGGGGAGTATAGCAAAAAGTCCCAATTTGATATGCGTGCACGAGTCCAATTCAATGCGAAGATTAACGACAAGACTGATGCGGTAGTGCGTATGACGACTGACTCTATTGAATTTGGTAATACTTACGATGAAAATACAGGTGAATCGACTGGGGCAGCTTACATCGACCGTGCATATGTGAATCATCGATTTGGCAAATATGTATCTGCAAAAGTAGGTCGCTTTAATCAAGTCATCGGCAATGGTTATTTTTATGACGATACATTTGACGGTGCTCAAATTAACATCGGCAACGATAAAATTCAATTCCAAGGGGCCCATGGCTATTTCTTAAAAGGAATGTTTACCAATACCTCCGCAGATATGAATGATACCGTTACCTATGCTAGCCTCAAAGGTCAGCCCAATAAACATATCAGCATGGGTGGTTTCTATGCTCGTATGAACTCACCATATAATATGGGCTTCATATTTAGAAAGTTCTATGGTTTCCATACCGATATTAATTTTGATAAGGTTTGGATTGGTGGCGAATGGGTGAAAGCAGCCCATACGGACCATGGTACAGGCTGGACTGCCGGTGTAGGCTATGGTCAGTATGACATAGCTAAAAAAGGTACTTGGGATGTAAAAGCCCAATACTTTAATATTGATGAAAAGATGGGCGCTGTATCCTCTAAATGGAACCTTGCCTATGATTCTACACAAGTTGACAATGGTGGTCACTTATGGTTCCACGGCTATAAGGGCTGGCTCGGTACTGTAGACTATGCATTGCAAGATAATCTAGGCCTTAGTGTATATGCTGGGTTCAAAGGTAAAACAAAACCTGAACTTGCTAGTTATAAGCGATCCTTGGCTAACTACTATCGTGTAGAGCTTAATTATCAATTCTAATGTGATGTCCTAATGTATATGTGTTGTGTAATGTATATATGTTATTAATAAAAGTATATTAATAACAGAATGTATTGTGTTTGTGGAGAGGGTTAGATTATGAAAAAACACTTTGCAACGATGTTGGCCACAATGACCGTGTTAGGTACGACGACAGTCTTCGGGGCTAATCCATTTTCTGATGTAACGCCAGATTCTTGGGCGTATCAATCCGTATCTCAATTGGCGAGTGCGGGCATTATTAATGGCTATCCAGATGGGACTTTCAAAGGCCAAAAAGATATTACCCGTTTTGAAATGGCCCAAATGATTGCAAAGGCCATGGCTAACCAAGATCGTGCCAATGCAGAACAACAGGCGATGATTAATCGCTTAGCCGATGAATTTTCCAATGAATTGAATAATTTAGGCGTTCGCGTGGCTCGTTTAGAGGACCGTACGGGTAATGTGAAAGTTTCCGGTGATGTGCAGTTTTTATTGCGCCGTTCCTTTACGAAAAATGGTGTATTAATCGGTCAAGGCGGTCAATATTACAAGCCATCCAAATTTGATGTTAGTAGTCGTGTGCAGTTTAACGCAAAGGTGAATGACCGCACCGATGTAGTGGCTCGTTTTAGAACATATCAAATGGAATTTGGCGACGGCGATGAAATCTACTCCGCTCTTACCATCGATCGGGGCTATGTAAATCATCAATTTGGTAACCATACGTCTGTAAAGATAGGCCGTTTTAATCAAGTCATCGGTAATGGTTTATTGTATGATGATACATTCGATGGTATTCAGTTCAACACGGGTAACGACAAGGTTCAACTTCAATTAGCTCATGGCTATGCAGTGGCAGAGAATAATGAAAACCGTTTCTTACCAGAACGGGATCAATATAATTATGCAGGCCTCAAAGGTACATTGAATAAGCATATCGATGTAGGTGCGTTCTACTCTCGCCACAGAAGAGATACATCCGGCCGATATAGTACATACGGTAATTTGTATGGTGTAAGCACGGATATGAATTTTAATAAACTTTGGGTTGGCGGTGAATGGGTGAAAGCGGTTGGCACCGCACATAGCCATGCTTGGACTGCTGGTATCGGTTATGGTAATTACAACGCCGCGAAAAAAGGCACCTGGGATGTAAAGGCACAATATTTTAGCTTTGATCAAAACTTAGCGCCTTATGGATCCAAATGGAACTTCCCATTTGATGCCAACAATTACCATTGGGATTATAATGCAACACCACCATCTGTCATGCAAACATTTCGTGGATTTAGAGGCTGGATGGCCACTGTGGACTACGCGTTGCAAGACAATGTGAGCCTCAATGCATACTATGGATTCAAGAATAGAACACATCGAATCGATGGTTCGCTTAATGAATACTTACCAAACTACTACCGCGTAGAGTTAAATTATCAATTCTAATCAAATAGATTGGCACAGATTAATAAAATGCAAAAAGATGGCGAAATAAGATGGCAAAATGTATATTTCGTCATCTTTTTTGTTATATTTGCGATTTTTCTACAGGTGTTGAGGTTACCTTTACAATCCTATGAAAATCCAATGAACTTTTCTCTGAAATATAAAATATTTGTTATAGTATGTTATACTTATGTTATATTCTGTATATAACGGTTATCACTCATAAGGGGTTAAGGGAGATACAGTGTTAGTAGGGCCGAATTGCAGATGTGTATAGTTCTTTTTTGGAGAGAGGTATAGTTATGAAAAAACAATTTGCCGCTATCTTTGCAGCAACAGCTGTGTTGGGTGTAACAACTGCGTTTGCAGCGAACCCATTTTCCGATGTAACCCCTGATTCCTGGGCGTACCAAGCCGTGTCTCAATTGGCTAGCACTGGCATCATCACTGGCTATCCAGATGGGACTTTCAGAGGCGAAAATGGTATTACTCGTTTCCAAGTGGCGCAAATGGTGGCGAAAGCGCTTGCTAACCAAGATCGTGCGAATGCGGAACAACAAGCCTTGATTAACCGTTTGGCTGATGAATTCTCCAACGAATTAAATAACTTGGGCGTTCGCGTGGCTCGTTTAGAGGACCGCGTGGGTAATGTGAAAGTAACCGGTGATATGCGTCTTCGTTATCTTGGTTCCCAAAAGAAAGATGGTAACTATGTAAACGCTATGGGCGATTATAGCAAAGGTTCCCAATTCGACGCGCGTGCTCGCATTCAATTCAATGCGAAGGTCAATGACCGCACAGATGCTGTCGTTCGCGTAACTTCTGGGGACTTTGAATTTGGCGATGCAACTAATGGTGGCAATGCAACGGCTACTATCGATCGCGCTTATGTAAATCACAAATTTGGTGAACGCGTGTCTGTGAAAGCTGGTCGCTTCGACCAAATGCTCGGCAACGGATTGATTTACGATGACACATTCGATGGCGTTCAATTCAATGCAGGCAACGACAAAGTTCAATTCCAAGCAGCCTACGGCTATGCTGTGGCAGGCGCTTTTGACGGTTTAACTAAGAAATCCAACAAAACTTTCACCTATGCAGGCGTTAAAGGTCAACTTAATAAACATGTAAACATTGGCGGCTTCTATGCCCGTAGAAATGCGCACAAATCTAGTGGTGACGCACTTAGAAACATGTATGGCTTTAGCACAGACATGAACTTTGATAAAGTTTGGGTTGGTGGCGAATGGGTGAAAGCTGCTGGCGTTTCTCACGGTTCTGCATGGACTGCTGGCCTTGGCTATGGTGACTACGACCAAGCAAAACGCGGTTCTTGGGACGTAAAAGCACAATACTTCAACTTCGGCCAAAACTTAGGCGCTGCATCCTCCACATGGGACATCGCTTACGACCTAACTAATACAGCTTGGGCTACAACTGGAGCTGGTGTCACTACTAGTGCGTTGAATTACCAAGGCTTCAAAGGTTGGTTATTAACTGCTAACTACGCACTACAAAAGAACGTGGGCTTAACAGCATACTACGGCTTCAACAACAAAACAAACAAGGCTACTGGCGATAACGAAAAACTTTCCAACTACTACCGCGTAGACCTTAACTACCAATTCTAATATGATGATTGGTATCGTTCATAACTAACACAATCCCCTTGATGAGTACTTGGTACTCTTATCAAGGGGATTTTAAATTAGAACACGCCTGTAGTAATTAGTAAGATAGCCTGATATAGTATCTCTAGAATTAGAACAGACGTGTTCTAATTTGTAAGATAGCCTGATATAGTGTCTCTAGAATTAGAACAGGTGTGTTCTAATTAGTAAGATAGCCTGATATGGTCTCTCCAGAATTAGAACAGGCCTGTTCTAATTTTTAGGAGAGGTATTAAAGGGCTTCGTCAATACTACAGGCCTGTACTAATTTTCAGATGAGATATTAATAGAACAAGGCCTTACCTCTAGAATTAATATATCTCCTCGTGATATATTACAGATAAGTAGTATTCTTACGTTCATATGTATAAGGAGACACTCTATGTTTAACTTTTATACTGAGTTATTATTACGTTTACAGAAACAATTTGTATCTGAACATGAGTCTGATTTCAAACCTATTGAGGATTTGATAGAAGCATTTATGACTCAATATAATCGTGGTGATTTTAATAATACGATAGAAATGAAATTACGTGATTTATACGAGGCTGCAAAAGAGGCTGATACGACTGAGGAATCAAAGAAATTGTACAATAAGATTCTTGCGTTATGCCCTGACGAAGTAGATGCTAAACGAGAACTTATAGCCCTTGGATTATATCCAAGCTTTCAACTTCATCAGCTAAAACAGCTAGTAGAATCGTTGAAAAAACCTAAGAAAATGGATTGGCATATAATCGAGGCTCGTCCTTATATGCGCTGCCTCATCGACATGGGGATGATATATTTAGAATACAATATGTATAATGATGCAATTGCATGCTTCACCCCTGTCTTTCACGGGGACAAGCAAGACCATTCAGGATTCCTTGTGTACATGATGGTTGCTTGTTGTGGCGCTGCCAATTGGGATCGTGGTCGCAAGGTGTATCAGCGCTATCTCGCATGTTGCGATGATATACAAAATGCATTTAATCAGGCACCGGATATCATGTTGCCGATGCATATTTTGTATATTTTATTGGCTTTGCAGTGTGATGAAAGTAAGGTTGCCCATGATGTATTAGCAGACCTTGTTGACGAATATGAAGATATTGATTGGTTATTACAAGATGCAACGCGGTGGAACGATTTTGTGGAAGACCATTTAGAGACCATTATGTATATGGTAGACCAAGTGATTGATATAGATTTTGATCCACGGGAATTAATAAGCTTATATACTGCTATCTCATTTTTACCGACTCAATTGGTGAGTTTTGAAAGCCCATTATGGCAGACTTTATATGATGCGTATGAATGTGTTACCGGTCTAATTGTTGTGAATCGGTATTCTAATGATAGTTATATAGGAAAACGCGAGTCCGCTCATATGAGTCCCGTAGAGGTTGCTAAAGGCGGGGCTGTGCGTAGCAATCCGGTATATGACAATATACGGTTTGGTGCACAAATTACACTTTCACAAGCTGGCCTATACACAGTAGCTGATTTTAAAACAGTTACTAAACAAGAAGTATTGATGCTACCAGGCATTGGTAAAAAAACGGTGGAACAACTAGAGCATAATGGCGTTATATTTAAAGCGTAAAATGTGACTTGAGCTCACTAGCTATCCTATGATAACGAAGGGCTATTTGTCTTTTCCATAACTAAAACAATCCCCTTGATGAGTATCTCGGTACTTATCAAGGGGATTTTAAATTAGAACACGCCTGTAGTAATTAATAAGATAGCCTGATATAGTGTCTCTAGAATTAGAACAGGCCTGTTCTAATTTGTAAGATAGCCTGATATGGTCTCTCCAGAAATAGAACAGGCCTGTTCTAATTTTTAGGAGAGGTATTAAAGGGTCCAGGCAATACTACAGGTCTGTACTAATTTTATTTCTCTCATATTTACAAACAACAAATTGTAAATTATAATTTAAGATAATTTATGGTTTGTTTAAATTGTGAGAGTGAGAGGACTATTATGAGACATGTAAGTAAAGCAAAGCTATCGTTAGCTGTGGCACTGGCGATTGCTGGATCTGTAATGCCTAATATGATGGTTGATGCGGCTTATACCGTTCCGTATACTAATAATGCAGATATCGTAGCTAACAGTGATGATATGATACGTGTATTCCCAGAATACGATAAAAATATATCTTCTATAGTAGCGAATGGTGGTATGGTTATTATTGAAGACGGACGTTCAAATATTGGCTATGGTCATAGTGCATTTGCTACCAGTAAAAATGGTGGTACCATTACATTGAAAGAAGGTGTGTATTATTCTGGTAGAGTGAGTACACCTGTTGCCCTTGCTCAAGGCGGTGCAATTAATATAGGCGTTCAAGACCAAGATGGCCAGTTTACGGGTGATCAAATATTCGTTGGGGGCGATGTTATAGTTAAAAGTGATCCAAATCACGACTCAATCATTAATATCGGTATAGATGGTGAGGAATCCAATTGGTTTGGGCTAGCTTTCAATTTAGCTGATGAACATGACAGAAATTATAATCATATTAATGTGTTCCTTGGTGAAAGAGGGGCTTGGGAGCTATTATATCAAGGTGGCCTTAATGGTACTAATCTTGATAGTAGTACTATGCCTAGCCGTGTACATCGACTCGTTGGCTCTACGAATCGCAATTTCCAAAATACGGTAGAGCAAAATGAGCATAATAAACTCTATATAGATAAGCTCGAAGGCCATGTGAATTTTATATATGATCCTAATGATGAATATGCAGATACCGAGGATCCAGAATATACACCGCCAACCACAACATATAATGGTTTAACAGCTGATTCCTTCTGGGGTGGTGACATTCATATCACAAGTGCGGCCCCTAATTCTGGCGCTCATCTATACACCAGCCGCAAAGGACTAGACTTGTCTACTGAGGATAATGTAAACAAGGTTTTGGATAATCTTGCACACAAGGTGTACTACCATAACTATGTGACTGGTGAAAGAAACCTTGAAGGCACAGTAGGTATTGCTTCTGAAGGTGCTGAATCCGGTCGCTTCAAGGTATTAACATCTGGATATGCTAAAGAAGGTGCTATTACATGGCAAGCAGACCAAAATGGTCAAGGTAAATACGTGTACGGTAATACAACAGTAACGCCAACACCGCAACCAGAACTGGCACCGCAACCCGCGCCACAACCAGAACCACCAGCGCCAGAACCATCGGTGCCAGCACCACCAGCACCAGAACCATCGGTACCAACACCAGCAGCACCAGAAACACCAGCACCACCAGTACAAGAACCACCGGCACTAGAAACACCAGCTCAAGAACCACCGGCGCCAACATCAGATTATGACACCCCTCATATGCGTGGTGCGCGTTCTGCGATTATGAGTAATATCAACGGCTGGCGTACATTAACAAATACGTATCGTCCTCGTGCATTGCAACAAGGCGCAACAACAGGTATTTGGGCCCATATCGGTGGCGGTCAATACAGTTATGATGCACAAGGTATTGATACTGACACAACCTATACACGCATTCAAGGTGGTTACGACGCTAAAACTGGTAGCGGCTGGACCGTAGGCGGTCAAGTATCTTATCTTCGTGGCCATGATGATTATGTGTCGAATGGCTCTGGCAAAGAAAAGGCCTTTGCTGTTGGCGCCTATGGTTTGAAAAATCTAGGCCGAGATCAATACATTCAACTTGAATCCCAAGTTGGTCGTGTAACGAATACTTTCACAGCTCGTAATGAAATTGGTGAAAGCCTATCTGGCGAAACGAAGGCTAATGCATACACTATCGGCGCTCGCTATGGTAAAACTGTGAAATTACAAAATGGTGTATACATCGAACCACAAGCGCAATTGAGCTATACCCACTTTGGTGGAGATAGCTTTAATGCAGGCGCTATGCATGTAGACCAAGCTGGCGTAAGCAGTACTGCTGGCGGTCTAGGCCTTGAAATTGGTAAGACCTTTGGCGCCGGTAGCATCTATACTCGTGTAGGTGTTAACCACGCCTTCTCCGGCTCGGTGAAAACTACATACACAAGTGGTTCCACTGTAAAATCTACAGAACAAGACCTTAAAGGTACATGGACTGACCTTGCATTCGGTGGCCGTTATGGTATCAATGCTAACAACAGCCTTTATGCTGATATTAGCACAGGTTTATCTGGTGAATATAAAGCAGGCTGGTCTGTAAACGCTGGATTTACACATAAGTTCTAAGATATGATTACTTAAAACAATCTGAGAATATAGTCTATATATAAAATAGCCCCAGAGTACTAATAGCGGTGTATATTAGCTGTTAGTACTCTGGGGCTTTTATTTGTCTTGGAAAAGACAAATAGCCCTTCGTTATCCTAAAGTAACTAGGTAACTGAAAGGCCATTTCATCACGTTTATAATTCTTGAGATGAGCCTGACGGAACTACTCGCTTGGCTATCTTCTTTTATTATAAGGAAAATAATATATATCGTCAAATCAAAATGAACTTAATCAATTATGTGGTGTCTCTAAAATTAGAACAGGCCTGTTCTAATTTTTAGGAGCAGTATCAAAGGGGTCTATCAATACTACAGGCGTGTACTAATTTTTTAATGGTATGTACGTAGGCCCGGAAATTACTACAGGCCTGTACTAATTCTCAGCAGGTATGTCATGGAAACGCAATCTCAGAAAATGTGGTATAATAAGTTGTTAAATCGTATACAATCATTTTTATACTTACATAATCTATCTACCATTAGTATGTATTAATGTATATATATAGTATTAAGATAGGTAGTATTTCATATTGAGGAGGCCTCATGTTTCAACGTATGTGTGCAGTGGCTATGTTTGTAGCCGCGCTGTTTGTATCTATTATACCCAATGCCGATGCTCGGCAAGATATTTATGCTTTCACTTATAATGGCAATAATTGGTATGTGGACCGCGATTCAATTGACCGCAGCAAACCGGATGGGTTGCTACATTTTACGGTATATACCATGATTGGTTTGCGTTATGATGTGGCCAGTGGCAGTGAGTATTATAACGCGGATGTATATTATTACGATCAAAAATTGTCTACTGAAGGTGGTCAGTTATTATATCGCAACCCAGGAATTTTGGCGGCGGCTCGTGTGGCACGTCAACAACCGGATGCGCCTAAACAAGCACCAAAACCAGTGGTAGCACAGCCAGCAGCATCTCAATCGATGGCAGCTCAAACGGCACCGCAACCAAATATCGTCAAGGCTTTATCGACACCGGTTCAAGCCCCTGTGCCTGCTAATGGTCCTGTGAAAGTAAACACCCAAATTCCAATTGTATTACCAACAGGTCCTGTAAAAAAGGTGGCAGCTAAAACCGTGATGACCCTTCATAACGCACCGCAACAAACGACAGGTGGCACATCTGATTCCGATGAAACAGAGGCTAATCGTACTCGTAAATAATCCTAAAAACTGCAATTTAGTCTTATGTATACTGAGAATGTATCAGTTACAGTATATATGACTAGGTTGCAGTTTTTATTTTGTAAACATGATGCGGTCTGAATACTTTCTAGCTTACAATTTGTATGCATTCCTTTCTATCAATATGCGGAATTGGCAAATCACCAGGTTGAAAATAGTGGTCTTTTAATGAGGCATTAATGAAATAGATGGTATATAATAGAATGTATAAAGTGTTAACAATAGACTGATGACTGGGAGGACAGAGGTCTTAACGTAACTTGATTGTATTTGAGCTGTCAATAGAGGGTAGAGAGAGATGAAGCAGTTCGTAAAAAGGTTGGCTTGCGGTGTATTGGCAATAGCCACGATGGGCACTCTTGTAGGATGTAGTCGAGAGGTGCCAAGTACGACGACAAGTTCTGACCGTGCGCCTGTAGGGTATAAGGCGATTGCCGCCATGAATGCGTCGGCTGCAGAGAAGGCGGATCGCAGTGTGCGTACCATGTCACGAGAGGACAAGATTGGTCAATTGATGTTCATTGGCCTACAAGGTACTACATTTGACGAATCACAAAAAGAATTAATACGTAAATATCGCGTAGGCGGTATTTTGCTTGATCATGATAATATGGAATCCAAGGAACAAGTGCGGGCTTTCACAAAAGGCATACGAGACACTGCGAATACGTCGAGCCTCATGCCTCCGTTCATCGCCATGAATCGGGAACGCATGCAGTACAGGCCTAGCTTGATGCTGCCTTGGACGGACCCTAAGCTGTTATCGAAGCAGGGGCTTGATGCGGTGTCGAGTTTGGCGACGCGCACGGCTATCGAGATGCGCGACCTTGGGTTCAATCTCAATTTGGGCGTTATGGTGAATACCCATTCGTTTTACTCGTACACGAGCGATGTGGACCGGGCGGCGCGCATCGGTGAGACCATTACTAAACGCTATGCGGCGAATCGCGTGTTTACGGGGTACGAATATTTTCCAGGCGGCGCTGATTACACGGTACCGGGTATGAAACTAGATGCGTCGAAGGCGAGCCTCATGGACGATGATGGTCGCGTTTTTGCTCAGCTTATCGGTGCGACCGCCGAGGAACATCCTATGATTATGGTAAATGCTGTGAAAGTAACCTCTATTGACGCTAATCATCCGGTGAGTCTTTCGAAGCCGATTATTACAGATTGGCTACGGAAGGAACTTGGCTTTGAGGGCGTAGTGATTACCGATGATATCGAGATCGGTGCTGTCGTTGCTGGTATGTCAATCGAGGATTATGCGGTACGCACCATCAATGCGGGCAGCGACATGGTTATCATTTGTAAGCACCCTAAACATATTAAGGCGGTTCATGACGCGTTGACGCAGGCCGTAGCAGATGGAACTATCTCCGAAGCGCGGCTTGATGAATCGGTGCGCCGCATCATGCTCATGAAATTTAGCAATGACCAGTGATGATTCATATGCTTTCAAACATAGTAAAATAAATATAAGCGAACATAGAAGAAACTCTTTTCTCGTAATGGGAAAAGAGTTTTTTATGTGATATAGATGAATTTATTATCTATTTGTTAAAAACTATAAAAATTATTTTATAGTTTATTTAGAATATGATATAATAAACTCCTGAGAACTGATTTTAAGGGAGGTGAGATCTTATATGAAATGTATTAACCATGAGGCGGTCATTGACGCCATAATGGAACAGTACAATCAGGGCCGCATGGAAATGAGTGTTGTACACGGTCCTTACAGCGTTGGTAAAACGTATATTGCTAGAGAGTTACAGGCTCGATTAGGCAAGAGCCATTCTATATATCTGCTTGGACGTTTGGCGAACGAATCCATTCATATTCGATCAATTGAGAGAGAACTAAAGGTGCCATCAGGGTCTTTTAAGACTTTAGAGGATGCATTGCGTGGCGTTTTTCAAGCAAGTCTTGACAAGCGGGTCATGTTCATCATAGATGATTATCCTGCATTTGTGGATACGGTTCCACAAGCGCCAATTATATTGCGTGACTTGATGGAAACCTATCGCGACCATGGCAAAGTATTCGTACTTCTCATGGGAACCCATGTAGATGAATTGAAAGGTCGCATCATCGGCGAATCAAGCTTGATTGCAGCCTACATCCATAGTTATTTCAAGGTCAATCCGTTCACACTTGATGATGTGAGAGCATTAGGTTGGGACTATACGGATGAAGATCTTGTTAAGCTATATCATGTAACAGGTGGTATGTCGGGGAACCTCGTGCATATAGATCCCGCCTTATCGGTAGATGAAAATATTGTGCGTCTATTCTTCAGACCACAAGGCATATTATGTACGGAACCACAACGATTGCTTATGCGCTACATTCGTAATGTAGGCGCCGCTAATGCGATTCTCTATGCGTTGGCACAACTGGATAAGCCGTTCTATACAGAATTATGTCATGCTAGTGAGCTTAAGAGTGGTACCTTTGCAACCCGTATGGCCGACCTCTTGGATATGGAAATTATTGGACGTATTCAAGGTGGTAGCCGTGGTCCATTGCGCTACGCAGATTACCATTTTGTGAATACTATGTTCCAATTTTGGTACCAGTTCGTGTTCCCAAATCTTGAGGAAATTAATTGCGGTCAAGGGCAAGATATTTATGATACCATTGCAAAACCTGCGCTAGATACACTCGCTTAATACAATCGTTTTAGTGAAATGAATTCGAATTTGTGCGACTTGTAATTGATTCGAACTCGCTCATTGTACAACAATCGATTCAAATTCATGCAGCTATGTAAAATTGATCTAAATTGGCGTACTTTACTGAAATAGGTTTGTAATTATACACAAATACATATGTAACAACAAAAATTCCGCTGTAAATCTATGCATTTATGGCGGAATTTCTCGTTTGTCTAAATACTCAATTGGGTGTATATTCCAAGTAAGCCTAGGCAGAAAGGAACGAATATGAACGTGAAACATGTGGTTTGTCCCCAAAAGGTGTTACAAGCGGTGACAGACCTTAGTTTAGTGCGCGTCTGCCAAGAACGTCGTGTATCGGTGCTCAGTACGGAACGAGCCGTATGTCCTATCGAGGAGTTGACCATTGATGCGGCACAAATCGAGCTATGCCGACGCTATCGGCCGCTTATCATGCGGTATGTAACCCGATGTAGTACGGCTATGATGACGGATGACGTCGAATCATTTCTGTGGATCATCTTTATCGAATCCATCTATAGCTTTCACACATCGGGAAAGGTACCATTTTCTGGCTATGTGAAAGCAGCCATTCATTATGGTTATCTTAATTTTTATAAACAATCAGCTCATCAGTGGCGCCACGAGTTGACCTTGCCTCTATGCACCGGTGATGATGTATCAGAGCCAGCGATGGATCAGTTCCCTAGCGATGTGAATCTTGAACGAGATATTGTCGGTATGGTGACAGAAGACGAATTGCGCAATCGTCTGTGGTCTGCTTTCAAAAAACTGCCACGGCAGCAACAACAGTTATTGTATGCCCTATATCGAGATGGCAAGAGCTGCGTAGACATAGGTTGTGAAACACATCAGTCTAGACAGGCTGTGCAACAACGCCATCAAAAGGCCATCGACCAATTGCGGTACTATATGATGGTAGCGGATAACAAAGAATTCGATATGCAAGATATGCAAAATATGCATAGTTATAAGTAACTTTAAAAAATCTAAAATATTTTTTAATTTATATATTTACAGTTTGTAATTATAGGTATACAATTAACTCATAAGTGCTGCTAAAGCACCTACTATAACACGTGTTATTTATAAGCTTTTACAAGAGGAATTCCTTATTTTATTACTGACTATTTATTAATCTTACAGAAAGGTTAAGATAATGTTGAATACAACGTGTGCAAATGTAAGTAATAACGAATTAATTTCTTGTAACCCAAATGCAATATATGGCGATGTAGATCACCATATATGTTGCTTGATCCCAATCTATATTGACGGCGGTGATTGTACCGCGTGTTACTATGTAGATGGTCGGCGTGAAATCATCCATAAATCCATTAAGATGGTATTAAGAGAAGTAGCGCACCACGAGGGAGTTCTAGCAAACGGCATTCAATCGTCGAGGCGGTCAAAGCCGATGTATACGGACCCTAGAACAATGAGTCCGAACATGACATTTGCGAGCCTGAAATCGCGCAAAGCAATCGGGCGTGATGTGGTATATGGTTTATTCAACGTTATCATTCCATTTCAATACCGCATTGAGCCAGGACCAGAACCACATACAACGTATATCATCATAGGAGACTTTGATCCTATACTCGTATTTCATTCCCCTGACCACGTGCAACGCAAACTACGCGATGCTTTGTTAGAACATCTAGATTATACGAAACGGATACTCGCCAAATTGAGTACCTGCGGGAACCCTTATGTGGTGGCTGAAATTTATGGTACCTCGAGAACGCTAGCGGGATTATAGCAACACATTTTGAGAGTGTGGGAGGGACGTAATATGAATTACGCAACAAAATTATGTATTGTTTCAATGATGAGTGTGTTTAGTGTATCTTCTATAGGCCTAGTGCAAGCCGCTGATACACCTATCGTTTCAACTGGTGGTGTGGCTTATAATATTGGCATACCAGGAGATTCTAAGTTTACTTATTCGGACAATGTATCCCTTGGTGGACAAGCGGGGACTACTAATGGCAATTCATATCTAAAACCTGGTAATGATCCTAATGCAACGGGAAATAATATCGCTATTGGACGCTTAGCGTTAAATGGGTCAAATGGTGGTGGCAATGTCGTATTAGGCGGAAAAACCTTTGTTGAAGGCAAGGGCGATTACAATTTCCTTGGGACATTTGCCGCAGGTTTTAAGTCGACCATATCCAATACGATTGCTATTGGTCCCTTTGCCGGCTCCGGTGCTACTGGTAATAAAAACGTATGGCTTGGCACAGGCCAAGCTGGAGGCAGTAAGGGTAATAATACGGTGTTGATTGGCTCTAACTCAAATGTGAATGGTGATTTTAACTATGGCATGGGCCATGGCGTTATCTTTGAAGGTAACAAGAACTCTGCTATTGGTGCATACAACAAAATTGAAGGTAACCAATCTGGCGCCTTTGGTGTAGGTACGTATAATGTGGCTACCGTTAAGGGGGATAACTCCTATAGCGTAGGTAACAAGAACGAAATTGGTGCCAATAACACATTCGTAATGGGTAATAATGTAAAAACATCTCTAGATAATGCAGTTGTATTAGGTAATAATTCCACTGCTGAAAGTAGTGATGTGGTGAGCACCCCAAGCTATACTTATGCAGGTGGCACCGTTAACTTTGCCGGCACTGCACCAGTATCCACCGTATCCGTAGGCGCTACCAATCAAGAACGGACCATCACTCATGTAGCAGCAGGCCGCGTAAGCGCGGATTCTACGGATGTCATCAATGGTTCCCAATTATATGGTGCAAATCAACAAATCGATAATCTATATAACAAAATTAGCAATATTGGAAAAGAGGCCAATAAAGGCGATGCTCGTGCTGCGGCACTAGCTGCATTACATCCAATGCAATTTGATCCAGATAATCGAGTACAAGTGATGGGTGGTATTGGCCACTACAAAGATGCCAATGCGCTAGCCCTCGGTGTGGGGTATTATCCAAAGGAAAACTTGCTCCTCACAGCCGGTGCTACCGTTAATGACCACATCATGGCCAACCTTGGTGTATCCTATAAATTCGGTGAAAACAAAACGCTACAAAAAATCTCTCCTGCGTCCTATAATGCTCTCGAACAACGGGTTGATACATTGGAGGCTCAAAATAAAAAGTTACAAGAAACAGTAGATATGCTCGTACAAAAATTGAATAACAGATAATATTGAGATACTCAGATAGCTGTATAATATAAACAGATCATTCATAAAAACCTCAGTATATAAGCGGATAGTTAGTCCATTGCGATTAGCTATCCGTTTTTTATTGTATTAATTATCTTATAAATTTGTTAATAAATTTAAGATAATTATAAACAAACTATTTACAAATATTTAAAATATGATAATATAATTCATGTAAACATCATGAATAAATGATGAGTGAGAGATCGTATTATGTATTTGTTTGTAAATGGAGAGGGAAGATTATGAACAAACGGAAACGCTTATTGGCGATATTGATTAATGGTATGTTGTTGTCTAGCTTATGTGTGGCTAGTGCAGCGGATGTTACGGTAGGCGCTGGTAATGGTGTTGCTTATGGAACAGGTAGCAATGCCAACAATACACAAGATATTGCAGTGGGCAACAAAGCAAAGGTAGAGAATTATGTTGGTCAAAATGGCAGCGTAGCTATTGGTGCCAATGCGCATGTTGAAAATATGGCAGGTGGTGCAGAAGCAGCTGTGGGCATGGGGCAAACATCATATTCTGGTAGCTTTTGGTCCTCTGCTCGTGTACCGGCAGATCCATCTAAGGTAGTGGGTTCTGTTGCGATTGGTAATAACACATTTGCTCGTACAGGTAGTACCATGATTGGTTCCCATAACTACCGTGGTGCTATTGGCGATACTACGATAGATACAGATAATAATGGTACTCGTGGTGCTAGTTTAAACGTCTATGCAACAACAGTCGGTGCTAATAGCTTTAGCAATGGTGCTTTTACCACTACTACAGGTACATACAATATCATTAGTTCCTCCTACACAGGTGGTCGTTTCTCAACACCTACTCAAAACTTTGGGGCTACCGTAAATGGTGCTTTCAATAGTATTGAATCTACAAGTGGTGGCTCCACGGCAGGTGTAGCAACGGCTATTACTGGCGTTGCCAACCGTGTAGCGAATTCCAATGGCGCTCTTGTATATGGTGCGGGTAATGAAATCACTAATTCTAGTACTTCGTTCAGCACGCCTGGTGAAGGTGCTACGTCCGCGAAGGATTTTGCAGACAAATTAAAAACTGCTGTTACATCCTCTAATGGTGCTGGTGCTACCATGGCCTTCGGTGGCGGCAATAAGGCAGATTATACATTACGTACATCCCTGATTGGTGTAAACAATACCGTTACGGGCGTACGTGGTGACCAAAGCAAGGACAATTTAGCACTTGGCGTTGGCAATACAGCTACGAATGTGCAACATATGACGGCTATCGGTTCTAAGAATACTGTGTCTGATGCTAATAATACAGTTATCGTTGGTGATAACCGTACCGTAACAGGTGCTAATAACGTTGTCATTATTGGTTCTAGCGACAATGGAACGACAACAACTGTTCATGATGCAGTGGCTCTTGGTCATAACACAGAAGTATCCACAGTAGGTGGCGCTGCTATTGGTAGTAGCTCTAAAGCGACTGTTGCTGCTGGTGCAATAGGTTATGATATCCTTACCAATGCACCATCCAACGATACATCCTCAACATGGAAATCGACAGCATCGGCTGTATCTGTTGGTGATGTAGCGAATGGCGTAACACGCCAAATTACATCCGTTGCCGCTGGTACAAATGATACTGATGCGGTGAATGTGGCGCAACTTAAACGATTACATGACATGATATCCGTGAATTCATATAATACTGTCAATGTTCAAGGGGATGTAACGAATCTTAAAAAAGATGTATCCCGCTTAGATAAACGCGTTAACAAGGCCGTAGCTGGTTCGGCTGCCTTGGCGGCCCTTCATCCGCTCGACTTTGATCCAGATGCAAAATGGGACTTTGCGGCTGGCTATGGTCATTACCATAATGGCAATGCTGCTGCACTCGGTGCATTCTACCGTCCTAACGAGGACGTTCAATTGAGCGTAGGTTCCACATTGGGTAATGGTGAAACTGTTGTGAATGCAGGTCTTTCTGTGAAAGTCGGTGCTCATAGTAATGTATCCCGTTCTCGCGTGGCCATCGGTAAAGAAGTGCTAGAACTTAAGAAAACTGTAGCTCTTCAAAATGCACAAATTCAAAAATTAACAACCCTCTTAAATGATGTGGCAGGTACGCATATGAAAGCTGACCGCACTACATTATTCCCGGATGTGCCAAGCAATCACTGGGCTTATGAGGCTGTTAGCGATTTATCTCGCCGCGGCCTAGTAGAAGGTTACCCAGATGGCACATTTGGTGGAGATCGTTTATTAACACGTTACGAATTTGCAGAAATCGTATACCGTGCCCTTCAAAACGGCGTACAAGTAGATGAACAACTGGTAACAGAATTCAGCCCTGAAATGGCATTGTTCCGCGTTGACACAGTGGCTAAAAATAGCCAAGGACAACCGACAATTGAACGAGTTAGAGTGAATAAAAAATAATATATAGAGAAAAAACCGATACGAACTCTAGCGATTAGTAGTAGAGTTTGTATCGGTTTTTTATTTGTGGTATTACAAAACGTAAATTAAAATAGTAAATCGTAATATAAAATATCGTTTTCGCAATTTAATTGAATATAAATGGTTGGTGTGTTACACTTAGCATACTAGGAGGTAAGTATATGAACACTACCAAATATATTCGTTTAGCATCTATGACGATAGATAATATAAAGAATATTGAACACGGTCGTATCAATTTCATAAATACAAGAAAGGACTATAAATCGAGTCTATTAGGTATATATGGTCAAAATGGTTCCGGTAAAACGGCACTTATAAATGCGATTAGCATTTTAAAATTATTACTTACAGGCCAAAAATTGCCTTCTACAATTCGTGATTATATCAATATATCCTCTGCCTCTCATACGTGTGAATTAAATTTTGAATTACTAATAGAGGATAATCATAAGCATATTTTAGTAGATTATGAGGTGGAATTAGGTATTATCTCATCGACTGCTGGTGAAAGCAATATAACGGATGATATCAGAGCTGGAGAATATCGTATTTGTATTACAAAAGAGCGATTACAATATAAGCTTGAAAGTGTAGAAACCAATATTAGAAAAAGTGTTTTAATTGACACGAATATACCGGCTAAGCAAATCTTTAAACCTAAATCAAAATTAGATTTACTAGTTGGTCGTGATATTGATGATATTACAGATTTAATTGTAAATAAGAAACAAGCAAATGCGGAATCTAGATCTTTTATTTTTTCTCCAGAGTTTATGAAACGACTTTATAATCGTAATGAAGTGATGGAATCAAATCAAGATTTTGCATTAGTATATTCGATTTTGACAGACTTAGTGAAGTATGGAAATCATGATTTATTTGTAGTAACAACGGAACATAGTGGCTTAATTAGTCTCGATGCACTACCATTAGAGATTAACTATCGGGCTGATACGAGACATATTGTAGGTACGATTGGATTATCCTTAAATCAACCTAATGTATTTCCTATAGCCGTTGTACAAGATATCAGAGATAGTATAGCTATGATGAATTTGGTATTAACCCAAATTGTACCAGGATTAACTATAGGTGTAGAAACACTAGGTAAGGAAAAATTGCAGGATAATCAAGATGGAGAGCGATTTGAGTTAGTATCCTATAAATCAAATACATATATTCCATTAAAATATGAATCTGAAGGGATACGTAAAATTATTTCCGTTTTAGGCCTATTAATTTCTGTCTATAATAGAAAATCTATTACTGTTGCCATAGATGAGCTAGACTCGGGTATCTTTGAATATCTACTTGGTGAGATTTTACGAATCATTTCAGAGAAAGGCGAAGGCCAATTAATATTTACATCTCATAACCTAAGACCTTTAGAAACACTTGATAAAGGCTGTATTGCTTTTACCACAACTAATCCTAGCAATCGATATACGCGAATGGTTAATGTAAAGACAAGCAATAACTTACGCGACTTTTACTATAGAGATATCATGCTGGGGGAACAGAACGAAGAATTATATAAATCGACAAATAATGCTGAAATTTCTTATGCTTTTAGGAAAGCTGGTGCATATAAAATAAGATAATCACTCATTAGAGCGTAATTCTAATTTAGGATTATGTTTTATATAGAGTGGATTGGTAGATAGCAATAAAAAGGAGCTGTTTTGTTACAGCTCCTTTTTAGATTCTATAAGATGAATTTTAAATACCAATATTGATAAGTATAAATTATAATATAAGAAGAGAATATACAGGGATATATTAGTGTTAATTTTATGCTGAAGGGGATGAAAACATGTTGCCATTATATACTGGTAGTGGGATATTGTCATTATTGTTTGGTAAGGGGAAAGATAAGGAATTAGAGGCTGAAAAAAGAGGAATAGAACGGGCTGCGAGAATCTATGAACCTATATTAAATGAAATAAAAGAATATGGAGAACAATTAATATTAGAATATACTTTGGATAAAGAACGTTTTAGTAAATTAATAGATGAAAAGTTAGAGTACCTAAAAAAACTAGAGAAAGACGTATTTAAATATAAAGAAGTATATGAAAAAAATTTAAAATATGAAGTGGAACTGTATAACTCTAAAGATACAAGTAAAACTACTAGTGCAACAGCAGGTGGACTAATAGGAACGGAAGCTGGTGTATTAGCAGATGGTGAATCAATTGGTGCAGTAGAAGATGGTTTTCTTAAAATACCAGGAAGTAGTATCGGTAAAATACTAAGCGGAGTGCCATTAGCTTTAGGTCTTGGTCTTGCCGGTATCGCCCTTGGTATAATAGGTCCTATCACTTGGAAAATGATAAAAAAACGGGAAATAGAAATTCAAGCTATTGAAAATCGAGGCTTTGAAAATGCACAAAAAATGTGGGAGAAAAAGATATTTGAACATAGAACAGATATGGATAGATTAAAATCCAACGGTGATAAAGAGACAAGAGAACTTATAGAGCTATATGATGAATGCATTTCTAATGTGATAGAGAGAGAAAAAGTTATTGCTTATTATCAAGAACGTGTAGGTGATTTGGGATGAGTACCATAGATGAATTACTAGCCAGAAAAAATGCTACTGTAAAAGCGTTAGATAATACGATTAGTTCATTAGATGATAAACAAAAAGAGGTAAAACGTTTACATTCTGTTGCTATTAATACAACAAATATACTGAATGATTTAGATGAAGAATTTTCTAAGCGTACTTCGTTGAATCGACAAGATATTGCATTTCTATTCACTGCGACAGCTTTGCAATGTATTAGGATATATGTAATTAATGCACTTACTAAAGTTGAACCAGCAGGGGCAGGAAATGAAAAGGAAGATCGATTACATAAACTACAAGATAGATTATTAGGAAAGTTAAATGATGGAGTACCTACGACTCCAGATACTTATTATGCACCATTGATGCAAATATGTACTGCTCGTGGGGTTCCCTATGATGCTACGAGATTTAAAGGTGTAAATCATGGATTTTTTAAAGAAGCGAATCATCGGTTTGCTACATACGGTCATGATCCAATAATTGGCCTTATTTTAGGTACATCTAATATACTTACTAATACAATTACTTGTAGGACGAAAGGTCCTCTATCTATTCCTATTACATGTCATGTAGAATATGATGCAAATTTAAAAAATCCTTGTATAGGCGATATTTGTTCAACTATAGAAACTTTAAAAGCAGCATCTTCTAGACTTGATAATGATGCGACTTCTATTGTAGCCGCATTAATAAAGCAAGTTATTCATATAGGTACGGACATCTATACACCTTGTGGCATTCAAATTCCAGGGGCTAATATAATACTTGATAATCGATATGCAGAGGAACTAACAAAATATATTAGCGCAGGGGATATTATTAAGTTTGGTATGTCTTATCAGATTTATAATCTTATTAATATACTTATCAGTTCTGTACATATGCTTACTTGTCCTTCTACAGATCATCGAGAAAGAGAATTATATCATGTAAAAACAATGAAAATATTAGAATATTCTAATATTATTGCTACAGGTAGTGATGTAATTATTCATGCAGTACGAGCTTATTTTGGAAATGCAAAAGTATTAAAAGAAATAGACTTTGCAGGTCTTATTGGTACTATAATAATGCTCTTTAGAAATGAGACGATTAAAAGAAAAATAAAGAGAGAGTTTATTCTTAGAGAATACGAACGTACAGTACTAGGTGATTCTTATATTCCGACAGAGTCATATTTATTGGACACTTATAAATAGTCATTCTAAAACTATAAATTATGAAAGCAATAAAATGAGGCAACGACCATATGACCGTTGCCTCATTTTCGTATTCAAATTATTTCGTGTGTTATAGGACAAAAAGTGTGTGTGACTAATCCCAATAAGTTGGAAAATCTGTAGCCATATGTAGCTCATTCCAAACAGGAGCATCACCCCATTGAGGGATTGAACGATCTACACACACTTTTTGTCCTATAAGCCGTTTTTTAGTACTAAGATTGTAACTGGTAACTACTGGGTATACACAGTAGTAAGCGAATGAGTTCCTCGTATTCACTCTCATTGAGTTATTTATCTGCCTTTTACTTTTGAGGAATATGACTATTTCAGTTTATATATTTAGGATAGTGTTTGTTGAAACTTGTTAAGTCTATCAAGAATATTACTTGGCAAAGACGTAAGTTTGCAATAATCAGAAAATAATGATCTTCTTAGTTGATTTTGTTCATCTGTTGGATTGTTGAAAATAGTATTTTTAAATTCCGTAATAAATAAAGCTTTTAGATATGGGGTCTTTAGAAATAAAAGTATGATTAATATTGTGGAATAGAGGCCTTTGCATGCTGCTTTATCAATATTAAGTGGTTGCTTTAGGTCTTTAGTTAGATAAATCAGATAAGGCAGTATTTTATATAGTTGTTTAGGTTGAATTGATTTATGACTTCTAAATTGAACAAAATGAAGATTATGTGCTGCTAAATTTCTAAAGGAACGTACATTTTCAAGGCCGTTTCTAATAATATCGACTCTTTGATTATATTCAATCCCAGGAGTATTTTCGAACAATATATCAGTAATAGGCTCTTTTTCTTGACGATTAAGTACACAGAACAAATTAATTGCATCACCGAATGATATATTTTTAAATAATATCCATGGAGGAATGTGATTATGGTTTTCTTTATAGTGTTTAGTAGGCATTTTACATTTAGCTGTATCTGTTAAAAGAGGTAATATTTCTGAAAGCACATTATCTCTAAATGATACACCTGAATTATATGATTGATAGTTATTGGTATCAAGATATTTTGTTTCATCTACACCAAAGGAAGAAGCAATAGAATAGGCTAACAAATTTTTAAACATATTTTCTATAAATAGACTGTATTTCATAATAAAGGCTTGAATACCTTTATCTAGCAAATACAATTCATATAGGTATTCTATAGATAGTCCTGGCTTAAATTTGCCATTTTCCATTAGTGTACTTTTGTACCCATTAACGAGATCGTAATAGGATATAGATATTAATGCATGCTTAGCAAAATTGATGTCATTAATCATAAGCCCGTAGTCATTTTGTAGCTTAGTGATTTGTTCATCATAGGTTTTAAAGGGTTTATCGTAGGCCATATAGATATAGACTCCAGCATAAAAAGAAACCCGCTACAATTAAGTAGCGGGCATGGTGATATGCTCAAAGGCAATATCGTTTTACTACCTAATTTATAGCATAAAAGAAAGTTAAGTGTCAATATATATCATATTATTCATTCGTTAATTGAGCGATGTCACCTACACTAATAGGAGTTATTGTGGGTGGCATAGGCATAGGAGTAGGTGTAACACCGGATAAAGTCATTTCCTCTTTTTTCGTTTGTTTTAGTAGGGACTGTAAAGGACTGAGCACATTTATGGTTGAATAATTAAATAATTTACATTCAGAAAATTGTTCATAAGGTACCTGTATTTCAACTATTGCTTTTATAGCATCATAAGTACCGTAATCATGTTCATCTATAAGAATATGAGGACCTTTTTCTATAATTCTAAGAGTTTGTCCACGCTTAGCGCCCTTACTCAGACCATAATTAATGAGAATCGTATTAGAATTTGGAATAGCAATAACTTCATATTCTTTAAATGACATGTTAAAACCTCCTTTTGCCTATGTTTTTACTTTATGGATTGTATCTTAAAAGAAGCAATCTTATTTCTCAAAGTACCCCAGCATTTCAATGTGTGTCAACACTTCGTCCATGTATTCTTCGGTTGGTACAACGTAGTTATAGCCGTCCTTAGTGGTGCGATTAACAGTTAGGTTTTCGTCGAGGTTGGCGATTAAATCGGCCCGAGAGATTGGTTTAGCCAATTGTTTCATCACGTATAATAGGCCATTGTCGACGTCCCCGTCCACTTGGTTGTACATGTTACCCGGTGTGAGGTATTGGCTGCCGCCTTTTTCCACAATGGTTTCGATGTATTTAATAAAGCGCTCTGGGATGTAGCTTTCATTTTCAACAAACGGCGTGCGAGGATAGGAAGAACCGTAAATGTTGAGGTTGTCCGTCACGATGAGTAGGAACAGACGTTGATACAACACGTCGCCATCGATGACATAGCCCGGATAGTGGGAACTAATATAGTTGACAATATCCTGAACGGTAAATTCCTTGAACGTATCCATCAACACCTTGATAGCGATGTGAACAGTATTGGTCCAGTCCTCGGGAACGCCCTTCACATTTCTAGACGGCGCCATAAAGTACAGGTGGTTCAAGATGTCTTGGGTTACCGTTTCGTCGTGATTGATTTTGTCCTCGTTGGACAGTTTTGTCAATAGGCTCATGCGGAATTGCGTGTCGTACACGTAATCGTAGAATTGTTCCTTGTCGATGTAATTGCCGTTGGATAGGGTGGAAATGTTTTTTTCCACGTCTCCTGAAAGCCAAGTAATGAAGGATCGTTGTAATGATTCATCACCTACATAGGCACAGCCGTGTTGACGAGCTCGTTCGATGAAATCGGATACATACACTGGATCATTGTAGGTTTCCAAGTACTCGTGTGCTACGTAATAATCATTAGATTGTAACACCCGGTTGATGTTGTTAATTTTGTAATTGGATTGTGTTCGAGAACGATCGTCGCTGTTCATCGTTTCTGCTACGAGCTTTAACACACTCTTCGTATACAACGTGCGTTCTAATAACCCCTCATCTTCCGCCCGTTTATCCGCGTACAACATGATATCGCGCAATTGTTCCAAGCGTTTCCAGCCAGGGTACGTATTGTACGATACATAAGCAATGCCACGGCTCGATAAATTTTCGCTACAAATATCGAGAATTTTGTCTTTCACCATGTCCGGTACCCAAGACCAGATACCATGAACGATGATGTAATCGAAGGTGCCGAAATTCGTATCCACGTCCATAATGTTTTTTTCGAGCAGCGTCACATTCGTAAGGCCGATGGATTCTATGATCTCCTTGCCATGCTCCACCTGTACACCGGATAGGTCGATGCCTGTGAAAGTCGCCGTAGGGTAGTACATCGCTTGTGGGATGATATTACCGCCGCAGGATGCGCCAAGCTCTAACACGCGCGCCTTGCTCGGCGCCACCGGATTAAGTCCATAAATCTTAGCCTTAGCATACAAATTATTAATATTTGTGCTAGAAAATGGCTTTGAAACATACAGGAACGTATCGTAGGACGCCTTTAAATCGTTAATGCCCTTTTCCACATCCGTAGGTACGTCCATGGTATGCGTTGCTGTATCCGTTGCATCCGGTTTAGATACAACATTCTTGTTTGTTGCCGTTTCAGCAGAGGCTGATGCGGCCTTATTTTTTTTAGTTTCTTTTTTCATGATTAACCCCTTTGTCTACACTCCCTCATGTATTACTGTAGATTAGTATATCATACTACATTGTTTTATGGTGAAAGTTTATATTCCCTATATATATAACTATATATAGCAAATGACATAGATCATAGGGATGGCATTTTATAGATATAAATAGAGACAACAGAGAAATTTTAAATTTAACTATTATATCTTTACTATCACAGTTATATTCATGAATACCTCATTCATGCTTTGCAAGGTATATTTGATTAGTTTTGCTAATTTAAACACTTATTTTTCTTGATAGGTAATGCTTTTTATATCCTTATTTAACATGATTTAATAGCATTTTACAATATATCGAAAAAACTTGTAGTGCATAAACATATTAACATCATATTTATGAATAAATCATGATTGTTAATATTTATGTAAGTAAATAAATCGAAAATTATTAATATATGTTTACTGAAATTGAAAAAAATAGTACAAAAATGTGTAAAAAAAACACCATTTCTTAACAAAAATTAAAAAAATAAACATTTTTCCAAGTTTATGAGAAAAAAATGAGAGAAAATGTTTTACAAAAAGAAAATTTTTTGTTATAGTATGTACATGAAGTAAGATGAATGAAAAGTGAAACATGCAAAAATGTTCTTCACACAATGATTTTTATTTCTATTGAATAGGGATTAATTAAGGATTATAAGTGTCTTAAAGAAAGAGAAAAAGAAAGGGGTTCATAGAAATATGAATAAGATCTTTAAAGTTGTTTGGAGCAAAACAAAAGAATGCTACGTTGTAGTATCTGAAGTAGCGAAAAACAATGGTGGTAAGAAAAAAGTTTTGGCGAGCGTGTTTGCGGCATTAGTGGCAACAGGTAGCATGCTACCTGATTATGTAGACGCAGCTAATAATACTAGTGGCGGGGGGGTCTCAAGCGCTGATGCCTCTATTGCGATTGGTAGTGGTTGGGGTAACTCAGCGCATGCTAATAATAATTTCTCTATCGCAATTGGTGACCAATCCACTGCTAATGGCAAAGCAGCCATCGCTTTGGGGCGTCAAGCTAAAACAAATGGTGAAGAAGCATCTATTGCTATTGGTAACGAAACAGAAGCAACAGCCAAAGATAGTACAGCTGTTGGTTCTGGTTCTAAGTCAAGTGGTGAATATGCGGCTGCTTTGGGTTTCCAAACTAAGGCTACTGCAAACTATGCGACAGCTATTGGTTCTGGTGCAAGAGGCTATGCTGAAGATTCTCAAGCTATTGGCCGTGAAGCTGAAACATCAGCTGGTGCATTGCGTGCTATCGCCATTGGTACGTTATCAAAATCTTCTGGGAATTATGCAACATCTTTAGGGTCCTCTGCAGAAGCAAGTGCTGAAAGAGCAATCGCTGTTGGTTATAAATCTAAAGCGGAAGCAGAAAGAGCGATTTCTATTGGTAATTTGGCAAATGCTACTAAAAACGATTCTATTGCTGTTGGTAATAACTCTGCAGCCTCTGGACTAAATGCCTCTGCTGTTGGTAAAAACTCTAAAGCAAGTGGTCAAAGTGCTGCTGCATTTGGTGATACTGCACAAGCAACAAATACGAATGCAACTGCTGTTGGTAATCAAGCGAATGCATCTAATACTAATACAACAGCAATTGGTAATCAAACAGTTGCTTCTGGCGGTAATGCAACTGCTGTAGGTCATTTATCTCAAGCAACAGCTGATGGTGCTACAGCTATTGGTACAAATAACAAAGCTGGTTATGAAGGTACTGCAGTTGGTCTATCTAATACCGTAAGTGGTAATACATCTGCTGCATTTGGTCGTTCCAATACAGTAACTGGTAAGGAATCTTTTGCGGCTGGTGTTCGTTCCACTGCATCTGGTGAACACAACGTTGCAATTGGTTACCAAGCTGCAACTGATGGTAAAGCTACTGTTGCAATCGGTGAAGGTAGTAAAGCTGATATTGCAGACGGTGTAGCACTTGGCTCTAACTCTGCGACTACTGCAGCTGCAGGTATTCAAGGCTTCAATCCAGCTGATTCTCGCACATATACGTATGGTGGTTTAAGTGGAACAGCTCAAACTTCTACTCTTGGTGCGGTTGCTGTTGGTAATGGTCCTACAGCAACTCGTCAAATTACTGGCCTTGCAGCAGGTACTGCAGATACTGATGCAGTTAACGTAGCACAATTAAGAAGCGTTAACTTGAAATATGCTGGCAATAGTGGTAATAGCGATGTGTTATTAGATAATGGTACATTGAATATTAAAGGTGATAATAATACCTTTATGTCTACATCTGCTGATAAAAATGGTATTACCGTAGCAGCTAAAATTGGTAGTCCTATTACTGCTAACACTGCTGGTAAAGCAGTAGCTCCTACTACAAATGGTCTTGCAACAACAACAAATGTAGCTGATGCAATTAATGCTTCTGGTTGGAATGTAGTTTCTTCTAATAATGGTGGTAGTGTAACAGGTACACAAGCTACTAAATTGGTAAACCCTGGTAATACTGTTACATTAAGTGCTGGTAAAAACATTGTATTAGATCAAAATGATAAACAATTCACATATTCTTTGAATAAAGACGTTGATTTGACTAATGGTGGTTCTTTAACAATTGGCGATACTAAAATTAACAATGGTGGTATGACTATCACTGGTGGTCCATCTGTAACTAAAACTGGTATCGACGCTGGTAGCAAAAAAATCACTAACGTAGCTCCTGGCACTGATAATACTGATGGTGTTAACTATAAACAATTGAAAGCAGCTAAAACTGTTGTAGAAGCTGGTACAAATGTAACTGTTCACAAAACTTCAGGTGCTAATGGTGAAGATGTTTACACTGTAAGTGCAACTGCTGGTGGTGCAGCTTCTACTGAAAGCGTAGTTAAAAAAGCAGCTGCAAGTGGTGATGTTAACATTGCTGATGTTTCTGTTGCAGGCGGCAAAAATGTAAATGATCCTGGTGCTCAATACGAAGTATCTGTTTCTAAAAATGCTGTTAAAGATGCAGCTCGTGAAGCAGTAACAGTAAATAATGGTGGTAACGCAGATAATCCTATTTCTGTAACACCAACACAAGACAATACTAACCACAATACAACATATGCTGTTACATTCGATGGTGATAAAGCAGCTAAACAAATTCCGTTGACTTACAAAGCTAATGGTACTGGTGATAAAACAGTTAAATTAGATAAAGGTTTAGACTTTACTAATGGCACAAATACTACAGCAGAAATCGGTAACGATGGCGTTGTTAAATTCAATTTGAACGACAATGTAACTCTTACAAATGCTGGTTCTTTGACTGTTGGTGATACTAAAGTTAATAATGGTGGTCTTACTATTACTGGTGGCCCATCTGTTACAAAAACTGGTATTGACGCAGGTAGCAAAGTTATTAGCAATGTTGCTGATGGTGCGGTAAATTCTACATCTAAAGATGCTGTTAATGGTAGCCAATTACATACAGTAGCTGCTAAAGAACGCCACATTGCACCTACTACAGCGTCTCATGCTGCATATACAGTAGATAATAATGGCGATGTAACATTGGATTATGTTGATGGTGATGGCAATGCTACAACTGAAAAAGCTGTTATTAAAGGTATTGCTAATCGTGATCTTTCCAATATCTCTAATGCTGGAGAAACTAAGATTAAAAATTTAGCTAAGTCTGCTATTGATATGGAAGATGGTAAAAATACAAAAGCATCTAACCGTGAAGTAAATGGCGTAAAAACTTTCAAAGTTGATGTTGAAGGTGCTTTAACAGATATTACATCTATTACTAATAAAGCAGATGCCGCTGGTGATGCTGGCAAAATTACTTTCAGCCCTAACCAAACAGTAACTGTATCTGGTGATCATAATATCAGCCTAAATGGTAAAACAGGTGATATCACAGGTTTAACTAATACGACTATCCCTACAACTGCTGGTAGTGACTTTGCAACTAAAGGTCGTGCAGCAACTGAAGAACAATTGAAAATTGTGAATGATAAATTCAACAATAAAATCAATTTAGGTGCAGATGGTGGTACAGAAACTACTAAACTGGCTTTAGACAATAATGGTGGTATCAAATTTAACATTAAAGGTGACGGTTCTGGTGCAAGTGGTGCAAACCAATACATCAGCACAACTGCTAATGGCTCCGATATCAAAGTAGACTTGACACAAGATGCTAAAGATAAATTAAATAAAACATATGAAGTAAAATCTACTGATAATTCAGTAAAAGTTACAACTACATCAGCTAATGGTGTAACAACATTTGATTTGAAAGTGGCACCAGCTACTGGTACTACTTCTACTTGGGATATTAAATCCTCTGCTGATACTGCTAATGGTGGTGCAACGGCAACAGGCCATGAAACAAACGCCAAAACTATTGCTAATACAAATTCTGTAGAAATGATCGCTGGTAAAAACTTAACTGTTAAACAAACTAGCGATACTAATGGTGCAAAAGTAGAATTTGCTTTATCTGACGAAATCGCAGTTGGTAAAGATGGTACTAATGGTATTGACGGTAAAATCGGTGTTAATGGTAAAGACGGTGCATCTGTAGTTATCAATGGTAAAGATGGTTCTATCGGCTTAACAGGCCCTCGCGGCGCTACAGGTGCTCCTGGTGCTAGCGCAACATTAAATGTAAAAGATGGTGTTCCTGGTGTTGATGGTGCTCCTGGTACTAATTTGACTCGTATTGTTTACACAGATAAAAATAATGTGGAACATGAAGTGGCTACACATGATGACGGCATGAAATTCGCTGGTGATGATGGTCAAGCAAACCAAGCAACTAATACTAATGTTATTAAAAAACATCTAAATAACGTTGTAGACATTATTGGTGGCGCTACTAAAGCAGATTTGACTACTGACAACATCGGTGTAAACAACGATGGTAATGGCAAATTACTCGTTCAATTGTCTAAAAACCTTAATGGTATTAACACTATTAAAAATGGTGGTACAACGATTACATTGAATGACACTCCTGGTGGTGCAGCTAATACTCCTGCAGTGACAATTGCTGGTGGTGACTTGTCCGTTGGTGGTAATAAGATTACTAATGTAAATGATGGTAAAGCTGATACTGATGCGGTTAACGTAAAACAATTGAAAGCAGCTAAAACTGAAGTAAAAGCTGGTGAGAATGTTACTGTTAAGCACACAACAGATGGAACTGATAATCATAATATCTATACTGTAAGTGCTGTAACACCAGCAGTTTACACTAAAGCTGATGGTACTAAAGTATATAAAATTGTAGATCCTACAAGTGGTGCTGTTACTTGGAATACAAGTCCTGATGGTAATGGTACAGTAGTTAATGCAGGTGATGTGATTACATCTTTCGAAACTCCTGCTAATGGTACAACAAAAGGTTCTACAACTGGCGGTACTATGATCGTTAACAACGTTGGTTCTGCTATTAAAGGCCTTGGTAGTACTGGTGATAACTACCTTACTAAATTGGATTTAGCTAATACTGCAACTCCAAATGCAGCTGTTAATGTATCTGATTTGAAAAATACTGCTGATGCGTTGAAATCTAATGAATTACATATTCGTCCAACTACATCTGGTCGTACAGGCGAAACTGTAAATCAAGGTGCTACTGGTACAGCTGAAAGCTACAAATATGATGCAACAACTAAATCTGTAACATTGAAATACAATGATGGTACAGGCGCTGGCGTAACTGGTACAGAAGCTAAGATCGATTTGTCTGATTTGGCTAACCAAATTACAAGCGGTTATACTTTCAAAGCGAATGCAACTGCTAATGGTGGTACTGTAGCTAATGACGCTACAGCTCCAGCTGTGGCAACAACTGTTGAAAATGGTGGCACAATCAACTATGCAGCAGGCAAAAACTTGACTGTAAAACAAGATATTAATGCAACTGCTAAAACACATACATATACCTATAGCCTTGATAAAGACTTAACTAATTTAGATAAAGTTGTTGTTAATGGTAAAGATGGTATTGCTGGTAAAGATGGTGTAACAATCATTGGACCACAAGGTGCGACTGGTGCTACAGGTATACCTGGCACAAATGGTATTGACGGTAAAGTGGGTATTGCTGGTAAAGATGGTAAAGACGCAGTATCCATTTCTGGTAAAGACGGCGTAGGTCACATCGGTTTACAAGGACCTAAAGGGGCTCCTGGTACACCAGGTGCTGATGGTGCGAACCTAGATATTACTACAGATCATGGTACACAAACACTTGTTAAACCAGAAGCTAACAACAATAATAAATCTGAACGTATCGTATACGTACCAAAAGATGCTAATGGTAATCCATTGAAAGATACTGATGGTAATACAATTAAACGTGAAGTTGCTACTATGGATGATGGCTTGAAATTCACTGGTAACAATGAATCCACTGAAAATAAACATAAATTGGGTTCCTTGGTAAAAGTACAAGGTGAAGGCGTTACAGAAAATACAACGACTAATAAACTTGAAGCTAATGGTGAAGAATTTAAATCCGCATCTGGTAACATCGCTGTAGTTGCTGATAGCATTGATAAATTAACTGTTAAATTGAATAAAAACTTAACAGGTATTAACAAAATCTCCAATGGTGGCTCTTCTATTACATTGAATGATACTCCTAGTACAACGACTCCTGCAGTAACAATCTCTGGTGGTAACTTGTCCATGGGTGATGGCACACATAACAATAAGATTGTGAACGTAGCTCCTGGTACAGATGATAGTGATGCTGTTAACTACAAACAATTGAAAGCAGCTAAAACTGAAGTAAAAGCAGGTGAGAATGTTACTGTTAAGCACACAACAGATGCAACTGATAATCATAATATCTATACTGTAAGTGCTGTAACACCAGCGGTTTACACTAAAGCTGATGGTACTAAAGTATATAAAATTGTAGATCCTACAAGTGGTGCTGTTACGTGGAATACAAGCCCTGATGGTAATGGTACAGTAGTTAATGCAGGTGATGTGATTACATCTTTTGAAACTCCTGCTAATGGTACAACACCAGGTTCTACAACTGGCGGTACTATGATCGTTAACAACGTTGGCTCTGCTATTAATGGTAAAACTGGTGCAACATATTTAGATAAATTAGATGCTGCAGCTGGTGATAATAATACAAAACATGCAGCAGTTAACGTATCTGATTTGAAATCTACTGCTGATGCGTTGAAAGCAAATGAACGTCATATTGCACCTACAACTGTGGCAGCTGGCTCTACTGAAACTAAAGGTGGTACAACTGTAGGGACTGAAAATGTATATAAATATGATGCAACTACTAAGAAAGTTACATTGACATACAATGATGGTAAGGGCAATGCAGTGACTGATACTAAAGCAGTTATCGACTTCTCTGCATTGAACACTGGTGGTACAGGTGCTTCCTCTTGGAATATCGCTTCCGATAAAGTATCCGCTACTGAAGGTGCTGTGGCTGCTGGTTCTGCAGGTACTCAAAACATTGCAGATGGTAAAACAGTAACTATGAAAGCTGGTAAAAACTTAACAGTTAACCAATCTAACGATGGTGCTGGTAATGCGTCCGTTGCATTCTCCTTGGATAAAAATCTAGAAAATCTAGATAAAGTTGTTGTCAATGGTAATGATGGTGCTACTGGTCAAGCTGGTGTAAGCATTGTTGGACCTAAGGGTGCTAATGGTGTTGATGGTAACGATGGTAAAGTAGGCATTGCTGGTAAAGACGGTAAAGATGCTGTATCTATTTCTGGTAAAGACGGCGTAGGCCACATTGGTTTACAAGGACCTAAAGGCACTCCTGGTACACCAGGTGCTGATGGTGCAAACCTAGACATTACTACAGATCATGGTACACAAACACTTGTTAAACCGGAAAGAAACAATAATAATCAATCTGAACGTATCGTATACGTACCAAAAGACAAAGATGGCAACCCATTAAAAGATACTGATGGCAACACAATTAAACGTGAAGTTGCTACTATGGATGATGGTTTGAAATTCACTGGTAACAATGAATCTACTGAAAATAAACAAAAACTTGGTTCTTTAGTAAAAGTTCAAGGTGAAGGTACAAAAGAAAGTACTGCAGTTGATCCTGCAACAGGTAAGAAATATGTAGTATTGTCTGATGGTACGACTAAATTCGAATCTGCTAAAGACAACATCGCAGTAGAAGCAGATGGTACAGATACATTAACTGTTAAGTTGAACAAAAACCTTAAAGGTTTGAACAGCATCCAACTTGGTGGTAACACTATTCAAAGTAATGGTGATAACATTACTTTCACAACTAATGGTGGTACTACAAAAACTGTAGCTACTACAGATCAATTATGGACGATCCAAGCTAATGGTACAGATGTTCCTGCTAAAGCTGGCAAGGTAAATCTTGTAGCTGGTGATCATATCACAATTACTCCTGATGCAGCTAATGGCAAAATGACAATCAGTGCAACTGGTTTTGGTTCTATGGATGGATTCAATGTGAAAACATCTGCAGAATCTGCTACAGTAGGTACTCATGCTGGTGATACAACACAAAACATCAAAAATGGTAAAACTGTAGATATGCAAGCTGGCAAAAACTTGGTTGTTACTCAAACTAATGATGGTAATGGCAATACAACTGTTAACTATGCATTGAACAAAGATGTTGATCTTGGTACTAATGGTTCCTTGAAAACTGGCGATACTACTATCAACAACGACGGTTTCAAAAACGGTAATACTACAGTTGGCGGTAATGGCATGACTATTAAGAACCCAACTGATCCAACTAAGACTGTATCCTTAACTAAAGATGGTCTTAACAATGGTGGTAACCAAATCACTAATGTTGCATCTGGTGGTAATGTTGATACAAATGCTGCTAACATCGGCGATATCAAACGTCTTGCTAAAGATACTCGTATCAAAGACGGTACATACACAGTAGATAACAACGGTACTGTTGAATTGACTTATGTTGATGGTGCTGGCAACCAAGTGAAAGATGCCTCTGGTAAAGCTATTACAGCTAAAATCACAGGTCTTACAACACTTGACTCCACACGTGTAAATGTAGCAGTTAATGAAACTGGTTCTGGTAAAGCGGTAGGTTCTAAAGCTGCAGTAAAAGTTACAAAAGGTACAGAATTTGTAGCGGGTGATAACTTAATTGTTGAACGTAAAGCAAATGCAGGTACTGATGTAGATAACTCTGTTGTATATTCCTTGAATAAGGACTTAAAAGGTATTGAAACTATTAAAAATGGCAATACTACTATTACTTTACACAACAATCCAACGACTGCGACAGATCCAACTGCAGTTACTATCACTGGTGGTAATATCAACATGGGCGGTAATCGAATCGTTAATGTAGCACCTGCCAAAGATGGTACTGATGCAGTTAACCTTGATCAATTGAAGGCTGCACGTACAAAGGTAACATCTAAGGATGGTACAGTAACAGTAACACCTACTGAAGATAAAACAACAGGTCAAATGACATATGACCTTCACGTAACTCCAGGTCAAAGTCCTGATTTGACTAGAATCACAAACAAAGTTGACCAACTTGGTGAAGAAATCGGTCGTGTAGGTGCTCAAGGCGCAGCTCTCTCCGCATTGAAACCTATCCAATACGACCCATTGGAACCAACTCAAATCATGGCTGGTTATGGTAACTACCGTGGTAACTCCGCAGTGGCTCTTGGCGTAGCTCATTACAAAAATGAATCTACATTAATCCATGGTGGTGTATCCTGGGCTGGTGGTTCTAGCCACATGATGGCAAACGCTGGTGTAACTTGGAAAGTTGGTAACCGTGATAGCGAAGCTGCTGTAGCAGATCGTTACCGCAAAGGCCCTATCAGTTCCGCGTATGCAATGCAACAAGAAATGGCAGCTATGAAAGCTCAAAATGCCGGATTAAAAGGCGAAGTATCTGACTTGAAAGCAGAAAATGAACAAATGAAAGCTCAAATTGCTGCAATGATGGCAAAATTAGGTTTATAATTTGATAGATTAAACTTTCACAGATAACGGGAAGAGGGAACTCGATACCGAGAACCCTCTCGTCCCTTTTGGTTCGACTAAGAAAAGAGGAATAGATATGAAAAAATCTACAATGCTTGCTTTCACAGCAGCAGTATTAATGAGCGCTGCATCCCTTACTGGTCACGCAGCCAGCGCACCTACATATGATGATGTATTAATTGTTAAAAACCCTGTAATGACGCCACAACTCGGCTCTGTTGTACTCGTTCCTGTAGCGAGCCCACAAACGGTGGCAGCTGTTCATGATTATGTGAAAGCTTGGCAAAATGCAGAAATCAACATTGCAAAAGCTAAGGTTAAATACGATGATCATAAACAGTTGACGAAATCTGAAAAGGTTTGGTTGCATTCTTATGACAAACATAACTATGCTGACTATTTCCGCACACATTCCATCGGTCGTGTGCATGGTCAAGAAGTGTTCATGAACTGGAACGGTGAAAATCGCAACAAAAATGAATACGAATACTTTGATATGCCAAAATACAATGAGCAAGATGGTTTCACCAATAGCTATGGGTACAATGTACTTCGTGGTATGGTAGACCAAATTAATGCAGTTATCCAAGAGCAAAAGAAAATCGGTGGTCCTATGACTGACGAAGAAGCACAAGCGTTGGAAGACTCCATTTTGGACATCATGGCTCATGATCAAGAACATGTAAACAATGACGAACTTCGTCACTACATGAATGAAACAATTTGGTACGCCGCAAAACAAACGGTGAAAAACAAAGCTAGCGAAGAACCTCAAGCTGGTGATGACCACGAAGTAGACCTTCGCGCAGCAATGGCTAATCCGCCTGTAGATCAACCTCAATCCCGTAAAGTAAACTTACGTGATGCTATAGGCAAATAATCTGGCTGAACACTAAATTATAAATCCATATGGCCCTTATAGACTCTCTAATCCCACCCCCCTTTCTTCTATAGGGGCCATAATAAAAACGCTCACACTGTGAGAACGGACTTTTGAATTGAACGCAATTTTGAAAGTACCGTCCCATAGTGTGGGCGTTTTTTGGTGCATAGAATATGGTTTTTAGTAGATCCATAGGTTCATTTTGTGTGTAGTTTTATTTGAAATGCTAGCATATATTAATAGATATATATTAATAAACCATAAAATTTAGCATTATACAATTTAATGTATTGAATTGATGAATGTCTTATAAATACAGTATTTTGCTGCTTTATCGTGTAATTTCAATTTATGAAATTTATAGAATAATGATGTTGATTAGAGGCCTTATTTTGACTAACTTTATATTATTTAACATATTTATAAACTAAAAAGAACTATGACTTATATGAAAAGTATATGAAGAAAATGTCATTGAGTACGCTATAAACATAGTTATAGCGTGCTTTTGGATAAATGTGATTGTTTTTACACATACATATAAAATTCAGTTTACTTTCATCTAAAATATAAAATTTCATTAAATAAACAAGTGTAAAAGTATTTACAATTAATTAATAAATTGATATTATTAAGTTATCCTATATGAAGTGTGTGTGAATGAGAGAAAAACCACTCTTCATGAAGTGAACTAAAGTGTAAAAGTTACATTTTTCATGTACTTATGAGAAAGGGGTTCAAAGGTTTTATGAATAAGGTCTTTAAAGTCGTTTGGAGCAAATCTAAGGAATGCTACGTTGTAGTTCCTGAAATTGCGAAAAATAATAGCGGCAAAAAGAAAGTCCTAGCTAGCGTATTAGCTGGTTTAGCGCTTGTTGGCGTTGGCGCACAAATGGGTACTCCTGTAGATGCCTATAGAAGTCCTGATGGCAGTGTAAATACTCAAGATAGTCGTATTAATATTGCGGCTAATGCTAAACCTAGTAATAGTGTTGGCGTTAACTCGATCGTTGTTGGTTACCAAAACACAACTGATGATCAAGATGGCACTACGGCTCTTGGTGCAAATAACCAAGCATATGGTAACTCTGGCTTAGCTGTTGGTAATCAAAATGAATCTAGAGGCGGTGCTTCTACTGCTATTGGTGCAGGTAACAGAGCAAGTGGTGCTGCAACAGTAGCTATTGGTAACGTAAGTAATGCTAATGCGAAAAGTGCTATTGCAATCGGTTCCTATAACAATGTTAACTATACAAAAGGTACTTGGGCTACAGCACCTTTACAAGCTGGTGCATACTCTACAGTAGTTGGTAACTATTCTAGTGCGACTGGTAGAGAATCAGCTGCTATGGGTGTATATTCCAATTCTGTTGGTCCTGGATCTTTTGCAGCTGGTTATAAAGAAAATGCATTGGGCCAAAACTCTGTTGCCATTGGTTCTGAAAATACATCCCATGTAGCAGATACAATCACATTAGGTCAACAAAATAATGCTAAAACAATGGGTGGTATCTCCATTGGTAAAAATAACTTGACTGATTCTTCTAATGATGGTCGAAATGCTGCGAATACTAGAGATGAAAACTCTCAAATCGCTATCGGTCGTGACAACGTTGCAACTCACCTAGATACGATTGCTATCGGTCGTGAAACAACTGCATCTGGTTCTGGCTCTACTGTAGTCGGTGCTCGTGCAGAGGCTTCTGGTGACAATTCTATTGCTATTGGTCAAAGTGGTAAAGGTTCTCCTAAAGTAATTGCATCTGGTGTAAACTCCATCGCTATCGGCATGCAATCTCAAGCTACTGGAGAAGCTGCCATCGCTGAAGGTGCTGGCTCTCGTGCAGGCGGTAAATATGGCGTTGCATTAGGTCGTACAACTAAAGCGAATGCAGAAGCTGCTACTGCATTAGGTAATGCAGCAGAAGCTAACATTGCCAATGGTGTAGCACTAGGCTCTAGCTCTGTTACAACAACAGATAAAGGCGTTAAAGGTTACAATCCTTCCGATGACCATACACGTCATTATACAAACTTAGCTAACAATGTCCGCACAGCTACTACTGCTGCTGTATCCATCGGTAATGGCAGTACATTGACTCGTCAATTGACAGGTCTTGCTGCTGGTACTGCTGATACAGATGCTGTTAACGTAGCTCAATTGAAAAACGTTGGCGTTGCATTGACTGGTAATACTGGTTCTAGCGACTTCTTGGCTGACGGCGGTAAATTGAATGTTCGTGGAGAAGGCCGTGTATCCGCAGCTGTTGCTGATGAAAATACTAAAGACTCCAGATTGACTTTGACATTCGATGACAAAGGCATGGTGAAAGCTGGTAAAAACGTTAAGGTTGATGAAGTAACTGTAAACGGTAGAACTACTTACACAATCAATGCTGCAGACGCTGCTGCAAAATACGATTTCTTAACAAATGCTAAGGCTAATGGTGGTAAATTAGATGGCACTGCTACACCTACTAAGGTTGAAAGCGGTCAAACTGTTACCTATGCAGCTGGTAAAAACTTAACAGTAAAACAAGATATCAACCAATCTGCAGGCGAACAAACATATACATATTCCTTGAACAAGGATTTAAAAGAAATTACATCCATCACTAATAATGGTGGTACTACAATGAACTTTGGTCCAAACAACATCAGCATCACTGGTGGTAACTTGGATCTTGGTGATCAAAATATTACTCACCTTCATTCCGGTGGGGATACAATTGATAATGCTGCTAATATCGGCGATGTTATTCGTATCTCCAAAGCTAATGACTTGCATGTAGCACCTACAGCAGGTACTAACAATAATGTGACTGAATACACTGTAGACGCTAACAAAAAGGTTACATTAACATACCAAGATGGTAATGGTAAAACTGTTAACGGCCCTAAAGCAGTTATCGACTTGAGCGGTTTGAAAACTGGCGACATGAGCTCCTTCAACGTAAAATCTTCTGCTACAGAAGGTAAGGTTGCACAAGGTTCCGCTGGCGTTCAAGAAATTCGTGACGGCAAAACTGTAGAAATGCAAGCCGGCAAAAACATGACCATTAAACAAACTAATAAAAATGGTAATGCAGCTGTTGAATTTGCATTGAACAAAGACATCGATTTGACTCCAGATGGGTCTATCAAAATCGGCGATACTAACATCACTGACAATGGTTTGACTATCAATAATGGTCCTTCCATTACAAAGACTGGCATCAACGCAGGTGATTTGAACATTACTAATGTGAAAGCTGGCGTAAATGATAATGATGCAGTTAACGTAAGCCAATTGAAAAAGGTTCGTGCTGACGAACGTCACATCAAACCTGGTGAATATGCGGTAGACGCAAACGGCAAAGTAACGATGACATACGTTGATGGTAACAACAATGACGTTGCTAACGAAACGGCTGTTATCACAGGTATTGCTAAACAAGATCTTTCCAATATCAACAAGGGTGGCGAAACAGTTATCCAAAATCTTGCTAAAAAATCCATTGATATGGAAAATGGTAAGAATACAAAGGTTAGCAACCGTGAAATCAATGGCGTTAAAACTTTCAAAGTAGACGTTGAAGGTGATTTAAACGACATTACATCCATCACAAACAAAGCTGGCGATGGCAAGGTTGTATTCGGTGGTAACCAAACTGTTAACGTAGCAGGTGATCACAACATTAACTTGAATGCTAAAGTTGGTGACATTACTGGTTTAACTAACGTAACTTTGGATGCTCCTGACTTCGCTAAAAAAGGTCGCGCCGCTACTGAAGAACAATTAAGCATCGTTAATAACGGTTTCAATAACACAGTTGGCTTGACTGGTAACACAGGCGCTACTGATCTTCAAAAATTGAACCAAGCTGGTGGCTTGAGCTTTGGCGTAATTGGTGCTAACAATGGCCAATACATCAAAACAACTGCATCTGGTAGCAACGTAGCTGTTGATTTGTCCGATGATGCTAAAGGTAAATTGAACAATACTGTAGAGGTTCGTGGTAAAAATGCTGCGAAGGTTACATCTGTAACAGAAAATACTGTTGATGGTGGTAAGAAAACAATCTACACAGTAGACGTTGATAATGTAACACCTACAGCTGCTTCTACTGAAAAGGTGAAAGCAAAGGCTGATTCCAGTACTTCTACAGATAAAAATATTGCTAAGGTTACTCCTCAAGCAGGTGACCAATATGGCGACGCTGGTGCAACTTACGAAGTAAACGTATCCCGTAACGACGTAAAAGACGCAGCTCGTGAAGCGGTAACTGTAAATACTACAAACACAACTAACAACCCTATCACTGTGACACCTGTACAAGATGAAACAAACCATAACACAACTTACACAGTAACATTCGATGGTAACAAAGCAGCTACTCAAATTCCTTTGACATACAAAGCGAATGGTCAAAATGCTCAAACAGTTACATTGGATAAAGGTTTGAACTTCACAAACGGTAGAAACACAACAGCTTCTGTAGATGCTGAAGGCGTTGTTAAATACGATGTGAATAAAGATTTAGTTAACATCAATTCCATTTCCAATACTACAAATGGTCCAAAAATGGAATTTGGTCCTAACTCCATTAACATCACAAATGGCCCTATCAACATGGGTGACCAAAACATTACTAACCTTAAATCTGGTGGTGATGTTATCAATAACGCAGCTAATATTGGCGACGTAAAACGTATTTCTAAAGATACCGATTTACACATTGCACCTACAACATCTAACCGTCAAGGTGAAACAACTACATCTTACGCTTACGATGCAGCAAGCAAATCTGTAACATTGAAATACAACGATGGTAATGGCGCAACTCAAGCTGGTACAGTAGCAAAAATTGACTTATCCGGTTTGGCTGATCAAATCAAAGACGGTTATTCCTTCTCTACTGACGCTAAAGGTAATGTAGTTGGTAACCATGCTGTTACACCTGTAGCAAATGGTAAAACTGTTTCTTATGCAGCAGGTAAAAACTTAACTGTTGCTCAAAATATTGATAATGCAACTGGTGAACATACTTACACATATGCATTGTCCAATGATGTTGATTTAACACCAAATGGTTCCTTGAAAATTGGTGACACAATTCTCAACAATGGTGGCTTAACAATTACAGGCGGCCCATCCGTTACTAAGACTGGCATCAACGCTGGTAACTTGAACATTACTAATGTGAAAGCTGGCGTAAACGACACTGATGCAGTTAACGTAAAACAATTAAAAGATGCTCGTACAGTTATTACATCTAACGATAACTCCGTAACAGTTAATAAAACTGAAAACGGTAACCAAGTGACTTACGACTTGCATGTAGCTCCTGGTGCTGCACAATCCGTATGGAATGTAAAATCCACAGGTAACACAACTGCTGATTCTGAAACAGCTGCAAAAACTATCACTGATGGTAAAACAGTTGAAATGGCAGCAGGCAAGAACTTAACTGTAAAACAAACTAGTAACAACGACGGCGCTAAGGTTGAATTCGACTTGGCTAACGATATCAAGATTGGTAAAGATGGCAGAGACGGCGTTGACGGCAAAATCGGCGTAAACGGTAAAGATGGTTCCTCTGTTGTGATTAATGGTAAAGACGGCTCTATCGGCTTAAATGGTAAGGACGGCAAAGACGGTCTTACTATGAAGGGCGAAAAAGGTCAACCTGGCTTAAACGGCAAAGATGGCATCACTCGCATTGTTTATGAAGATAACAACCATGATAAACATGAAGTTGCTACGTTAGATGATGGTTTGAACTTCACTGGTAACAACACTGATACAGTGAACAAACAAAAATTGAACAGCTTAGTAAAAGTACAAGGTGAAGGTGTAGATAAAAATACATCTGCTACATTCAAGAGCGCAGCTGGTAACATCAACGTAAAAGCTGATGGTACAGATACTTTAGAAGTTCAATTGAACAAAGACTTGAAAAACATCAACACAATTAAGAACGGTGGCAATGCTGCTTTCACAATTGGTGGCGATAACTTTGCATTCAATGGCGGCAACGTAAGCATCGGTGGTAACAACATTACTAACCTTAAATCTGGCATTGTAAATAACAATGATACAGATAACACAAATGCTGCTAACATTGGCGACGTTAAGAATATTTCTAAAGCTAACGACTTGCACATTGCTCCTACTACATCTAATCGTACTGGTGAAACAACTACATCTTACGCTTACGATACAGCAAGCAAATCCGTAACATTGAAATACAACGATGGCAACGGCGCTAACCAAGCTGGTACAATCGCAAAAATCGACTTGTCCGGTTTGGCTGATCAAATCAAAGATGGTTATTCTTTCTCCACTGACGCTAAAGGCAATGTAGTTGGTAACCATGCTGTAACAGCTGTTGGCAATGGTAAAACTGTATCCTACGCAGCAGGCGATAACTTGACCGTAAAACAAGATATCGACGCTACAACTGGTGAACACAATTATACATACGCATTATCCAATGACATCAAGGTCGGCAAAGACGGTAAAGATGGCATCGATGGTAAAATCGGCGTAAACGGTAAAGATGGTTCCTCCGTTGTGATTAACGGTAAAGATGGTTCTATCGGCCTCAATGGTAAGGACGGCAAAGACGGTCTTACTATCCGCGGCGAAAAAGGTCAAGATGGCGTAGACGGTAAAAATGGTACTAACGGTATCACTCGTATCGTATACGAAGACCACAACCATGATAAACACGAAGTGGCTACATTGGATGATGGCATGAAATATGCTGGCGACGATGCACAAGGCACAGATAAATCCAAAGTAATCGCTAAGAAATTGAACGAAACTATGGACGTTGTTGGTGGTGCTGATAAGTCCAAATTGACTGATAACAATATCGGCGTGAATAACGTAGATGGCAAGTTGAAGGTTCAATTGTCCAAAGAAGTGAACTTGACTCCATCTGGTTCCTTAACAATTGGCGATACTGTAGTTAACAACAATGGTTTAACTATCTCTGGTGGTCCATCCATCATTAAAACTGGTATCAACGCTGGTAACTTGAACATTACTAATGTGAAAGCTGGCGTAAACGACACTGATGCAGTTAACGTAAAACAATTAAAAGATGCTCGTACAGTTGTTACATCTAACGATAATTCCGTAACAGTTAATAAAACTGAAAACGGTAACCAGGTGACTTACGACTTGCACGTGGCTCCTGGTGCTGCACAATCCGTATGGAATGTGAAATCCACAGGTAACACAACTGCTGATTCTGAAACAGCTGCCAAAACTATTTCTGATGGTAAAACAGTTGAAATGGCAGCAGGCAAGAACTTGACTGTAAAACAAACTAGCAACAATGACGGCGCTAAGGTTGAATTCGACTTGGCTAACGATATCAAGATTGGTAAAGATGGCAAAGACGGCGTTGACGGCAAAATCGGCGTAAATGGTAAAGATGGTTCCTCCGTTGTCATCAACGGTAAAGACGGCTCTATCGGCTTAAATGGTAAGGACGGCAAAGACGGTCTTACTATGAAGGGCGAAAAAGGCGCTGACGGCGTAACTCGCATTGTTTACGAAGATCATGACAACAATAAACACGAAGTAGCTACATTGGATGATGGTTTACGTTTCGACGCTAACTCCGGTGGCGAAAAGAAAAATAAACTTGGCTCCAAAGTAACTGTTAAAGGTACAGGCGCTAAAGCTGATTCCGAATACGATTCCTCTAACATCAAAACAAGCATCACCCAAGGTGCTGATGGTAACAGCGAAATCAACATCGGTTTGGCTAAAGATTTGAACAACATCAACACAATTAAAAACGGTGGTCCTGCTACTTTCACAATCGGCGGCAACGAATTCAAATTCGACGGCGGCAATGTGAACATGGGTGGCAACAACATTACGAACCTTAAATCTGGTATCGTAAACAACAACTCCACTGATGATACAAATGGTGCTAACATCGGCGACGTTAAGACAATTTCCAAAGCTAACGATTTGCACATTGCTCCTACTACATCTAATCGTACTGGTGAAACAACTACATCTTACGCTTACGATACAGCAAGCAAATCCGTAACATTGAAATACAACGATGGTAATGGTGCTAACCAAGCTGGTACAATTGCGAAAATCGACTTGTCCGGTTTGGCTGATCAAATCAAAGACGGTTATTCCTTCTCCACTGACGCTAAAGGCAATGTAGTTGGTAACCATGCTGTAACTGCTGTAGGCAACGGCAAAACTGTATCCTACGCAGCAGGCGATAACTTGACAATTGCTCAAAATATCGATAATACAACTGGTGAACAAACATATACATATGCATTGTCCAATGACATCAAGATTGGTAAAGATGGTAAAGACGGCGTTGATGGTAAGATCGGTGTAAACGGTAAAGACGGCTCCTCCGTTGTAATCAATGGTAAAGATGGCTCCATCGGCCTCAATGGTAAGGACGGCAAAGACGGTCTTACTATGCAAGCAAAAGACGGTCAACCTGGTGTAAACGGTAAAGATGGTATCACTCGTATCGTATACGAAGATAACAGCAAACATACACACGAAGTGGCTACATTGGATGACGGCATGAAATATGCTGGCGACGATGCACAAGGTGCTGACAAATCCAAAGTGATCGCTAAGAAATTGAACGAAACTATGGACGTTGTTGGTGGTGCAGATAAATCTAAATTGACTGACAACAACATCGGCGTGAACAACGTAGATGGCAAATTGAAAGTTCAATTGTCCAAAGAAGTGAACTTGACTCCATCTGGTTCCTTAACAATTGGCGATACTGTAGTTAATAACAATGGCTTGACTATCTCTGGTGGTCCTTCCATTACTAAGACTGGTATCAACGCTGGTAATAAAACAATTGTTAACGTAGATGCTGGTGTAAATGACACTGATGCAGTTAACGTACAACAATTGAAAAAAGCTAAAACAGAAGTTAAAGCTGGTAATAACGTAACTGTAGACACAACTTATGGTACTGACGGTCATACAATTTACACTGTTAATGCGAACGACGTAGCTCTTGGCGATGCAGTATTGAAATACTCCGCTAACGGCACTAACACTCAATCCGTTAAATTGTCTCAAGGCTTGAACTTCGTTGACGGTAACTACACATCTGCTTCTGTTGATGCAAACGGTCAAGTTAAATACGACGTAACAATCGGTAAGGTGAAAGACGGCGTTGACGGTAAACCAGGCGTAGACGGCAATGATGGTATCGCAACAGTTAAAACTGTAGTTGATACAATCAACAACTCCGGTTGGAAAGGTGATGTTACTGGTAACACAGTAAATAACCATGCTGCAACAATCGTTAAACCTGGCACAACTGTAAACTTCGGTGCAGGTAAAAACTTAACTGTAGAACAAATCGTTGATAGAGTAACTGGCGATCATACATACAACTATGCATTGTCCGACGATATTACTGTTGGTCATGATGGTAAAGATGGTAAACCAGGTGTTGACGGTAAAATCGGCGTAAACGGTAAAGATGGTTCCTCCGTTGTGATCAACGGTAAAGACGGCTCCATCGGCTTAAATGGTAAGGACGGCAAAGACGGTCTTACTATGAAAGCTAAAGATGGCCAACCAGGTGTAAACGGTAAAGATGGTATCACTCGTATCGTATACGAAGATAACAATAAAAATACACATGAAGTGGCTACATTGGATGACGGCATGAAATATGCTGGCGACGATGCACAAGGCGCAGATAAATCCAAAGTTATCGCTAAGAAATTGAACCAAACAATGGATATCGTTGGTGGTGCAAACAGCACTAAATTGACTGACAATAACATCGGCGTGAACAACGTAGATGGTAAATTGAAAGTTCAATTGGCTCAAAACATCGACTTGACTCCAGCAGGTTCCTTAACTATCGGTGGTACTAGCATTACTGATAATGGTTTGGTAATCAACCAAGGTCCATCCATTACTAAAGGCGGTATCAATGCTGGTAATAAAACAATCGTTAACGTAGCTCCTGGCGTAAATGGTACTGATGCAGTAAACGTTAACCAATTGAACTCTGCTAGAACAGAAGTTGAAGAAGGTGACAATGTAAAAGTAACATCCCGTACAGGTGCTAACGGTCAAACTATCTACAAGGTAAGTGCGACTGGCGTTAACCTTGGCGATGCAGAATTGAAATACTCTGCTAACGGCACTAACACTCAATCCGTTAAATTGTCTAAAGGCTTGAACTTCGTTGATGGTAACTACACATCTGCTTCCGTTGATGCAAATGGTCAAGTTAAATACGACGTTAACCTTGGTAATATCAAACAAGGTACAGACGGAAAACCAGGCGTAGATGGTAAAGATGGTATCGCAACAGTTAAAACTGTAGTTGATACAATCAACAACTCCGGTTGGAAAGCTAATGCAACAGGTAATGTGGTAGGTACATCCACTGCAACAATCGTTAAACCTGGCAGCACAGTAAATTACGGCGCAGGTAAAAACTTGAACGTAAAACAAACTGTAAACGGCGAAGAACAAACTTACGAATTCGCATTGGATAAAGATTTGAAAGAGCTTAACAGCGTTCAAACTAACACAATCCACTTAGGTAGCCCAACATCTCATACAACTATTAACTACAATGCAGGTAATGATCGTATCGAGTACACAACTAAGAACGGTACTAAACAAGTAGCTAACTTAGATGATATCTGGACTATCCAAGCTAACGGCACAGACGTTAAACCTGTAGGCGGAAAAGTTAATGTTGTAGGCGGCGACCACATCAAAGTTTCTACTGATGCAGCTGGTAAGATGACAATTAGTGCTGACGGCGTTGGTACTATGAACGGCTTCAATGTTAAATCTACTGGTAATACTACTAACGATTCCGATAAAACAGCTAAAAACATCACTGATGGTAAAACTGTAGAATTCTCTGGTGGTAAGAATCTCACTGTTAAACAAACTAACACTGCTGACGGTGCAAAAGTAGAATTCGCATTGAACAACAACATCGACTTGACTCCAAACGGTTCCGTAACAATTGGTGACACAGTAGTTAACAACGATGGTTTGACTATCACTGGTGGTCCTACTATCACTAAGAACAATGTTGATATGGGTGGCCAACAAATTCACAACGTGAAATCTGGTGGCGATGTAGATTCCAATGGCGCTAACATCGGCGACATCAAACGTATCTCCAAAGCTAACGATACTCGTATCAAAGATGGTAACTACGAAGTTAGTCAAAACGGTACTGTTGAAATGACATATGTTGATGGTTCTGGTAAACAATTAGTTGACGAACACGGCAACCCTGTGAAAGCAACTATTTCCGGTATCGCTCGTCAAGACTTGTCCAATATTACTAACGAAGGTAAAAAGGTTATCACTGGCCTTGGCACAATCGTGAAAGCTGGTCAAAACGTATCCGTTGATGAAGCAACTGACAATGCAACTGGTCAAAAAACATACACTGTAAACGCTGATCTTTCTGGCGCGAAAGTTTATGCTGGCGTTGGTACTGAAGGTTCTGGTGTGGCTAAAGGCCTTAAGAACCCTGAAAAAGTTGAAAAAGGTACGCAATATATCGCTGGCGACAACATGGTTGTAGAACGCAAACCTGTTGCAGGCGATGATAAACTTGATAACTCTATCACTTACAGCTTGTCTCACGACTTGACTGAAATCAATTCTATCAGCAACGGTGGCGCAACTCTTCGCATCAACTCTAACCCAGGCGGTAATAAATACGACCGTGATTCAGCTGTAACTCCAGCTTTTGAAGTTCATGGTGGTAATCTCAGCATGACTGGTAATCGCATCGTTAACCTTGCACCTGGTATCGATGGTACTGATGGCGTAAACGTTAACCAATTGCGCGATTCCTTAACAACTGTTAAATCTACTGATGGCACTGTACGAGTTACAGATCTAAGCACAGATCCTAACAAACATGAATACGATTTACATGTTAACCCTGCAGCTGACCCTCGCGTAGATAAATTGGGTGAAGAAATCGGTCATGTAGGTGCACAATCTGCTGCATTATCCGCATTGAAACCTATCCAATACGATCCAATGGAACCAACTCAAATCATGGCTGGTTATGGTAACTATCGTGGTAACTCTGCATTGGCATTGGGCGTAGCTCACTACAAGAACGAATCCACAATGTTCCATGCAGGCGTGTCCTGGGCTGGCGGCAACGGCCATATGATGGCTAACGCTGGTGTAACTTGGAAGGTCGGCAACCGCGATAGCGAAGCTGCTGTAGCAGATCGTTACCGTAAGGGTCCTATCAGCTCTACATATGCAATGCAAACTGAAGTGGCTTCTATGAAAGCACAAAATGCCGGATTAAAAGGCGAAGTATCTGATTTGAAAGCTGAAAATGAACAAATTAAGGCTCAAAATGCAGGCTTACAAAGCGAAGTAGACCAATTGAAAGCTCAAATGGCTGCTATGATGGCTAAATTAGGTATGTAATAAGATACACATGGATGGGGATTCTCCATGAATCCCCTACCATCGCTAATATTCGACAACGAAAAGAGGAATAGATATGAAAAAATCTACAATGCTTGCTTTCACAGCAGCAGCACTTATGAGCGCTGCATCCATTACAGGATATGCTGCTGGCTCACCAACATATGATGACAATTTGATTTTGCCTAACCCTGCTTCTACACCAACTACAGGCTCTGTCGTACTCGTTCCTGTGGCTAGCCCACAAACGGTACAAGCTTTGCATACATTTGTACAAGCATGGCAAAATGCAGAAGTTAACTATACGAAAGCTAAGATTAAACATGACAATCATGAACAATTGACTAAGGCTGAAAGTAAATGGTTACATTCTAAGGATAAACATAACTATGCGGACTACTTCCGCACACATTCCTTGGGACGTGTTCATGGCTTTGAAGTCGCATTCAACTGGAACGGCGAAAACCGTAACAAAAATGAATACGAATTCTTTGATATGCCAAAATACAATGAAAAAGATGGTTTCGTAAATAGTTACGGATTCAACGTATTACGCGGAATGGTAGACCAAATCAATGCAGTCGTTCAAAGACAAAAAGAAATCGGTGGTCCTATGACTAACGATGAAGCAAGTGCTTTGGAAGATGCAATCTTGGATATCATGGCTCAAGATCAAGAACATGTGAACAACGAAGATCTTCGTCACATGATGAACGAAACAATTTGGTACGCAGCTAAAGAAACCGTAAAAAACAAAGCAAGTGAAGAGCCTACTGCTACGGAAGAACACGTAGTAGACCTTCGCAAAGCAATCAATGAGCCAGTGGAACCTTCCGCTCCTCACACAATTGATTTGCGTAAAGCAATTCAACAATAAGATTGCTAACCGTATATCTTAAAAAAAACAATATGGCCCCTCATATGCTGATATAGGGGCCGTATATACCCTAGAACCCCTAACTAGGGCACAAATAATCCTTATACGAATGACGCCACCCTTGTGGGTGGCGTCATTTGGGCTCTCTGTCAAATGTTGGGGTGTTCACCCTACGAGTCTTGTTTGGCACCAATCATATGTATGGTTGGTGCCATTCTTTTTGCTCAAAAGTAGAATACGTACTCTAAATCTACTAAAGTGGCGAAGTCCATAGCTTATTCGTTTTAATACCTTAATTTTGTTATTAGTTCCTTCTGTGTATCCATTAGAATATGGAAGTAAGAATGCATTAGTTAATTGAGTCATCCATGCAGGAAATGATGTAAAGAAGTTATTAAATTCTTTCAAACCAGATGCTTTCACTAATTCTAACCAATGGGTTAAATGTGCAGCTATTCCTTGTTTACCATAGGTTGAAAAGATTTTTCTAAAAGATAGTTTTAAAGCATATGCTTTCCGTATATCTTCAGAAATTCGAAGTATTTCACAGAGCTTAATGTGTTCAGCTTCCGTTAAATGATCTGGATGTTTCATTAGCACACGTCGATTCTGTTTTAACATACGTGAATAAGCAGCCAGTTTATGTTGCTCACGCTTTCTAACTCGCTCTACCGCCCAATCCACAAGTCGACACACATGGTATCTATCACAGATAATGTGTGCATGTGGAAATAGCGCATCCATGATGCGTTTAAACTGTATGGACATATCCATTACAATAAACTTAACTTGTACTCGATCTTTATGTTTAAATGATGCAAAATAGCGGATTAATGCTTGCGTATCACGTTTCGGTAAAATGTCTAATATTTCATGTGTATCTGGATTGGTTAAATTGACTTGGTATTGATGTCCTTCTGCGTTTCCTTTGAATTCATCAATACCAATCACAGTAGGTAAT